>Ga0180435_10001315_pt1 | contig 26027 bp, 31 predicted proteins | sample SS_ome_3_FD_132467 | JGI IMG/M metagenome (GOLD analysis project Ga0180435, IMG submission 132467) | Hypersaline lake sediment archaeal communities from the Salton Sea, California, USA - SS_3_S_1 metaG | ecosystem: Environmental > Aquatic > Non-marine Saline and Alkaline > Hypersaline >... | reverse complement strand
GCGTTCGGAGGAATCGGAGATTCCGCCAACAGGTTTTGTGATGTATAATTAGAAGCTTCACGCAGAGCACGTTCTGTGTTTTCAAGAATTGTTGCTGTCACGTGACGGCGATGAGGATCGCTGATTGCTTCCAGATCGGGATGCTCAAGAATTGGCTTCCACTTGTTGATTACTTGTTCGTTAAGCATTGGTTTGTTTCTCCCGTTTTTGCTTATGAAAGTAGTTTACGTATTTAGGATATTTTGGTTCTTGAGATAGCTTGCATATAGCGGCTCATCATCGGATCGTCATAACCGTCTTCAGTTTTGTCTTCATGCAGATCGACTTCTTCGTGAAGATTTGGTGTGTTGTTGGGACGGTTTGAGAAGTATTTCTCTTTCACAATTTCAAGCTTTTGCTTGTATTCATTTTCATCACCATTGAAATCGATGCCTTCTGCAAGAGTGCGGAATTTGTCGATTTGTGTGAGAGCCAGTCCCTCGGAAACTTCTTCGAAGATTTGCTGTGCAGAGTATTCTTCGATTGCTTCAACGAGTTCAATGTTAGCATCAAGAGATTCATTGAGTTGTTCTTCGAGTTGTTCAACTCGTTCAGCCAATGCTTCAACGGCAACAACGTCCGCTTCTGGCAATTCCATTTTGTGCTCTTTACACAGTTCATAAAGACCATGCATGAACGATTCAGACAGCGAAGTGCGAATGCTCGATTCCACAGCAACTTCATTTTCTGCAAGCCATTCTTTTGCCGCATATGAGAGATAAGAATCGATTTGTTCTTGAAGCGTTTCTGTCAGTTCAGCAAACTGAGCTTCTTTTTCTTCTTGCAAAGCTTCTACTTCTGCATTGAATGCTTCTTCGAGATCGGATTCGATTGCCGAAACACGAAGATTCAGTGCAGATTCAAAAAGCGTGGCAATTTTGTTTTTGAAATCTTCCGAAAGACCATCTTCATCACCAAGAATATTGTCGAGGTCTTCTTTGGTCATTGCTTTGACTTTGACAGCCATTTGACCAGGGGTTTGTGTGTCTTGATTGCCGTGTGCTTCTACAGAATTCTTGTTCTTTGAAGCAGCACCACCAGGAACACCATAATCCTTGCCTTTACCGTACAGAGCCTGTACTTGATTGAAGAATTTAACAGCATCATCACCATTACCCAAATTTGACATCATTTGAATAACAGATGCCGTCATTTTGCTGAGATTGCCGTGCGGGTTTTTGATGTTGATTGTTTCGGCAGCTTTGGTCATTTCTGAAAGTGGAGCAACGATTTGTTCGCCGTCTGTGTCTTCCAGAACAACTTCGTCCGCCTGTATATCGACTACAAGGAATTCCTTATCCTCATAGACGACAACATCACCAGATTGCAGTTGATCCATGATTGGAGTCTCCTTGTTGTCGTTTTTGGTTTTAGACATGTTAAATCCTACAGTTGGTCGAGAAATTTTTTGAACAGATAGAGCTTTGCTTCTTCAATTTCGCGCAAGGATTTCTTCTTGAGCTTCTTTTTGCAATCTTCTACCCATTCTCCGGTTTGTTCGTTGAATAACCATTCGACGTTTTCCATGACGCCCTGAACATATGCGTTGTGTGCTGATGGATCAGCTACAACATCAGCGGCGGTTACGATGCGAAAATCGTTTTGAACTTCGTTGATTCCATTCACTTCTTTGAGTGAACCCAATCCACGAGATGACACACCAAGGTTGGCTCCTGATTCCAAAAGACCACGAACAATCTGTCCCGTTGGTGTTTCTGTAATTCGTGCTTTTCCTATCACTTTACCATTTGGTTGCATATCCAAACTATTTATGAGTATGCAAGCACGTTCCAAATCAATCTGTGGTCCAGAAGGATGATTCAGTTCACCATATGCACAGTTTCGCTTAACCTTTTCGTTGAGATAACGATCAACAGCCTGTCGCATAACACCTTCCGAATAAACACGCCCATTGCGATTTTTGGTGTTGTATTCCATGAAAACACCATGGATATATTTTGCGCCTTTGCCATCGCTCGTTGCTTCTGAAAGCACTTCAATCTCTTGTGACATCTCTGCGAGTAATTTCATTTTCGGTGCCTTTTTACACTTCTTTGTTATCTGTATTTAGTATTTACGACACTTTAGGGTTTTACCATCAGCGCGATGAATACGCTGATGGCAATTGTCTTAGTAGTTCGAATCAGATGGCTTATGACCAGTTGCATACTCTTTTTGCAATTCGATCATGATTGTTCCACGAGAACCAGTTCGTGTTAGTGTCAATGTCGCCGCCTTATCGAGCGTTAATGGTGAACCATTGCCTGCAAAATCTTGCCATGCCGTGCTATCTGTTTGCCATACTGTGTTGGAACCACGAAGAATGTCCCATCCATTTGCAGCAGCACCAGAATCCGAGCTAAACCAGATTTGTTTGATGCTTGCACCAACAATAGTGTCTGTAACAGAAGCAAGACCAATTGCTGACGTGCTGTTATTGCCAGCAATCACAATTCCACTGTTGGAAGCAGTTGCTAGAATAACAGCAGCTTGGCTAGTGTTTTTTACAATTCGATATGTCATTGCTTATCCAATCTATTTGAGAGATATTGATCGGGCTTTGTTTCTTACCAATCGCGAAATTTCTCTATCGCTCATGTTTTCCAGATTTTTTTGTCTTTGAGCAGCATAATCCCTGTGTTTTGACATTCGCGCTGCGCGTCGTTTTAGTTCTTTTGCTCTGTTCCTAAATGCCAGGGATTTGTCTTTCAAAAAATCTTTTACTGTATGCTCGAATGAATCTGTACTTGCATTCAAAGCATCAATAGATGTTTTAAAGGCTCGCGATTTGGCAGATTTGACCACGGCATCTTTATACTTTCCTTCGTTCAATGAAGGATCGTATTCTTCATAATACTCATCGTCTTTGCCATACGAATAACCGTAGCGATCCTTTTCGCGATCATAGACTTTTGTCACGCCATTAAACAAATGATCTGCGTTGTGCTTACCGGCTTCTGAATACATGTTTGGAAAGCGAGGAAATTTGATAGGCGGTTCGCCTTCTTTTCCCAACTCTAAGCCATGTTTTTCATAAAACCGGCGTTCATCTTCTGGAAATGGCGTGTGAACTTCAAGCAACTCCTGCATGTAGTTTTCGCCAAGAATTTCTTTTAGGTACTTAGGCATTGTCGTTTCCTTTTAGTCTGGAATATCATCTTTCATTTGTTGGCGTTTCCGTTTATCTTTTCTGCCTTTCAAAAGGGCATGAATTAGCTCAGCTTCTTTTGGCTTAACACCATCTCGCCGAATCTGTTTATCTACGGCGTCTTTATTATATTCCGCTTCATCAATCAGTTTTTTAATGATGTCTTCTTGCTCTTCTTCTGAAAGATGGCCGTACTCAGCTTCGAATGCTTCAAGGAAAGCAATTTCATCTTCGTTTAATTCTTCGTCATCATCAGAAAGCAATTCTTCCATGATGGCTTCTTGTTCTTCGATTGGAAGGTGACCATATTCTGCATAGAACTCTTCAAAGAAATCTTGCAGTTCATCTTCTTCGGTACTTTCATTGCCATATTCAAAACCATAAACTTCTTCGACAATTGTTTCTTTGATCTTTTCACGCATGATCTCATCGACCATTTCCTTGATATCAAGTGGCCTTTTTTCAACTGCGCTTTCGATCAGTCGCTTAATTTTGGACATTTGGTGGTTCTCCTGGTTGTGGTTCTTGCTGCATGTTGTTTGGGTCTTCTTCCATTCCTGGCTGCGGCATAGTTTGTTCTGGCGGATTCCAATGTGCGTCAGACATTTCCTTTTTCATCTGAGCATCTTCTTCCTTGATTTCATTATCAGTCTGTCGAAGTATTTTCCGCCTAATGTAATCGTGACTGAAATACTTACCAGCAAAGTCATCCGCATCACGCAATCGCAGGAAACGATCATTCATTATTTCAAGTTCTTTCAGTTCGCTGAAGTAATTATCTTTGGCAAACTGATATTTGAGGTTTTTGTAGATGTCATTATCCCAATCCTCTTGGGTAATGATGTTTTTGAGAATCAACTGTTTATGCAATGCAGCAAATATCAATTCCATGAATTTGCCACGAATGCGATCAATGAATTTGGTGAAATTGACTTCATCGCGAGTAATTTCAGTGGCACGACCAATATTGTAAATCGCATCTGGTTTCATACGTGTCAGAGGAACCTGTAGCGCTCGATAGAGCCGATCCTGAAAGTATTCAACCGATTGCAACAAATCTGGAAGTGCAGCACCACCAGAAAGAATATCGATTTCGGTGCCTTGTTCACCACCGCGCCTTGGAAGCCAAAAATCTTCATTCATGTGCATGAAGTGACGATCATCAGAAATTTTACCAGTTGATGTGTTATATGAAATCTTGTTCTTGTATCGAGTCATCATGTCTTTGATGTGCTGTTCGGCCTTCATCTTGGGAAGATTGCCAACATCAACATAAAAAACGCGCCGCTCCGGTGCACGAGACAAGTGATAAACCAACGTCGCATCTTCCAGTGCGCGCAGTTGGTTTAGAGGCTTGATTGCCTGATGAACATAAGACAATACGTTTTTGTTGTTCTCATCCATCAAGCCGCTTGAAACGTGCAATATGCTATCAGCAGCAATTTTAACACCATCGGCAGTATCAGTCGATGACTTGACGAAGCTGCTTTTGTTTTGAAATCCGTTCTCATTGTAAATGAAGTATTCGGCCTTTGTCTGTGTAATGATAACATTGGTAGGCTTGTGTTTGGTCTTAACAACTTCTCGTATTTTGCGTATCTTTCTAGGATCAATGTATCGAAGTTCTTTGATTCCTTCATACGGCTTTTTTTCGTTGATCACTTGATGGTAATAAAGACGCCCGTCAATAAACCATCTACGAAAAATGTCGTATGCAGACTTTTTGAAATTCAACAGATCAAGAACAACATCGAATTCTTCTTTAATGGCCTTTTGTGTTTTGCTGCTCAAACCATTTACATCTTTGAGAATGAGAGAAACTATATTCGCTCCTTCTTCTTCCACGATTGCTTCATTGATAACTTCATTTACAGCTTTTTCCACTTCTGGCTGCAAAAGCATTTGGCGATATTTTGTAACCAATTCGGCTTCTGTTCGAATGGAACCATCCAAATCGACAAAAGCACCCATGCTTCCGCCAGCTTCAATATTGACAGAACCATCATCGCGCAAAGGTTCGACGAAAGAGGGTTTATTCAACTCCTGTTTCGTTTCTTCGTCTGCTCTTTTTATTTCGTATCCAAATAATCTTATGGCCAAAATGCATTCTCCTTGAACATCATATTATCCATGAATCGATTAGACGAGTGCGTTGAAGAGATTGCGCGCATTTTCGAGATCAAATGCTGTTTCGTCAAGTCCGATATCATCACCCGGCAACCAGTAATCGAGAGCAAAGTCTACATCAAATGTTTGAATTTGATTGGTAGCATCCCAATCGAGACCCATTTGGGAAATGTTAATCGGAAACATGCCACGAATTGTATACGTAGCAATCACGCTGCCATCTTTTGAATAGTGGCGAATAACGGCATCTCGTTTGTAGCTTCTTGGTTCTGGCGTAACACCACCAGTCGGAAGGTTTTGAATGTGTTGGTTCATATTACTATGCCACGATTCTATCGGTTTACGAATGTTGTATGATTCGTCATTGATAATTGTGACATTCCAGTCTGCATAAACGCGATCACCAGCCAGCTTAATTTGGCGACCAAAGTAAGGAACATCAATAGCACCAATCTGTGAAGGCGGTATGCTCGACGTGCGACACATGAAGCGAAAAGCGGTTTGTGAATCTGTAGTCGATCCCGGCCAATCTGGAATGACCACGTAGAACAGTGATGGGCGAGCACCGCCTAAAACTGGACCAGAAGCCTTAAATTCCTCGATGTTGAAAGCCATTATTGGAACTCCCTTGTTATATTTTAGGTATTTATGATACGTGTTTAGTTCTGTTGTTTTCCCAAGTGAGCATTTGAAGATTGTCAACCGATGCTATTTCTTCGGGAGTTATGTTTTTATCAAAGCCTTCCTTCACGGAAATCTTATGATCTAACTGATAGCCACCTTCAATGCCACATAGTGTTCTTGGGTAATTCTTTGGGTTTATCTTACTTCTGTTTTTTCTGTACGTTTTTTCTGTGAGCCATCGTACTCTGTTTGCATACTCTTGAAATTCTTTTTTATCAGGATTCCACCTGGGATGATTTTCACCACTCATGTGTGGTAGTGATTTGCCTTTATTTGCTTTGCCATAGTCATTACCAATAGCAATTAAAACTCGATGACAATCGGAACAAAAGTTGAAATCTTTGGTCCTAGCATACCTATTGGTGTATTCCACATGGCAATTATCACATTTACATCTAACGCGAACGTTAGACTTTGGCGGCAAATCAGAAACCTTTACCTTCAGTTTGTGGTGGCCGTTAACATTAGCACGGCCACCAACTTTTGGTATATCATAACCAAGACCCAGCCAATACTTTTGATTGGCTGGTACTATGGTTATTTCAACGTAATCATCTATAATCATAATGTATCCTGTTAGAACTGGTTCACCACTTCGCTGAACGCAACACCAGTAGGCACTGCAATGAAGTTCAGTTGTATAAAATTTATCGAGCGAGCAGGTTTCACATAGATATCCCCAATGAATTCGTTTCGATCAACAACGGTTGGTGTGTTGTTGGTTTCGTCACAAACCACAAGGAAATCAGTAATGCCTCGTCGGCCTTGAATATCACGCAGATACGGAACAACCAAATTCTTGAATTGCAGACGAGTAAATTCGTCGTTAAATTCGAAGAGTGTATATTTCGATGCGCGTGAGATTGCTTTTTCGAGAACAATAAACAAGCGACGAACGTTAATGCGATCAAAAGCACTAGGTTTGCTGAGCAATGTCTTGTCACCAAACAGAACAGTTCCTTGACGCTTGAACGTCACAACAGGGTTGATTCCATTTTTGTAAAGTTCATCGCGATCTGCATTGCTTGGATTCCATGCCAGTCGAACAATGTTTTTGATTTGACCACGATTCAAACCGGCTGGTGAATACCATGGATCGGTTGTTCGATCAGTACGAACGCACAGACCAGCAGTATCACCATTGAGAGGAACCCAACGATATTGATCGTTGTATCGATCAAACATGTACTTATAACCACTATCCAAAACACCATATGATGTCGAGCGAAGTAGGTTTCGGAAAGTCTTGACTGCATCGAGTTCGTTATTCGGATTGTTAACAACATCACCGCGTTGTGGTGAAATGAGAACAATACAATCCTTGCGATACTCACAAAGGTTATCGATCAGATAGTTTGCCAGGGTTGAAGAACGAGCTTTGCCTTGAAGAACAAGCGAAATGTCCTCAACGTCTTCTTTTGATTGAAACTTATCATAACCACCAGTCAATTCACCGATTTCGATATTGCTTTCGTCTTTGCCATCAGCACCATGTGCCAATCGTACAGAAAGGACATCAATAGTCGGTGATGTTACATTGACAGCGGTGTTTGAAGTAATACCACTCAGATCGTTCGGAATCCAAACGTATTCCGATTGATCGTTGACGACATTCCTGTAGTAGTTTCCAGAACCATCCGTGTTTTTCGCGTCGGTTGCAATCGACACAGAGCTATACGTTTCGAGAACGCTGCCAGGAACACCAGTGAATTTGCCGCCTTCGTCAACAACAACAAGGTGAATTTCATCATTGGCAGAAGAGTTACCAAATGCGCGATTGTAATCAGATTGACCAGGAGCAACATCAATGAAATTGTAGAATTCCCAATAACGATTGAAGGTTCGCGTGGTTGCATTCGCAGAGTTGAACGTATAGTTCGTTGCACGAGTGAAACGATCTTCAAAATCAACTTGCAGCGTCAGACGTGGCGAAATAGTCATTGCATCTGTCGAGACAGCGACGATAGGAGCAGAATCGACAACAAAGGCTGTTGCGTTGGTCACAGATGTGATAATCAGGCCGGTGAGGCTGTTATTACCAGAAGTCAATTCCATGCCAGCAGCAAGCGACGTTGTGTTGTTTGCAACAACTGTGGTGTTGCCAACCGTTGTCGTGATATCAACATCAACTTCTGTTGTTCCATATGTAGTAAACGATGCAGCATTGGTGATGGCAGTAATTTTCATATACTGTTCACCAAGTGTTGTGTTGCCAAACTTAATCAAGTCCGTTGTATTCAGCAATGCAGCAAGTGCTGTAGCATTTGTCACGTTGTCTGCGTTTGCTGCACCAGCAATCGAGATCAGGGCCGTGTTGGAGTTTGTGTTGGCTTGAAAACGAGCAGGTGCGCCATATGAAGCAAGATTGATTGTTGAAGTGAAACCGGCTGAGTTGCCACAAACAGAGACGCGCAACGAGTTGCCATATTCACCAGGATGTCGTGCAATGTACTTGACATCGGTGTCGATGTTGCCTTCTTTACTCAGCCAATCTGCTTCATTGACAATCGTTGAATATTCCAGGTTTGCAACTGGTCCAGTGTTACCAACAGCAGAGAAAAGAGTGTTCGAGCGAAATTGAATAGCATCTTCTGTTTTGGTGGCAATAGCACCGCTGTTAGCCGAAAGAGTAAAAGCGGTAGAGTTCAAAACGCTGCCAATTGTTGCACCAACACTAAGACCAGCGTTGGCAGATGAAATGACTACCATCCCCGCTTCGAGGTATTGCGTATTGCCGGTTGATAGAGTTACTGTTGCGTTGCCTGTTTGGACGTTGGCTGTGACAGAAGGTGAAAGACCAGCAGTATTACCAACACGAACTGTCCAGAGCTTATTACCATACGCAAGCGCAGAAGCACCAGTAAACCAAGTTTCGTAGTTGCTGCTATTTGGTTTGCCAAATCGACTTACGAGTTTGACTTCTGAATCAATCAAAACCCTTTCGTCAACTGGTCCCCAACGAAAAACACCCGCAATGGCACATTCTGTAGTAGACACACTAGGTACGATGGTTGTGAGATCAATTTCACGAACCTCTACACCCGGTGAAATGAGTGAAGTAGCCATTTTTCTTTTCTCCCTGTATTTTTAGAGGACATACATTAGTGTATTTGTTCTTGTATTTATCAAAATGGCGTTTTCAGTCGGCTATTTGCCAGTTTTCATCTTTGTGCAAGTTCAACTCCAAATCCAAGCTTCTGTTTTCTGCTATACCTCTATCGACAAATCCTATTGGCAGCAATTCATCTTCCAATTCCTTTTGCTCACGTTCTCGAATGCCCATCAAAGTATTCAGATCAGTGAGCATTTTGAAATACTGCTGTTCTGTTAACCACGCAAAGAGAACCAAACACATTACCAAATCATCGTGCTTGCCTACTTCCGCTTCGTAGGATTTTCCCTTTTGCGAAAACGTTGCTAACTCATGAATTGTATTTTCGTCGTACAGTAGAAGTTGATCTTGTTCTATCAGCAATTTGAGAATTGAACAGCCTATGTTCTTTACAGGAAGCGTTGTACGAACTCCCTTGTCTGTGGTTTTTCTCAAACTGGTGGTGACTGTTTTGCCACGAGAGCCTTGTGTTGCTGTAAACAACATATTCTCGTATTCATAATCAAAGAATAGCAAATCTGCTACTTGTGCGCCGATATCGTTTACCTCGATCATAACGGCACAATCGCCATACATGCGTCCAAAACGATTGATGATTTCCGTGAATTCAATTGGTGTTATCATGTTATTTCGAAAAACAGCCGCTTGTCTGTATGGCATTTTTGATATATTGATTAGCTGAAAGGCAGAGTAGTCTATACCCTTGCCCCTCGAAACATCGCAAACCATAACATACTCATCCCCTTTCTTGTACTGCTCGTACACTTTAAGGCCCAAAACATCATGAGAAGGAAGTTCGATTCCTTCTACAAGTTGTTTCAGCTTAGAGCCAGTTATGAGAGTTCCAGAGGAACCCAAGTATTCGTTTTCATATTCTTGTGCGAATTTTTCATAGTCATAGTTCATGTCAGCAAGTGTACGTTCGCGCCACTTTTCGTCACGACCAGGAACATCCTTCCAAGTGACAGAAATAAGCTTGAAGCGATTTTTCTTTTGTCTTGCAAGCTGCGTGACTTTGTGAAAGTGATTCAGTCCGTTTACTGTACTAACAAGAATAAGTTTGGTTGTTTCACCAGATGAAATCGTTGGATAAACAGAAGTGAAGAATTCATCCCAATTTTCAATGAAAGCAGCTTCGTCGATGAAAAGCATGTTGACGGCAAAACCACGAATGTTGTTAGAGCTAGTGGCTGTTGCCATGATTCTAGAACCATTTTCTAGAATGATAGAGCCTTTATTCCACTCAACGACACCCTGTTGTAGCCATTGAGGTAAATGCTCGTATGCCAGCTTTATTCGAGCCAAAATTTCGCGCGACACTTCCGCTTTGTTGGCGAGAATGGCAACGTTCTTGTGATGGTTGAATATGACGTAATGAAGAATTATGGCAGTTATGGCTGTTGTATTATGTGACAAAATATCATTGGTATAATAACGATGATTTGGCGAATTGACTGTTACGTCATACATATTCGATGATTCATCGGTCTTTATAACTGAAGTAACGGTTTCAATACCATCTTTGGTGATGATTTTGGTTTGATTTGGAATGCAGTCCTTCACAAAAATCTGGTTGAAAGAATCATCGAATACAATATGATCATCAGCACACGTTATTTCTTTCCCAGAATTCGTTTTTAGAATCCATTCGTCGTATTCAATTGTTTTGTGAATTGCCGCAATGTCTTCCCAACCAGTATCAGTTTCGATTTCCCAATCCGAGACATCAAACGATTCTATGAATTTGCGATTTACTGTGTCACATATATCTTTCACGCAACAATTCCTTTAGGTTTTTGTAATTCATATTTTCCAATTCTTGTAGAGACTTGGATTGGGAAGAAAGGTTTTTCCTCTCAGCGTGTTACGGATTGCCGCTTTTTGTTTGTTTGATAAACTCATAAAAATCTCCTATAGATATACGCATAATTTCACCAGTTGTCTTATTGCATATATTTATAAGCGTGTCAAATTTAACGCACTTTCCACTTTGCCTAGCACACTCTGCCACAACAGCGTTTTCTTCATGTACTGATGTGATGATGTCTCGCTGGTATGGATAGAGAACAATTTGTTCCAGCCCACGATCAACGTGCACGACTTGCATGTAATTTTCTGCAAAGTAAATCGGATCATCAGCACATTTTTGCAATTCTGCAATTCGTTCTTCGGACCACGGTATGATCGTATTTGCTTTTTTTAGATTGCTCGAACCTCTGTAGCCGTTATTTTGTTCCATTTTTCAATTTTGCCCTGAATACTGTGTTTGAGTTGTCATCAAAATTTTTGTGCCAATCTTTGCCATCGTACATTTTAACTTGTTTGCCAGTTGTTGCATCATGTCGAGTAACTTCAACGTCATTGTGTCTGTGTGTCAATCGATGCCAAATGCTTGCGCCTCCATGCGTCAAACCTTCATCCGATTCAATGCCATCGTGTTTACCAGCCTTCAAAATGCTCTTATAGAAATTATCACCACCCAAAGCACTATTCTCGTCTCGGGAAACGTAACCAATGGCAAAATGATTATCTTTAGATGTTAATCCGCGTACTGTCATTCCGCCATGATTTGGGTGTGTTGCGAAATATGAATGTGGCTTTGCGCCATTATAAGAAGCACTGTGTGAATACAAAGTGTGACCATCGCCAATGCTACCATGATTTTCTTCCTTGGTTTTTGGTCCTGCTTCTGGCTTTCTTTCGTGATTTTGCTTTGCTTCTGTTTCATCCTCTGAATTGGGATCGTATAACTGAGGCATTTCACGAATAAATTGCTTGAAGGATTTCATGAAATTTCCTCTAACATTTCCATCGTCTTCGTGCTGCCTTTCCACGCTCACCAGTCCATCCTCGTGAGCGCGCACAAAAACTTTTGCGTCGTTTGGCAGCTTTGCTGCCCGGTTTTACTTTGCCCGTTACTGGTGCCTGCAAATTGGCACCTTCTGTGCGTTTGAAGTATTCGCGCCCCTTTGCATTTAAACCACCAGCAGCGCTTTGGTATTCCTTTTTTACTTCTTCAATTGGTTGACACGAATCTTTGCTGTAAGGTTTTTTTCCAGGCGTTGGTTTATAGCCCTTCCAACAACGAGATTTTTTCTTGGCTTCCTTGATTTCGCGGATGTGTTTGCAAATGCATTTTTTGCAACGACACTTTTTGCATTTTCCACCTTGTCCTGGCGTTTCAGAAGCATATGTGTCAGTCAATGAATCTGTTCCAATCTCGCGATTGGAAGGAGTGTTTTGATAACTCTCTGACTTTATTTTATTGGCTCCGTATGTGCTCGGACTTGTGCTGCTACCAACAAGCCCCCTCAGTGCAGCAATAAGACGATTTGGTTGGCGATTTTGTTGGCGTTTTCTGATTTTTGTTTTTGGCTTCGCGACCATAACTTTTGCGGTTTCTGGTTTTTCCCTGCTAAGAACCACACCATTTTCTGGATGGTTGTGCACCCAAGCATCTGGTTCACCAGAACCAGTGTGTTTTCCGATCATTCCTCTTGCAGTCATGCGAACAGGAATTGCTTGGTTTGGTTTCAAATCTCTGCCAACCTTTGCAATAGAACCCTCACGATACGATTGCTTGATTGGTTTGCCGCTACCCCAAGATGGCAGAGTCGGCTTGTTCATTGCTCTCTTTTCTAAACGCCTAGCAGCGAAAGCGATTTTTGCATCTCTGGCTGCTCGCCCCCCGTGCCCATAAGCAGGCGTTTCTTCAGTTATGGTCAAGGCACGAAGAGACTCTTTTAAGCGTTTGATTTTTTGCAAAATGGCTTCGTTGCTATTTGAATGGTGTTGATATACATGGCTACCATTCGGGTCTTGATACCAATCATGCCCCAACCTACTTTTGTGATTCTTTTTTGTTACGCGCATAGTTTTCCCATCGCCACTTTGGCCACTATCTTTCATCTTTCGTGAAATTCTCCGATGCAATCTTCCCAGAGCCGCCTTTGCTTGGCGTTTGAGTTCGATGTCTATTGGTCCAAGCCGTTTTTCTTCTTTTGCTCGACCACGAATCGGCGGGGTAATCGTCTTTCCTTTGGTGTGCGTATGTGGTGAATCGGCAGAAAACGATCCAGATGCAACGGATTGTCCATACAAATTACTTAATATTTCGATTGCTGTTTGTGTCAAACTCATTTTTCGTCTTTCTTTTTATTGAGTTTTTCTAGAATGTCAGCCGTGCTTGTCACAATCAGATTGTTGTGTACTGTTTGTGGCTGTGTATTTCCGCCTTGCTTTTCATCAATTTCAAGCTTTAGTTTTTCGATCTCCAACAACTGTTTGTTTGCTGCTACCATATTGTGCAGCAACGAACTGAGAACTTCAAATGCACGCGGCTCTTGTGAGCTTGATGCCACTTGAACCAGTTCGTTATATGACATTTCTCCAAGATCAATGAGACGTTTGATGTTTTCTCGAACCTCTTCAAACTTTTCGTCGTTGGTTTCTTTTGTCAAACCAGAAGCCCTTGGTTGTCGAACTGTTATTGTCGTCGTTGGCATCGGTTTGACGCCAAGAGCTTCTGAAAGTGTGTCATCGTCTTTGTAGCCCATTTTCTGTCTTTCTTATTCGTGATCATCCAAATCTACATGCATAACACGTACTTCATGATCAAGTCCGTGTCTTACAGCCATGGGGTATAATCTATGATGTCCGTTTTGCACAAAATGTCTTTTCACCCCATCTTCGCCAGTGAAAGATGCTATCGTTATAGGATACTTTCTATCGCTATATGGTCGCAGAACCTTTTTTCGCATCAAGCGCATTTTGTTGATGTGTAAATTTGGTTGTGATGGTGTCAACTCTCTCAATTTCATTCGTTTTGGCTTATAAGCTTCTTTCGGCGGACTTCGTTTCCCCAAAGCATCCCAAAACTCATCCGATAAATGTCCTCGATGTCCAGGTATTGGAATGTGTTTTGGTGCTTTCCAATGATCAAATCTGTTTTGATGAGAAGTGGACAACGAATCGATTGCTGTAGTCGTTTGACTAACAGAAAGTCTTCGTCGAGCTTCTTCTAAAAACTGTTTGAAATTAAGCACTGCTTTTACCTCGTTTTCCTTTTGCGGCTGCAACCTTTTCAGGATCGGCTGCTGCCAATCGTGCTTTATTTTCTCGCGTCATTTTTTTTTTTCATATCAACAGGTTCTGGTCTGGGAGCTTCCGATAGCGTATCATCTTCTTTGTATCCCATTATCCTCGCCTAACATCAGGACCAGTAGATGATGCAGCAATATAATATCCTTCAGGATGTTTTTGTTTTAGCGTGCCTGGATTTTTTGTGTAGTCACGCGTAGTAAAATTGATTCCTCGTGCTGCTGCATATTTACGCACATAATTGTGGATATCATGAAGACGCATTACACTAGGAGGGTGGTCTGTATACATGTTTGGTCTCCAAGAGGCATCCAACTTATCTGGTTCTGGCGCGTCTCGATCTTCATGTCCTTTGGCTGGTACAAAGGTGACGTTGCCATTACCATCATGAACCAAATGTCCGTGGTGTTCTCCTTGAATCTTTGATCCCGGTTTTACCGCACCAAACAAATCATTGCCTGTTATGCGAACTTTTCTTTTTTGGCCCTTTTTTAATTGCTTGGCAGCTTCCAATTCTTTATTGTGTTCATGCACAGCATCGACATGATTCAGCAATTCACAAACAAGTTTATGCGCATGATGTTCAGGATGTTTGGCTTGGAATTGGGATTTCGACATCTTAGATATCAGATTCGATAGCATCGCATTTTTGCCGGTGGAAAAACCAAGACAGTTATCGCGACACTCGTGCGAACTTTCTGGACAATTGTTTGTTCCCGACATACCATGCGTGTGCGCTGGTGCACCAGAAACACCAACAGTTATATCTCCAAGACCAGCAGTTTTTTTAATTTTGGTATTATTACCAGTAAAATTTCTTGGCGTTTGTCCGGCAAATCCGTGTTCTTTTTGGTGTGCTTTATCAGCAGCATTAGCAGCTTTAGTTGCCGCCCTATCCTTGCGCGGATCATAACCTTCTTGTTTAAGTTTTTCCGTCACCGCAGAGTAACCGGCTCTTATTCTTCCATGTGCAGTTTCGCCGTTTGCTGCAAATTCCTGGCTTAATTGATGCCCTGCTTCATGAATTCGATGATATTGATTCACTTCTTTTTCTGTACCACCATTCATTGCTGGATGGTGTGCCATACTCGGAGGTCTTGCAACTTGCGCATGCTGCGCTTGTCTCAATTGTTTCCTTTTTTCTCTATGCTTATCACCTTCTAATGGATCGGGCAATTCTCGCCCAAAGCGGTGTGTGGCCGCATTCAATTCTAAGACGCGTTTAATTCCCTTTCCGTCTGGATGATCTGGAACAGGATTGGCGGATGAATGGTGAACAAAGGCACCGCCAGTTTCTGCTTTTTTCTTTGCATCACCACTACTAAGCTTCATTTTAAGGCCGCGAACGCCACCGCTTGAACCATCTTCATTTTGTTCAATGGCATCGTCATCATCACCATTATGAATCTTGTAGAAACGATTGTGTTTGTGATCATATACATGCGTTGCTGTATTTTCGCCTTCATCAGCATGCACAAGCGCAGCAATGTTACGCGGACTTGCATTCAAATGATCTGCAATGATACTATCATTCGATTCGTGATTTCGCGTACCAATATGAGATGTGCTATCGCTGGCTCCATGACGATTTGGAAGGTTCAATGTAATTTCGTTAATATAACAATCGTTGCAAAAACTCTCGTTGATATTATAATTACTAGCGCCATTCATATGAGTTGGTGCACGTAAATGACCAAAAAATGCCTGCAATCGTGTTTTGGCATCGTGTGGTTCCACATCATTGATGCTTGTAGGAATTTCCATCAAAAATTGTTTGAACTTGAGCATTCTTCTCTCCGAATTATTGGTTATTAAGTGTTATTTAGTCGAATCCGCTGTATCCTGTTTTCTGGAAACCACAAAGCGACCTCGTTTTTTGTACATCTCGCCAAAGTTTTCTTTGGTGACTTTGGTTTTTCTGCCATTTGCACTATGCTCTACGTTCAAGTGAGGATGGTTCTCAACCAAATCTCGATATGCATTTACAGAACCACGCGAATGAGCAGTATCAGAATGCCATTCGTCTACATGGCCTTGTGTCACGATGTGTGAAATGATGTTTGAATACTTGCCAACCTGTTTGCGATCCTGGTGTGATCCGGTGTTTCGTACAATGAATTTTCTCTTTCCACTCGCCCCTCTGGGTGGCAAGCCTTCGCCGTTTATTCGATAATGAACATGGCCCTTGGAATTGGTCACAACAAACCCATCATACCCACCAGTTTTTTTATTGTGATCATCATATGAGTGCTTGTATACGTGAAATTTTCCATTCTCTCCGCTACTCATGTGTTCATATATATCACCATAACCATCTCGCCTTGAACCGCTTTTGTGAGTAACCGGATCGAAGGTATCGTTGTCATAAAAATCCTTTCGCACGTCATCCACCATTTGTGGCATTTCGCGCAAAATTTGTCCAATTCGTTTACCGTACATTACATCAATCCTCTTTAGCTACTCGTGTTTGCATCGGTTCCGTCTTCCCAAACGACAACATAACCAAAATCATCATCAACAGCCACGTTTGCGTATGCTATAGCGGCAGCGGAATTGCTGGTTGCTGTTCCGTTTGCAGTCAATCCAGGTGTTACTGTATACTTGAATACGGCTGTATTTGTCGTGCTGGTGTTGCCGACAAAGAACTGCGTATTTGCTACTTTGACAATTGGTTTTGAAACAACAGGACCATAGAAGTAAGCTTTCATAACAAAATCCAGTGTCCAGAAAACCGTACGTCGATCTTGTGTAAGTTCTCCCTGATATCGATCTTCAAAATTGACAGCATTCAAAATTATAGGAACGTCATGGTCGATATTCATTGCGGGTATCAAATTCAATGTTGACGTAAACTCTGGCGTGAAAAACGGCAATATTTGCTCGACGATTTGATTTCCTTCGCTGATGTTTTTGGACATCACATAAACCTTGAAGAACAGATCATATGGCACTGGCGTGTACGTGCGCCTCAGTTTATTAAGATCGTTATCATCTTTGCGAACGGTGCGTCCCATTACTGGTAGCTTTCGATCAGGATCGTACTGCATGCCAGTCAATTCAAACCCCATGTGTGGAAAAACCAAAAACCCAGGAGGGCAATTTTTCGATTCTTCGGAACCGGGTTTAATGTCAACACGAAGTAGATTTCTGTCTCTACCTGAATAGCTCAATGGAACACGAACCAAAGACGTTTGATCTCCGGTTGTTGGATCGGTTCGTTCAACGCGAATATCAGAAAATACGCGACCAAAATAAATCACGTAGTTTCTGAGATGGTCAAATCCAAACGGTTGGTGTCCATATAGACTCATTTACTATTCCCTTTTGATATCGATTCGCTCATATTCGATGTCTTTGTCTATTGTGCCAGTCTTCGTATTGTTTCTGTTTCATTTTATCATAGGCACCTTTGCCATGTATTCTATCGTGATCTTCTCTTTCGCGCTGTATTTTATCCAGCATTTCTTTTTCAAACCGCTTTCGGACTTCTTCTTCTGTTGCCCCTTTGGTGTTTGAAACCCTATCTCTCAGGCGAGAAGAAAGATGGTGACCTCGGTTTCGATCATGCCAATCCCATCCTTCTGGATGCAACTGATTGAAAAAATATTGATGATCGCTCGTATAATAAAGATGTGTCTGATGGCCTCTTTTTCTAATAAACGCATTTTTTTCTGCCTGCGTTTCCATCTGACTAGTTGCCCGCAAAGTCTGGTGCAAATCTTTCGCGGGCGGTGCCACACCAAGAAATGCGCTTATTCCTGTTGCAGCAGCGGCAGCACTAATAGCGGTATGCCTGCCCAATTTTTTCCAATCAAGCGCTTCGTCAACTTGTTTTTCGCGCAGCCAATCTTTGTACTCTTCAAAAAGCTCACTCATTGCTATTTGCTTTCACTTCGATAGTAATTTCTCGACCAGTTTTGTTGGATATACACTTCGGTGCTGTTTTGCTTTTATATGGAACGTAACCACCGGCTTCTTTGCATGCGGCGATATAAGCTTCCGTAGTGCCTGTTTCAGCAGCAACAGAAGGCTTTTCTTCTGTTGTTTCGATGGTTGTCTGTTCTTGAACAGGTTCCTTTTTGGTATTTGAAAAGCCAAAGAACAGACCAAGCGCTATTGCAGTAGCACCAAGTACCTTAACCCATGTATTTGTCTTTACCATCGTTATTCTCCTGATATTACCATGGGTTTTCACCCCACTGATGATCTTGTGTCCAATCGATAATATTGTTTTCCGTGTTTGCTGCATCTGGATCACCAGCAGCATCTTGAAACTCGTCGTTTTGATCTATAATGCCAACAGCTTCTTGCTTAACTCGGAAATCTTCGGTTGTGAGAATTTCCCCTGCTTCTGTCAACAAAGCATCGCCATCTTCGGTTAGAATGGCCCAATCATATGCATTGAGGCTGCTTGTTTTCTGTAGACAATCAACTTCTTCAATGCCAGTATTTAGAATTTCGCCAGCATAACGAAATAGCTCGACTGTCAGATCGTATTGGTTTTCATATCCGTGCTGATAGAAGTAAGGGTGTTCATCGACGAACTTGATTTCATATACGCGATAATCCAGGTTTGGAATATAGATCAAATCCCCTTCTCGTGGTCGAAACACGCCAGCATCTTTTTCGCTTGGATAGATGATTTCTTCCCAATGAATTCGTGCCATTGTGAGAATCAATTGCAATTGAACTTCAATGCCAAATTGCGTCATCAAAGCATCGCTGCCTTCGAACCCTTGCCAAGACTTGATGTACAATGGAATTTGGTATGCAGTGTCGAATTTGCTTTGCGCATCTTCATAAAAAATATCGTCGAAGTCTACGCGCCTGCGTGGCATGTAGTACATGTCCCAGCCAGCCACTTCTATGGTTTCAGCAACCAAATCGTCCATAAGACGCTGTGTTTCTTCATGCTCATAAAGCTGAAAATGCGGATTTGTGGTTGCTCTTGCCATTAATTATGTGCTCCGTCAGCCGATGAAAAATGTAGATGGAAGCGAATATTTTGAAATCATCTCTTCTTGCATCTCTTTGATTTCAGCCGCTGCTTCGTCATAAATCTGTTGCCCATTCAATTGAACACCACCAGGAAGCATTGTGCCTTGGAATTTTTTCATGTTGTTGCCCCATTGAAGCTTTATCAATGCGGTTGCATAATCCAAAAGCCATCTGTCTTTCCATACATCTGTCCATACAGCAGGATCGATAACCTCGTATGCTTCGACGACTATATAATCGCCAACCGTGGTAATGTTCCAATCCATATCTGGATAAATTCGATTTTTGTGTCTGTTGTAGCGAACAGGAACGTGACCAACCAAAAGTTCTTCAAGAAGACCAATGTGTTGAAAGGCAGAAAAATATGGAACAACGCTTGACGATGTTAGATTGTACAGATCGTTCAAGGCGATTTGGTAACGAATGTTGAAGATACTCTGTGTTGATGACTGAGAAAACCCGATTGGAAAGATTCGAATCGCGCCTATGATGTTTTCTGGTATTGGAATCCAACCGCCCAATTCGCACGTTATAGAAGCTCCTGAGCCGGTGTTTGATGTTACAGACACCGTAGGTGCCAAGCCATAGCCTTCTCCGTTGTCGGTGAGCGTACAGCTTTGTATGACGCCACTACCATCAGTTATGATTGTTGCAGCAGCGTTGGAACCGCTTGAACCACCAACACTGGTGAAAACAACCGTGTCGGTGTTGGCATAACCAGTACCACCAGCAACAACCGTACAATCATAGACTTTTTCTGCAAAGTTGTTTGCAGAAACGACATGCTTGTAGAACGTTCGATCAGAACCATTGAAGTGATAGTCAGCATAATACTTCAACGCCTGATCGATGCGATCATCGACTTGTTCGTCCGTGACGTTTATTTTTACGATTGGATGTCCCAATTGTCGTTTACAATAGTCAGCAAATTCTGTTTTTGATGTTGGTAGTGCCATTGAATGTCTCCGAACTGGTTGTTATTTATTTAGAGATGATCCAATGGTAGAATTTGGTCTTCATTGACGTTAACCATCCTGGTGGCATTGGTTGGATATACCACGCATAATACATTCCAACGAATGCTGCGATTGCAAGCCATACAAACCCCATTACTCTTCATCCTTCTTTTTGCGCATGTTGGAAATAGCACCAAACACCGAAGATGTAAAAGCAAATCCGGCTATTCGAAGTGCTCCAAAAGCTTTGTTGATGATATCGCGAACTCTGCCCAAGACTCCTGTTGATTTTTGAAACCAGCTTGAATTGATTAGAGTGTATGCAACAGTCAGTACACCAACTAGTTTAGTGTAGAATGATCTCTCATCTCCACCAAACAATCCAGTGTAGTTTTTGAACCAATCGAACTTCCATGCGATAAATGTAATACCGCCAAGAAGAACTACTATGATGAGAATTTCCATTGATTATTTGTCCTTTGACATGTGAATGAACGCTCTATTCCCAAAGTAGAAACCAATACATGCTCCAAATACAGCGTTGGTGTATTCATCCCAAAGAGTCGAAAGAATTTCCTTGGCTGGCATGTTTTCAGCAAACATGATCAAACCAACGGCTACTTTGATGCCAACAAATGCAATGAAGAACGAATACGTTATAACAGGGCGTACAGAAGCACGAAGGATGTCAATATACTTGTTGCTAGGAATATCAGTATCGTGGCGTCGTAGAGATTCTGTCTCTGCCGCAGAGGCTTTAACACTCTCAATAAACACCCGACGATCCAATCCTTTAGCCGCCGCTTCCATCCGTAGTTTGGTGAGTTCAATTTCATGTCTAAATCGCTGTCCATTTTCGAGCCAATTTACCAATTGTGGTATGGCAGACGATAAGATACCGAGAATTGCAGGCAGAACGCCTGCCAATAGAGTAAGCATAGTGTTGTTCCTATCTGGCGTGAAATCTGTTGTATTTATGAAAAAAGGCCCCTTGGGGCCTCAGTGTTCCTTATCCAAATTTAGATAATGAACATCTGCATGTTCGTGATCAGCCGCTCTCAATGCAACGTAATGGTGATGTCCATTTAGTATCCAATGTTCTCCATTGTGTTTGGCGACTAGCATGTGTGGTTCATCGCCTATTTGAGTTTTCTGTGCAAGTTTTGAATCGGCTGTTGCGTTTGTCTTTTGCTGTGTTGCTCTCAGGCTTGCCAATCGCACATTCTTGACTGTTGTGTACTTTCGAACATTTCCTGGTCGCTTATTTTTCCATTTCTCATAAGCAATTAATGCATCGTTGGATTTTTCTGCGTCATAACCTCTTGTTGGTATCATCTGTGGTTCATAATAGGGATCATCGCCATATTTGGCCTTTTCATATGGGTCTGATCGTCTAATTCTTTGCAGATTTCTCAATGCATGTTCTGTGCTGCGAAGTTCTGCTATAAATTGTTTGAAGCCTTTCATATCAGTCCTTCAATTTAACTCTAAAACGAGAATCAAGGGCATGCTCATCCTCGAAGTTTTTGTCCCAATCATCACCAGTGTGCAATTTGATTTTCTTACCATCTTTGTCGTGTCTGGTAACTTCCACATCACTATGATCATGTACTAGCCTGTGCCAAATACTAGCCCCACCGACACTGTGCTGAGAATCTGATTCGATAGTATTGTGTTCGCCGTGATGTAGGATTGTTTTGTAAAAGTGATCAGCACCATAAGAACAATCGGGGTGCTTGGCAACAGAATTGATTCTAAAGTGTCCCTTTCTAGTAGTGCCGCCCCTAGCTATCATGTGAGTTGGTGTATCTTCATCATCATGGTCATGTGTCAACATGTAAGTGTGTGGTTTAGTTTCTTGTGGGCTTACCTCATCAGAGGCATAACGCCGACTATAAAAATCATATTCACCAGCGGGTCCATGATATTCATCATGGGCATAAGGACCACCAGATTTTGGATGCGGATGATCGTCCAATGTTGATTTATCTATATTAGCATTCAGTTCTGGCATTTCTGCTATAAATTGTTTGAAGCTTTTCATATCAGTCCTCCGTCAACAATTCTGGCAGCTTCATGTCAGGAGCAGCATCTTTGAGTTTTTCCTTGGTTCTGCCATATGCAGTCACACCAACAATTGTAAGCATCGAGATGTGAAAGAGACCAGCGCCTTTGAGAGTCAATGGTTCCCATTGTGTCAATTCTATTCCGCTATTGCCCATAATCATAAGACCAGCTTGAACAGCAATCATTCCGATTGGAGCAAGAACGAAGTCGAAGAACACGGTAACGGCATAAATCCAACCGATTGCTGGTCTCCATTTGTTGTGAAAAAATCTCTCATACTTCGTCATCTTTAGCTCCAGGTTTGTTTTCTTTCAACCAAATCCAAACGCTGTTTGAACCTTCATCTGGTTCCTGGTATTTGGTTGTGTGGTTTGGATCGAGCCAATCCAAAAATGCTGCTATGGGTTTTGCCCATGTTCTTCCGGCATCGCGTTTTTTTCCAATATACGAAGACAAAGTTTCGTCTGGATCGATACCAAAGATTGCACCGACCAATTGATCGAGTGCAACCAGAATGTTTGTGAGCCAGAGACAAATTGCCTTTGAGTAATATTGGATGGTTGTCATCACGGATTGTTCCAGAAAATACAAGGCAATTGACCAGCCATTCCTGAGTATTGAACGCCACCAGAGAACTTGCCTTCAAACAGGCATGTGTGCGAATTCGTGACGTTAATCGGCCCTTCGAAATCACAACCATAGATGCGAACACCTGTCGATGGAACGCCTGTTGTACCACCGATCCAAAGTCCCATCATCGACTGAATACCTGTACCTGTATAGGTATTGACGTTGTACATTCGAAGATCGTTAATACCCCAAAGAACCATCGCAGGGCTTGTGCATTGCATCACTTCCAGGTTGTTCATGGTCGCACCACGCAATCCTGGTGGCGACGTTCTGCTTGTAAACAACCCGTAAATGGCATATGACCAAGTTCCTGCCACTTGCCCTGGTAGCAATGAACCTGTAGTGATGCGCAGATTCGACAGATCAAATCGATCAGGCTGATACCAGCCATTCGAACCAAGATGAATTGCTATGCCACCTGTCGTCCCTGGTCCAGCAAAAACCCACATATCTCGAACAGAACCACCCGGCCTTGGCACACCATCTTTTTCACCAGAAAATCGAATAGCGGTTTGCCCGTTATTAATTCTCATAACGCCACCTTGGAGTGGACCAGAACTATAAATGTTCACACCAGAAGTATTGATTGCTTGCGAAATCTTATATGTGCCTGCACCGATTCGAACGTTTTTGTGATCTGTCAGATAGGCAGCATCGATGGCTGCTTGGATTTCTGCATAGTTGTCGTCATTGGCTGGACTTGCACCGAATTCAGCAACGTGAATTTCAGTTGGGTTTGAAGTAGTGCCTGTTGTTGCAGGATGCGAAACAGGCGGCGGTGTGTTTTCTAGCGTTTCCACTCGTTGAAGTAGAGCGTTGAAATCGTCTTGTGTTGGTACGTTAATTGGCATTAAACCATCCTTGCGTTAGCTCATTCTAGCATTTGCTAACCACGTTTCATTGAAAACTGCCGACCCATTAGTTGCCGTCGAAATCCGATAAGATCGAAAGCCCGTTACTCCGGCCCCATCATTGCTTGGAGTAGTGCTCATAATCGCAACTCCGGTGTTGGTTTGTGTAACAGACGGCGTTGTTCGTTTATTCACCTTGAATGGAACATATTCACCATAAAAGTAACCACTGGTAACATATCCGAAGAACGTCAAAAGTTGGCCGCTTTCGAAGTATCGTTGACATCTTCGCAATTCATGATCATAAGGAAGCAGAAACTTGTGTGCGTCTTCTGCGCTGATGGTGTGTTCACCAGGAATGGCAATCCAACCAGTTGTGTGAAAAGTGTTTCCTGATCCTAAAGCACCGAAATTGTCTTGTGTAGTAGAACCAAATGTGTTTGCTTCTGTCAGCCAAGTTTCTAAAGTTGAATTTGCCCAATCTGTTCCACAAGCAAGAGATAATCCAGTATGAAAACAAGTTGATGTGTTTGAATTCCAAGTGCCATTTGCATTAGCTGGAACGGTAAACGAACTCCATGTCCACGTGTTACCTGCAACTGTAATCTCTTTTAGATATGCTGCATCAGTGCCCAAAACATTACGAATGTAGTATGAAAATGTTAGTGGACTTGAACAACGAGACCAAAAACCAACCGTTAGTGGTGTAGCGTTGGCAGTGCCCCATCCCAACTTTCTTGCAAAGGTGCCTTCAATGATTTGCTCTGTCAAAAGGTAGTTAGCGGTGTTTGGAGATGCATTAGCAGTTGCAACTGAGAGGTAAGTAGAACTATGGTAATTTTCTGAAGGAACTGATGTAGTATTTTGTGCACTGCTAACATTATGCCCACCAGAATAGACTGCTGAGAATTGATCTACTGGATAATAGGAACTAGCATTAGAAGAAGCAGTACCATTTTCTTGTGAAATTTCCATTCCACCATTAACAATCAAATTATGAATGGCCATGCTTTCAATTGGACCAGCCGACATGTTGTTTCGAAATACTCCTTTTTGAGTATTCGAGTAAGTCACGTTGGTATCAGCAATCAGAAAATCTGAGCCAGTTGTATTTGAAACGCCAATATAGCCATTAGCATAGATTACTGCTACTGGTCCGTTAGTATTGCCAGTCTTGGCTGTAAGATCGGTTGTGCCATTTGCCGTAGTTACGGTTGTAACAGAAATCTCAGACATGAATTATTTTCCTGGGTTTTGTGCCATGATGTTTTGGAATTGTGTCAAAGCAGCAGCCTTAGCAGCATTGATGATTCCTTCTGCATCAGCATTTGTCCAATTAGGGTTAGTGATATTCATAGTGTCGAGTGCACCGAGTGTGTTTCGACGAACACCGGCAATTGCACCAGCAGCAGCCGCATACCACATAGCTTGCTGAATAACTCTGGTAGAAAGAGTGTGCATGCCTTCATTGGTCAAGGATTCTTCAGTTTGCAGAACAGTCCAACCAGCGGGTTCAGCAGTATTTGCAGCAGCAGATGCCGAAGCATGCGAATTGGATGATGCATATTCTGCTGTGTATGCGCGTGCTGCATCATACTTTCGATCCCACGAAAGTTTCTCTGATTCTGGCACGGGACCAGTGATCTGATCTGCCAACCCATCAGCAAACTGAGTAACAGTCGATTTCCAGCTTAGTAAATTTAGTGCGCGTTCTTCTGCTGTCCATGTTTGAATTGTAAATCCAAGATTTGCATTCAGGTGATCTTGCACTTTCCTTGCAATTTCACCATCCGTTTCCAGAATGATGTTATTGGCTTGTGGGTCTCGACGACCAGGAACACTCCAAGTGTTTCCTCGTTCGTCAATAAACTTCAGAGTGTTTGTTTCGGTTACTATTAGTTCTGTCATCATCCTCGTTCCCATTTGGTGTTTAAGTGTTTTGTGCCATCATGGTTATCTATTGCACTAAGATAATGTTGATGTGCTGGTGGGTTTCCCCGCTTGAGAAAATTACTCACTCTTTTATGTACTCTGTTCATCGAATTGCGTTCCAATCCAGCCATTGTTTCTGCCATATCTTTATGATAACCAGACACTTTTTTTCTTGTTTCGGGGTCGTTATGATCATCTGCCGACCATTGCGCAAGCATATTTACCGTATCAAAGGCACGTTCTTCTGTTTTTCTTTGATCTATTTCAGCATTTGCTTTTCGCCCGCCTCTACCAAATCTATTGACGGCATCTATAACTTGTTCCTTAAGGAACTCCTTGAACGGTTTCATCTTTTCTTTCCCTTAAAGCCTTGCGTTTGCTCT
>Ga0180435_10001314_pt1 | contig 26046 bp, 19 predicted proteins | sample SS_ome_3_FD_132467 | JGI IMG/M metagenome (GOLD analysis project Ga0180435, IMG submission 132467) | Hypersaline lake sediment archaeal communities from the Salton Sea, California, USA - SS_3_S_1 metaG | ecosystem: Environmental > Aquatic > Non-marine Saline and Alkaline > Hypersaline >... | reverse complement strand
CCGAGGGGCGCTACCCCCAGTGGAACCCCTACATCTTCTGCGGCATGCCGACCTTCGGCTCCATGTCGTACAACCGCTTCGTCTATCCGCCCCGCGAGCTGCTCACGCGCCTGCAGGACGACGCGGGCTTCCCCCTGATGACCTGGCTGCCCGCGCACCTGCTGTTCGGCGGACTGGGCATGGTCTGGCTGCTGGGACGTCTCGGCCTGCCCTGGTCTTCCCGGCTGCTGGGCGCCGCGCTCTGGCTGATGATGCCGAAGATCGTCGCCTGGGGCGTGCACGGGCACGGCTCCAAGCTGATGACGGCCATGTACCTGCCCTGGATCGTCGGCCTGACGATCGAGATCCTCCGGGGCCGCGGCCGCCGGAGCGTGGGGGGGCTGGCCCTGCTGCTGGGCCTGCAGATCCTGTGCGGGCACATCCAGATCATCTACTACACGCTGCTGGCCGTCGGCCTGGTCGTCGCGGCCCGCTGGATCGCCGCCCTGGCCGCCCGTCCCCGGGGCGTCCCGCCCTGGCGGGAGACCGTCGGCGTGGCCCTGGCCGTCGTGCTGGCCTTCGCCGTCGGGTCGGTCCTGCTGCTGCCCGTGCAGCACTACGCGGGACTGTCCATCCGTGGCATGGCCGAGGCCGGCGGCGGCGCCAGCTACGAGTTCGCCACCGGCTGGAGCCTGTCGCCGCGCGAGCTCGCCACGCTCGTCATGCCCTCGGCCGCCGGCTTCGGCCAGGGCACCTACCAGGGCCTGATGCCCTTCACCGACTATCCCAACTATCTCGGCCTGCTGCCGCTGCTGCTCGCGGGCGCGGGACTGGCCTCGCGGGAGCGATGGCTGTCGCGGACGCTGGCAGCGCTGGCGGTGCTGTCGCTGCTGATCTCCTTCGGACGCTTCTTCCCGTTGCTCTACCAGCCCTGCTACGATCTCCTGCCGTACTTCAACAAGTTCCGCGTGCCGTCTATGATCCTCACCCTGACCGGCTTCGCCGTCGCCGTGCTGGCGGCCGTCGGTTCCGCGCGACTCGCCGACGCCGGTCCGGCCGCCGGCCGCCGGTGGCGCGTGGTCGCCTTCGCCGTGGCCGGTCTCGGCGTCGTCCTGACGCTCGGCGGCGCGGGGATCTGGCAGTCGCCGCACGCGTCGCGGCTCCTGGATCTGGCCGCCGCGGCCGGCCGGCCCGCGCCCGGTCCCGCGATCCTGGCGGTGGCCTGGCGACTGCAGTCCGCCGATCTGCTCCGCGTCGGCGTCCTGCTGATGCTGGCCGGCGCCGCCGGCCTGGCCGCCCTCCGTCACGAGGGTTTCCGGACCCGCGGCCTGGTCTGGATCCTCCTGGCCTTGCTGGTCGCGGACATGTTCGCCGTGGATCGCCGGATCACCCACCCGGAACGATCCCTGAAGCAGGTCTTCCGCAACACGGCCGGGGCGATGTCCATGGCCGACGCGCCGGGCATGCTCGAACCCGGCACGCGGCACCGGGAGAGCATCCGCCCCGACGCGGACATGCTCGTCCTGGCGGACCGGCTGGGACACGAGCGCGCCTGGCCCCTCGGACGCGACTCCGGCAAGAGCGACGGCATGATCGCGGGCGTGCGCTCCCTGGGGGGGTATCACCCGGCCAAGCTCGCGGCCTACGAGCGGATCCGGTCCCTGCTCTACGATCCCGCGCGTCCGGCCGGCCGCATCGCCAACTGGCTGGCCGCCGACCATCTGGTCTTCGACCGCCGCCTGCCCGACGCGCTGATCCCGCGCCTGGAGGAACTGGGCCTCGCACTCGACAAGGCGCCGATCGTCGCCGGGTCACGCGTGTTCTACCGCAACCGCAACGCCCTGCCCCGTGCGCGCCTCGTCTCGTCCTGGGCGCCGGTCACGGGCGACCTGGACGCGTTCCTGACCGGCCTGGAGGCGGGCGAGGAACCCGTGGCGGAACGGGTCCTGCTGGACGCCCCGCCCGATCCGCTCCCGATCGCCGCGTCCGGACGCCCGCCCGCGGTGGAGTTCCTGGCCGATGGGATGAACGAGGTCGTGCTGCGCGCGGCGCCGTCGGCGCCCGCGATCCTGGTGCTGGCCGACATGTGGATGCCGGGCTGGTCCGTCCGCGTCGACGGCGAAGCGGCGACCCTGCTGAAGGCCGACCACGTGCTGCGGGCCGTCGCGCTGCCCGCCGGCGAGCACACGGTGACCTTCACCTATCGGGATCCGGCCCTGAAACTCGGATTGACCGTCGCCGCCGTCGGACTTTTGCTGATAGTGTCGCTGCTGGTCTTCGGCGCCGGCTTTGCCCGGCGGCCCCGCGACGGAGGCGTCGCGGGTGACGGATCCCGAACCCGGAGGGAGCGGGCTTGAAGAGCGTCGTCGTGATCCCGACGTACAACGAGGCGGACAACATCGGCCGCATCGTGCCGGCCGTCCTCGAACGACACGCCGACATCTCGGTGCTGGTCGTCGACGACAGCTCGCCCGACGGCACGGCCGACATCGTCAAGGCCCTGCCCGATTTCGGCGGGCGGGTCCGCATCCTGGAGCGTGCGGTCAAGGAGGGGCTCGGCGCCGCCTACATCGCGGGGTTCCAGTGGGTGCTCGCCAACACGGACGCCGAGGCCATCTTCGAGATGGACGCCGACTTCAGCCACGATCCCGTGGCCCTGGACGAATTCCTCCGCGAGATCGAGACGCACGACGTCGTGCTCGGCAGCCGCTACCTCAACGGCATCACGGTCGTCAACTGGCCCCTGAGCCGCGTGATCCTGAGCGTGGGCGCCAACCTCTACGCGCGGTGCGTCACGGGCATGCCCATCAAGGACTCGACCGGCGGCTTCAAGTGCTTCCGCCGCGAGGTGCTGGAAGCCCTGCCCCTGCAGGGCATCAAGAGCGGCGGTTACTCCTTCCAGATCGAGTTGAACTACCACTGCTGGAAGCGCGACTTCCGCATCAAGGAGATCCCGATCATGTTCGTCGACCGGCAGGTCGGCGTTTCCAAGATGTCGAAGAAGATCATCTGGGAGGCCATGTGGATGGTCTGGACCCTGCGCTTCAGGCGCATCCCGTGATCCGCCCCGCACTCCGTCCCGGCGCCTTGGTGAGGTCCTAGGTTGAAGCTGTCCATCGTCATCGTGCACTACAACACCTGCGACGATCTCGTGCGCTGCCTCGAATCGTTGCGGCGCTGTCCGCCGCGCTGCGAATACGGCGTCGTTGTGGTGGACAACGCCTCAACCGAGGCGGGCCTGCCGGAGGTGCGGGACCGTTTTCCCGAGGTGCAGTGGCTCGTCAACAGCCGCAACGAGGGCTACGCGCGCGGCTGCAACGCGGGCATGGGCGTGCACGACGCGGACTACACGCTGCTGCTCAATCCGGACATCGTCGTCCAGCCCGGCGCCGTGGACGCCATGCTCGACGCCGCGGACGGGTCGCCGCAGGCCGGCATCATCGGCCCGCAGCTCCTCAACGAGGACGGCACCATCCAGGACTCCTGCCGCCGCTTCTACACACTCACCACCCTGCTCATGCGCCGCACCTTCCTGGGCAAGCTCTTCCCGAAGTCGCACGCCGTCGCCCGCCACCTCATGCGTGACTTCGACCACATGTCCGCGCGCACGGTCGACTGGGTCCTGGGTGGCTGCATGCTGGTCAGGCGGTCGGCCGTGGCGCGCGTCGGCCCGATCGACGAGCGGTTCTTCCTCTACTTCGAGGACGTGGACTGGTGCTACCGCATGTGGCAGGCCGGTTGCGAGGTGCTCTACGTGCCCGACGCCCGCTTCATCCACCGCCACCGCCGGCAGAGCGCGGCCGGCGTGCGGGACAAGAGCTTCTGGCTCCATCTGGGCAGCCTCATCTCCTTCTACGAGAAATGGGGGATGCTCGTCTACCTGATCAAGCGCTGGCGAGATCCCCTGAGCACGCTGCTGTTCTGGCTGGTGGACCTGGCGGCCCTCAACCTGGCCTTTCTCGGCGCCTACGGCCTGCGCGCGGCGGCGACGTCCCTCTTCGCCGATCCCCTGTACCCGCTGGCGGAGTACCGGCCCCTGCTCCTGTTCGCCAACCTGCTGACGACGGTGTCCTTCATCTTCCTGGGACGCTACCGCTCGGGCGCGCTACGGCGACCCGCCCGCGCCGGCGAGCGTCTGCAGCAGGTGGCCACGGTCTCCCTGCTGTTGCTGGCGAGCACCTATCTCAGCCACCAGTCCGTGTACAGCCGGGCCGTCCTCCTGCTGTTCATTCCCCTGTTCGCTCTCGCGGTCACGGTGGGCGAGCGGTTCTTCCGGCGCTTGCGCGTGAGCATGGAGCACGGCTATCTCTCCCTCGAGCGCACGCTGCTCGTGGGCGCGCCGCGCGAGATCGGGGCCTGGCTGGCCGAGGCCGGCGACCTGAGGGAACTGGGTCTGGACGCGGTCGGCTACCTGACGCCCGCGGCGGGGGAGGAAACCACGCCGCTGGCCCGCGGCGAGGTGCCGTGCCTGGGCGACGCCGGCCGACTCGTGTCCGTGGTCCGGCGCTATCGCATCTCGCAGGTCGTTTTCTGGCGATGGCCGGACGGCGGGCTGAAGGAGCTGCGGAACCTGGCCCTGCTGCGCAGCCGGCGCATCCGCTTGCGCTGGCGAGTGGACGAGGCGTCCTTGTTACGGGAGGGATCCCGCCACGAGACCTTCGGCCACGACGTCAGCGCCGTGCTCGATCCCGGCGCCGTGCACCCGGTGGCTGCCGCGCTGGGCCGGCTGCGCGATCTGGCCTGCGGCGCCGTGTCGGCGGGATTGACGGTCGTGCCCTTCCTGATCTCCGGCCTGGTGCCGGGCTGGACCTGGCGATCCCTGAGGGTCCATCCGCGCGGTGCGTCCGAACTGGCGTGGACCCAGCGCCTGGTGGTCGGTCGGGACGGGCGGCCGCGGGGCATGCCCTGGCAGGCCCCCCTCTGCTGGTCCCTGCTGCGCGGCCGGCTGACCCTGCGCGGCGCACCCCTGGCGACCGCGGCGCTGGAGGCCGTCCGCGAGGACGATTCGGCCACCCTGCGCGAGATGTGGAGACTGTCGCTGCCGGCGGCGGGCCTGACCGGCGATTGGGCCGGTCCTGACGCCGTCGCGAGGATACTGGCCCTGTGGCGCGATCCGGCCGGGGTGACCCGGTTCGGCGCGGGGGCCGACGAGGAGGACGATCGTTGAGACACATCGGACCAGCTTCCGCGCGTGCAAGAGGTCTTCTCGCGTGCGGACTCATCCTGCTGCCGCTCGCGGCGCAGGCGCAGAGCGTGACCATCGGCACGCTCGGCAGCGCCCAGGAATGCGTCGCCCTGCTGCCCCTCGAGGGACGGCTCTACGCGGGACTCGCCGACGGCGGCGTCCTGGTCTGGGACCAGGGAGGGGACGGCATCTACGAGCGCTGGACCAGCCGCGAGGGGCTGAGCAGCAATCGCGTGACGGACCTGGCGGCCTACGGAAGCGACGTCTGGGTGGCCACCGACGGCGGCGGCCTGACCAAGATCACGCTGGACGGCGACGTTCCCGACTTCCGCCTCTTCACCAACATCGGCACGGACCTGTCCGTCTCCGCCGTCGCGGCGACGGAGTGGGCGGGCAGCGAGCGGGTCTACTTCGGATTGAGCAACGGCGGCGTCGGCGTCATCAGCAGCGGGGTGCCGGGCAACATCGTCACCAGCGACGGCACCCAGGGCGGACTCGTCAACGACCGCATCCTCGATCTGGTCTTCGTGGGCGACGACCTCTGGATCGCCACCGACGAGGGCGTGTCCAGGCTGCGCGAGAACGCCTTCACCGACAGGAGCACCGGCATCGGCTACACGAGCGTCGCCTGCCTCCTGAACGATTCCGCCGCGGGGTTGCTGGCCGGCGCGCCCGGCGGCGTGTGGGTCTGGGACGACGATCTCCAGTCCTGGTCGCTCCTGGGGGACATCGACGCCTCGGTCCTTTCCCTGGCCTCCTACGGCGGCGACGTGTGGGCGCTGACGGCGGGCACCGTCGCCACCGGACGGCTCCACCGCTGGACCGGTTCCGCTTGGGAGGCGGGCGATCTGCCCGCCTACGGGGCTCAGGTCCTGGCCGGCGGGGACCGGCTCCGGGCCGGGGGGGCGCTGCGCCCCTACCAGGCCAACTACAAGGCCCTGCGCGCCTGGACGGCCGGCTACGACGGCGTCGACTGGACGACGTGGACCACCGATGAGCTTCTCTTCCCGTCCGTGGACGGCGTGGCCGTGTCGCCGGACGGGGGCGTCTGGCTGGGCGCCCGCCAGGGCGCGGGCTTCGCGCGCTACCTGGACGGCGCATGGCACCAGGTCTACATCCCGGCCGCCGACACGCCCGACTCGGTGGGCCTGTTCAACATCGACGGCGGTTTCCTCGACGTGCACGCGACGCCCGACGGCGAGATCTGGATGACCCAGTTCGGCGCCGGCGGCGTCATCCGCTACCGGCCCGACCTGCCCGACTGCGACCATCTGAACCGCGACAACTCGGAGCTGGCGGGCAATCGCATCCAGCGCATCGCCCACCACGACGAAGGCCCGGTCCTGCTGATGAGCGATCGCGACGGCGTGGACGTGCTGATCGATCCCGCGTCCTGGCAGGATCCGGGCGCCTGGCTGCATCTGCCCACGGACAACACGGGCCTCGGCAGCGACAACGTCGTCGACGCCGCGATCGGCGTCTCGCCCGACCGGATCTGGTTCGTCGTGACCGACGTGGGGCTCGTCCTCTGGGACGTCAACGGCCTCGATGCGGACGGCGACGCGCCCCTGACCTGGGACGACCAGACCGACGACTTCTGGACGCCGCCGCTGGCGGGCATCTCCGGCTCGTCCTTCGACTGCACCGGCGCCAAGGCCGTGGCCGTCGCCAGCGACGGCACCGCCTGGGTGGGCGGCGGCGGCGGAGTCGTCCACTTCCGCCTCGACGGGTACGGCGTGGGCGTTCCCGAGGACTACATCAACGTCACGCACCTGCACACCGTGCGCGAGACGGGCAGCACCTCCCAGGTCGGCCTGATGCAGGGGTCCGTCCTGGACATCGAACTGGACCGCAACGACGATCTCTGGGTGGCCCACGCCGCGGGACTGGACCGCGTCAAGATCCGCGACGACGAGATCCTCGTGGACGCCTACACCGGCGCCGGGCACTACGCCGGCTTCGGGCTGGGCGCGTACTACTCGCCGAGCATCATCCACGGCCTGCCCGACGGCATGATCCGGGAACTGGACAGCGACGCTTCGGGCGCCCGGCTGGTGGCCGGAACCGAGGGCGGCGCCATGCTGATCGAGGTCGGCGCGGCGACGTCGTCGACCGCCGGGCCCCTGGACCGGCTCTACATCTACCCGAATCCCCTGAAGCCGGCCGAGCATGCGGGACTCTATCTGGGACGCATCGACGCCGAGGTGGTCTGGGGCCAGTATTCCCTGGAGGGCGGCGCGAACGTGGAGATCTACACCATCGAGGGACAGCTCGTGTACCGGGACCCGCACGTCGCCGCAGACACACCGTTCTGGACGGGCGTCAACCTGGAGGGCAATCCCGTGGCCTCGGGCATCTACCTGGCGCGCGTGGCCCTCGAGGGGCAGGTCGCGATCAAACCCGTCACGCTCGTGCGTTGACCCCTGGGAGGTCCGTCATGACGACCACGGGTCGGGATCGCCAGCGGCCGCCGTGCCCGGAGGCCCGGTCTTGAACGGGACGCTCGATGTGCGGGTGCACCGGGGCGCCGAACCGCCCCGGAGCTGGCACGCCCTGCTGGACGCGAACGCCGCGCCCGGCTTCACCCATCTGACGGTCTGGACCCGCGCCCTCGCCGAGCGCCTGCCCGGCCGGTCGGGCCTGTGGCTCACGGCGGAGCGGGGCGGAACGCCGCTCGCGGGACTGGTCCTGCTCGAGACCCGGCGGGGACCGTTCCGTGTCGTCGAGGGCCACTACGACGGCACCAGCGGATCGCCGCTGGTGGCCGATGGGATCTCCGGCGAGGCGGCCGCGTCGGCGGTCGTGGCGCTGCTGGCCAAGCTCGACGAGGAGACGGGCGGACCCCTGGTCCTGACCACGGCCCTGCACCTGTCCGGCGACTGGGACCACGCCCTGGCGCCGGAACTGGAGGGGAGGGGCTTCGTCCGCGAGGCGGTCCCCGTGGCGGTCATGTCCCTGAGCGGGGGTGTGGAGCACGTCGAGCGCCACCTGATGAAGAAGAACCGCCGCAACGAGCGCAACAAGGCCCTGCGCCGCGGCTGCGTCACCGGGGTCACCGACGATCCGGCCATACTCGACGAGTTCTATCCCATCTACCGGAAGGCCGCGCGACGCTGGGGGACGGCCCCCACGGACCGCGGGCTCCTGGGCGATCTGCTGGCCGGTGGCGAGGGCCGGGTCTTCTGCACCACGGTGCGGTTCGAGGGCGACCTGCTCGGCGCCCACTTCAACCTGATGGACGGGGACACCGTGACCGCCTGGCTGGCCGCTTCCGTCCGGGAGCGCAGCCGCGAACTCTTCCCGTCGACGCTGCTGGTCTGGACGGACATCGAGGAGTCCTGCCGCCGGGGAGCCGCCTGGCTCGATCTGGGCGCGCACGGCGGGCAGGCCGGCGTCGCCAACTTCAAGAAACTGGTCGGCACCGAGGAGACCATCCGGGGCAGCTACACACGGCACACGGCGGGTGGCCGCCTTTGGCGTCTGCTGCGCCGTCTGCGCCGGAAGGGGCGTGCCTGATGCTCCTGCGCAAGGGGGGGGCGATCCTGGCCTCGCGACTGGCGCAGGCGGGGCTCGGCGCCGTCTGCGGCCTGCTGATCGCCCGCGCCCTGGGACCGGCGGGACAGGGCCACTACGCGCTGACGGTCACCGTCGTGCTCTTCGCGGCGGCGCTGGCCAACGGGGGACTCGGCCTGGCGGCCGTGCCCGACCTGCGCAGCGGCCGTGTTCCTCTGGCCCGCATGCTGCGGGCACAGATGGCCTGGCTCGGCGTCGCCGGCCTGGTCGTCGCCCTGGCGGGGCTGGTCGCCTGGCATGGGGGCGCCGACGCGGCGGCCCGGACCCACCTCGACTGGAATGCCGACGTCGCCCTCTGGGCCCTGGTCGGCACTCTCGCCCTGCTGGCCTTCGACATCCTCTTCTACGACCTGCTGGCCCGGGGACGTCTGTTGACGGGACCGGCCGTGAATCTCTGCCGCGCGGTGCTGCATCTCGGTCTCCTCGCAGCGCTGCTGGCCCGCGACAGGCTGGATCTGGGCGGTGCGGTCGCGGCCTATGGGGCGGCCCAGGGCGTGGCGGCCCTGACGGCGCTGGTGATCCTGGCCCGGCTCGCCGGACGACACGGCCCGACACCGGCCGAGCCTCTTCCCGCGCTCATGCTCCGGACCCTGCGCGCCGGCTGGTTGGGGCAGCTCTCATCCGTCGCCTCCCTGCTCCATCTCCGCCTCGATCTCGCCCTGGTGGCGGCGTGGCACGGCGCCGAGGCCGTCGGCATCTACGCCGTGGCCGTGATGGTGGGCGAGCTGCTGTGGCTCCTGCCGGGCGCCCTGCAACCCCTGCTGGTCTACGCCTCCTCCGACGAACGGACGGACGCACCGCGCGACGAGACGGCCGCCCGCGCCGTGCGCCTGGGCGTGATGGCCACGGCCGCGGCCGCCCTGGTCCTGGCCGCCGTGGCCGAGCCGGTGCTGCGCCTGCTCTTCGGGGAGGTCTTCGCGCCGTCGGCCGCCCCGCTCAGGGCCCTGCTGCCCGGCATCGTCGTCTTCGCCGCGGGATCGGTGCTGGCCGGCGATTTCATCGGTCGCGGGCGGCCGGTCTGGAACGCCCAGGCCAGCGGCGTCACGGTGGCGACCAACATCCTGGCCGGGCTGGTGCTGATCCCTCGCTGGGCGGAAACGGGGGCCGCCTGGGCCTCGACCATCGCCTATACCGCCGGCGCCCTGGTCATGCTCTTCCGTTTCCGACGAGCCACCAATCTCGGCTGGCGATCCATCCTGCGGCCGCGTTCCTCGGATTTTTCTCTACGGTCCTGAAATTTCCCGTATCGACATCATGTCAAGTTATGTAGATGTAACTTGTTGTATTGCAGCTGATTGAGAAAATCAGTAAAAAGGGATTTTGCCCCCTTGACATAGCTATGGTGACGTAATAAAGTCCCGAGGTTAGAAATGGTGAATCGCGGTGAAAATGAGGATCGGGCGACGGATAGGTGAAGAGCAGGCCACATGAGCGACCCAGCCGACAACGCGCAGCGGACGAGACGGACCTTCAGCGGGTCCTACGAACGCGCCGTCGACCCGAAGGGGCGGTTCAACCTCCCCTTCCGGCACCGGCGCGGGGGAGAGGCCGCGCAGGACGACTACGTGGTCACGCCGGGCGTGGACGGAAGCCTGTCGATCTATCCGGTCGAGACCTGGGACGTGGTGTTCCAGGTGGCCAAGGACGACGCGGACACGGCCCAGATGCAGGCCAACATCCGTCACATCAGCGCGAACACCTTCGACATCACCCCCGACAAGCAGGGCCGCGTGATGGTGCCGGTCCCCGCGCTCGAGAGCGTGGGCATCGGCAAGCGCGTGCTCGTGGTGGGCATGGGGGATCATCTCGAACTGTGGGACACGGACGTCTACACGGTTCACCAGGAGAAGAACATGCGGCCGGACGCCGACTACATGCGCCGCTACTTCTTCTGACGCGAGGGTCGCCGACGGATCGGCGGCCGGGAGGTTGGATGGAGCCAGATGGTCCGCCAGGGAGGGCGGACCGGGACAGGGAAGGAACCCGATGCCGCGAGAGACGACCCGACAGCCGCCGCACCTGCACCTCCTCGAGGGCGGCCTCGACTTCGAGATCCGTGAACGCGACGGCGATGTTCGGGTCGTTCTCTCCGGCAGCCTCGACCGCGGCCTCCTGAACCGCATCATCTCGACGCTCACGCCCCGGCTGGCCCGCCGCGGCCGCAGGATCGTCCTCGACGGCGCGCATCTCGCGCACGTGGACTATCGCGCGGTCGCGGATCTCGTCGACTGGGGACACCGCCTGGGCGTCTACGGCCACGGCCTGTGGCTCGACGGCTGGAACGCCTACCTGCGGGCCATCCTGGTTCTCGGGGCCCGCTCGAACGCGCCGGCCCCCGTCGCCGCCGGACCGCTGGCGGCCCGTCACGGGACGTCCGTCTCGTGAGCGCCCCCGCTCACGCACCCGTCCTCTGCGACACCGCCGTCTCTTTGCTCCGGCCCGGACCGGGCACCCGTTTCGTGGACGGCACCTTCGGCCTGGGCGGCCACGCCAGGCGCCTGCTCGACGCGGGGGCCGACGTGCTGGGGCTGGACCTGGATCCCGACGCCGTGGCGGCCTGCCGGGAGCAGGCCGCGGCGTGTCCCGCGCTGCGCTGCCGCGCGATCTCCTTCCGCCGACTGCCGGAAGCCCTGGCGCGCGAGGGCTGGCCCGACGTCGACGGCGTGCTCCTCGATCTGGGCGTCAGTTCGCCGCAACTGGACCGGCCCGACAAGGGCTTCACCTACCGCGCGGACGGGCCCCTGGACCTGCGCTTCGATCCGGGCGCCGGCGAGTCCGCGGCCGAACTCCTGTCGCGCCTGGACGCCGACGCGCTCGCGGACCTGCTCTGGCGCTACGGCGAGGAACGGAAATCGCGTCGCATCGCGCGGGCCGTCGTGGCGGCCGGCGCGCGCGAACCGCTGGACTCGACGGTCCGCCTGCGCGAGGCGGTGGCCGGCGCGGTGGGCGCGGGCCCGCGCCTGCAGGCCACCCTCAGCCGCGTCTTCCAGGCCCTGCGCATCGCCGTCAACGACGAGCTGGCGGCGTTGGACGAGGCCCTGCAGGCCGTTCCCGACTGCCTGGCCCCGGGCGGCCGGCTGGTCGTGATCGCCTACCACTCCCTGGAGGACAGGATCGTCAAGCGCTGGCTGGCCGACGCCGCCCGCGACTGCATCTGTCCTCCCGAACTGCCGGCCTGCGCCTGCGACCACCGGCGGACGATGAATTCCCTCACGCGCCGCGCCGTGCGGCCGGACGAACCCGAGATCGCGGAGAATCCGCGCGCCCGCAGCGCCCGTCTGCGGGCGGGAGAGAAGGTATCCTGATGCAGGCCCTGTTCGGCATGTCTGATTGCGGCGTCGCCCGTCACCGTTCCATGGCCAGGTCGCGCAGCCTCCGGGATCGGACGCCGCTGGTGATCGGCGCGGCCTGCGTCGTCGCCGTCGTCCTGTTCAGCCTGCTGGTGGCGCTCTCGAACGCCGTCGTCAAGGAGCGGCGACTGCTGCGGGACCTGCGTGCGGACAAGATCTACCTGGAGACGAAGATCGGCAGGCTCGAGGAGGCCTGGTTCAGCGCCACCTCGCGCGAGAGGATCATCGCTCGGGCCGAGACGGAGCTCGGCCTCGTCACCCCCGACGGCCCCGGACTCGTGGTCGTGTTGGCATCGGCGGCGAAGGAGCGCCGCCCGCCCGCATGGCGCAGGGTGCTTGCGGCCGTCGGGGGTGGGAGCGGTGGCGTCCGGGAGGCCAGGGCCGGAGGCGTGCGGCCTTGACGCGCGGCGTGAAGAGGCCCCGCATCCGCTGGTTGCAACTGCTCATCCTGCTGCCTTTCGTGGCCCTGACCGTCAGGCTCGTCTACGTCCAGGTGGTCCGCCACCAGGCCTACCTCGACCGGGCGGAGCGCCAGTGGCGGCACCGCGAGACCATTCCCGCCACGCGCGGCAATCTCTACGACCGGCACGGCCGGTCCCTGGCCCTGTCCATGTCCACGTGGCGCCTCGGCATCTCCACGTGTCTCGTCGACGACGCCGAGGCCACGGCCGCCCACGTGGGCGGTTTCCTCGGCCTCGATCCCCTTGAACTGGCGGCGCGCATCGAGCGCGGCCGGCCGGAGCACATCATCCTGGAGCGGAACGCGGTGGTCCACCTGGACACCCTGACGGCGCTGCGCCGGCACAGGGAGGTCACCCAGGAGGAGCTGCGCATGCGGGCCTATCCCCTGGGGGGCGTCGGGGCCTCGCTGCTGGGATTCTGCCGGGAGGACGAGCAGGGCCGCCGTCTGACGACGGGCCTGGAGAAGGCGCTGGACGACGAACTGGCCGGCGCGCCCGGCGAGGGGCTGGTCTTCGCCAACGCGGCGGGCTGCAGCGACGGGCGCAAGGAGCTGGTGCGGCCCCGCGACGGGCGGGACGTCGTGCTGACCATCGACGCCGACCTGCAGGCGATCGCCGAGACCTGCCTGGCCGCGCAGGTGTCGGCCTGCAACGCGGCGGGCGGCGCCGTGGTGATCGTGGATCCGCACGACGGCGACGTCCTGGCGGCGGCGGACACCCCGATCGTGGCGGACCGGCGAGCGGCCGCCGAGCCGGGCGTCTGGGACAACGCCTGCTTCACCCGGGCCTACGAGCCCGGTTCCGTGATGAAGATCTTCACGTCCGCCTCGCTCCTGCAGCGGGCCGTGATCGACACCACGACCGCCTACGACTGCGACGACATCCAGTTCGACGGCTACCGGATCCGGAACTCCGAGGGGCACGATTTCGGCGTCATGTCCTTCGGCGGCGCCTTCGCCCATTCCAGCAACGTCTATTTCGCGCGCGCGGTGCTCAACCTGCGCAAGAGCGAGTTCTATCGCGACCTGGTGGAGTTCGGCTTCGGGGCGCCCTACGGGCTGAAGTACCCGGGCAAGACCCGCGGCTCGCTCGGGTCGCCGGAGGGCTGGTCGGGCCGGACGCAGTCGACGCTGGCGATCGGGCAGGAGGTCACGTGCACGCCGTTGCAGCTGGCCATGGCGGCGGCCGCCGTGGCCAACGGCGGCGAGCTGATGGTGCCGCGTCTCGTCAGGGAGATCCGCAGCAAGGACGGCTCGCAGATCGATTCGTATCCGCCGGTCGTGCAGCGCCGGGTGATGACGCCCGCCCTCGCCGCCCTGATGCGCGACGCCCTGGCGGCGGCGGTCAGGGAAGGGACGGGCCGTCGGGCCGCCGTAGCCTGGACCGAGGTGGCGGGCAAGACCGGCACGGCCCAGAAGGCCGTCCCGGGCGAGGGATACGTGCCCGGACTGTACATGTCGAGCTTCCTGGGCATGGCGCCCGCGTCCGCGCCGCGCCTGGTCATCCTGACCATGCTGGACGAGCCCGACTACGCCCACCACTACGCCTCCCAGAGCGCGGCGCCCCTGTTCGCCGAGATCGTCGAGGAGATCGGACGGAGCACGGACTGGTTCGTGGGCGTGGATGCGCGGGCGGGGGCCGTCGCCGAGCGCCGGGACGCCGACGCGCTGCGCCGGACGCCGGACCTGCTCTATCTCTCCGCGTCGGGCGCGCGACAGGAGGCGGCCCGCGCGGACCTGCGCCTGTCGGGCGCCCACGGCGACGGCGTCGTCGTGGCCCAGTCGCCCTCGCCGGGCACGCGCTGCACGCGCGGCGACGAGATCCGCGTGACGATCGCGCCCCGTTGCCGGGCGGCGGCCGCGACGGGCGCGGCCTGTCCAGACCTGTTGGGCCTGTCCAGCCGCCAGACCCGTCGCGCCGCCGCGCGTCTCGGGATGCGGCTCGTGGCCGAGGGCGTGGGCTACGTGACCGAACAGTGGCCCGCGTCGGGTGAGCCGGTGGGCGAAGAGGGCATCCGCGTCAGGCTGGCGGCGAGATGGTGACCCTGGGCCGCATCGCCGAGACGTTCGCGCAGCTGCGCCTCGAGGGGGATCCGGACGTGTCCGTGACGCGCGTCGAGGTCGATTCCAGACGCTGCGGTCCGCAGGTCCTGTTCGCGGCCGTGCGAGGACACGCCGCGGACGGACACGCCTATCTGCCGGCCGCCGTCGAAGCGGGCTGCGCCGCCGTCCTGGCGTCTGCGGACCACGATGGGCCGGTCGACGTGCCGGCCCTGCGCGCGCTCGACACCCGTCCCTGGCCGGCGCGGCTCGCGCGCCTCCTGGAGGGGGCGCCCGACGAGTCGCTCACGGTCGTGGGCGTGACCGGAACCAACGGCAAGACGACCACCGCCTTCCTCGTGCGCGACATGCTCGACGCGGTCGCCGGCGGCTGCGGACTCCTGGGAACCGTCCGCTACCAGACGGGCGCGCGCAGCGAGGCGGCGCCCCTGACGACGCCCGACGGCCCCACCCTCTACGGCCTGTTGGCCGAGATGCACGATCACGGCCTGCCGGCCGCGGCCATGGAGATCTCCTCCCACGCCCTCGACCAGTCGCGGGTCGACGATCTCGCCCTGGACGCGGCCGTCCTGACCAATCTCGGCCGCGATCACCTCGATTACCACCCGTCCCTCGAGGCCTATCTGGTCGCCAAGGCGCGCATCCTGGACCTGCTGCGCGGGCCGCGCCGCGCCAAGGCGCCGGGCGTCGCCGTGATCAACGCGGGCGAACCGGCCTTCGCCGGGCTGGACACGTCGGGTCTGCACTGCCTGCGCTACGCCACCGACGGATCGGATGCGACGGCCGACCTGCGCGTCGTGGCGGCGGACCTGCGCCCCGACGGAACGGACCTGCGCCTGGAACACCGCGGACGGGAACTGCACCTGTCCAGCGGACTCGTGGGGCGCTTCAACGTGGAGAACCTGACGGCCGCCCTGGCCGTGGGCCTGGCCCTGGGCCTGGACGCCGACGCCTGCCTGGCGGGCCTGGCCGGAGCGGGCCAGGTCCCGGGACGGCTCGAATACTTCGCCCTGCCGACCGGCGCCGCGGCCGTCGTCGACTACGCGCACACGCCGGACGCCCTGGCGGCGGTGCTCGAGACCTGCGGCGAATTCACGAGCGGGCGCCTGATCGTGGTCTTCGGCTGCGGCGGCGACCGTGACCGGGGCAAGCGGGCGGAAATGGGTGCGGTCGCGGCGCGTCTCGCCGACGACACGTGGATCACCTCCGACAATCCGCGCACCGAGGAACCGACGTCGATCTGCGACATGATCTACTTCGGATTCCGCGCGGAGACCGACGTGCGTTCCGGCGCCTGTCGCGTGGAAGTCGACCGCACCCGCGCCATCCGCGGCGCCCTGGCCTCCGCCGCCGCCGGCGACACGGTGGTGATCGCGGGAAAGGGTCACGAGGACTACCAGATCGTGGGTGTCGAACGCCTCGATCTGGACGACCGCAGGATCGTCCGAGGCTGGATCGGGGAGGTTGCCGATGGGTGAGCCCCGGGGGTATCCGCTGCACGCGGCCATCGACGATCTCGAGGGCGCGGGCCTGCTGCAGACCTGCCACCTGCATCTCGACGGGCGCTGGCGAGGGCCCGGTCGCGACGGGATCTGCGGCGCGGAGCTGGATTTCAGCGGCGCCCGGCTCGACTCCCGCGAAATCGCCGGCGGCGAGCTCTTCGTCGGGCTGGCGGGCGAGCACGTGGACGGACGGAACTACGTGGGCGCGGCCCTGCGGGCCGGCGCGACCGCCGCCCTCACGCGGACGTGGACCGGCGGCGGTGCCGATCCCCTGCTCTCCGCCGACCCCGGCCGCGACGCGGCGATCCTGGTCGGCCCGGATCCGGTAGCCGCCCTGACGCTCCTGGCGAAGCGCTGGCGCGACGCGACCCGCGTACAGGTGGCGGCGGTCACCGGCACCAACGGCAAGACGACCACCAAGGATCTCCTGGCCGCCCTGTGCGCCGCCGCGGCGCCGACCCACGCGACGGCCGGCAACTACAACAACGATCTCGGCCTGCCGCTGACCCTGCTCGGCCTCCGGCGCGACCACGACCTGGCCGTCGTGGAACTGGGCGCCTCCCGCGCCGGCGACATCGACAGGCTGGCGGCCCTGGCATCCCCCCAGGTCGGGGTGATCACCAACGCCTCCGAAGCGCACCTGTCGAGTTTCGGATCGCTGGCCGAGATCGTGTCCACCAAGGGCGAACTGCTCGATCATCTGCCGCCCGACGGCGCCGCCGTTCTCAACGCCGACAGCCCCGGTTTCGCGGACTGGCGCGCGCGCGCCGCCTGCCGGGTGATCTCCTGCGGGCATGAGGCCGGCGATCACCGCTGGTCCTGGCGCGCCACCGACGGCGGCGGCGCACTCACCCTGGACGGACGGACCCACGCGGTGCCCCTTCCCGGCCGCCACAATGGCGCGAATCTGGCGGCCGCGCTGCTGGCGGCGGAGGCTCTCCTGGGCGCGGAAAGGTTCGACGGGGAACTGGACGTGGCGGACGCCCTGTCGCATTATGCCGCGTCGCCCCATCGCAGCCGCGTCCTGCGCCGCGGCGGCGTGACGGTCCTGGACGACACCTACAACGCCAATCCCGCCAGCCTGCTGACGGCGGCCGTCGCGGCCGCGCAACTGACGGGCGACGGGCGCGTGATCGCGGTGCTCGGGGCCATGGCCGAACTGGGGCCGCGCAGCGACGACCTGCACGAGGCCGCCGGCCGGCGGCTCCACGAGGCCGGCGTGGACCTGCTGCTCGCGGTGGGCGGGGCCGCGGCACCGCTGGCGGACGGTTTCGCCGCGGCGGGTGGCGCGGCCGAGCGCTGCGAGGACCAGCGGACGGCCGCCCGAGTCCTGGCCGAGCTGGTGCGCGAAGGCGACCGCGTACTGTTCAAGGGATCGCGTTCGTCGGCCATGGAAGAGGCCCTCGAGGCCTTCCTCAAACGCCTCGCACCCGATCTGGGCGATCTCGAGAGGACGTAGGATGCTCTATCATCTGCTCTATCCGCTGCACGAGCACTGGTCGGCCCTGAACGTCTTCCAGTACATCTCGTTCCGGGCCGCCTACGCCACGGTCACGGCCCTGCTGATCTGCTTCGTCTTCGGCGGCTGGGTCATCCGCAAGCTGCACGCGTTGCAGATCGGCGAGACGATCCGTTCGGACGGACCCGAACACCACAAGGCCAAGGCGGGCACGCCGACCATGGGCGGCGTGCTGGTGATCACCGCCATCGTCCTGCCGACGCTCCTGTGGGCCGACCTGTCCAACCGCTTCGTGCAGCTCTGCCTGCTGGCGACGCTCTGGATGGGCACCCTGGGCTTCATCGACGACTATCTGAAGGTGGTGAAGAAGCGGCCCAAGGGCATGATCGGCCGCGTCAAGCTCGTCGGACAGGTGGGCTTCAGCCTGATCCTCTTCGCCATCCTGCAGCTCGAGGCCCCGGGCGGCACGTTGACGACGCAGCTGGCCGTGCCGTTCCTGAAGAACGTCTTCATCGAGGCCGGCTGGCTGTACCTGCCCCTGGTGGTGATGGTCGTTACCGGCACCAGCAACGCCGTGAACCTCACCGACGGTCTGGACGGACTGGCCATCGGCCTGAGCGCGTTCGTCTTCCTCGGCTTCGCGGCCCTGTCCTACCTGACCGGCAACGTCATCTTCGCCGAGTACCTGAACATCTCCTATCTGGTTGGCGCGGGCGAGCTGACCATCTACTGCGCGGCCGTGGTGGGTGCGGCCCTCGGCTTCCTCTGGTTCAACGCCCACCCGGCGCAGATCTTCATGGGCGACACGGGCAGCCTGGCCCTGGGCGGGGCCCTGGGCACCGTGGCGATCCTGGTCAAGCGCGAGCTCCTGCTGGTCGTCCTCGGCGGCATGTTCGTCCTCGAGGCCCTGAGCGTCATGCTGCAGGTGGCGTCCTACCGCTGGCGCGGCGGCAAGCGGATCTTCCGCATGGCGCCGCTGCACCATCATTTCGAGCTGTCGGGCTGGTCGGAGACGCAGGTCGTCGTCCGCTTCTGGGTGGTGGGCATCCTGCTGCTGCTGATGAGCATGAGCACCCTGAAACTCCAGTAGGCCGCGGACGTCGCGGGCCCTGCGCGGGGAGGACAAGTGCGGGTCGAAGGGGAACTCTGGCTGGTGATGGGACTGGCGCGCAGCGGCTGCGCGGCGGGCGGCCTGCTGCGCCGCCACGGCGCGCGCGTGATCGGCGTGGACGATGCGGCCCTCGACGAACTCGAGGCGCGCTGGGCGCGGTCGGACGCCACGGCGGCGGCCGAGGCGGCCTTCGACGAGGTGGTCGCGGGCGCGGACTGGCCGCAGCGGGTGGCACGGCCCGACGGCATCGTGATCAGCCCCGGCGTGCCGGCGGACCATCCCGCCCTGGCGCTCTGGCCCGACGTGCCGCCGATGGGAGAGATCGAGCTGGCGTCGCGTTTCCACCGCGGCCGCCTGATCGCCGTCACGGGCACCAACGGCAAGACCACGACCACCGAACTGACGGCCCACCTGCTGCGCGCATCCGGGTTCGAGGCGCCGGCCCTGGGCAACGTGGGGCGGCCCTTCGCCGACCGTGCCGACACGCTGGCCCCCGAGTCCGTGGCGGTGCTGGAGGTCAGCAGCTTCCAGCTCGAGACCGTCGAGGCCTTCGCGCCGGAAGCGGGCGCCGTTCTGAACCTGGCGCCCGACCACATGGACCGCTACGCGACGCTGGACGCCTACTTCGCGGCCAAGCGCCGCCTGGCGGACCGCCTCGGGCCCGACGGCCTCTTCGTGACCTGGACAGGCTGCACGCCGGCCCTGGCCTGGCCCACACACCGGCGTATGCTTTTCGGGGATCCCGCGGCGGGGGCGGAGGTCCACGTCAGCGACGGCGTCCTGTACCGGACCGGGCCGGAGGGACGGGAAGCCGTCCTGCCCGTGGAAGAGCTGGCCCTGCGGGGCGCGCCAAACCTCCAGAACGCCTGCGCCGCGGTCGCCCTGGTCACGACGTGCGGGTTGCCCGTCGACGTCCTGGCCGAGGGCCTGCGCAGCTTCGCGGGTCTGCCGCACCGTCAGGAGGAGGTGGCCCGCCGCGGCGGCTTGGTCTTCGTCAACGACTCCAAGGCCACCAACGTGCACGCCGTCTGCGCCGGCCTGGGCGGCTACGAGCGGAACGTCTACCTGATCCTGGGCGGCAGCGGCAAGGATGAGGACTTCGCGCCCCTGCGCGCCGCCATGGGGCCCGTCGCGCAGGTCGTCGTCATCGGCGATGAGTCGGAGCGGATCGCGGCGGCCCTCGACGGCGCGGTGCCCATCGCGCGGGCCGGCTCCCTGCCGGAGGCCGTGTCGACGGCCGTGTCGGCGGCGGACGGGCGCGGCACGATCCTGCTGAGCCCCGCCTGCGCCAGCTTCGACATGTTCCGGGACTACAACGAGCGGGGCGAGGTCTTCCGCGCCCTGGCCACAGGAGGTGAGGCATGAGAGTCGACCGTCGCGCCCGCAACGTGCTGACCTGGCTCGAGCAGTTTGACGGCTGGCTGCTGCTCTCGGTCGCGCTGCTGGCCGTACTCGGACTCGTCATGGTCTACAACGCGGGCTCGTTCCGGGTCGCGTCGAGCACCTTCTATCTCGTCCATCACCTGATCAGGCTGGGCATCGGCTTCGCCGTGATGGTCTTCCTCGCCGGTCGCGACTACCGGATCCTGAGGAAGCCGCGCGTGGTGGGCGTCCTGGTGATCGTGGCCCTGGCGATGGTGTCGATGACCATCCTCTTCCGGGGGACCGGGTTGGTGATCAGCCGGGCGGGCGCGAGCCGCTGGTTGAACCTGCCCTACCTGCCGGTGCAGCCGGTGGAGCTGCTGAAGGTGGCCCTGGTGCTGTTCCTGGCCCAGCGCTGCGCGGGCGGCTTCGCGCGTCTGTCCCGGGACCGGCGGCGCCTGCTGCTCACGCTCGCAGCGCCCGTGGCCGGGATCGTGCTGCTGGTGATGCAGCCCAACTACGGCAACGCCGCCGTGATGCTCGTCATCACCGTCCTGATCCTCTTCGTGGCGGGCCTGCCGGCGCGACTGCTGGCGGGGCTGAGCGCTGTCGCCGTGGCCGTGTCCGTGCCGGCCTATTTCCTCAGCACGAAGGTCGGCAGCCGTCTGGATTCGTGGTGGCGCGTCCTCGGCGGCGAGGCGGGGCAGTACCAGGTGGAGCAGTCGCTCATCGGGTTGGGCTCGGGCGGCTGGCTCGGTGCGGGTTTCGGCGCCGGCCACCAGCGCTTCTCCTTTCTGCCCGACCCGCACACCGATTTCATCTTCTCCGTCGTGGGCGAGGAACTGGGGCTGGTCGGGTGCCTGCTGATGCTGTTTCTATTCGTGCTTTTCGCCTGGCGCGGGTATAACATCGCCCGGTCCGCGGGGGACGATTTCGGCAGCCTGGCGGCCGCCGGCCTGACCACCATGGTCGTCGTCTACGCGGTCATCAACATCGGGATGGTCACCGCCCTGCTGCCGGTCATGGGGCTGCCCCTGCCGTTCGTCAGCTACGGCGGGTCGGCGATGATCACCAACTTGGCCGCCGTCGGCATCCTGTTGAGCATCGACCGCCAGGGACGCGAGCTGCGCGCCCTGCGCGAGCGCGTCACGCGGATCACCTCCTGACGCGGGGCGTCGGTGCCCGTCGGCGGTGTGTCCGTCGCCCGGGAGGTTCATGTTGACAACCGTCCGGCCGTCGCGCCCGAAAGCGTCCGACGCACCCCTGCGCCTGATGATCACGGGCGGGGGGACGGGCGGTCACGTCTACCCGGGACTGGCGGTCGCGGAGGCCGCAAGACGGCTGGATCCGACGTCCCGCATCCTCTTCGTCGGCACGCGCCGCGGCATCGAGGCCACGTTGGTGCCCCGGGCCGGCTTCGAGATCGCCTTCGTCCGCGCCTCCGGCTTCCGCGGGCTCGGACCGGGGGCGCGCCTGCGTTTCCTGGGGAACCTGGCGGCGGGATTCTGGTCGAGCTGCCGTCTGGTCCGACGCTTCAGGCCCCACGTTGTGCTCGGCACGGGCGGCTACGTCAGCCTGCCCGTGGGGGCGGCCGCGCGGCTGGCGGGCGCGCCCCTGGCGCTCCAGGAGCAGAACGCGGTGCCGGGCAGCACCAACCGCATGTTGGGCCGCTGGGCCCGACGCGTGTACCTTGGTTTCCCGGAAGCGGCCGTCCATTTCGCGGCCGACGCGACGGAGGACACGGGCAATCCCGTCCGGGCCGCCTTCCTCGACGCGCTCGACCGCGCGGGGGAGAGGCGGGGCGCGGCGGATGGAGCGCGACCGTTCCGTCTGCTCGTCTTCGGTGGCAGCCGGGGGGCGCGGACCCTCAACGATGCCGTCGAGGCGGCCGCCCCGGGCTGGAGGCGGCGGGACGACCTGGAGATCCGTCTCCAGACCGGGGAGCAGGATCTGGAGCGCGTGCGGCGGGCCTACACGGGAGCGGAACACGTGAACGTGGCGCCCTACATCGAGGACATGCCGGCCGCGCTGGAGTGGGCGGACCTGGTGGTGTGCCGGGCCGGCGCCATGACCCTGGCGGAACTGGCCGCGGCGGGCCGGGCGGCGGTGCTGGTGCCCTTCCCCCACGCCACGGACGATCACCAGCTCCGCAACGCGAAAGCGCGCGAGGCGGCCGGTGGCGTCTTCGTGCTGCTGGACGAGCTGTGCGACGGCGAGAGCCTCGCCGGTCTCGTCGACGGACTGCGCGCCGATCCGGCGGCCCTGGCCGACATGGCCGACGCGAGTCGCGCCCTGGCGCAGCCGGACGCGGCCATGCGGATCGCCACGGACCTGATGAGAGTGAGCGGCCGGTTACCCGCGAGCGGAGGCGATCGTGTTCCGTAACACCCGACACGTGCACCTGGTGGCCATCGGCGGCATCGGCATGAGCGGCATCGCGGAGATCCTGCTCAACCTGGGTTTTCGGGTCAGCGGCAGCGACCTGCGGGGCTCGGCGGTGACGGAGCGGCTCCGCAGGCGGGGCGCCACGGTCCACGAGGGGCACCGGGCGGAGCAGGTGCGCGGCGCCGACGTCGTCGTCTACTCCTCCGCCGTGGGCGAGGCGAACCCGGAGATCGAGGCGGCGCGCCGTGAGGGCATTCCGGTGATCCGCCGGGCCGAGATGCTCGCCGAACTCATGCGCCTCAAGTACGGCATCGCCGTGGCCGGATCCCACGGCAAGACGACCACCACGTCGCTGGTCGCGGAGGTCCTGGCGGCCGGCGGCCTGGATCCCACGGTGCTCGTGGGCGGCCGGGCCCTGACCACGGGCGACAACGCCATCCTGGGGCGGGGCGAATACCTGGTGGCCGAGGCCGACGAGAGCGACGGCTCCTTCCTGCAGCTGGTGCCGACCATCGCGGTGGTCACCAACCTGGACCTGGAGCACGTGGACTTCTATCCGGATCTCGAGACGCTCCGCGGAGCCTTCGCGACCTTCCTGGCGAAGGTGCCCTTCTACGGCGCCTGCATCCTGTGCGGGGACGACCCCGAGGTGCGCGCCCTGATCCCCGGCCTGGACCGCAAGGTGATCACCTACGGTCTGGCCCGCGAGGCCGACGTGCGCGGCGTGCCCGACGACGAGCGGGCCGCCTCGGCCACGGTCTTCGCGGGCGAGCGGGAACTGGGCCGCCTGCAGCTGCGGCTGGCCGGCCGGCACAACCTCGCCAACGCCCTCGCCGCCGTCGCCGTGGGCATGGAACTGGGTGTGCCCTTCGGACAGGTCGCGCGCGCGCTGGCCGGTTTCGCCGGCGTCGGGCGCCGCTACGAGGACCACGGCGTGCACGGCGGCGTCCAAGTGATCGACGACTACGGTCACCACCCGACCGAGGTGTCTGCGACCCTGCGCGTGGCGCGCACCGCCGGCCGGCGCGTGACGGTCCTCTTCCAGCCCCACCGCTACAGCCGGACGCGGCATTTCCGCGACGGCTTCGCCGAGGCCCTGGCGCTGGCCGACCGTGTGGGCCTGCTGCCGGTCTACGCCGCCAGCGAGGCGCCCATCGAGGGCGTGGACAGCGGCCTGGTCGCCCGGGCCCTGAACGACAGGGGCTTCGCGGCGGTGGACGTGCTCGGCGGCGCGGGCGCCATCGACGGCTGGCTCGACGCGCATCTGCGCCCCGGCGATCTCCTGCTGACCCTGGGCGCGGGCGATATCGGCCGCCGGGTCGCCGGGATCTGCGCGCACCTGGACGGGAGGTCCGCGCCGTGAACCGGACGTCCCGGTCGGCACGCGTCCTGCCCGGACGCAAGGGCGAGGCGGCCGCGCCCCTGGCCCGGCGACGCCGGAGTCGCACGGGAAAGCGCCGCTGGCTGTCGCCGCTGCTGGCCGGACTGGGGACCGCGGCCCTCGCGGCGGGTGTCTGGTGGATGCTGACCGCGCCGGTCTTCCGGGTCGCCGTGGTCGAGACCAGCCGCTATCGTTTCACGGACCGGGACACGCTGGACGGTCACCTGCGCGACTGGCTGGCGCGGGACATGAACATCTGGACCCTGGACGGAGAGTCCCTCTGCCGGGAGATCGAGGCTCTGCCCTGGGTCCGCCGGGCGCGGATCGGCCGCCGCCTGCCGGCGACCCTGAAGCTGGACATCTGGGAATGGCGGCCGCTGCTGCTGCTGCCCGACGGCGAGGGCGGCGGCGTCCGCGAACGGGCCCTGGTCCAGAACGGGGCGACCCTGCCGCTGCCGGCGCACCTGCCGCCGCCGGACCTGCCCCTGCTGGTGGACGAGGCGGGCGCGTCCGTCCGTGACGCGGACACCGCCGAACGGCTGCTGGGGCTGCTGGCGGCCGTGGGGGAGACCGGACTGGAGACCGCCTGCGAAGTGGACTTCATCCTGCGCGAGCCCCGCGGACTGGTCGTCGTCCTGGCGGGGAACCGGGGGCGCCTCCTGGTCGGGCGCGAGGATTTCGCCGTCCGGCTGCAACGTTATCTCGACGTGTCGGACCGGGTGCCGTCGGGAGCGGAACTCGATCTGCGCTTCGAGCGTCAGGTCTACATCGAGGAATCACGCCGCGCGAGCCGCGGCGATCGGTCGCGAAGCGGGTGAGAACATGGAATACGACCAGTTGATCGTCGTCTGCGACCTGGGGACCACGGCCTTCCGCACCCTGGTGGCCGCGCCCGCGGCGGGTGGCGGGCTGCAGGTGCTCGGCCACGGCGTGTCGGAGACCGCGGGTTTCCGGGACGGGGACTTCGTGGATATCGGCTCCGGCAGCCGCGCGCTGGCCCGTGCCGTGCGCATGGCCGAGAGCGAGGCCGACGTGGACATCTCCGGCTTCTACTACGGCATCTCCGGTTCGCACCTGCGCTCGGTCTGGGCGCGCGGGCGGCATCAGATCGGTCCGGGGCGCCGCACGGTCGCCGACACGGACATCGACGCGGTGATCGAGCGCGCCAACAGCATCGCCATCCCCTTCGACCACGCCATCCTGGCCACGAATCCGGTCGCCTTCAGCGTGGACGGCATCGCCGGGATCGTCGATCCCCTCGACCGGCAGGGCAGCGTGCTCGAGGTCAACGCCTACCTGATCACGGGCTCGCGCAGCGTCCAGGGAAGCATCGAGAAGACCATCGAACGTGCGGGGTACCACGCCGCCGGCTGGCGCATCGACGTGCTGGCCGCCGCCCAGGCCCTGCTCTCGCCGGAGGAGCAGCACGAGGGCGTGGCCCTGATCGACGTGGGCGGCCACATGACCCAGTGGGTGATCTACCGTTCCGGGCGGATCGCTGGCAGCGGCATGGTGCCCTGGGGCGGCGTCCACATGACGAGCGACCTGGCCCACGGCCTGCGCGTGGGGCCGGCGGAGGCCGAGGCCACCAAGCGCGCCAGCGGACTGGTCCTGCGCAGCATGGCCCGGGACGAGGTCGATACCGACGTGCTCTTCGAGGAGGACGAGATCGACGTTTCGCCCGGCCTGATCTCGGCGATCCTCGAACCGCGGCTCGAGGAGATCTTCCGCCTCGTGCGCGAGGACATGGGCGTGTCCTTCGAGCCCGGATTGCTGCACAGGGGCGCTGTCGTCACCGGCGGCGGCGCGCGTTGCGAGGGTACGGCCGAGCTCTGCGAGGAGGTACTCGGTCTGCCCGCGGAGGTGCGTCTGACTCCGGGCGGTCTCAGCGGCGGCCGGCCGCTGCCGGAGGGCCAGTGGGCCACGGCCGTCGGGCTGGCCTTCTGGGCTCTGGCCGGAGATGAACCCGTTGCCCCCGAAGAAGATGAGCCGGTTCGGGGCGGGGGCGTGGGAGGCTTTCTCAGGTCCCTGTTCCGGCGCGGTTGAAAAAGACTAGATACGGGGTAAAAAGACTTGGACGGGCACATCATGATGTGTTAAAAAGGCATGTGTCGCACCCGCCGTAACCCCTATGGCACCACCCGATCATGGAGGAGAGGGTCTGTCATGATGTTCGAACTCGTTGAACCCATCGAAAAGCTCGCGCGCATCAAGGTCGCCGGTATCGGCGGCGCGGGT
>Ga0180435_10001313_pt1 | contig 26062 bp, 27 predicted proteins | sample SS_ome_3_FD_132467 | JGI IMG/M metagenome (GOLD analysis project Ga0180435, IMG submission 132467) | Hypersaline lake sediment archaeal communities from the Salton Sea, California, USA - SS_3_S_1 metaG | ecosystem: Environmental > Aquatic > Non-marine Saline and Alkaline > Hypersaline >... | reverse complement strand
CTTCAGCCCAAGACGAAGCAGGGCACGAATATGAAGGGGGGCAAAGGGAAACGCAGAAAACCTCGCAAACCATTACCTGAAGTCACGGGAGCTACTAAATAATAACTCTCGACTGAAGCCGACGTCAATACGACCTCGGCTTCAGTAAAGTTCTTATTATTAAGAATAAATGATGACAGACTCGAAAAAAGTTAGTCTCGAGGCAGCTGTCTCGATGGTTGCAGACGCAATTGCGTACCACGCTGTTAAACAGTATGATGAGTACGTTGCAAACGTCGTTCCTGAGCACGTCGACCGTTTGATTAAAGAACGTTCCGACGAGGAAATCAATCCTGCAACGCTTGAGGACGATATTTATGCTGCGTTGTATAAAGCAACAGCGAGTGAGCTAGGTATGATAGCGAGACATAACTAACTCTCGGCTGTTCATTACGTCTGTAGTGAGCAGCAATGAGTTCCTAACAAATTAAGAGCACGCGTATGCCTTACAGAATACCTGGTTGTGAGAGCCGCAATCATTCAATCTGTATTGGTACGAAAGATGACCTCTGGCAATGTGCAAATTGTGGTAAAACAGTTTGCCTTGCTGAAGGAAGCAGTGCAAAGCCACAGTATTGTGACGACTGCTGGAATGTCTATCAAGAATTGACAGACGTCATTCTTTCATTATCAATGCAAAAGGTATGTGAGTACCTTGACATCGATGTCTACGCTATTGCTGACAGGCGTATCAATCGTGAAGACATGTCAGCCAATCTCGCACTCGAGATACTCGAGGAGATTAAAGACAAAGAGGGGCTTTAGAACTCTCGGTGCTCTCTCATCTAACGGAAGCCTTGGCTAGGGAGGAGGCTGTGGCTATCAATTCTCACCTCCCGCTGATGGGAGAGTGCAATGAGTTCTTAACAATTAAAGAGCACGTATGGCGAAAGTAAAAGTCACCATACACTACGAACTGACTCTTGACGTAGAAGACGAGTTCGACTACGACGCGATTCAGAAACAAGTGTATGAGGAGCTCGTTAATAATGACAACCAGCACGGTGCATTTGACGAGCTTTACGAAGATGCCAAAGTTGTGACTCTCGTACACAAGAAGCGAACGTGTCCAGGTTGCTTGAAAGTCTTTACAGGCTTTCCTGCACTTTCTCGCTATGAGCACGGAGACATTTGCAGTGATTGTGGTATGAGAGAAGCATTCGACGGCGACTTCATCTCCAGACAGAAAGGAGGTGAGAGTAAATGAGTGAGTTAACTTTATCTTACGAGAAGCCTACAATTCAGCTTACAGGAAATGATGGTAATGCTTTTGCTATCCTCGGCAATGTTCGCAGAGGTATGAAGAGAGCAGGAGCAACTGATGAAGAGCTAAAAGCTTTTATGAGTGAAGCGACATCAGGAGACTATGACCATCTTCTACAGACCTGTATGAAGTATGTAGACGTTAGATAACTCTCGGCTGTTCATCTTGCTCGAGGTGGACAGCAAAAAGTTATTAACAAGTCAACGTTTACAAAGTTTTACAAATTTTATATAATTAAACTGTTCCTAACAATTAAAGAGCACGTATGAGAATCTGGCACGAAGAGCTAATTCCGAAGCTCTGCCGTCAACATCTCTTAGCAGTTTGGAGAGAGGCTCTCGGATGTTATTCAATTATTGTGAATAACAAGAGTGGCTATCGCAATCATCCTGCTGTCAAAGAGTTTGAAGACGCACCAGTCAGGCTCTGGTATCGCTTATGTGCAATTCGAGCAGAGATGTGTCGTAGGGGCTATTGCCCAAAGCCACTGCCGAAGATACACGTTAAGCACAGAGTTGAAACGCTCAGAGAATGGCAAACACTTCCTGAGCAGATCGAAGTTCTTAAATCTAAGAACTGTGACTGTGATGTTTAATTCACTAAAGACGAGTATGGCAGACGAACAAATCTTCTATCAATCCTTCGGTCATTTCCCAGGCTATCCTGGTGAAGGAGGAGCGAATAGAAAGACCTTAAGAGATGCTCTTCTCGACGCAGTCGAGATGATGACTCGAGAAGGTTGTCATTACGTAGACATCTTCAAAAAGAATGAAGACTACGAACTTCTAGCTCGATGGGAGCTTAGAAGAGTTGAGTAACTCTCGGCTACTCTTCTCACTACAAGCATGGGGAGACAAGGCAACTTGTTCCTTGAGGAGAGTAGCAAAGATGTTATTTAATAATTAACTCTCGCGTATGTATTATCTCATCAACAAATCAACAGGTGAGATAGTCGAAGAAAACGAGACAAAGAGTCGACTTCGTAAAAAGCAGAAGACTATGAAGAACAGAACAGACTACAAAGTGAGTAAGTTCAAACCCGGCGAGGGACGTCATGGTTCAGTCAAAAGCAAAGTTGGCCGAGGCAAAGGATTCTCTGCTCGATGGAACAGAGATCGTATTGCTAAGGAACAAGCTGAGATTGACGAACGCGTCCGCAAACATTTACCGCCGTGGGATTTGTTCATGCCCACTGATGAACGCCTTCGTAAAATCTGGCGAAGTGGCAAAGCTCACTTTATCGGAGGTGAGAAGAACAACGACATAAGACTCGATGGAAAGACAATCCCAAAGAATCGTCTCAATCGACTATCGCACAAACTAAATCAACCTGGAAATCATGGGTACTAAGAAAAGGAGACAACGAACACTGTATAAAGTGATTAGTGTTCACAATAAAGCTAAAGGTCGATGGATCCAACGGTATTCACGTAAAGAACGTCGTACTGCTTGGATCTACCAGCCACCGATACCAATTAAAAATGGTTGTGTCAGAGTTGAGGCTGTCTTTCAAAGAGGAAACTCCTTTTGGACTACTCACACTGACATACCGAAAGACGTATGCAAATCGAGATTAGCAAAGGCAGATTGAAGTTCCTCATAAAGATCCTTCGTATCCGAAGAGACTATCTCCAAGGCTTACCAACGTTCTTTCACGGAACAAACTCAACTGCTGCTAGAAACAGGGAGAAGATACAAGAACTCGAGGAGAGTGTCAATTTTTTGATTGATGCAGGTAAACTCGGACTTAAGAAGTATTAACTCTCGGCTGACTATCATCTGGGCTAAATAGATGTCATAAGCTATACCTTCTTCGCTTCACTCAAGCGACGTGCTCTTTACTTCCTCATATAGGTGGTAGTCAGCAATGAGTTAGTTCTTTTGTTACCCTCCCTGTTCTGGCTGCGAGAGTCCGGAACCTAAGCTCAGTTCTAGAATGAGGGGGAGGGCAACAAGAGAATTAAAATATAACAATGTTCTGTATTCACACATTGATCATCGGAGTACTATTCGGCTTCATCTTAGCAGTTATACTTCGAGCGATCTTCGAAGCTTATGAGTAAGAGACTTTACAACAGAGGAGACTGGTTCTGGATGATGATCGTCTTTCTGATGTATTTCTATTGCATCTGGAGCGTTGTACCATTCATCTGGAGAGTAATTTTTAAGTGACGTGCAGTCGACGACAAGCAAAAGAATCTCTGAAACGATCGCACTGGCCCTGGCTCGACTTTCCGTTTAGGAGAATCATTCGACTGCACCTCACTTAATAATTAAAGACGCGAAGCTATGTTAGAACTAAGTCGTCTCGATGAGCCTGTAGCAACTCTCTTTCTTGAGAGAGACGCAGACCACTCAACGATACAAACAACTGGGAAAAGAAAAGACCTCATCGCTCTTATTGCAGACGCTGTCAGTAAAAGTGACGAGCTAAGGGTTCTTTTTCTGCAAGGGATCTCAATCGGGGAAACAAAAAAGTATGACAGTGCTGCTGGGTAAAAAGATACCTTGTCCAAAATGTCACGCAGAAGCAGTGATACTACTGAACGAAGGACGTTACTTTGTTCAGTGTTATACCTGTTTGTATTATGGCTATTTAAAAGAGTACCATAAGAAGTCGTATAGGAGCCAAAACAATACCTAGTTTAACTTTAGAGAGAAAAATAGTAGTATTACACTACTAGCACATCTCTTTAGATATAAAGGTCGAATATTATTAAGAAACATTTAACCAACAGACACTATGGCTAAAAAGAAAAATGGAACTGGCAACGGCAAGTTCCACATCGTTCACAAAGTCTCTGGCAAAGTAGTTGCTTCAGGAGACAACAAACCAAAACTGCGCAAGCAGAAGAACGAGATGAAAGACGGTGATCAATACATCGTCTCCAAGTTTGCTGGGCTACGTCCAGTAAAGGAGAAACCAAACAAACCCGTTAAAGAAAAGAAGGAGAAGAAAGCTAAGAAAACTAAGAAAGTCAAGAAGACCAAGCAAGAAGACGGGCTCACAGCTGAGCAAAAAGAAGCACGTAAAGCTCGTGCTAAAGCTCGCCGTGAAAGAAAAGCTAAGAAAGACTAACTCTCAAGACTATGGCTAAAGACTTAGGAGCCACGATCGATAAGCTAAAAGTCAATGTCAAAGCAGGGTACATTAGAAAACTGAACATGCATGCTCACGGTGGTCTTCAATTTGAAACCACTGATGTTCACGCTATCTTCGAGGCTAAAGACGTTTCAATTGAACACGCGAATGAAGTTCATTCATTGCTCTCAGAGAAGGCTAAATACATCATCGAGACTGAGATCGCTAAGATCGAAGGTGCAGTTCAAGATCCTGTTTCGAAGGAGAAAGGCAAAGGTCTTAGTAAAAAATCATTCGAGAAGATCATGCCACTCTTCAACGACATTACGATGGCGTCTAGTCTTGCAGAGTTAAAGAAGGTGAGGAGTCAATTACGTACTGCTAAAGAAAAAGGAACTTATTCAACTAAGCAATACAATCATTTGGCTCGTCACTACAAACAGCGACGTAAACAACTAAAGAACAAGTAAATGCTCGAAAAGATAAGCCACTCAGGGATCAAGGATTACTTGAAGTGTCCGCTTCTCTTCTATTATCGACACGTTCTTGGTATAAGAGTCGCTGAAAGACCAATACCGTTAGTCTTCGGTGGAGCAATACATAAAGCAGTAGAGCTCTACGAAAAGAACGGAGACGATCCACTCGAAGTTTTTGAAGATAACTTTGAACCTGATAAGATTGATTACTTCGATCGGTTCGGGAGAGAATTATCTACAAGACAAGCAGATGATGTCTATGAAACCAACTTAGAGAACGGCTTTCGTTTACTCGACCACTTCGTCGAAGAACGAGAGACCGGAATTCTAAAGGACTACGAAGTCGTATCAACAGAGCGTTACTTTAGAAGAAGGTTGCGTCATCCTATTACTCACGACCGAGTCAAAGTGAGATGGATGACAGGTATTGTAGACTTCATTCTCGAGGATGGCAGGTTCGGAGACTATAAGACGAGTGGTAAAACCTATAAGCAAGCAACAGTCGATGAGTCGTTGCAACCAACGATGTACTATTTATGGTACTATCTAACTTATAGGAGACTACCAAAAAGCTTTGTCTATATTGTCTTTCTGAAACGACGCAAGACTAATCCGATCCAGGTACTAGAGACTCATCGTACATTAACACAACTTGGTGAGCTCGTTGATCTAATTAACGAGATCGCAGTAAAGGTCGAGAAAAAACAATTCAAACGAAGTCACGGTGAGAAAGCTTATTGTGATTGCTTCCGTTATGAAAAGCTACTAAACGTATGAACAAAATAGAACCAATACAATCAGACAAATGGTATTCGATCGGTGCACTTGTAAGAGTTGCACAAGCAGGATATCTCCCAATCAAATCAAAAGCATATTGGACACAGCTTTGTAAAGACGGTAAGCTGAAACACATTAGATTGAAGAATGCTTACTCGATACAGGGTAAGGATGTGCTCGCTCACCTTGATAAAAAATTGCGGTATGAACGAAGAAGTGCTAAAAACAAAGCTCGTAAAAACAGCGGAGAGATACGCAAAGATAACAATCAAGCTGGCAAAGCTACACGAAAAGAAGATCGATCTAGTGGGGGACGGAGTGAGCCCCAAAAAAGCCAGGGAGATCTGGAAACACTCAGAGAACGGGATCAGGGAGGCGAAACTAAAGCTACGACTAAAGGGGCTTGAGCAATTGCTATCTTCGTATCGAGCTGCACTGAGGACAGATGATCGACAAAAACAATCTTAAACGTGCTCTCAAGAGGGTTGGCATCAAGAATGTAAAGTTCTTACTTACTCGCGAAGACGAAGCAATAGTCCTACTCTCTGAGAATACCTTCAATCAAGTTAAGATCGTATATCCGAAAACCTGTAAGAAGATTTCAGCAATACTTGACTTTACTGATAAAGATCAAGCATGGCTAGATAGCTTACTCGCAGAGTATAAAGAACATCTAACTCTGAAAGAGATGGTACAACAAGCAGAGAAGATGTCTGACTGGCTGAAGAAGAAGCACATTCAAGATGGCAATACGAAGAGTCGTTATCGGACGTTCCTCCGTAAAGAAGTTCGTTGGAGAAAGGAACGCCAGCAAAACGGTGGCGAGAAGAACCTTGATCCAGAACTTTTACGAAAGCTGAATGACTAAAAACACAAAGAGAATGCTCAAGGCTGCTCTAAACTATCGCAGCAAAGGTCTCTCTGTTATTCCAGTCGGTGAGAACAAGAAGCCAATCTTTCCGTGGAAGAAGTATACGAAAACTCTCCCAACGAAAGAGCAGATCAAAGAATGGTGGTCAGAATATCCCGATGCTAATCTTGCTATCATCACTGGAGAGATCTCAAACTTAACTGTCGTCGACGTTGAGAAAGATGGAGAGACAGATGGTTATCCTGAGACTCTTACTTGTAAGACAGGTGGAGGTGGGTTTCATTTTTATTATCAATACTCTGAACGCTTCAAGAATAAGGTAAGAGTCAGAGAACTTACTGATATAAGAAACGACTCAGGCTATGTTGTAGCTCCTCCATCAATACATCAATCTGGCAAAAGATACAAGTGGTTCGCTCGGAATAAGATAGCACCGTTCCCAGTCAAGCTATTTTATAAAGAGGCAGAGAAGCAAGCTAAGACTGATGAATGGGAAGAGTCTCTCGAGGGAGTCTCAGAAGGAAGCCGTAATGAGACTGCTGCTAAAGTATGTGGTCTCTTCTTAACAAAGACAAGTTACAAACTCTGGGAACGTATTGCTTGGCCAGCTGTTAAAGAATGGAACAAGCAAAACGATCCGCCGCTAAGCAACAAAGAACTCCGTGGAGTCTACGATAGTATAGCAAGTCGAGTCACTTACCATCGTGAAGACACTGAGCAAGAAGTCTTAGCACTTGTCGATGTTACGAAAGAACATAAGGAAGTAATGAAGAGAAGACGCGGCGGTCTTGAGTCAGGAGTACCTTCTGGCTTTGAGCAACTCGATCGGAAGTTAAATGGTGGTTTCAAGAAGGGTGACTTTATTGTCATCGGAGCAAGGCCATCAGTTGGAAAGACAGCACTGGCACTAACGCTTGCGTATAATGCAGCACTGAAAGACTTTAAGATACTGTTTTTCTCTATTGAGATGAGTTCTATTGATGTATATGATAGGATCTTATCTTTTATAACGAAAAAACGTTGCAGCGATATTATACAAGGCAAGCTAAAGAAAGAGCTTCAAACAAAAGCATACCGCAGAGCTAACAAACTCGGGATCTCGATCGTTGAGTTAGCGAAAGCTACTTCATCAGAAGTGATTGAGGTTACAAAACAGCATCTCATCACGTCAGACGTTGACATGATTATCGTAGACTACCTTCAGTTCTTACGAGACGATGGTAGAAACAAATCAGAAGCGAATCGTGTTGGGAACATCTCAAAGAACCTCAAGATGCTCGCTCGTATGACAAACATACCAGTGATAGCACCAGCACAACTTAATCGTAAAGCAGAGGGCCGTGGTCACGGTAACCCAAAGCTGCAAGACTTAAGAGACTCTGGTAACATCGAAGCAGATGCAGATGTTGTATTCTTACTACATCGTAGTCTCTCAATGGAACACAGAGAGAATGCTTTCTTAGATATTGCTAAGAATAGAAAAGGAGAGACTGGTGCAGTACGTCTACGCTTTAACTCAAGGACAACGAGATTTGAGATCAATGACCAAGCGCCTTAAAGAATTCTACGATGACCTTGCTGAGGACTTATACTATCCGTATAGGATGATAAGTAATCCTGCAGTAGTTGGCGTTGGAGAAGTTGGTAAGATAATGTTTGTTAGCTTATGTCCAGCAAAGTTAAATGATAGGAAAAACTTTGAGCAGTTCTTTAACAGACAATTGAAGAAGGTTGATCTGAGTCCAAGAGATTACTTCTTCACACATCTCTCCAAGACTTCAATCATTGGAGATAAGAATGGTACACTTGGACCAGCACTACGTGATCGCTTCCGCCGTGATCTACGGTTTGAGATTATACAAGTGAGACCGATGCTAGTTGTACTATTGGGCAAGATCGTGCAAGAGTTCTTCGCAGTTAAGCAGATGCATTTACCAAAGCGTAAGAGGTTTGGTACCCGACGATGTCTTCTCGTTGGGATCCATCACCCGGGTTATGCGAGAAGATCGTCAGCTGCAGCAAAGAAAACGACAGACGATCTAGCCTATCTAAGTAAACTCTATCGAGAATTACTATGGCTAAAAAATACTTAGACAAGAAGCTTCTCAAAGCCTCGAAAGAAGGTTCATCTTTTATCAAGTTAGTAACAGGTGAATCAGTAATAGGCGAGTATGTAGGCTATGATACAGTCTACTCTGAGAAGTATAAGAAAGACAACTTCCATTTCCTCTTTGATATCGAAGGAGATGAGAAGAAACTATCGACTTCGTCAGCCAAAGTTCTTCGGAAGATGGCACAAATCGAGCCAGGTACAATCGTTGAGATCACTCGCTTAGGAGAAGCAGGTGACACAGATTACTCATTCGACCCAGTCGATGACGATGACTATGACGAGAAGCCAAAGAAGAAAAAGAAGAAGACTGTCAAGAAAAAGAAAAAGAAGAAAGCAGTTGTCGAAGACGACGATGACGATGATGACGACTTAGACGATGACCTTGACGACGATGACGAAGAAGACTAGTATCTTGGACCTCGTTCAAGAGGAACAAGCGTACAATAAAAAGTTGCTTGCAGACAGGAACATACTGTTCAAAGAAGAAGAGCAACATCTTAAAGACTTAAAATTAATCAAGTCTCCACGGAGACCTAAAAACAAGATGGCAAAATCAACTAAAGAACGTCTCGTCACTAAGACCTCTTGGGCAGTCACGACTCTTATTGATGACTTTGATGAGCACGGTCCAACAAAAAAGTCCATTCGCGTTCTTCGCAAAGCTCTCTCAGAGCTAATGAACGAACGCTTCCCACGGAAGGGAAAGAAAGTTAAGCTGAAAAAGTATGATCCACCAGCAGATGAACTCCCAGAAGAAGAAGCTGATGTAGAGGAGGAAGAAGAGATGGAAGAAGAAGATCTCAAGCCAGCGAAGAAATCAAAAAAGAAAGCAAAACCTGAACCAGAAGAAGACGATGATGAAGAAGATGAAGACGAGGATGAGGAAGATGAAGACGAGGAAGAAGACGAAGAAGAAGACGATGACGAAGAAGAGGAAGAGGACGATGAGGAAGAAGAAGATGACGATGAGGAAGAAGATGACGACGAAGAAGAAGATGAAGACGAAGAAGAAGATGAAGACGAAGAAGAGGAAGAAGAAAAACCTCGCAAGAAAGCTGCTCCACGTAAGAAAGCAAAGCCGGCAAAGAAACGAAAAAAATAATGCTGATCCTCGTTGAGGGATGTGATAAGACTGGAAAGTCTACTCTAATCAATGGACTGAAAGATAAGCTACCAGGTGCGGTAGTAATCAAGAACCCTTTCAAGCCGGAGAGAGGACCTCTCTTTGTTAACGGTGTCTACGCAGGGATGTACAATTCTCTGCGTAGTCACCTTGACAAACACTCAGTCCCGATTTTTATAGACAGAAGTCATATCACTGAACTCGTCTATGCTAAAGTACTAAGAGGATATGATGCGCGAGAATATTTTGAGTGGGATGAATATGAGACTAGTCTACTAGAGTATAGTATAGTACTATATACGTATGCTAACGTACGTACTATTAAAGCTAGGTTCGTTACAGATAAGGAGACATACGTTGAACCGAGCTTTATCTCGCTACTGCTAGATGAATACGATGAGTACTTTAAGCATAGTAATTTAAGAAGACTAAGATTAGATAGTGGAGTACTTAAACCTGATAAGATGATAGAAAAAAGTCTATCGTTCATTGGTTCTCAACGATCTATGTTAAAGCTATGAACATAAGTGAAGTACAAGACACAGAGCTTAAGGGAGATTTACTTAAGCTAATCTATAAGAAGCAAGCTGAAGCTGAAGTAACCTTTGCTAAGATCGAAGGTATCAAGGAACACTTAGCATTCGGTAAACTAGAGAACCTTCATCTACCAGAAGTATGTAATCATATACAGACTAACATACTATGGAGATTAACTGAAGAGATACATGAGTTATCTATAGCTCTAAAGAATGGTAAGCACTGGAGACAAACAACATACTGGACTGATATCAATGAAGCTTTAGACGAAGTAGCAGACGTTATTATCTACGTTCTTAACTTATGTTTAGCAATTGGCTTAGGTCCTGAAGAGATAGCTCAGCTAGTCTTAAAGAAGATAAAGATAAACACTGATCGAATAAGAAGTAAATATTGATATGAACAACGTTGTATCACAATCTCAAAAACACAGAGCAAAACGAGAAGAGACTTGTCTTCATTGTGGCTCTCAGCAAGTAACTCTAGCAAAGATCTTAAAGAGACCGAAGGAACGAGATAAAATATTACGTATGCAGACAACAAAAGTCTGTGTTAATAAAGCATGTTGGTCTCACATCGAGATCAACAAGATAAAAACCTGGAAAGCAATCTAACCTATGCGTATCTATAAGAACTGCAAAGAAGCAGTAGTCGACATCGGTAGAGAACTACAAAAGTGTTCTACTGAGATACACACTGATACTTATCAGAACAAAGTTATCGCTGACAATCCAGACTTTAATACACGTGAGATCCAAGCTTATTCATTTGCGATCATTGATACATCTGATAAAGCTGAGATGCCTCATGCTACTCCAGAATGGGCAGAGGCAGAGTTCAAAGAACGTGTAGCAGAGGTTGATCCTCCAATCAATCCTGGTAATGCTTATCACTTAAGAATTGAAGTCTGGCAAGAGTTTCTCGATGATTGCGGTAACTTTGATTACACTTACAATGAGAGGATGTCTTATCAGATCTCAGATGTTATTGAAGAACTTAAGAAGCATCGTCTCACTAGACAAGCAATCATTCAGGTTCATGACAGAAAGATCGATGGTAAACTAATGGGAGTTAAGAGACTCCCTTGCTCCATGTTTTACCAGTTCATGATCAGAGACGGTAAGCTTGATGTCATCTATGTTATGAGGAGCACTGACTTCGTAACGCATTTCCAGAACGATATCTACTTAGCAATTAAGCTGCAAGAATACCTTGCTACAGAAGTAGGGATCGCTCCTGGCAAGTTTATAATGTTCGCAAGTTCTCTCCACATCTATCAGAAAGACTGGAAAGAACTCGACCGTTACTAATGAAGATTGAACAGAGAACAATTACATACGACGAATGGAAGAAAGAACCGAGACGTGAGTATGTTCTAGGATATAACCAACAAGACGCAGTTGTTCTTGTCTACAGAGAGGGCACAGTAAAGAAGTACTTAACCATCAGAGCAGTGCCTTGGTACTTTTGTATCAAGCGCAAAGACTTCGAAAAGAACAGAGATGTCTTCTATGATATGCAACGAGATGGCTATCTGACAAAAGTAACAAGAGATTACTCTGACGAATTTGTTCGAGTCTACTGTAGAAACATGAATAAGCGTAATGTCATGGATCCAAAGAACACATGCTTACGAGTCTGTAAAAACTTAAACATCCAAACGTATGAAGCAGATCTTAATTCATATCAACGACTCCTTATTGATCACCACCTCAAAATCGCAAAGCATTATGAAGTTCTCTACTTCGATATCGAAACCGATGATCGGGGCATTGGAATTGAGATTGGGCGAGACCGCATACTCTCAGTTGCAGCAGTTAATCAACGAGGACGCGTCTACTACTACTCTGAAGCAGATGAACGCAAAACAATTAAGAAGTTCTTTAAGCTCGCTCAAAAGTACGATATTCTTGTCGGCTGGAATAGCGAGCGATTCGATGTTCCATATCTCAGAGACAGGGCTCGTCTCCATCATATCTACTTTAACTGGCGTGAAGTTATACAGCTTGATCTCATGCAAAAAATCAAAGAGCTTAACAGAAGAAACATCGAGCTCATCAAAAAAGTAAGAGGCTTCTCACTTAATGCGATCTCAGCAGAGTTTCTAGGAGAGCAGAAGGTAGAACATACTGAAGGGATCTACGAGATGTATGAGAACAATCCATCAAAGCTAAGGGAGTATAACATACAAGACACAGTCCTCGTGAAGAGGATCGATGAACATGCAAAAGTAATTAAGCAGAAGATCATTGAACATCAGATCACTGGTTGTTTCCTTGATGAGTATGCAATCTCACGCATCCTTGATATGTATCTCTTGCGACACTCTGAGAGAGGAGCTCGCTTTAAGACTCGTCCACCTTGGCGAAAAGATAACTATGATGATAGAGAATCAAAGTTTACTGGAGCAGTTGTTCTTGAACCTGTAAGAGGGATTCATCACGAGGTCTATCACTTTGACTTCACAAGCTTATATCCGAGTATCATCAAGACTTTCAACATAAGTCCTGAGACATGGAGACCAGGAGGTAAAGGTATTAAGACACCGAACGGACAAACATATTCGTTTAAGCAAGGTATCATACCTGAGATCATTGCCGATCTCTTGCAAGCTAGGAACGATATTCGGTATGGCAGAATGAAGGAATTAAAAAAGTCAGACCCAGAATATGAAGAACTATACTTCAAGCAGTACGCGTTCAAGACCATGGCGAATTCGTTTTATGGTATTCTTGGCGCGCCATTTACCAGATACTATAAGACTGAGAATGCTGAGTCGATTACTTTATCTGGTCACTATCTTATCAGCCTCATTAAACGCTACTTCGAGAAGAAAGGGATGGTCGTGTTATACGGAGATACCGATTCAGTCTTTGTCAAAGGTAAGAAGATTGACCCTGTTCAATTTAGAAAGAAAGTTAACGCATTCATTGCGAAAAACTTAAAGAGAAAGTTTAATGTCAAGGAAAGCCACATTGATCTAAAGGTCGAGGCTTTCTATGACAACGTATTCCTTCAAGACAAAAAGAGATATGTAAAGAATGAGAATGGTAAGCTAAAGATTGTTGGTCTTGAAGCACGTCGTAGAGAAACACTAGCACTCGCTGCAAAGAAACAAGTAGAACTTCTCGAGATGATACTCCTACATGGCTATATCAAAGACGAGATTATCAAATGGTTGCTAGAGTTTAAGCAACAAGTCATACACGGAAAGCTTAAGAAAGAAGATGTCACTGTTCAAGTTAAATTATCAAAGCATGCTGATGAGTATGATAAGAAAGTTAAAGACGACTTCGGAGAAACTGTAGAGATTAAACCAAGTAAGTTACCTCACATCAAAGTCGCTAAGTGGTTAAAGAAGAATGGCATCAAAGAGAATGGCATGAACACGTGGGAGAAAGGTTGCTATGTAAAGTTTGTCGTCACTGGTAAAGTAAGAGGAGAGGGTATCACTGCAGTGAGTGTTCACAACTATGACGAGGGTACGTATGATCCAGTGTACTACTGGAATGTGAAGTTTTATGCAATGCTTCAGAGAGTTCTTGCTACAAGATATCCGAAGCATGACTGGACTCAATATGAAATCGATCCTAAGAAAATTGCTAACAGAGCAAAACGTAAAGAACGTCGCAGAAGGCGTACTTTATTTAGCGATTTTTATCGTTCTTAGTATTCTCTGTGTAGCATTTATCTATAACATAACTGTGTACATCTGGCAAACACAATAATAACTTTAATTCAGTCACATGGCAAAGCGAAAGACACAAACTGAGTCGATCATCACGAAGCAAGTTGTAGAGTATCTTGAGAGTAAAGGTTGCATCGTCAAGAAAGTCTACAACGGTGGAGTACCTGGCGGAGTTACTAAAGGTAAGATCCGCTACAAATCGAAACCAAAAAACGAGAAAGGTATTCCAGATCTGATAGCGATTCACTTAAAGAAGAAAGTCTTCTTGTTCATTGAGATGAAAAGCAAGAACGGCAAAGTCTCTGAAGAACAAGAGGAGTTTATTAATCTCTTCAACAGATGCAAACAACATTGTGCTGTCGTCTGTAGAAGCGTAGAAGATGTTAAGAAAATACTTTAGTCTGCTCATCCTGCTTCTTTTCTTCTATAGACTTGATACAGGGTATGCATTCTTAGGCTTCTCACAGGGAGCGACATCATTAGCACTAGACTCAGACGGATGGTGCGTAAAGTTTGAGGGAGATCTCTACGGAGACTTTGAATGTAATGACGCTGACAGACTACTAATGGAAAAGCTATGGGAAGAAAACAGTTCAGAGTCATTCTTATACTTACCATAATATCTCTTGTTCTCATCTGCTTGGTAGGCAATGTCTATGGTGAAGCTGAGCCGACTGATGCTGACGTATCAACTGTCGAAGTAGAATTCGATCTGATGTCGTACAAGTTAGACCAAGCGCTGAAGTCGTATACGTTGCACTACGAGTGGACTGAAGATCAGACAGACTATGCAACAGGAACATGGGCTACAAGAATGGCTGCACGAGTCGAATAATAAATTGGCTCGTATTTACACGCGAGACGAGGCCGTAGTATATTTATACTAGAATTATCTCTAGTAATTACTACGGCCTCGTTTTGTTCTTCTAGCGTCCTGCTATACGCTCATTTAAAGTATTAAGTTTATCTAGTTGTAGCAATATGAAAGTCTGCTGGCTCTTCAACAGTCGTATTACCTTCCATCCAAGCAATAGCTTTTGCGATCGAGAAGATGTCTGCGTCGAGTAAGGAGTCATCTGGACTTAAGCCGGTGTTCTCTGTAACGACTCCTGTATAGTTTTCTACATCGTTCTCATGCTCAGGTGCGTATTTGAGGATGTATGATCTGATTGTCCAGTCTTCCTCGCCTCGTTGTACTTTACCCATGTCCCACTGGATCTGCTTGAGCAATGCTCTGTAACCAATGTTCGGAGTCTTGAATGCAGCAAATCTTCCAGTGTTCGGATCAGGTCTAGAGTTTGGCTGATTGTGATACTCAAGACTTCCGATGTTATTATACTTGTATGGTACTGACTGCGGATTAGGCTTCGGCTTGATGATTGCTTCTTTCACATACTGTTCTATCAGATTATCAAGAGTAGGCTTCTCTATAGTAGAGACGTTGCGTATGCCTGACTCCTTCTTCTGTTCAAGTTCTTGCTTCTGCTTCTCCTTCTCTTTTGCAATCTTAACCTCAGGTGAACTCTGATCTAAGATTTTGACGTCACCTCCTTCTGCTTCTTCAACTGTGACATCCTTCGGTGGGTTTTGAGGATCGTATATTTGTACCTCTCCAGAGACTGGTCGATAATACATCACACCAGTATTAAGATCAACTCGAGTCTCTCCTGGACGAAGATCTCTTGGTTTCTCATACTCAGTCTTTTCTTTGTTTGCTTCTTTAGCCAATTGATTGTTCTTCTTGAAGCGTTTCCATAGAAGACCAGGTAAAGCAAATGCACCATAATCTACGTTCACTGGCTTATCTGCATAGCCAGCTGTTGGTATCTTAAGAAACTTCTCTCCTTCAACTTCAACTACCTCTGCGACTCCGCTGACTTCTGCATTTGCTCTTTTACGTAGATCATACTTATAGAACTCTGCAGTTGATCTCATTCTTTGAGGAAGTCTTGTTGTATCAAACTCTCCAGCAGTACTTGCTCCTTCTTGCTCAATTAACTCTTTTAACATTGTCTGTGCACGAACAGGATCATTTGGTACTTGCTCACCATTTGGACCAATTCTTCTGAAGTTCGTATACTCAATCACCTCATCCATGACTTCATCCACATATGCATCAGATTCCTCAACAGCTTGGAAAATTGTTTCACGTATCGCATTCTTTATTGCCTGAATCTCCCTCTCTGGGATTGAGACACCAAACTCATCTGCGATCTCCCTTGCTGTAGAACCATTCGCGAGCTCGATGATAATCTCATAACCGTCTTCGACCTCGTCTAGTTTTTTCATCGCACCATCAACATTAACTTGCATGTTCCTGAAGTCTCCATAGACATCATCAACTGCGTTTTCCATAAACTCATGCTCGAAATTGTCTAAGACTCTCTCTCTTGCTCTAGCACTTGCATCTTCTGTAAGTAGAGCGATATCACCTGTTGTACCATCGAAACTCTCAACATAATATGTTCTACCATTAATCGTAACATCACCTGTCGCGTTTGTACTGATCTCGTCAATGATGTCATCTGTTAATACTGGATGATCATTCAGGACGTTTCTAAGCACCCTGACATTTGAAGCATTGCTGCCAGTCTCTCCCTTTGCTCGTCTAACAAATTGATTGCCCCATTGTATTTTAGTTGTTGTCTCTTCTGTCGGTATATAATAGAACTGATGACCATCTTGAGCAGCTCGCTTGAGTTCTTGACGTAGCATCGGTCCTGACCACTTATCTTTGTATTGTGATAGAACTTGTAGTTGTTCGTCTGCAAACTCAACTGCATTCTTAAATACAGTATCTGCTTCTGGACTAAGATATTCGCCGAGCTTCTCAGTCGGAACTTCGTATGTCAATGTATGACCGTCTGGTGCTCTCTCTCCTCTCTTCGGAAAGATCTCTTTGAGGAATGGCTCTTGGTCGAGTTCCTCTGGTGGTTTCTTTACGACTCGCTTAAATTCGAATGTCTTACCATCAAAGCCTGTATAATTTACTTCTTGACCTGCTGCATTCTGTACTTTAGTTACTGCACTCCTTCTGTTAACTCCGAGATGTTCTGAGATAGCATTGTTTATAATCTGCTTACGATTCTCTCCCATCAAGAAGCCACCTTGCATTAAGTCGTTTTGTAACTCAAGAGCGAATCGACCTTCTTGTCTGTCTACGCATCTAGCATGTCCGAAGTACTTTTTCCATACATCAGAGTTTTGATCAATGTACCTATCAAAGTGCATCGAGTGGTAGTCAAGGGCATAGTTGTTGAACGGCGACGTGTAGATAACTTCGTTATAGAATTTCTCATTCCCACTTACAAAACTAGTCGAGAGATCACCAAGTCCACGTACTGGAGCCTTAACTTCGTGCGGTGTTAACTCGATGTAGTTCATCTTGATTTGATTTGCGAGATCTTCTGCATAGACTCTTCGTGAGTTAGAGTCATGCACTGCAATCTTCTTAAGGTCATCTGAATAAAACTCTTTGAACATGCTCTGCAAATCTAATGCATCCTCAGCCTTATCAGCATCTCGTCTAACAAGAGCAAGCCAGTCCTCGTATTTTTTTGCTGGTACTCTTACTTCAAGAACATCACTTCCGTATTGCTTTGCGTGATTCTTATCAACAGTCGCCCAAAGAACATCTTCGCCACGTCTCGCTTTACTAAGATCGATGAATCCACTCTTTCTGATAGCAGCGGCATTGTCTGTACCATGATACATTAAGACATCGCCATTCTCAAATCTTGAAACCTTCATTTGAATCTCATCGATCATCTCTGTTGTGACAGGTCGATCGAGTAGTGCATCGAACTCTCTCTGCACCATCTCTTTTTGTTCTCGGCTTATGTTCTTCTTGAGTATCTTATTGAGTGACTCTTGACTAACTCTAACTTTACCCTTCAGCTCGTCAAGTACAGTTGATGTAATCTCTTTGAAACCTTGGAATGCAGTTCGAGTTGTTTTGCCAGTTACTTGTTTAAGAGCTCCGACAGAACCAAGTACATCAAGACCTGCTCCGCCGTCTGGTCCGATCCCAACTAGAATACCATCTGGACTCATATACATTCCATAGCCTTTATCATAGAGGTCTCTGTCTTGTGGTGCCATCTTTGCAAGTTCCTTCTCACTGTATAAATTAACTGGTTCATACCCCATCGCTAATGCCTCTGCTGGAGTCTGAGCGATGTCTGGTACGATCATGGAATAGAGTTCTCTTGTGATGTCTCTCACTCTTACCTCTCCTGCTTCTGGAGTGAAGATGTCTTTAATCTTTTGTTGAAAACGAGATGGGAGATCGAAGATCTTATCAAGTATTCCTTGGTTCTTTTCTGTCTTGACATCTCTTTTCTTCTCTCTAGCTTGACGTTGTATCTTCTCTTGAACGGATTTCTTTAGTGCCTTTAACTTAAGTGGGAGAAGGCCAAGCTCTGTGATACCCTTGTCCTTTAGAATCTCTTCAAGCTTCATTACGTTCTCTTTGTATTGTACTTCCTCTTTATTAACGAGACTCTTTGAATAGTATCGTGTATACATTGCTTCGAGTCCAGCTTCATAAGAACCAGTTAACTCCTTCTGTTCTTCAAGCAAACCAAAGTATTCTTTCTCGTCTCTGTTGATCAGAGTAGTACTTAATGGCGAGAGGATCTGTTCGAGACGAATGTCAACTGGAAACTTCTCTCCCTCAGGAGATGAGCCACCGATCAGCTTATTTAACTCGTTCAATAATGGAATTGTCTTGAACCACTCGATTGTTGTCTTGTCGAATGTGCCTTCGAGAAACTTACCTCTCTCACCTGTGAACTGTTCGATCGAGTTACCAAAGTAGTTCAAGTTGTTGTTTAGATTTGTAGTAACTTGCAAGAACGGATTGAAGCCAACCTCATTTAAGTCTGGCGGAAGCTGGAAGATATTAATCAGTCTGATCAAGTCTGCTTGCGGTAAGACAGATTGAGTTCTGATATATTTATCATAGAGTTCTCCAGCAACTTCAATCTCACCAGTCTTAATCAAGCCCATGTCTCGTTCTCTTCCTGTCATATACTTAACATTCGGATCTTGCTTCTCGATCTCGTCGACTCGAGCATTGAAGATTTTCTGCATCACTGCAAGTCGAGTTGGAGTATTCCAGAGAGACGAGATCTGTAGAGGAATATTAAATCTAGACCAAGCCCAGAATGGAATAAACTTCTTGATGATCTTGTCTCCTTCACCTAAGCCAGTAAGATAATCAAATAAATATTTGTTCACATACTTCTTAGCATCTGCTCGCATTGTTTTCGTAACTTTACCTGATTTGCCAGCTAATGTTTTGAGTCTGTCAATGTAGAGAGCAAGTCTTGCATTGTCTTCAAGTGCTGTTCCGATATTGCGAGACAAATTAAGATACTGTCTGAGTATCGGAATACGATAGATCTCTGCTGGGTTCTTGTATTTGTTTACGACTTTGATAATGTCGTCTGTGTGTTCTGCAACTCTTGCCATATCGTGGAGGTCGATAGCAAAGAAGCCTCTGCCGATCACATCGTCTTTAAGTGCCCAGTCAATCCACTTAGCAGGTACCTTCTCAGGGAATAACTTCCTTGCTATCTGACCCTTCCACCCTGGGATCTTTCTTGCTTCATTGATATATCCAGCAATCTGTTGAAGCGCTGCGATCGGAATGTTCTTCGGGTTCATACTCCCAAGAACGATCGCGTTGTACAGATTACCAATTACGTTTCTAGTATGATATCGAGGTCTGACTGCAGTTGCTAATGGTTTCCAATTACGATTAAAGAAGTCAAGAGGAGATAAGAGTTTTCTCATCGTCTCTTGAAAAGCACTCGGAGCAAATCTTCTGTTAAGCTCAGATGCTACTTCCTTCGGTACAAACCATGTCTTACCCTTCTCTGGAGTAAACTCGTCAACGTTAAACCTCTTCTTAATCTCTGCAGTAACTCTTCCTTGTTTCTTGAAGATCTGATATGCTTCGTCACCGACCATTGCTTTCAGTTGCTTTTGTAAGTTATCAAACTCAAGACCGTATGTTCTTCGTACACCTTCAAGGAAAGCCGACTTCATGTTATCAAGTGCAACCTTAATCTTGATCGCTGAGATAGAGACTACTGGATCCTTGACAAAACCCTCGACGTCTTTCGATTTTTTCAAATAACCAGGGTCTCCCTTCTTGAATGGTTTGATCATTCTCTCAGACATCTTTAGCTTCGGTGGGAAGAAGTGATGCAGATAATTACTGATTGCATACTCTTCTGGTAAGCCAGCTTGTACTCGAAGCTTTGGTACCTCTTGCGTTAGCCACCAATCAATTGCAGATTGTATCTTCGGGTTATCAGATGTTGCTAGTTTTGTACCAGAGCGTCTTGCTGCATCGATCGTCTCGAAGAACTTTACTCTCTCTGCGCCATTTAACTTAAAGATCTTCTCAAACTTTTGTGCAGTCGATCTGATGATACCCTCTTGCATCTTTAGTGAGTTAACGTATAGTTTCTCTAGTGACTCTGCTAAACCACCATAACCCTTCGACCGAAGCTTGCCAAGCGGTGTGAATAAGTCTGCGACTGTCTCGTTAATTGTCTTCGCGAAGCGTGCTGCTCTGCCAGTAGTATCTGTTCTCTCAAGAACTTTTGAGCCTGCCTTTGCGATGTCATCTACATATTTAATCTTTCTTGCAGCTTCACCTGTCTTCTCGACAGCTTTGCCAACTTTACTTAAACCTCTCGCAGCAACTTTTGTTGTTCCTTTAATAACAGGCGAAGTAATACCAGACGTTGCGATTGCTAATGCATCAAGTCCGAATGTAAATGGTTTATCATACATGAACTCGACAGGGTGAGTGATCTCCTGTAACACATCAGTCGCGACTGCAGTACCAAGATTTGCTAAGATCTTCTTCTCTTTCTGAACATACTGCTTACTCATACCCTGATTGAGATCAACCATGAACTCTTCGATCAATTTCTTTTGTTCATTATATGAGACATCTCTCACAGTATCCCAGTCCTTCTTAAATTGTTTTGCTGTCTCGATCGGATTTGAGATTACATCCCAAGCAGACTTTGCAAACTCTGGTGTTCCGATTGCTGCTTGTTTTAAGATCTCGCTACCTAAACCGAAGACAGTGCCGATTGACTCTACAGGATGCCGCACAGCTTGAGAGCCGATATGTAACATCCCTTTACCAAACGACGAGATATCTTCTTTGAAGTTCTCCTCAAACCCAGCAAGAGATTTCTTGATCGGGGCATTAAGCTGAGCACGCTCTCTGATCTTTTCTCTGACTCGAGATTGAACTTGTCGTTTGATCTCTTCTTTTGTAGCCATAAATTATTGCATAAGGTCTTGCGGTGATAAGCCAAGAGATTCCCATGCTGCGATCTCTTCGTCTGTAAAGTCGAGATCTTTAAAGAACGCTCTTGTTTCTTCGGTCCAGACATCGGAGGCTACCTCTAACTCAGACTTACTGAAGTAGATCTTAGCAGATGGATCGTTTGGATTGAGACCGCGTCTGAATGTATCATCGAATGTTGATGTATCTCCTCCAGTTGTTTGAGCAAACTTAAGTCGCTCATTCCTAAAAGTCTCAGTATTATAAAATCCATCGTCGCCCTTCGAAGCCTCGAGGACTGCCGAAGCATCACCTAAAGCACCTTTCATCTGGTCGTTCATATAGATCGTTGTACTTGGACCAGACGACTTTGTCTTGCCTGCACCAGCGACTCGCCAGAGTTCTTCACCAGTATTCTTGTTGATACCAGTGACATTCCCAGAGTCATCTGTTGCTGTAACGATCGTTGAAGCTAAACCAGTTAAAGTAAACTCTCTCCCAGTATTGGGATCTGTAATTGTTGTAGTCTCACCTTGCGGAAGACTCTTCATTAGTGAGACAATGTTTGATCCTGTAAAGAAAGGATCAGATGCACCACCTGCAATTCCTGTGAAAGTCATACCATCAATTGTGACAGTCTCACCTTCTGGAATATCTTTGATGATGTCATACTTCTTTGTAACAATGTCAAAGAGTTGAGATTGCTCAGCTCTCTGATCTGCTTTTAAATCAAGCTTCAGTCCAGCTACTGACATTGCTTGCTGGAACTGAGTTGTTTGTAATTGCAACTCAAACTGAGCCCATTTGAACTCTTGATCTTTCCAAGCATCGATCTCCTTCTGTAGCTTGTCAGCCATCGTGAGATCAAGTTGTGCTAGTGCTTGTTCTCTTGCACTAACGATCTCATCTACTTTCTTCTGTGCTTGACCTCTCTGATGTTGTACAAAAGAGAGTGCAGCCGTAGAGAGACGTCTCTTCGTAGCAAATTGACCTTCTGTTGCATCAGTGATGTCTTCACGATACTCTTCTGCTTCAGCAATCAATGGAGCAAAGCGATCCATGATCAGCTGTCTCTTCTTATCTTCTTCTGCTGCAATCCGGTCTTCAATTGATTGAGTCTCTGTCTCGAGTCTTGACTCAAACTCTTCTCTCGAAGTAAAGACATCTGACGACGTAATGTCTGGGATGTCTGTATCGATATCAATGCTCGATGGTAGATTTGTACCATCTCCTGCAACACCTTCGCCAGCAGAGTCTCCTACTGTAGACTCAATTGCTTTACCAACGTCTGACGGATCAACTGGAACAAAGCCGAGTTCATCTGATAGAGCTTGTAGATATTCTGAAGAAGAACTTTTTGAGACTCCGACTGACTTACCAGTTGTTGGGTTCTTCAGATATTGAAAGTTACTACCAGAATACGGCTTGTCAGTAAATGCAACGAATGCTTCTGTGCCATCATCAAAGATTTGTTTGATGCCACCATCTGCAAGAGTTTGTGATTTGATTTTCTTTGCCATAGTTATTCTAGTTAGTAAACCCAAGCTTCAAGGAAGCAGTTAATTGCTTGACCACTCGCATCAGCATCGTTCCACCACTTCAGAGTAATGTTTGTTGCATCGAGTGTTGAGCTTGCAGTATAGTCGTTGCCGTTATCGCCGCATTGAACAACATAATCATTACTTGAACCAGAGACTGTTGATGCGACAAACATCGTCGATCCATCATAAAACCCAGATGAACTATTTGCAGTTGCTCCTTCACTGTGACAGTGCAGAGTAATGTGGTCTGGTGTTACTCCAAAACCGTGAGCAAATGTTTGAGCAGTATAACAACTATTACCACAACTTGGTTCATCGAAAGCAGAGATGTAATGTTTCGTCGTATATGTACTGTCAGCATAGCTTTTCCTAACAGCGTCGTTATTATACGCCGGGTCTTCTTCGATACTTGGAGCATTCTCAAATGTCGTTGTTGCTGTAAATGTTGAAGAAGCAACGTCCATGTTTGTCATTGCTGTGTTTCCAGTAAATGCAAAGTCTTCTGTTAAATCTAGAAAACCCTGGTTGATCTTACCATCTGACTCAGTTACAACAATCATATTGTCTGAGATTGAAGGAGAAGATGAAGCATCTCTTGCCTGTAAGCACAACGGGCTGTTTAGTCCAAGATATGTACTTGCTGCAGCTTCGTCTTCTGTAGCTAGTTCACATATACCTGCAACTGTCTCTGTCGAAGTTGCTGCGCCTTGATTTGCAATATTGTCAGCATAGTTCTTCGATGCAGCATGAGAGTCTGCAGTCGGCTCAGGTATTGTAATTGTACCAGAGAACGTTGTATTCCCTGAGAATGTATTTGTACCTGAGAACGTATTACTTCCTGAGACTGTCTGATCAGACTCTAGATCAAAGTATTGTTGATTTAGAAAATGATCGTCGTCTGAAACGTAGACGATCTCACCTGGAAGATGCTGAAGAATATTTGCAGATGAAGAAGCCCATCGACCATACTCTAGGCCTCTTGAATAAATTGTGAATGTCTTCGTACTTTGATTAAGATCATTCACAGCTATCTTTTCTTCGCCGTCTCCCTCTCCAACTGTCAAGATCAATAGATCTCCGAACGATGTTGAAGCTAACGAAGTTCCGTCTGGGAGAGTGATAGAGTTAACTACCAGTGTTGTCTCTGTTCCTCCCTCTGCTAGCGAAGATGCAAGTGTAGTCGAGAACCCAGATGGCCGGAAGGGTTTGACTGCACCGAATGCGTCAGAGTAAGGATTGCGTAAGTATTCTTCCAATAAGACATTCTGGTCATAAGTACCAGTATACTCATCGTCAGCGATCTGCGAGTAATACTCTGCTCGTTCTTTGATCGAAGGTAGATTACCTTGAAAGAAGTCCCAGAGCGTTGCATTAACAGATGTCGCTGTTAGAAGGAATATTACACAAAGACTTGGAATTAGTTTTCTCATATTAACCTTCTAATGTGTCTTGAGGTAGATCAAAGCCTTCACCTGGATTGATGATACCTTCAAAAAATATTTTATAGTAACCTCCTTTTGTACCACAGATACGCTGGACTTGGAGGTCATACCATTGTATCTTTTGTAACTCGACTATTACTGTGAATAGCCGAAGTTCCTCGACTGCATCGAGTGTTCCACCTAAGACTTGCTCTCCTAACTTGAAAGCACCGAGTGTCTTGACTGCAGAAGACTGAACATAATCATCAGCAGCATCGATCGTAATCTGCTGACTACCAGAAGCACCACCGTCATAAAAGAATGACACGTCAATCTCTGTACCAGGTGCGATTAAACCCATGATCAGATATGACTCTGCTTCCTTTAAGTTCTTTGCTCCGAAGTCGTTTCTGTTGTCTGTATAGATAGATCTCATTGCTGCTCCTCCACGAGTGTGACCAGTGAAAGCTTTATACGTTGCTCCTTCCATCGAAGAACCAAAGTAGAGTTCATTGTTATAAATGAACCAGCTATCGACTGTCCAATCAAGAATTGAGAAGCCTCGCTGTCTTTTCCCATCTGTACCAACGTAATACCAGATCGCGATGACTTTGTTATTGTTTGTCTGATCTGAGTCTGATTTACAAGCTACAAGATAGACATCCTCCTTCGCATAATAAATTGATGCTGCTTCAGAGAAGTCATAACCGTCGATCGTTGTTTTGATCTCATCAGAGATCGGGTCTGCATTCCAATCATTCGTTGCAATGTTACGAGATAAACTTCGTACTCCATCAGGTGCTGTATAAAGGATCTCGTTATAGATACTTGCAATACCTTTGTGATTGATTGCACCAATTGAGCCTGCTGTAACAATATGCTTGAAGCTTGGAGTCTTTGTCGTTGCTGTCGGATATTGCCATTCAAATAGAATTATCGTTCGTTCTTTGAAGATGAAGATGTATGAGTCTTGATTTGCAAGACCTGTGATCTTTCCACCAACGATGGGAAAATCCTCGACTCCTGCATCGGCTCTATTATTGCCTGATGTCCAATCAGTTGCATCACCCTCGACTGAGTACTCGAGTGAGTTTGGATCTCCTGCGTCAACAACCCACATTCGATTCTGAGCAGAGAGTAGAATACTGCTAAGAGCAACGCCAGAATAAGTAGCATCGTCCACAGCTTCAGCCACAGGATCATCTGTATCAGATGATGCATGTGCAGATGCAACAACGAACTTCGTAGCTGTCTTAGAAGAATAAGCAATCTCTGTACCATTGTAGATGATTGTACCAGAAGCAGGAAAGCCAGCTGTACTGTTAACAAGAACATCTGTCTCTCCTCCACTTAAAGCAGCAGTTAAATAAGTAGTATTGCCAGACCAGACAGAGTAATACTCGTTTCCGTTTCCAAAGAATAACTGATTGATCGTACTTGTGTTATAGTCTTGGAAAGAAGTCGTTGCTCCTTGCGTCATTCCAGTCAGGAGGATCTCCCATCTACCTGAGTCTGTTGAATACCATTCAAGTACATTATCGCCAGACGCTGGTCTTTCTCTTACTCTGACAGGTATCTGTGTTCCATCCTGCAGAATAAACGTATAAGCGTCTTTGATCTTTTGAAGATTTGCTGGAGATTCTTGACCGAAACGAGAGAAGCCTTTGATTGGCTCAACACCGTGTCCAGTGATCTTCATATTATGAGCAACAAATGCAGACTCTGGATGGTTCTTCGTCACCGGGTATCTTGTATGCAAACCGAGGAAATTTTTGCGCTGTATTATTCTGGACATATTAACGTAGTATGTTT
>Ga0180435_10001312_pt1 | contig 26072 bp, 23 predicted proteins | sample SS_ome_3_FD_132467 | JGI IMG/M metagenome (GOLD analysis project Ga0180435, IMG submission 132467) | Hypersaline lake sediment archaeal communities from the Salton Sea, California, USA - SS_3_S_1 metaG | ecosystem: Environmental > Aquatic > Non-marine Saline and Alkaline > Hypersaline >... | reverse complement strand
CTTGATGATTTTCACGTGCTGCCCATCTATGGTGGGCAGAGCTACACGATTCAGCTGCGCCACTTGGCACGCGGTGTGCAGGTGGTAGTCGGTACCCCGGGGCGGGTCATGGACCACATGCGTCGCGGCACGTTGAAGCTGGATAAGCTGCAGGCACTGGTACTCGACGAGGCCGACGAGATGTTGCGCATGGGCTTCATCGATGACGTCAACTGGATCCTTGAGCATACCCCGGATGAGCGCCAGATCGCGCTGTTCTCCGCGACCATGCCGAAAGAGATCCGCAAGGTTGCTGATGAGCACCTGAATGAGCCACAGGTGGTCAAGATCAAGTCCAAGACCACCACCGCGGCAACCATCCGTCAGCGCTTCTGGGTAGCCAGCGGGCTGCACAAGCTCGACGCCCTGACCCGTGTGCTCGAAACAGAGCCGTTCGACGCCGTGCTGATCTTCGTGCGTACCAAGACCGCTACCGTGGAGTTGGCGGAGAAACTGGCAGCGCGCGGATTTTCCGCCGAGGCGCTCAACGGCGACATCGCGCAGGCGCAGCGCGAAAAGATTGTTGACCGTTTGAAGGATGGGCGTGTCGAGGTGTTGATCGCCACCGACGTGGTGGCACGTGGCCTGGACGTGCCGCGTATCAGCCATGTGGTCAACTACGATATTCCCTACGACACCGAGTCCTACGTACACCGTATCGGTCGTACCGGGCGTGCCGGTCGTGAGGGGGATGCAATCCTTTTCGTGGCGCCGCGCGAGCGCCGTATGCTCAAGGCTATCGAGCGTGCAACCGGGCAATCGATCGAGTCGATGGAGATGCCCTCGGTCAGTGATATCAACGTGGTGCGGGTTGAGAAGTTCAAGCAACGCATTCTCGATGCTCTGGGGCAGGAAAAAGACCTGAGCCTGTTTTACCAGATGATCAAGCAGATCGAGGCAGAACAGGATGTGGATCCGTTACAGATCTCGGCGGCCCTGGCCTGTATGGTGCAAGGCGATGTGCCCTTGCTCCTGAAGGAAAGCGCGAAGCCGAAGCGAGAGAAACGTGATCGTTTTGAAGACGATGCCGAGCACAAACCCCGCAAGCGTAAAGAACGGACTTTTGACAAGGAACTGGAAACAGAGCCCAAGCCGCTGAAGGATCATCCTGAGGTTGAAATGGAGCGTTACCGCATTGAGGTTGGATACGACCACGGGGTCAAGCCGGGCAATATCGTCGGTGCCATTGCCAACGAGGCGGAACTGGAGAGCCAATACATCGGCCATATCGAAATCTTCGACGATTTCAGTACCGTGGACCTGCCGGCCGGCATGCCGAAAGAAACTTTTGGCCATTTGAAGAAGGCGTGGGTTTGCCGGCGCCAGTTGCAGATTGCCCGCTTGGGCGAGAATCCCGGCGGCGATTCCAAAAGACCCAAAAAGCCCAAGCGCACCAAAAAGTCCGAGGCTGGCGCACACAAGGGCAAGCGAAAGTCGCCCGGCAAGCGCAAATAAAAAAGCCCCCTAAGCGGGGGCGAGAAGCTATCGTTTAATGCGGCGCAGGGTTCGTTCGCTCCAGAAACGCGAGTCTTTGTCCGAATTGAAGGCGATCACCGACTGCGGAATAACCGCCCAGCTTTCACGCCCTGTGGTCAGGTCGATGCCGTACCAGGACTTCCAGAACAGTGCGCGCTTGTCTTCGACGTTGCTTTCGGCCACGCGGCCCCAGTCACGGTCGATGATTTTGATCATTTCGCCGTCTTTAAAGTACACGGTACGGTAATCGGCAAAACTCTCTGTATCGACGTAGCTGATGCGGTAGTCATACCACCAGTCCTCGAACTTGGTGGTGCTTTTCAGTCCATAAACGTCTTTGTCAATGTGTCGGCAACTTCGCTTTGGCAGTCGATCGACAAAGCGAAACGGCTGGGCCTCCAGTTCTTTGATAGTGCCCAGGCAAGTACGCATTTTCTTCACGCCCAGCAGTTCGTGGGTTTCGTGTTCAGGCTCGCGCAAAGTAACGTCGCCAAAGGTGAATACGCTGCCGCCCCAGGCCTGATCATGTTCCGGTTGTGCGAAGCGCCGGATCTTGCGCAGCGCAGGCAACCAAAGCATGTAGCTTTGGCTCTTGTCTTCGTCAACGTAGTCAGTCACCAGCATGCCGGTCCCATTGAGCTTGCCGGAACGAAAGATCGCCAAGTCTCGTGACTTGATGGCTTTTTCCTCGTAGTTGTTGTTGAGGTGGCGTTCCACGGCGGTACGGCTGACTGAGCCGTCGCTATCGCGATTGATCAACACCGCTATCGTGCGGCCGCGTTGGCGAATGGAAAAGTTGTCGAAGGCGTAGAAATGATTGGTGAAATACACCTGCTGCGCGATTTGATTGCCGTCGATGTTACCACTGGGCAGAGGCAGGTTACGGGTAATGTTTGCGTGCGAGCCACTGGCCAAGACCAGTGCGCAGGTACCCAGCAGGGCCTGAAAGCGATTCATGCTGTTCTCCTAAAAATCCAGCGGCAGATTGGAAAGCGAAGAACGTTGCGAGGTGGTGTCCTTCTTGGAGCGGGCGGCGTAGATGTTGGAGCGAATGCCGCCCAGGTCGCCGGTGCTGACGTAGTCTTGCCAGATCTGGTTTTTCTTCCAGTCGGGAAGGCGGGTGAACAGGATATAGGTACCGCGGAATTTACGTTTTACAAAGGTTTCGAAATCTGCCAGCGATGCGGTCCCATCACTTTCGCTTGCCTGCTGGCTTCGTTGCCAGGCGTTGGATTCAGATAGTGTGAAAGCGCCAGTTTTGAATTCAGCCAGGTCTGCTTTGACGGCGGCAATGTAACTTGTGTCAGCCGCGTGGAGGGTACCGGCAAAGGTAAGTATCAAATGGCCACCCATCAGGTAGCTAGTCCATCCCATTTTTCTCATAGTGTCTTCTCAAAGGGGGATGGTGCCTGCTGTGGAAAAGCGCGGGGCTCGCGGGCTTTCCATCCCTGGTTGCTGCATTAACCTGTATTGTTGTTTTAACCACTGCAGTTGTGGTTGGCATGGAGTATATCGACGGGAAAGTGCGGGCCTGAATCAGGGATAACCCTGCAATGCGCTAACCGGGGAAGGAACTTCCTCCCAGGCCCGCGGCGGATCACCGGTTGTGGAAGTCTGGTGCGATCCAGTATTCGAGGCTCAGGTATTTGCCGGCACCGGCGAAGAACCCTGACAAAAGTGTACTGGCACAATTGGCGACAAACCGGTCAAGTATTCGGAAAGTTGCGCTGTCTCTTTTTGTTGTTAAAGCGGAGGCGCTGTATCCGGGTTTCGTTCCGAAAGCATCGCGTCCACCTGAAGCATCGCGTTAACTTTCAAAATCACATCTTCCAATGGCGAAAGTCCTTCGATCTTGTCCAGGGTGTGCTCCTTGATGGAAAACTGCACAGAGACCTCCAGCCTGTTGGTATTTTCGTCGTAGCTGGGCTCAATGTCGACGTTGCCACCCGAGGCAGTGAAAGCCTCCATGGCCTTCATCATATGCGTGGTGGGTTCCATCTTCTGGAATTCGCCGTAGAGATTGGAATACTCGGTGCTGGAAATGTTGTGTTTAGCTTTCAGCTCGGAGTGTTGGGCTTCAGAGAGGCGGGGCCTGATGATGTAGGTATTGTCCTTGTACTTGATGCCCAACTCCCACGCCATGTTGTTCAGGTAGACATTGGCCATATCCATGACCAGGTCGTCGTATTTTTCCAGAAGTGTCTGAGTCATGTTCGGTTACTTCGTAGATTGAAAAGTCTGTTGGACAAAGATTCTACCTCAGAGGCAAAGCCGGGTTGTCCACCATCTGTCGTATCTGGTGGCCCCAATGCATTCCGCTCACGCTCATCATGTGGGTGATGCGATTGGGAGGCTTCCACCAAAAAGCCCGGCTTCAAGCCGGGCTTTTTAGCGTGAATAGGCGATTTCAGTCGCGGAAGCGCCTGGCGATCCAGAAATCCAGGCTGAAGTACTTACCGGCGCCAATAAAGAACAAGGCCAGCAGCATGATGAAGTAGGTGGCAGCGAATTCGATGCCATTGTTGAGGATGACAAATTCGCCGGAGCCGGACAGCCAGCCATAGTTGCCGTGGGTTTGCAGCAGGTTGGTGGCGGCGGCCAGGCGTTCGGCTGACTCGGGGGTTTCGGCAATCGCAGCCCAACCATGCTGCCAGTGAACGGTAACGGCGGCGACCACCATGGTGATCATCAACGGGATACTGATCCAGCGAGTGGCCAGGCCGACCAGCAGCAGGATTGCACCACCGGCCTCGGTCAGGGCGGCGAGCCAGGCCATCAGCTCGGGGGCGGGCAGGCCCAGGCCCCAGTCGGGGTTGCCGAACCAGGCGGCGGTGCTATCGATGTCTTCTAGCTTTTTGGTGCCGGCCATCCAGAACACAGGCACCAGGTACAGGCGGATGGCCAGAGGGGCGAGAAAATCCAGGCTGCGCAGGCTGTCGAGAATGTCTTGCAGGCGGTTGAGCAGGTTGGTCATTGTTGTTGGTTCCCAGGTCTGCGGCAGACGCGGATCGTGAGGATTCAGCGGCTGCCTAAAACTACGTTGCGTTCGCGCAGATCGTTCAACAAACCGCTGCCTGCCTGGATGACCGTTTGCGGATCCGGATGCTGCAGTTCGTCGGCTATCTGCTTCAGTAGTTCCAGACCGGTTGAGTCGGGGTTTTCTTGCACCAGGGTGAGCAGGCGTTGGGTGACTGCGTTGATCTCAAGAAAATGTACATCGTCAAGGCGGTCCCGGTAGACCACCAGGTGGGTCGGCTCTGCCGGTGCTTCAGATGGCAGGTACTCGGGCCCGATCTGGTGCACCGGGTATTGGTAGCTGAGATTCCAGGCAGTGGGTGCGACTACCGGCCGTCCTGCCAGCAGGTCGCCGTTGGGATCGAACTGGACCCTGGCCTCTTCCTGTTCGTCGGCGTTGCTGATCGCCACCGCCAACTCGACGTATTCGTAGTGCGCCAGTTCCAGCATGAAGGGCCATTCGTCGGCAGCAGGTGTGCGTTCGTCCTGCAGGTATTCGAGGAATTCCAGCGCAATTTCGGTGAACAGCGGTGTTTCGGCGCGATGACGCACGAAGAAGTCACGCAGCATGGTGTGCCAGCGTTCATCCGGGGTGATTTCGCGCAGTACCGGGAAGTTGGCCGAGAGCTGGTCGTTCAGGCCGTTGTATATGATCTCGGTGTACACCGCCATGCGGCGCTGCTCGATCCCATCCGGGATCGGATTGTTTTGCGGGTCACGAATGTGCGCTGCGAACGCCAGCTGCTGTTGCTGAAAGCGTGCCAGCTTGTCTCCTTGCAGGGCATCAGGCGACATGTTCGTCACTCGCAGGTTTGTTGGCGTTCTGGATTTCGACAATGCGGTCTACCTCCCCCAGCAATTCCGCGAGCGGAGGGATGTTGAAGTCGCGTTCCAGCAGGGTCGGGAAGACGCCATATTGCCTGTAAGCGGCATCCAGCAGACCCCAGACCTCTTCAAGCACGTCCTCGCCGTGGGTGTCCACGCGCAGGTCGGGTGCTTCCTGGTAGTGGCCGGCGATATGCGCGTACATGATGCGCTGTGCCGGGATCTGTGCAAGGTACTCGTAGGGGTCGAAGCGATGGTTGATCGCGTTGACGAAGATATTGTTGATGTCCAGGTGATAGCCGCAGTCGGCCTCTTCGAGCACCGCGTTGAGGAATTCGATCTCGCTCATTTCGCCATCGGGCATGGCGTAAGTGGAGACGTTTTCCATGCCTATGCGACGGCCGAGTACATCCTGCACGTGTCGGATGCGGTCGGCGACATAGTGCACCGCCTCTTCGGTGAAGGGGATGGGCATCAGGTCGTACAGCTGGCCGCCATCGGAGCAGTACGAAAGGTGTTCGGTGTAGATCTGCACGTCGTGCTGGTCGAGAAAACGACGCACATCCTGCAGAAAATCGTCATCCAGTGGCAAGGGGCCGCCGATGCTCAGTGACAGGCCGTGACATACCAGCGGCAGGCGCTCGGTGACCTCTCGGAAACCCTTGGCGCGTGCCCCGCCGACATTGATCCAATTCTCCGGCGCGACTTCCACGAAGCTCACCTGTGGCGGCTGCATTTCGATCATGTCAGGAATGATCTCAGACTTAAGACCCAGGCCGGCACCGCTGACCAGGTAATCGTTGGGAGATTTGCTGTGTGACATGACGCAAGCTCTGTCAGTTGAAACGGGCGGCATACCGATAACGGCATGCCGCCGAAGTCGACTATTGGGCAGAGGGTGCCCGATAGCCAAGGGGGCTAAGACTTACTTAGAGCCGCCGCACTTGCCGGCGCCACACTTGCCTTCGGTCGCCTTTTCAGCTTTGGCGCCGCCGCACTTGCCGGCACCACACTTGCCTTCGGTTGCCTTTTCAGCTTTGGCGCCACCACACTTGCCGGCGCCGCACTTTCCTTCGTGGCTGCCCGCCAGCTGCATGTAGCCGCTGTTCAGCTCGGTCATGCCGAACGGATTGCCCTCGGCGGCAGCAGTGCCGCTGAGCATCATGGAACCGGCAAAGGCTGCGCCAACGGCTGCTACTACTGGTTTCAGGGATTTTTTAGCCATTATCTCAACTCCGTTAATACATTTTGGTTGGTTTCATCAATCGAACGGTCAACCTGACTCTCTCCGCCGTTGGCTGGTCCGTCCATCGTTTGTGACCAATGCTGTCGTTTCAGGTTCAGCGATTGTTCACGAGTTCATCCGAGCGGCAAAAATGCTTCGCCACTGGTTCACGCAGCTAAAGACCGGGCTTGAACCGGGTTTATTGCAGGGATTCGGATTTTTTTGCTACCCGCCAAGATTAGCTGGCCAGTTTACGCATGCAAGCAAGAAAAGCCTGTTCATCCGGTGGTTGTCCCGAGCGTTGGGCCTCCCAAAGAATCAGGCCCAGGCATTCCATCATTTTGTGCTCGGCTTGGTGGGCATCGCTGGTCTTGAGTGTGATCTTCTGATGCAGGGTGCGGATGCCGGAAGGGCGGTCGCTGCCCAGTTGTTCGGCCAGGGTGATATGCATGCCCATGTGCAGAAAAGGGTTTGTCTGGCCGTCCTCGACGTTGAAATCCTTGTCCAGGGCATCCGGGTCTTCGATCAGCTTGTGATACTCGGGATGTTGCTCGATCACTTGGGCGATTAGCGCTTCCAGGCCTTCCAGGGGGGCACCGTTGCGGTGCTTTTCCCACACTTGCTGGTAGTAGCGTCGTAGCTGTTCTCGGTTTTGGCCAAACATTTAACTGGTCTTCTTTTTGAATTCGCAGAGGTCTTCGATCAGGCAGGCACCGCAGCGCGGCTTGCGAGCCAGGCAGGTGTAGCGTCCGAGCAGGATCAGCCAGTGATGGGCGTCTAGCAGAAATTCTTTCGGAATCAGGCGCAGCAGCCGTTTCTCGACCTCCAGCACGGTTTTCCCTGGGGCAATCCCGGTACGGTTCGAGACACGAAAGATGTGTGTATCCACTGCCATCGTGGGATGCCCGAAGGCGGTATTCAGCACGACGTTAGCGGTTTTTCTGCCAACCCCCGGTAAGGCCTCGAGAGCGGCGCGCTCTTCGGGGACCTCGCCGCCGTGTAGCTTTAACAGCATCTCACAGGTCTTGATGATGTTCTTGGCCTTGCTGTTGAACAAGCCGATCGTTTTGACATAGTGCTTCAGACCGTCCTCGCCGAGGTCGAGAATCGCTTCGGGCGTGTTGGCCACAGGGAACAGCTTGTGGGTGGCCTTGTTGACGCCCTTGTCCGTGGCCTGGGCAGACAAAATCACGGCGATCAGCAGTTCAAACGGGGTTGAGTAGTGCAGCTCCGTGGTGGGATGTGGATTGTCGGCTCGCAGGCGTTCAAAGATCTCCTGGCGTTTGAGTTTATTCATGTGGTCAGACGAAAAATCGACGGGTTGGGTGGGACGGCGGCCTATGATAGCGTCGCTGCATGGAAAGCTCACCCGGGAGTAAGAAACGGGTTGGTTTCAGCCAAAAAAAATCAACAAAACCATGTCGAATAATCATTTGAATTCAACATTCCGTAAATCCCAGGAGTACCAGTCCGCCATCATGCGGATTCTGGGTTGGGTTGTGATGGTCTCCCTGGTAGGGATCGCCGGCGTCAATGGATTTTATGACTTTACCTGGCAGATGTTTGCCACGCTGTTTCTGCTTCATCTGGCATGGTTCGTCGGGATCTTGCTGCACGTCGCCTGGAAGCCTGAACTCAGGCCCTGGAGGACCTACCTGGGGGCGCTTGCCGATGCCAGCGGCACAGGGTGTTCGATCTATCTCAGCGGCGATCCTCTGAGTCCTTTCTATCTCATCTACGTCTGGTCTTTCCTGTCACAGGGAACCCGTTTCGGGCGCAACAACCTGGCTGCTGCTTCAATCAGCAGTATTCTTTCTTTCACTGTTGTGGCGACCTTGCTTGGCGGGTGGAGTACCAGGCCGGTGGAGTTGAGCTTCATGCTTTTTGCTCTGTTTATTCTGCCGCTGTACCAATACAGCCTGTTAAACAAGCTGCACGCCTCCAAGCAGGCTGCGGAAGCTTCCAGGCGTGCAGCGGAAGACGCGAATTATGCCCGCGGTAATTTTCTTGCAACGATCACTCACGAATTGCGCACGCCTTTGAGCGGGGTGATCGGAATGGCGGGGCTGCTCAACGGCACGCGTCTGAACGAGGAGCAGAAGGAATACCTCGAGTCGATCAATGCCTCCGCCAATGTGTTGCGCTCGCTGATTGGCGATATCCTCGATTTGTCGAAGATCGATGCCGGCAAACTGGAGCTCAAACCGGTACATTTTGACGTGCGTAATGCCCTGGTGGAGGTGGCCGGTGCATTGAGCAGCCAGGCGCTGGACAAGCACGTTGAAGTGGTCTGCAGTGCGGATGCGAACGTGCCCGAAAAGGTTCTCGGTGACGATTTGCGCTTTCGCCAGATTCTTTTCAATCTCCTGGGTAATGCAGTCAAGTTTACCGAACACGGAGAGGTCTCTGCCCACATCAGCGTTGGCGCCCCCGACGACAATCTGTCTGTCCCTCATCTGCATATCTCGATCGACGACACCGGCATAGGTATCAGCAAACACAAGTTGTCGGAGATTTTCGATAGTTTCTGGCAAGCAGATTCGTCCACCACGCGTCGCTACGGTGGAACCGGTTTGGGTACCTCGATAGCTCGGGACCTGACGTTACTGATGGGAGGCGTGATTGGTGTGGAAAGCGAAGAGGGGCAGGGTAGTACCTTTTGGCTGAAGTTGCCGCTGATCGATCCGGAAGTCGGCCAAACTCCGCAGGCGCCCAAACTGTTGTCGGGAAGGCAAGCTGTGGTGCTGGAAACCAACGCGACCAGCGCGAAGACCATCGAGGATGCCTGTGTCGCCGCTGGCATGCATTGTTATTCGGTGACGCGGATCGAAGACCTCAATGAACTTGGCAAGTTGAACGCAAGCGTGGATGTGCTCCTGGTGTCCGATTCTCCGCGGGGAATGGATTTACAGGGTCTGGCTACGATGATGCGCAACCTGTTGAGAGCCGATCTCCCCGTGGTTTACCTGCATTACCCCCGACGCACGTTTCACCTGCTGGAAACGAATGCCACGAGCATTACCAAGCCTTTCAACATGACGAATCTGTGGCGCTGCATGATTTCGGTGCTGGAGCCGGATGCTTTGGATCCTGACTCTGGCCCTGCCGTGGACCCGTCATCGGGATTAGCGCATGGCACACGCGTTCTTGTTGCCGAGGACGATACGATCAATGCCAAGCTGATTCGCAGTCTGCTGGACAAGGGCGGTTACAAAGTCACCCTGGTTCGTGACGGTGAAGCGGCGTTGCGCGAGGCATTGTCGGGAAGTTTCGACCTGGCGTTGATTGACTTGAGGATGCCGAAGATGGATGGGTTGGATTTTGTCCGTGCTTATCGGCAGCAGGAAGCACCGGAAGAGCGTCTGCCAATCGTGGCCTTGACCGCAAATAGTGCAGAAGAAGCGCGCTCCGAGTGTCTCGCCGCGGGAATGGACGAGTTTTTGACCAAACCGGTAGACCCACAGGCGCTGAACGAGTTGATCAGAGAGTTTGGTATTACCTGATTTCCGAACAACTGTCTCGCGGTGTGAAGGGTGCGGGGTTTAGTCGTTTAACCCACGAGGTTATTTTTGAATCTTCAGGTCTCAGTCACATGACAGAACATTTTATTTCGCCGGAGTTGCGGCGATCGCAGGAGTTCCAATCCGGCATCGTGCGCTTGCTGGTCTGGTTCCTGATGCTCGTGCTTCTTGGGCTGGCCGGCATCTTCGGTGTCTACCAGTTCGACTGGGAAGTATTCGGTATCCTGTTCGCGATCCACCTTGCATGGTACCTGGCGATCCAGGCACATGTGATCTACAAGCCGCAATTGATTCGCGGGCGCACCTACCTCGGTGTTGTGGCCGACATGAGCGGCACCAGCCTGTCTATTTTTCTCAGCGGCAATCCGATCAGCCCCTTCGCCTTGTTGTACGTGCTGTCCTACCTGTCACAGGGTACCCGGTTCGGGCGCAACAATCTCATGGTTACCTCGATCGCCAGCATCGTTGCCTTTTCCATCGTCAGTACCGTGCTGGACGGCTGGCGGCACAGCCCGATCGAACTGGTTTTCATGTTGTTATTCATGGTTACCTTGCCGCTGTACCAGTACGCGCTGTTGAAAAAACTTCAACTGGCAAAGCAGGCCGCCGAGGCAGCCAACCGTGCGCGTGGGAATTTTCTCGCAACCATGACACACGAATTACGCACCCCCTTGTCTGGGGTTATCGGCATGTCAGGCCTGCTCGCGGGCACGCGTATGGACGAAGAGCAGAAGGAGTACCTGGAATCGATCAATACCTCAGCAAACGTGCTGCAGTCACTGATTGGCGACATTCTCGACCTATCCAAGATCGATGCTGGCAAGCTGGAATTGAAACCAGTGCATTTCGACGTGCGAAATGCACTGGTCGAAGTCGCCAATGCACTTGGCAACCAGGCGCAGGAAAAGCAGGTGGAACTTGTTTGCCGGGTTGCACCGGATGTCCCTGTCGAGGTTTATGGCGATGACCTTCGTTTCCGTCAAATCCTGTTCAATCTGATGGGCAACGCAGTCAAATTTACCGAAGAGGGCGAGGTGTGTGCCTCGGTCAGTCTGGGCAGGCCAGATGAGGATCTTCCGGTTCGGCACCTGTTGGTATCGATCAAGGATACTGGGATCGGGATTAGCCAAAGCAAGTTGGCGGACATATTCGACAGTTTCTGGCAGGCGGATTCGTCGACTACCCGACGCTATGGTGGCACCGGCCTGGGCACCACGATAGCGAGAGATCTCACGCGCCTGATGGGTGGCGTGATCGGCGTGGACAGCCAGGAAGGGAAAGGCAGTCACTTCTGGATAAAGGTGCCACTTGTCGACAGGGAGGTGCTTGCAACCCCCCAAGCCCCTGAAGTCCTGCTGGGGCGCCGTGTTCTGGTGCTGGAAAGTAATTCCGCCAGTGCCCTGGCGATCGAAGAAGCCTGCAAGACAGCCAACATGCAATACGAGTTGGTTGCGGGCATTGAAGAACTGAACAACCTGCGCAGCAAGTGGGGAACTGAGAATGTCGATCTGTTGCTGGTTTCTGATTCGCCGGTTGGAAAGGACTTGATTGGCCTGGCCTCGATCATGCGCAGCCTGCTGGGTAAGAACGTGCCGGTGGTGTATCTGCATCACCCCAGGCACAAGCTACCCTTGCTCGAAGCGAATACGCACAGCGTTTCAAAACCGTTCAGCATGGTAAATCTATGGCACGGTATGGCCTCGGTGATAAGGCCTGACGATGTTGTCGTCGCTGGCCGCAACAACATTGTGGAAAACGAGCGGCCAGTGGAACAGGGAGCACGCATCCTGGTGGCAGAAGACGACACCATCAATGCCAAGTTGATCCGCAGCCTGCTGAGCAAGGCCGGGCATTGCGTAACCCTTGTTCGCGACGGCGAAGCTGCCTTGCAGGCAGCGTTGCAGGATAACTTTGACCTGGCGCTGATCGACTTGCGCATGCCGAAAATGGACGGGCTCGATTTTGCCCGTGCATATCGTGAACAGGAAAATTCCGGTGAGCGTTTGCCAATCATAGCCTTGACCGCAAATGCTGCAGAATCTGCGCGCGCCGATTGTATAGCGGCAGGGATGGATGAATTTCTGACCAAGCCGATCGATCCGCAAATGTTGACCGGCTTGATGCGCAGTTACGGGGTTGGTGGATAAAGCCCAATAAGGGCTTTGCTATCAGGCCTCGGCTACCTGCGTCGTGGGCGCTGGTTTCGGTGCGCGTTGTGACAGTTGTTTGTCGATCACGTTCTTGATCGCGATCATGAAGCCAAGGCCGAGGAAGGCCCCCGGGGGCAGGATGGCCAATAGCAGCCCCTCGTAGCCCTCGCCCAGGGAAAGCTTCCAGTCAGCCGCTGCAGCGCCAAACATCAGGTCAGCGCCATCGAAAAGGGTGCCCTGGCCGATCAGTTCACGCATCCCACCCAACACCACCAGTGCCATGGTGAAGCCCAGTCCGATTGCCAGGCCGTCTACCGCGGCGGCGCGTAACGGGTTGCGTGATGCAAAGGCCTCGGCGCGGCCGATGATGGCGCAGTTGGTCACGATCAGCGGGATGAAAATGCCGAGCACCTTGTGTAGCTCGTGCAGGTACGCATTCATCAGTAAATCCACCGCGGTCACGAACGAAGCGATGATCAGCACGAACACCGGTAGGCGCACCTCGCTGCGTACCCAGTGCCGGATTGCGGAGACCGAAAGATTCGACAGCAGCAACACCATGGTCGTCGCCAGACCCAGGCCCAGACCGTTGATGAATGTGTTGGTCACTGCCAATAGCGGGCACAATCCGAGCAGGGCTACCAGTGCCTGGTTATTGCTCCAGAGTCCGTCCAGGGTGATGCGTTTGTAATCGATTTCAGCCATGGCCAGATGCCCGATCGTTTGTGTACTTGCCTGCCTGTGCAGTTTCCGTGGAAGTCGCTCTCACTGTCCGCGCAAAGATTTGTTCGCGGTGGACGTGGAAGTATTTCAGGGTGCGTTTCACCGCGGCTACCACGGTGCGCGGTGTAATGGTCGCACCGGTGAACTGGTCGAACTGACCACCGTCGCGTTTCACTCCCCAGCGGTCCTCGCTGGGGTTACCCAGGCTCTTGCCGGCAAAGCTGGTAATCCACGGGTGACGCTTGACCTCGATCTTGTCACCGAGGCCGGGCGTTTCCCGATGGGTGACGACGCGGACTCCTGCCACGCTGCCGTCTGTGTAAATGCCCACAAGCAATACGATGTCACCGGCATAGCCTGGCGTGGTGACCGGGCTGAATATCGCGGCTACATCCTCGCCGTTCTTCCGCGCACGATAAACCTTGGTTGGTGTGTCTCCCAGCGCATCCGGTGCGTGCAGTTCAATCAGGTCCTTCAGCAGGTCGTTGTCGTAGCGATGCTGTGGCAGCACGGCGGCCATCTGGCGCAACAGGGCGTCGCGTTCGTTCTGCGCAATGCGCTCCACCGTGCCCTCGTGGCTCAGGCCGACCAGGGTGCTGCCAATGATGGCGAACACGCCGAGCACCGCCGCGGAGATCAACGCGGGCAGCCACTTCTGAACAGCATCTTCACTCATCCTGCGCTCCCTTGGCACCGAACACGGCAGGCTGGGTGTAGTGGTCGATGGTTGGTGCTGCCATGTTCATCAACAATACCGCGAAGGCTACCGCGTCAGGATAGCCCCCCCAAGTTCGGATGACGAAGACAAGCAACCCTATCAGGGCTCCGTAAATCAGTTGCCCGCGCGGGGTGGTAGCCGCGGATACCGGGTCGGTGGCGATAAAGAAGGCGCCGATGATGGCAGCCCCGCTGAACAGGTGGAACGCCGGGAAGGGGTGGGTCTCCGGATCGATCAGCCAGAAGATCCCGGCGATCAAGAGCAGGCTGCCCAACATGCTGACAGGAATGCGCCAGCTGATCACGCGGCGCCACAACAGGAACAGGCCACCGAGCAGGAAGGCGTTGCCAATCCACTCCCAGCCGCGTCCGCCGAAATCACCCCACAGCGGGCTCGTGCGAATCTCGCTGATCATGCGGTTCTGGTCCAATTCGTTGCGCATCGAGTCGAGCGGCGTCGCGCTGGTGATGGCATCCCAGGTTTGACCTTCCGGCGGTAGTGCCGTGAACACGGCACGCAACGATTCGACCAGGGTCAGGCTATGCTCGGCCAGCATCTCCGGCGGCAGCCAGCGGGTCATGGTGGCCGGGAACGAAACCAGTAGCAGCACGTAGCCGGCCATGGCCGGGTTGAAGGGATTGTATCCGATGCCACCAAACAACTGTTTCGCGACGACGATGGCAAAGGCGGTACCGATTACCGTCTGCCACCAGGGCAGTAGCGGTGGCAGGGCCAGGGCCAGCAGCCAGGCGGTGAGAATTGCGGAAAGATCGCTGATCGCCGGGTTGGGATTGCGCCCACGCGCGCGCAGGAACAGCCACTCGCACAGCACTGCTGTGACGCTGGCAATGCTGATATTGATGATTACACCCCAGCCGAACAGCCACCACATGACCGCGACACCCGGCAGCAGGGCAAGCAGCACCTGTGCCATGACGCGTTGCACGCCGTTTTCATTGTGCAGGTGAGGCGAACTGGGCGTGGCGAACTGCATCAGGCGTCTTCCTTCGTTTGTTCTTCTGGCGCCGCGTTATCTGCCTTTGCGGCAGCAGCCTTTTTCTTCTCGGCCACGCGTTTCATGGCTGCCTCAATGGCGGCTTTTTTCGGGTCCACGCCATTACCAGCTGCCTTGGCCGGTTTTTTCTCCAGGGCCTCTTTCTTCTTACGGAGGCGCGACTTCCGCTCGGCCTCGAGGCGCGCCAGGCGGGCCTCACGGAACTCGTGGCGGCGGCGCGCCAGGTCGGACTGCTGGCGTTCGCGTTCAGCAGCCCAGACCTCGGTCTTGGCGAAGCGGTAGAAATGTACCAGCGGGATACTGGCCGGACAGACGTGCGCGCAGCAGCCGCATTCGATGCAGTCGAACAGGTGGTAATCCTGCGTCTTGTCGAAATCGCGTGCACGTGCGTACCAGTAGAGTTGTTGTGGCAGCAGCTGTGCCGGGCAGACCTTGACACATTCACCACAACGAATGCATGGCTGCGCCGCGGAAGGCGCGGGCATTTCTTCCTCGGTGGTCGCGATAAAACAGTTGCTGCCCTTGGTCAGCGGCACATTGTCACTGTGTAATGCAAAGCCCATCATGGGGCCGCCCATCAGCAGGCGGCTGACATGCTCGCGGTAGCCGCCTGCGTTGGCGATGAGTTCACCTACCTCGGTGCCGATCAGCGCACGGTAGTTGCCTGGGTTGGTCAGCCCCCGCCCGGTCAGGGTGACGATGCGCGAGATCAGTGGCTGGCCACGCAGCACTGCGTCGGCCACGGCTGCGCACGTCGCCACATTCTGGCAGACCACGCCGACTTCCGATGGCAGTCCTTGCGAGGGCACTTCGATGCCGGTGAGCAGGTGGATGAGCTGTTTTTCACCGCCGCTGGGGTACTTGGTGGGCACGACGCGGACTTCGAAATCGCTGAGGCCCTGTTGCGCGAGGTAACCCTGCAGGGCCTCGATGGCCTCGGGCTTGTTGTCCTCGATGCCGACCAGCACCTGGCGTGCGCCGACAATGTGCTGCAGGATCTGCGCGCCGTCGATCACGTCGCCCGGCTGCTCGCGCAGCAGGCGGTCGTCGCAGGTGATATAGGGCTCGCACTCGGCGGCGTTGATCACCAGGGTATCGATGAGCTTGCCGGTAGTGTTGGTTTTGACGCTGGTGGGGAAGACCGCGCCGCCGAGCCCGACAATGCCGGCCCAGCGCAGGCGTTCGCGCAGGTCGGCCGGGTCGCTCTCCGCGTGGTTCAGCGGGTCTGGCAGTTGCCCCCAGCGATCCTCGCCGTCGCTCTCGATCGCCACGCAGGGTGAGTTCAGGCCGGATGGGTGAGCGATCGGCAGTTCGGCGATCTCCACCACGGTGCCGGAGGTCGGCGCATGGATGTTGGCGCTGACATAGTCACCGGCACGTGCGATCAGCTGGCCCTTCAGGACCTTGTCGCCGACTTTTACCGCGCACTCGGCAATGTGCCCGATATGTTGCTGCAGCGGCAGGGTAAGGCGTTTTGGTAACGGGGCCTGCTGCACCGGGGTGGTATTGGATTCGCGCTTGTGGTCGTCCAGATGCAGGCCGCCATGAAAATCCCAGACCGGAGGAGATGCATCAGGCATTGCTGGCCTCCTGCTGTTCCGGGTAGGGCCAGCGCCAGGTCTCCGGGGTGTCATGCACGGGTTCCATGACGATGCATTCGACCGGGCAGGGGGGGATACACAGTTCGCAGCCGGTGCATTCGCTTTCGATGACCGTGTGCATCTGCTTGGCGGCACCGAGGATGGCGTCGACCGGACAGGCCTGGATGCACAGGGTGCAGCCAATGCAGTCCTTCTCGATGATACGTGCCACCGACTTGGGTTTCTCCGCCGCTTCCTCGTCTTCCAGTGGAACCGGGTCGCGGCCAAGCAGTTCGGCCAGTGCGATCATGGTAACTTCGCCGCCGGGCGGGCAGCGGTTGATTTCGGCCTCGCCGTTGGCAATGGCCTCTGCATAGGGGCGACAGCCGGCATAGCTACACTGGCCACACTGGGTCTGCGGCAGCAGTGCATCGATCTGGTCCGCAATCGGGTCTCCCTCGACCTTGAACTTGATGGCCGAGTAACCGAGCAGCAGGCCGAAGCATGCGGCGAGGATGGTGATGGTCAGGACAGCGGTGAGCATCAGTGGGACACCAGCCCGGCGAAGCCCATGAAGGCCATCGACATCAGGCCCGCGGTGATCAGCGCAATGGCGTTGCCCTGGAAGGGTTCCGGTACGTCGGCCACGGCCACGCGCTCGCGCACTGCGGCAAACAGTACGAGTACCAGCGAAAAGCCGACCGCGGCGCCAAAACCGTACAGTGCGGATTCGACGAAGTTGTGCTGTTCCTGGATGTTGAGCAGGGCCACGCCGAGCACTGCGCAGTTGGTGGTGATCAAAGGCAGGAAGATACCCAGCACCTGGTAAAGCATCGGGCTGGTCTTGTGCATGACAGTTTCGGTGAACTGGACCACCACCGCGATCACCAGGATGAAGGCAATGGTACGAAGGTATTCCAGGCCCAGTGGTTCGAGCAGGTACTCGTTGACCAGGTAGCTACTGACCGAGGAAAGCGTCAAAACGAACGTGGTGGCCAAACCCATGCCCATGGCGGTTTCCAGCTTGCGCGAGACTCCCATGAAGGGGCACAGGCCAAGAAACTTCACCAGTACGAAGTTGTTGACCAGCACTGTGCTGATCAGGATGAGGGCGTATTCGGTCATGGAACAGGGCTTGGTTGCGAAGCGGTTAGCTTAAGGACAAGCCCGGGGCGGCGCAAACCTCTGAATGTCGGGGAATTCGCTGGTTTGATTTGGCTCAAGCCAGCAAATGCTCAGCGTTGAGAATTGTCAACTGGCCTGGGCGAGCAATTCCTCGATGCGCTGGCGTTTTTCCGGTTCGTTAGTGACCTGCAATGCTTGTTCGAGAATGGCTACCGCAGAAGAATTGTCGCCGACCACCATGTAGGCGCGCGCCATGTCCAGAGATTCGTCGATCTCGTCATACGCGTCGTTTTCTTCCAGATCGAGTACGGGCAGGCTTTCTTCAGTTTCGCCGAGGGGGTTCAGCTTCTCGCCCAGATCCTCGTCGATATCTGCAGTGACGTTACCGGGGATGATCTCGGTGTCGGAGTCTGCGAAGTCACTTTCCAGTTCGCGAGACAATTGTTCGGCCAACTCAGCGAGTTCATCCTCGGTGATCTGTTCATCGTCTTCGTCGTTGTGGGTCGCTCCAGAATCGACGGTTTTCGATTCACCGAGATCGGGGAAGCTGTTGGTCAGCTCTGCCAGCGAATCATTGATCCGGTAAGGGCTGTCGCCTGCCGTGGCTTCATCCTCATCACGGGCCGGGCCGCCAGTTGGCGCGGGATCTTCGGCCTGATCCTCTTCGGCCGTGCTGTCTTTTTTGGCATGCGCGCTGACTTCGTCTGTGTAGGGTGCGGGAGGGGCGTTGGAGATCTCCGGCAGTTCCGCCAGCACGATATTCTCGTCTTCCTCCCGGGTGCGACGTGCCCACAGTGCCCATCCCGCAATCGGCAGTGCGACGATCAGAAGGATGGCAATCCACCAGGGAAAGCCCTGTTCCGGTTTCGTCTTAGCAGTGGTCACTGGTTTGTCTGGCAACAGTGCCGGTTGCGCCTGTGTTTTGGGTGCTGGATCAGCAAGTTTGACGCTGTTTGGTGTTTCTTTTTCCACCGCGGCCTGGGTGTTGGCCAAGGCCAGTTTTTGGGACTCCACGACCTCCTGCAGGGCAATGATCTGCTGGTCCTTGAGCTTCATCAGGCGCTGCAACTGTGCCAGTTCCTCGCTCAGGTGCTTCAGCTGCTTGCGAATCTCCTCCTGTTCCAGGCGGTTTTTTTCAAATTCTTCGTGGGTCAGGTAGACCTGTTGCTGGAGGTAGTCTGCTGGTGAGGCGTCCTGAACATTCTCCTTTCCAACAACCGCGATTTGCGGCTGTTCTTCTAGCGGCTCGGTCAGGGTGATGTCCGAAGACGTCACATCTGCCTGTTCCGGTTCGACGGCGGTTTGGGCCGGTTCCGCGGTTGGCTTGTTTTCGGTACTGAAAGTCGGGGTGCCGCCCTCCGGTCGTTCGTAGGCACGCACCTGCCCCCAGGAAACCTCCGGGATTCGCAGCACTGAACCTGACCTAAGTCGGTCAATGTCGCCGTCTATGAAGGCGTCGGGGTTGGCCCTGAGAATCGCGCGCATCATGCGAGGCGTGCTGGTGTTCAGGGGTTTGAATTCCGCTGCAATCGGCCACAGGGTTTCACCGTCGCCTACCGGGTAGGTGTAGGGCGTGTAACGGGTACCCGGCGGAACCGGAGCTGGCTGAGAAGTAGCTTTCACAGACGCCGCACGGGTCTGTGCCGAGCTCGGGTTGAAACGGTAATCAGGCGGGTCAAGCAGGAGCGTGTAGGCGCGCATCAGGCGGGTATCGCGAGCATCCAACTTGAGCGGAAACTGAACAATCGGTTGCTTGAAAGGCTCGTCACTGCGAACCTCGAGAACCCACTTGCCGTCGCGCTCGACCGGTTTGACCTGCAGCGCATGTGTGTCGTAGTGATACTCGAGCGACAGACGTTCGAAATCCTGGGCATCCCCGATGCGTGCGCGCAAGCTCTCAACGTCGCTCAAACGGCTTCCAGGAAGGGCGATGCGCACCAACAGCGGTTGGCCGAGAAACGAACGTACCTCGGCGTCACCCAGGCTGACAGCCTGGGCGGACACACCGTGCAATGCGGTAAATATGGCGGCGACTAATGCGCGCTTGGTTACGTTCATTCCTGGAGCGATCCTCTCAATTCCCGAATGATAACGGCAGGAACGGGAATCTTTTAAGTGAAAGTTCAGTTTTTTCAATCACAAAGCGTCGTCAGCAGGCGACGGTGCGCATGGGGTCAGGAGCCATAGTGAGCCACCGAGTGTTCTTTTTTCGCATCTGCAGGATTGGCGTTCCCGGGCTTCGGGTTGGTGTTCAGGTCAGGCAGCTACTTCACTTTCATCCCGGGCTGTGCGCCTTCGTCCGGGTTGAGGATAAACAGGTCCTTCCCACCGGGCCCGGCGGCCAGCACCATGCCTTCCGAGACGCCAAAGCGCATCTTGCGCGGCGCCAGGTTGGCGACCATCACGGTCAGCTTGCCTTCCAGGTCTTCGGGCGAATAGGCGGACTTGATGCCGGCAAACACGTTGCGGGTCTCGCCATCGAGGTCGAGTGTGAGTTGCAGCAGCTTGTCAGCCCCCTCGACGTGCTCAGCCCTGGCGATGCGCGCGATACGCAGGTCGATCTTGGCAAAGTCGTCAAACTCGATGGTCTCCGCAATCGGATCCTTGGCCAGCGGTGAGTCGGCGGCCGGCTGTTGATTACCCTTCGAAGTAGCCTTGGCCTCGGCCACGAGGTCTTCCTTGGAATCCTCGATCATGGCGTCGATCTTGTCGCGCTCGACCCGGGTCATCAGCGGTTTGAACTTGTTGATCGCATGCGCAACCAGCGGTTGGGCCTGCGAATCCCAGGTCATCGGTTCTATGTTGAGGAATACCTCGGCCTGTTCGGCCAAGTGTGGCAGGACCGGTTTGAGGTAGCCAACGAGCACGCGGAACAGGTTGATACCGACCGAGCAGATGTCGTGCAGTTCCTGGTCTCTGCCTTCTTCCTTGGCGACCACCCAGGGAGCCTTGTCGTCGATGTACTGGTTGGCCTTGTCGGCCAGGGCCATGATCTCGCGCACGGCGCGGCCGTATTCGCGGGCCTCGTAATGTGCAGCGATGCTCGCGCCTGCAGCGACGAATTCGCTGTAGAGTCCTGGCTCGGCGCAGGTTGCGGCCAGTTCGCCTTCGAAGCGTTTCTTGATGAAACCCGCATTACGCGAGGCGATGTTGACCACCTTGCCGACGAGGTCGGAGTTCACGCGCTGGGCGAAGTCATCGAGGCTGAGGTCGATATCGTCCACGCGGGCACTGAGCTTGGCGGCGAAGTAGTAACGCAGGTATTCCGGGTTTAGATGCCTGAGGTAGGTACGCGCCTTGATGAAGGTGCCGCGCGACTTGGACATCTTGGCCCCGTCCACGGTCAGGAAGCCATGCGCCCACACTGCATTGGGCATGCGGAAGCCGGCACCATGCAGCATCGCCGGCCAGAACAGGGCATGGAAGTTGATGATGTCCTTGCCGATGAAGTGGTACAGCTCGGCATCCGAGTTCGCATCCCAGAACGCGTCGAAATCGACACCGGTGCGGTCGCAGAAGTTCTTGAAGCTGGCGATGTAGCCGATTGGCGCGTCCAGCCAAACGTAGAAGTATTTGCCCGGCGCGTCCGGGATCTCGAAGCCGAAGTAGGGAGCGTCGCGTGAGATGTCCCAGTCTGTGAGGCCCGCTTCGAACCACTCGTCCATCTTGTTGGCCATTTCAGCCTGTACATGGCCGGCCTTGTGCCATTCCTTGAGCAAGTCTTCGAAGTCGGACAACTTGAAGAACAGGTGCTCGGAATCCTTCTCGATCGGTGTGGCACCGGACACTGCAGAGACCGGGTTTTTCAGATCGGTCGGCGAATAGGTGGCACCGCAGGCCTCGCAGTTGTCACCGTACTGGTCGTCAGTGCCGCATTTCGGACAGGTGCCCTTGATGAAGCGGTCCGGCAGAAACATCTCGGCTTCCGGGTCGTAAGCTTGTGAGATGGTCTTGCGTGCAATGTGGCCGGCATCGCGGTTGCGCTCGTAGATCAGGTTGGCGAAGTGGTGGTTTTCCGGCGAATGGGTCGAATGGTAGTTGTCGAAGCCGATGTGGAACCCGGCAAAGTCCTCGGTGTGTTCATCCCACACGCGGGCGATCAGTTCCTCCGGTTCGATACCCTCACCACGCGCCCGCAGCATGATCGGCGTGCCATGCGCATCGTCGGCACAAACGTAATAGCACTCGTGGCCGCCCAGTTTCTGGAAGCGGCTCCAGATGTCGGTCTGGATGTATTCCACCAGGTGACCAAGATGGATCGAGCCGTTGGCATACGGCAGGGCACTGGTGATCAGAATTTTGCGTGTTTTTTCGCTCATGGTGCGGAAACCGGATCAGACTGCGTAAAACGCGCAATTATCACATAGATTTAAGATTCCAAAGTCGTCCGTGTTGCGTCCTTGAGCAGGCAACAGCCGTTGTGGTCCGCATTTGGGGGCTGCCAGGAGAATCCCGGAGCCTGGAGGAAGCCAGGCGCTTGCGGTTATGACGACAGCCTAAGGGGGGAAGTGGCACGTTTCCAAGCGCTTGCCCCGAGTAGATGCGGCAAGAATGACCTTATTGATGGGCACCCGTATTTCGGGTGCCCATCAGTTCATGAGGCCTTTTTGGCGCCAAAAACCGTTTTCCACCAGGGGGTCTTGGATTCCGCTGCATCGTCTTCGCTAACGTCGTACTCTGCACCCTCGATCATGACCGAAGCGACGGTGGTGTAGGTCACGGTCCAGGCGTCTTTCACTTCCGGAGTGAACGCTTCGCCAAGTCCCTGTTCCAGGGTCCAGAGAAAGGAAGCGCCGACCTTGTCGTAGTCCTCGGCCTTTACGCCGTAGCCCTTGTGCGCCTTGCCAGATGCTTTGAGTGGCTCAATCAGGCCATCCAGGTTGTCCAGCCCGTTGACGGCGGTATTGAGCATGGCCATCAGTTTTTTGCCTTGTTCTTTCATGTCGCCTTTGAAGTACGGTTTGACCTCGGGGTATTCCGAGAACAGGCGGCCGTAGAATAGTTCAGCAGCGGTTTCCTGGATAGGTAAGACCTTGGCCCAGGATTCTTTGACGAGTGCTTTGTGTTCAGGTGTCATTACTTGTCTCCGTTTTCTTGCAGATGGTACGTGGCTAAGGCCGTCATGTAATCGACGGCCAGCTTGACCTGATGGTCGGTTAGTTCAGGGTTGCCGCCGCGCGGCGGCATCATGGTGTCGTCGGGGCCGAAGAAGCCTTCGATGGCGTGTTGGTAAAGCGTGGGTCGCGGTTTTTGCAATCGTGCGCGCCATTCTTCTGGGTGCATAGGAACGGGAGCACCCGCGATTCCATAGCCGTGACAGCCCTCGCAGCTGTCGAGCCACAAGGTGCGTCCCTGCACCAACTCCTCGCCGGGCAGTTCCACGTAAGCGGGGTTGCCCGCCCAAGTAGCGCCACTCAGCAATGCGAGCCCAAGAAGCATTGGTGGGAAGTGGCGTCTCACCGAATCAGCCTTCAACCGGAATACGGATGACCACACCACCCATCACGTCGCCCAGTTTGAAGTCGCGACGCGGCGAGTCTTTGTGATCGTTGTGGCAGGACACGCATACAGGGGCAACGCCGGTGTCGGCATAGACGGCGGTGAAATACTTCTGGCCCCCCAGGGTTTCGGTGGTGTAGTAGTTCTTGCCCTTATTCTCGGCTACATACTTGAGGCCATCTTTTTCGGCCTGGGTCTTCGGGGCGTTCTGACGATTCACCGGCCACAGTGATTGCAGCGAGTAGGTGAAGTTCACGTCCGGCTTCTTCTCCGCGCGCTTGGCCACCAGTTCGGAACCGAAGCGGAACATTTGCGCGGGCAGGACCAACGCCTTGTCATCTTCGAAGTGTTCGCTGGCCTTGATGACCTTCTCTTTCTTTACCAGGCGGTTGACGATCTTACGCGTGTAGACAGTGCGGTCTGAATCCATGACCAGGTGGAGTGCATCCGCCATGGCCTTGGGGGTGATCAGTTTTTCTTCACCAATGTCAGCGACCGCTACAGTGGTGATGGCGAGAGTGGCTGCGATACCCAGGGTGACCTGCTTGGTGCGTTGCTTTTTCATCATCTTTCGATACTCCTAATGACATGAGAAATAGGTCGGCTTGGCCGACAGTTATGGGTCTAGCCCCCGGGTCTCTGCAGTTCCTGCAGGTAACGTTCCTGGTCTTTGATCGCCAGGTGGATGCTTTCGACACGCACGCTCGGCGCGCCTTGAAAGTTGTTTTCGATCAGTTGCTGGTCGGCGAGGGCATCGATGCTGAAGCCCAGGCCGTGGCAGTGCAGGCAGGCGGAACGGATCATCTTGCTGTTGGGCGAAAGATTGGCGCTCTGGTTGTGATCGACGAGCTTGCGGCTCATCCAGTCGTTCACGTCGAAATCGATGCGCGGCATGTGACAGGAGGCACAGGAAACACCGGTATTCTTCTTGCCGGTTCCTGCTAATTCCGCTTTCCACAGGCGTGCATGAGGTGAGTCTTTGTAGGTCTCGGAATGATCATCGTTGTGGCACTGCAGGCAGGCGTCCACGGCAGCGTACGAGGTGCTGTAGTCATGTGCCCCATGGCAACTGTTGCAGGTCAGTTCGCTGTGCGCTGCATCGGGCTTCATCGGCAAGCGCGCCCGCGCCGGTGTCATTGGCGACAATTTGGCGGCCAGGCGCATGCCGTGCTTGCCTTCACCGAAACGTTTCACTTCAAGTCCGTGGCAGGCGATGCAACCTTCGGTGCCGGGCTTGTCTGTCCAGGCACTCAGCTCGCCTTTTTCGTCGCGCGGTTGGTGGCAGGCGCTGCAGTTGACGCCGGCCTTGGCGTGGCCGCTGGCCAGCCAGTCTGCATGAATCTGGTCATTGTCCGCGTGTTCCTGCGGTGCGTCGGCATCACTGCCGGCCAGTGGCTGGATGGGGTAGTGGTCGCGTGGGTATTCGAGGATCTCGTCCAACACGTCAGCGAACTCGCGGCCGGGCAGGCGGGCGCGTTCCTTATGTGCAGGCGCCTCTGCGTGCTTCAGCAGGAAGTCGGTGTAGAGCGCGCGATTGTTGTGGTAGTTGTGGCAGCCGGCACTGGCGCAAGTGTCGAATTCCATACCCTGATGCGAGGGGCGGTCGTTGCCGATCTCCGCGTGACAATGGAAACAAACATCCCTTGGTTGTGTCAGCCCGTCTTTGAGAGTGATCTCCGGCCGGTGCTCGGTGTGGCAGGTGACACAGTGCACCGCATCGATTTTCTCCAGGCGGTCGGCATTGCGAGGGTCGGTGAATTTGGCACGCGGGTGTGAATCGAAGGGTTTTACGCGCACATCACCATGGCACTGCACACAGGCCTCCTGCAGAACCTCGCCACCACCGAAGCGATCGGTATGGCAACTGTCACAGGAATCGACGAGCTGATGATGTCCGTCGCTCAGTGGCCCTGGCATGTACAGGCTTTTGTCTTCCGCATTGAACAGTACCCATGCGAGCAAAACACCCAGCGCAAGTGTAAGCAGTGCCCAGGTGATCCAGTAGCCGCGGTTGTCGCTTGTCTCGGGCATGATTCAGAACCAGTAGCTCTTGAAAACGTGCCAGCCGAGTAATAGTGGCACCGGCCAGAAGAGCAGAATATGAAGCAGGCTGGACTGACGGCGCAGGCGTGTTGCCAGTGCACCGCCGATGCGGTGTTCGAAAGCGATCACCAGGCTGCTGAGGCTGCCGAGCAGGAGCATGGCGCTGAAGCTGGCCATCAGGGCAAAGTTGAGGCCATGGCCGGTGCGCAGTCCCGTGTGCGCGACCAGTGCGGTAATTGCCAGTATGCCGAGCACCAGGTGAGCGAGGCGCCAGTAGTCGTATTTGCCCGCTTTGGCGAGACCCTTGACGCGTTTACGCAGCGAGACCAACAGGCCAACCGCGAACAAGCCGAGAATGCTGAAGCCGGTGATTTGCTTGATGAGACCGTCGCGCCAAAGGACATCAGGTTGCCAGGGAGCCTGTACAGAATCAGCGTAGGGGATGGCCGGCATCGCGATGGTGATGGCGGTGGCCAGCAGTGCAATCAGGGTGAAGGTCAGCAGGGTACGGAAGAAAGCGACTGGCTTGCGTTCCGCACCACTACCCAGCAGATCTTCGACCAGCGGTTTGCACGAGCCGCAGACACTGCTGGCGCCGGTGGCCTTGGTGACATCGTCTGCACAGCATGCACCCAGCGTTACCGCTTCAGTGATGGTGCCACGTGTCACGCCAGTACACTGGCAGACCACGGCGCTGGCTGGCCAGGCAGCGACGCCTTGGATATCTTCCGCGGGCCACAAAAGCCCGGTGCGCAGAAAGCGCATCAATTGCCAGGGCCACACTAACTGCCTGGTGCCAATCGCGGTTTGCAGGCGCACGGTTTCGTGCCAATCCCCGATACCAACGGCCCCTGCCAAGCGGTTGCGGTGCACCAGTACCTTTCGGTAGATCCCCTTCTCGTTGTCTTTGTACACATAGGCACGACCATAGTTGCGATGTGCACCGGCGCCCATGGGGCCCATACTGAATACCTGGGTGCCGACAACTTTCAGGCGGCTTGCGGCAATCGAGCCTGTGTAGCGGCCTTCGGCCTTGCCAATCGATGCCGCGGCGACGTTGGCCTGTTCCAGGCCAGGTGCAACCAGACCGTAAATCTGGCCACGGTGTTCGCAGCACT
>Ga0180435_10001311_pt1 | contig 26073 bp, 22 predicted proteins | sample SS_ome_3_FD_132467 | JGI IMG/M metagenome (GOLD analysis project Ga0180435, IMG submission 132467) | Hypersaline lake sediment archaeal communities from the Salton Sea, California, USA - SS_3_S_1 metaG | ecosystem: Environmental > Aquatic > Non-marine Saline and Alkaline > Hypersaline >... | reverse complement strand
GGCGGGTGGCGTATTCGAAACCGTCATCCTCGACTCCGCAGGCAATCGGGTCGAAGTCCCAATTGGGCAGGAAGAAATCCCACTGCAAGTTGAGCTACCGGGTGGAGAATCCCCGATGGTCGCTGCCACGCCCGCCGATCCCCCATATGGCTGGCCGTCGCAGGCCACCTACCTCGTCGGTTTCCATTGGGAAGCCCCCGCTGAGGTGTTCCTCGGATCTCTGAACATCACAGTGGAGGTCCTCAATGGAGACGTGCAGCGCTACTTGGCCCGCACCGAGTTGGAAGGTGCGCTCGACCCGGCCGAAGCTCCTACGTTGCCGCTCACAGGAATGGAGGAGAACGGGCCTGAGTGGGCAGGTGGGGAGTTCCGCGGCCCCCTGGCGTCGGGAGAGACGCGATGGTACCGGCTCGACATGGAGCCCGGCGAGGTGATGAACGCGTTCGCCCTATTTCCGGGCGACCGCTACGTGGGAGAGGGAACCGAAGGCGAGTTCACCATGGTCCTATCCGACCCCGACGGCAATCCGGTCGGGACCGCCTTCGATGAGTGGCCCCAGTTGAGCCAGAAGTTCGGGCCCGATCGACATCAAGCGACGGTCAGCGGCACGACATCGATGGACGGTGACCCGCTCCCTGCGTCGGTTCTGATTGGGTTTCGCTGGGACGGGTCACCGGGGCAAGAGAGCGAGATTCGCTTCGAGGCCGAGACGGTCTTCGATCCGAGTCGGGCAGCAATGGCGGACGGCGAAGAGGGCGACGACAGCGGAACAGAGGTCGGGGAGGTTGCGGATTTGCCGGACGCGGACCCAGCAGCCGGTGCAGGGGCGGACGGGGCTGATGGCGATTCCAACAGCGGCGGATCCCCAGCCATGTTCATTGTCATTGGGGTTGCAGTAATCGGGGCCGCCGGCACGGTTTTGTTCCGACGATCGCGGGATTGAGTCAAGCGGAGGCGGTCGGCATTGTTCTCCAGGTCGACGTGGCCGCGTAGTCGCGGCCAGCGCATACTGCCGGCTATGCGCTGGCTCGATTGAGAGTGACTGCCTTGTGGCCCGGCCGGGCTCGGGAAACCGGAGCCCGGCTTTGCCCTCGCCTGAACCTTGCGGTTCAAACAGGTTGTGTCCGGCCGGTGACGGAATGCAACCGATCGTTCTTTGCCATGAAGTCCCTACGAGCATCCTCGATCGGCGTGTGAGGTTCTCTGTTGCATCTTTCGAATCGCGGACATACTTGTAGGTGAGAAGGTGCAGACAGTGAAGCCCAGTGAACACGCCGTCTTTCGGCGGATCTATGACGATCACCACGCAGCGGTGCTCGCGTACTGTCTCCGACGAGCGCCACTCGAGGACGCGAAAGACGCAGCAGAGGAAGCCTTCCTCGTGGCATGGCGACGCATCGACAACGTTCCCACCGGCGAGGGATCTCTCCCATGGCTCTACGGCGTTGCGCGGCGAGTCCTGGCAAACCAGCGGCGGAGCAGAGCACGCGCAACGCGGCTGTGGGCCCGGTTGCGGTCCAACCCGCCCACGCTGTGGCCTGATCCCGAGACGGTGGTTGTTCGCCGCGAACAAGACCGCGAACTCCTCGCTGCGTTGGAACGCTTGAAGCCCACCGATCAGGAGGTCATCCGGCTTTCCATGTGGGAGGAGCTGCCACAAGCTGCGATCGGAGCGGTACTCGGCTGTTCAGATCGAGCAGTGACGATGCGGCTTCACCGAGCGCTCAAACGCCTCGAGAAGGAATACAGACACCAACACCGATCACTCACGTCCCCTGCCCTCGCCCCTAAGACGGAGGCAACCAATGACTGACCGAGTCGACATCACTCCACTCGTCACGGAAGCGAACCCCGTTCCTGATCCCGTGGCGATTGCTGACGAGTTCGACATTCGAGCCAGCTTGCTCGCCGCCATCGATGAGAGGAGCGAGCACATGGCACACACAACACAGGACAACCGAGCATCCGGCTCCCGTCCGCATGACCGCCAGGGGTGGCGTCGCCCCGTTCTCGTATTTGCAGGGATGGCGATGCTGCTGATTGTCGTCATCGGGGCGGCTGTGCTCCTCTTCGGAGGCGGCGATGAACCCATCGCTGATACGGCGCCGTCGACCACCGAAGCGGCACCGACGACTCCATCGACGCTCGATGTCGAGTCCCTGGCATGGGCGCGCGTCCCCGACGACGAAGCAGCGTTCCATCCCGCCGACGACGTCGACATGGTCGATGTAGCTGCCTGGGGAGGCGGCTTCGTCGCCGTCGGCGGGACCGAAACGCCCGTCCCATTCGAGTCGTGGGACCCGGAGATCGAGGGCAGGGGCGCGTCGGGCGCAGATGCCGCCGTGTGGCTCTCGCCCGATGGTGTCAACTGGACGATGGTCCCGAACAGCGAGGCCCCCCTTGGCGGCCTTCCCGGGTCGCAGCATATCAACAGCGTCGCAGTCGGCGGTCCCGGTCTCGTTGCCGTCGGCAGCACGATGGACGATCCCGAGATGCTGCCACGTGTTGAGCCTTCAGACTACCCGTTCTTTGAGCCTGCATCCTACCCGTTCGTCTCAGCTGTGTGGACATCGGAGGACGGCGTCAACTGGACCAAGTCGGCAGCCGCCTTCGGCTCGATGAACGCCGTCGTCCGCGGAGGGCCCGGGCTCGTCGCCGTTGGAAGAGACCGATGGTACCCTGCGGTCTGGACATCCCCGGACGGGATCGCCTGGACCCGAGTGTCACACGATCCGGAGACCTTCGGTTACGGCGAGATGCGGCAAGTCGTTGCCGGGGCATCGGGTCTGGTCGCTGTCGGCGACCAGGACGGCACAGCTGCGGTGTGGACGTCACCCGATGGACTGACCTGGACGCTCCACCAAGGCATCCACTCGGAGTACAACCGAGGAGCGGGAATCGATGCTGTCACCGCCACACCAGACGGATTCGTGGGTGTCGGGACCGAAGAGACCAGCGAAAATGCGTGCCACGACGGAGCATCCGGCGATTGCCGTGCCATGGTCTGGACATCACCAGACGGCATCACCTGGACCCGCGTCCCCCACGACGAGTCGATCTTCGGCGGAGGCCCCGACAAACAGATGATGCGTGATGTGACCACCGTGGGAGACCACATCGTGGCGGTCGGCACCAGCGTGTGGACCTCACCCGACGGCTACACGTGGACACGGGTCTACCAAGACCCAGCCCTCACGGGCGAACACCAGGGAAGCATGAACGCAGTAGCCGCCAACGACACCATGATCGTGATCGTCGGTGACGACGGCGCATCCGAGACGAAACTGATCGAGCTTCCCGACGGCGATGAGGCCGAACACTGGACCTCGACGGCATCCGCCATCGTTTGGCTCGGGACCGCCCAGCAATCCGACTAATCATCAGAGGACTAGTCGCGGAGGTGTGAGCGCATGCGGATGCTTGGGATCGGCGTTTCTGCGCTCGGACCGTAGGCCTCGAAGTCGCCCCAGATCGTCCTCGACGCCATCCGGTTCTTCGCCGAGCACCCGCTTCCCTAGAGCGCATATCCTCACCTCGGCGTGCGGTTACGTTTGGTAAGCCTCAGCGCCCGTGACCTTCCCATCCCAACCGTTTCTTGTCGTACCCGCCCGATACGATCGAACGTATGTTCGCAGTAGATGACATCGAGTGGGTACCGGAGTCACTGGACACCATGGAGCCGGGTCACGAGTTGGCCTGCGTCCTGTCGACCATCAATGTCTACGAGTGCACCGCCCATGACCGTATCCGCGTCCTCAAAGCCTACGAGCGCATGCGGTCGTTCTACTCAGCCCACCTCTACAGCGCAATGAACGCGGTCGCCGCCGCCGTCGACCCTGAGGACACCGTCTACCTACAAGCCGAGGAGATCGCAGCAGTTGAGGTTGGAACAGCGTTGAAATGGACTCGTCGCACGGCTGAAAACGAGATGGAGTTCGCTGTTGACCTTCGTAGCCGTCTCCCCCGGGTGTGGAGCGCACTGTTCGAGGGTCGCATCGATGTGCGTCGCGCCAAGGTGATGGTGCATGCCACCACCCATCTCTCTCCTCCCGCAGCTCGCACCGTGGTCGATGCGATCATCGACAGTGCTCATCGCTACACAACAGGGCAGCTGGGCGCCCGAATCCGCAAGCTCTGCATCGATGCCAACCCCGAGGACGCAAAGCAGCGCTATGAATCTGCGGTCGAGCAACGGCGAGTTACCACTCAGGCCGACGAGGACGGCACCGCGGGCATCTTCGCTCTCGATCTCCCGCCCGACCGCGCCGGCGCCGCCATGAGCCGCATCAATCGTTTGGCCAGAGAGCTGCTGGGCGATGGCGAGACCCGAACTATCGACCAACTCCGCGCCGACGTCTTTCTCGATCTCCTCATCGGGCACCGGCAAGCGACGGGTTCGGGACGTGGCACCGTGCACCTCCACGCCGATCTCCCCACACTCGCCAAGCTCAGCGAATCAGCCGGCGAGCTGGGTGGCTACGGCCCCGTCATATCCGACATCACCCGGCAGGTTGCCGAGCAACAGCAAGATTCGTCGTGGCCATGGACCGTATACGACGGTGAGACCGGCGCACCGGTCGCAACCGGGACTACGCGGCGCCGGCCCACTGCCGGGCAGCAGCGCGAGGTCCTTGCAGCCAACCCGACATGCATCTTCCCCGGTTGCCGCATGCCCGCCGCTGATTGCGACATCGACCATCGGGTGAGGTGGGCAGACAGCCGTGAAACCCATACCGAAGACCTTGCCCCGCTTTGCCGCCGCCATCATCGATTCAAGGATGAGGGCGGGTGGAGCTACCGTCGGCTAACACCAGCCGAGCCCGGCGATGATTCGAGCACCGTGGGCCTCGACCGACTTCCCGAGCCGATAGAGGCCAGACGATCCGACTACCTCTTCACCAGCCCCCTCGGGCATATCTACACGACGAGCGGCCGATCGCCCTGAGTTGTCGGGCACTAACGCCCCGCTACCCCACCCGTTCCAGGAATACCAGCGTTCGAGTCAATAGCTGCGCAGCTGCGTCTCCGACGTACTCGGGAGAGCTCGGGTCGGCGAAGAGGTGGGCGTTGCCCGGGTAGACAAACAGCTCGGAATCCTCGGCGTCACGGGCGAGCGCCTGGATCGCCACATGGTCGGCCCACGGATCGGATTCGGTCACGTGGATCTGCACCGGCAGCGCCGTCGGCCATGCGCTATCGAGGTGCTTCCCGGGGATTACATCGTGATACAACAGAGCGCCAAGGCCGCCGGGCCGGGTTTGTGCCAAGTTCTGTGCCGGCAGCACCCCCAACGAGAAACCGGCATATACCAAGCCACCGGGCAGCGACTCGGCGAACTCGAATCCGGCTGCCACGATGTCTCCGAAGCCAATCGACTCGGCATGCGCCACCCCGGCGCTGACATCGGTGAAGGTCCGCCCGTCGTAGAGGTCGGGGCAGTGGACGACATGACCAGACTCGCGGAGGGTATCGGCAAAGGCTTGGAGACCCTCGGTGAGACCGAGGGCATGGTGAAACATCAAGACGGTCGCCATGATCAGTCCCTCCGCTCGTAGAGACCTCGCACATACGCCGCCTGCCCGATGTGTTGCAGGTCATCCCCGATCACACTCACCAGCCGAACGGCCGCAGTCACAGGTGGATCCCAGCGGGTGTCAACGATGCGCTCTAGCTCAGCATCATCGAGACCATCGACATAGCGAAGGGTGCGGGTGTGGACGGCATCGGCATAGTCGCAAAGGATCTGCGGGTCGGTGATGCGGACTGCCGCGACCTGCCCTGAAGTGTGTCCATAGCCGTGATCCTCCGGATCGGCGGCCATGCCGAATTGATCGGCCCAACCATCTTCGATCCAGGCCTGCGCGATCCCGGCAAGATCAGATATGTGGTGGTCTTGCACCCGCAGCAGATGCCACACCAACCATCCGATCGAGTTGGCATCGCTGTCGGGCCGGAAGGCGAGCGCCGCCTCGTCAAGACCGTCGGTCACCCGATGCACCCCCTGGTTGATTCTCTCGTAGGCATCAACGAGAAGACTTCTACCTTCCACAGTGCCTCCGTCTTCGACTAAGTGGGATCGTAGGGGGTATACGCCGCACGCGCCTGCGGCGGCCACTCAGGACCGCCGCAGTCTCGGACAGGATTGTGGCTCAGCCGCCCGGATCCTCATCGATGGGTGGCGGCGCTCCGGCGACACCGGCCTCGCTGATGGCCTCGCTCGCAACCTCACCGGTGTCGCGCTTCTCGTCGTCCGGCAGCTCTCCTGCGGCCCGCTTGGCGGAAATGCCCTCAGCGCGCGCTGCTTCGATCTTCTCGGTAGTGAGCTTGGGAGCGGCGTAGATGAACACTGCGACCCAGATAGCGGCCGAAACCAACCACGGCATCCGCAGCGAGATCTCCCGACTGAACTGCGCCTCAGCACCAACCACCAGGAGTCCGCCGATTGCGGATCCGACGGGGATCATGCCCCAGGCGAAGAATCGATAGACGCTGTTGACCCGTCCCAGCAGCCGGTCGGGGATGATCGTCTGCCGCAACGAAACGGTTATGACGTTCCACAACACTGCGGTAAACGTCCCGATACTGAACATCGCCCAGACCAATATCCACTGCGATGCCAGGCCGGTCACCAGCGTGGTCACAGCGCTGCCGATGATGGTCAGATAGAGCGCCGCCCCGCTGCCGATCCGTTCCGAGACCTTGCTTGCCCAGAAAGTCGCCGCCAGGCCCCCGATTGCTCCTCCGGTGCCGAGAATCGCAAACGTGAAGGCGCTCACCCCGAGCACTTCCTGAGCAAAGAGAACAAACGTAGCCATAGTCACGGCGAACAGGCCGTTCATGATGCCCAGGATGATCGCCATGGGACGGAGCAGCGAGTGGTGCCACAGCCAGTTCCAGCCCTCCTTGATCTCGCCGACCCAATCGATCTTCTTCGACAGGTCCGCTTCGTCGTTGGTCCGGAAGTTGCCGGCAATCAGGAACACGAGACCGGCGGCAACGGCGAAAGTTCCGGCATCAAAGAAGAACGGCAGGGCGAAGCCGATGCCGAGCAGAAGGCTGCCGAGCGGCGGGCCGACGAAGCTGTTGGCCACCATCTCCACTCCCCACATCTGCCCGTTCGCCTTCTCCAGGCCCTCGGGCTCAACGATCGCCGGCAAGATCGTCTGCGCCGCATTGTCCCGCAGTACCTCGGCGAACCCGAACAGCAGCGAGGCCACCAACAAGACGGCATAAAGCAAGGGCTCGGTGGCAACTTCGACACCCTGGGCAATGGCGTCCGGTGCGGGCAGCGCGTCTTCTTTGACGAACACAACGAAGGCCACGGCAAGCGTGACGATGGTTCGCACCGCGTCCATCGACACCATGATCTTGCGACGGTCGACGCGGTCGGTTATCACCCCCGCAGGCAGGGTGAACACCAGCCACGGCAGCCGTTGCGCAATCGCAATCAAAGCGATGAGGAATCCATTGCGTGTCACCGCCGAAGCCAGCCACGGATAGGCGATGATCGCGACGCCGTCGCCGAGATTGGAGATGACGCTCGCCGTCCACAGCTTCCAGTACCGGGGACCGAGCCGGATCTTCTCTTTGGTTTCGCTCATGTATCAGCACCGTCGGGCAGGGTCGGTTCGTCGGTCGGAAAGACGGCACCGAGCAGCCCGTAGACACGATCGCCGCCCCGGGGGGCCTTGGCGAACTCGACGGCGAGCTCCAGCACTCGCTCCCAGAACTCGAAAGCCTGCTCCTCGCTCATCCGCACGTAGCGCAGAGTCGTTGCCGGGAGCGCAGCACCCTCCTCGATAACCGCCCGCTCCGCTGCTTCATGCAACATCCACAGCTTGTCACTGCTCTCGGGAATGCCGTGAAAGACGACTGTGTGGGCCACCCGGCCGTAGAACTTCTCGGTGATCGCTCTCACCTGTCGGGTGCGCACCACGCGGATGAATCCCGCTTCCTCGAGCACCTTCATGTGGTATCCGATCGTGCCTTTGGGTCGCTCCAAAGCCGCAGCGATCTCGGTCACCGACGCCGCCCGCTCATTGAGCAGGTCCAGGATCTTCATACGCAACTTGTGGCCGAGCGCCTTCAGCTGATCGGGAGTCTCTGCATGGACGTACTCCTCAGCCTGATAATCAAGACCTCGGGTGGGTCCAGGAATGGGTTCGGTCGACATTTACCAAATTGTCGGGGAAAGTCGACCATTTGTCAACCGTCGCTGATCGGCGAACCCTGATCAAAGTCTTCAGGCCGGCTCTTTGCGACGTCGACTTCATCCTCGCGGTCTTCGCCAAGCGCCGAAGTGCTCTCGCCGAGATCGCCGTCCTCGTCCCTCGCTCGCACCGTTCCGATCGTCCAGAACGCAATCAGCGCAAGGGCTGCGGCTCCGGCGGCGACGCCGAGCCAACCCCAGCGCGCCCCCTCGGGCGTAACCAGCGGCTCGTCCTCCTCGCCAAAGCCGGTGTCCGGATCATCAAAGGTGAAGATGGCGCGATCTACCCCCAACTCGGTCAGCGTATGCAGCTCCGACACGATCGTTGGGCCTTGCGCGGGAATGCTCTCGAAACCGATGAGGATGTTCTCGATCACCGGTAGTGACACCACGCCCTCCCAAAGACCGTTGCCGCGATCGGCGAGCGCAACCGGAGGCAGCTCACTCCCGCCTGGTCCCCAACCTCGCACCACTACTGCCACCGGAGAATCCGTCACCTCGACAGCGACCTCGATCCATAGGCCTCCGTCGACGGACGAGGCGGTAGCCGTCGCCTCGCCGAAGGGCGTCGACAGCGGGAGCAGGACCAAGAGCGCAGCAAGCAGGCCGTTCATGCCGGCCAGCGTACTCAGCGCGCCGCCTCGTATGGGACTTCATGCCGGGGCAGGCCCCATCGCTGAATCGAAGCCACCGCGACAACCACCATCAGCCCACCGGCTATCTGCACCGCGGTGAGTTGCTGGTCGAGCATGATCCAGGCCGCAGTAGCGCCGATGACCGGCTCGGCCGTTGCCACGACGCCGATGATCCCCGAGGCGGCCCGTTGCAACGCCGCTATCTCCAGTAGGAACGGTATCGCCGTGCCGGCAATACCTACCCAGAGGAGCTTCAGCCACACGCCCCTGGCAAGATCGGTTGGGAAACTCCACAGGGGCTGGGCCACCACCCAGAACAGAGAGGCGTAGAAGAAACCCCAAGCCATGACCGTCGTCGCCGCCAATCGTTGCCCAACGTGCTCCCCAATGAGCAGGTATCCCGCAAACGAGACGGCCGCCGCAAGCCCGGCGGCAATCCCCAACCAGTCGACCGACGCCACCTGCCATGCCTCGCTGACCAGCGCAACGCCCAGGACCGCCAACACCGCCGCCGCCCAGGCGATCCTGCCGACCTGCCTCTTCTGAAAGACGACCATCCAGCCCAGCACAAGAATCGGACCGAGAAACTGAATCGTGGCACCGGGGCCGACCCCGAGACGATCGAGGGCCCAGTAGAACGTGACGTTGACCGCAGCCAGACTCACGCCGAGTAGGACGAGCCACCTGGTCATGCCCTGCGGGTGCAGAATGCGGCGATACCAGGCCAACGGCATGAGGATCAGCGCTGCTTGCGCCGCCCGGGTCTGGGCAACACGGGCTGGGGACACATCCGAGAACGCATCGGCCGCCACCGCCCCGCTGACCCCCCACAGAAGAGCTGCCGCCAGGGCCAGAAGTACGCCTAGTCGCTGCCGTTGTGTGTCGTCCATCAGCGGAGAGCGTAACCGGCGCTATTACAGTTGCCGGTCACGACGAGGAGATGCCGTGACTACACCACGAACCATGTACGAGAAGATCTGGGCGGACCACGTGGTCCGTGACGGCGGCGGCACCGAGCCCGATCTGCTCTACATCGATCTGCACCTCGTGCACGAGGTTACCTCCCCCCAGGCTTTCGAGTCTCTGGACCTGACCGGTCGTGCAGTCCGCCGACCGGACCTCACTCTCGCCACCATCGACCACGGCGTGCCCACCACCGGCAGGGAACTCGGCATCCAGGACCCCCTGTCGAAGAAGCAGATCGACACGCTCGTCGCCAACTGCGAGAAGCACGGCATCGAGCTGTACGACATCAACGACGTCCGGCAGGGCATTGTCCACGTCATCGGACCGGAGCAGGGCATTACCCAGCCCGGCATGACCATCGTCTGCGGTGACTCCCACACCTCGACGCACGGGGCATTCGGAGCGCTTGCGTTTGGCATCGGCACCTCGGAAGTCGAGCACGTGCTGGCTACCCAGACCCTCCCCCAAACTCGGCCCAAGTCGATGGCGGTCAATGTCGACGGCGAACTGCCCCTCGGGGTTACCGCTAAGGACATCATCCTCGGCATCATCAGCCGGATCGGGGTTGCCGGTGGCACGGGCTACGTCATCGAATATCGCGGCTCGACCATCGAGGCGCTGTCGATGGCGGGACGGATGACCATCTGCAATATGTCGATTGAGGGCGGTGCCCGGGCCGGGATGATCGCCCCCGACGCGACCACGTTCGAGTACCTGGAAGGCCGCAACTACGCACCCACGGGCGAAGCGTGGGCCGAAGCCCTCGACTACTGGAAGTCGATCCGCACCGACGATGGAGCAACATTCGATGTTGCGGTGGACATCGATGCCGCCGACCTCGCCCCCTACGTTTCCTGGGGCACCAATCCGGCACAGACGGTGGCCGTGACCGAGGCGGTCCCCGATCCCGCCGAGTTCTCCGATCCGCTGGAGCGAGATGCCGCCGAGCGCGCTCTCGTCTATATGGACCTGAAGGCCGGCACTCCGATCACCGACATAACGGTCGATCGTATCTTCCTCGGCTCGTGTACCAATGGCCGGATCGAGGACTTGCGAGCGGCCGCCGCCATCATCGACGGCAATACTGTCGCCTCCAACGTCCACGCCATGGTCGTGCCCGGCTCCGGATTGGTGAAACTACAGGCCGAAGAAGAGGGCCTCGACGTAGTCTTCAAGAACGCCGGGTTCGAATGGCGTGACGCCGGTTGCTCGATGTGCCTCGGCATGAATCCGGACATCCTCTTGCCGGGAGAGCGGGCCGCATCCACATCGAATAGGAACTTCGAAGGGCGCCAGGGCCGCAACGGACGCACCCACCTGGTTAGCCCGGAGATGGCGGCTGCGGCGGCTGTAGCCGGTCACTTCGTCGACGTCAGGGAGTGGAGCTGATGGAACCGATCTCTGTGATTACCGGCCAGATGGCTCCGCTGCCGCGAGCCAATGTCGACACCGACGCCATCATCCCCAAGCAGTTCCTCAAAAGGGTGGAGCGCAGCGGTTTCGGCCCGTTCCTGTTTTACGAGTGGGCCTACGACGAAGAAGGTGAGTTGATCCCCGACTTCATCCTCAACCAGGCCGACTACGCAGCTGCCGAGGTGCTGGTGAGTGGTCCCAACTTCGGGTCCGGCTCGTCGCGCGAGCATGCTCCCTGGTCGATCCAGGACCGCGGCTTCAAAGCCGTCATCGCCCCGTCGTTCGCGGACATCTTCTACAACAACTGCGTAAACATCGGGCTACTCCCCGTCGTATTGACCGATGTTGAAGTTGCGAAGCTGACCGAGATCGCCGACGATCCGGACAACCAGGTCACGATCGATCTCGAGGAGCAGAAGGTCACCACCATCGGATTCGAGGCGGAGTTCCCAATCGACCCGTTTGCCAAGCACCGGCTGGCCAACGGTCTCGACAACATCGCGCTTACCCTCCAGCACGCAGACGCCATCGACGGATTCGAGCGAAGGCGACCGGTCTACAAACCGGCGCTGGGCTAGACCAGCATCCCGCCCACTTCGATTCCCGCAAGCGTATGGTTGAGGCACGATGTACATCGTGTACGAGAGCCGTCGGGGCAGGGCCCGCCGGGCGGCAGAGGCGATTGTTGAGGCCGCCGCCGCTCGTGGTGTCCCTACCCTCCTGCGCTCGATTGAGGAAGCCGTCCCCGATGACATCCTGGACGCACCGGCATTGATCGCAGGATGCTGGACGAAGGTCGACACCCCGTACGGCGGAGATGCCGTGCTAGCTGTATCGCAATGGATGGAGACACTGCCCGATCTGCACGGCAAGCCGGTCGGCCTGTTCTGCAGCTACGCCTTCTTCCCACATACGTTCGCCGACACCGCGACCAGAACCGCAGAGGCGCTGGCGCGGTTGAGTCGGACGATCGAAGAGAAGGGCGGCAATGTCGTCTCGTCGCATTCGCTTCACTTCCAGGAACTTGCGAAGGGGGCCGAGGATCTGACTGCCGAGGTCCTTGAACACACCACCGGCTAGACCCAGTCTTTTCCGTTTGGCGTGGTGTGCTGCTTTTCGCGACATTTGATCGTCACGCGCCGCTAACGCCCCGTTTACCGGGCTGAAACGATCTCGAAACAGGCCCTCCCTACGTTCTCACTACTACCCGGGCGTCGGGGCGATGCCCCCAGCCCCGGGGATGAAGCGCAGCAAAGGGAGAGACTATGAAACGGAGACTGCTGTTCATCGGAACGGGTGCCGTCATTGCAACGGGGCTGCTGGCCGCACCGGCAATGGCCCAAGATGGAAGTTCCGTCGATGCGCTCCAGGCCACCCTGGACAACATCTGGATCCTCATCGCCGCCGTGCTGGTGATCTTCATGCAGGCTGGGTTCGCCCTGGTCGAGGCCGGGCTCACCAGAGCAAAGAGCGTTGCCAACATCATGATGAAGAACCTGATGGACTTCTCGGCGGGCGTTCTGGCGTTCGCCTTCACCGGGTTCGCCATAGCCTTTGGCGCAGGCAATGACTTCTTTGGCACTGAGGGCTGGTTCCTAAACGCCAACCACTTCAGCGAGGGGTACTTCGGCACCCTCTCGCTGCCGACATTCTTCATCTTCCAGGTGGCGTTCGCCGCCACCGCGGCGACCATTGTCTCCGGGGCGATGGCAGAACGAACCAAGTTCAAGAGCTACTTCGTCTACAGCTTCGCGCTGACCGCCCTCATCTACCCCATCGTGGTCCACTGGCTGTGGGGTGGCGGCTGGCTCGCCAAGCTCGGTACCCCAATGATCGACTTCGCCGGCTCGACCATCGTTCATTCGGTCGGGGGCTGGGCCGCGCTGGCCGGAGCCATCGTTCTCGGTCCCCGGATCGGGAAATACGACAAAGACGGCAAACCGCGGGCGATCCCCGGCCACTCGATCCCGTTTGCCATCGTCGGCGTCTTCATCCTGTTCATCGGGTGGTTTGGTTTCAACCCCGGGTCAGAGCTGGCGGCCGACTCGGCGGTTCCCGCCATTGCGCTGACGACACTATTGGCCGGAGCCGCCGGCGGGGTCGCGGCAACTATCACGGTTTGGCTGAAGACCGGGGTACCGGACGTTGCCATGGCCGGCAACGGCGTGCTCGCCGGGCTGGTCGGCATCACCGCCGGCACGGCCAACGTCTCGAATCTGGGAGCCTTCATCATCGGTGCCTTGGCCGGGGTGCTTGTGGTCTACTCAGTGTTCTTCATCGACCGTCGTGGAGTCGACGACCCGGTCGGCGCCATCTCGGTGCACGGGGTGTGCGGAGCATTCGGAACCCTTATGGTGGGCTTGTTTGCCACCGAGACCGGGCTCTTCTACGGAGGCGGATTGAGCCAGTTGTGGAGTCAGTTCGTCGGCGTCGTCGCCGTGTTCATCTTCGTCACCGCGGCAGCCGGCGCCCTCTTCTACGGGATCAAGGCCACCATCGGCCTCCGCGTCCCACCGGAAGAGGAGATCGAGGGCCTAGATGTCGTCGAGCACGGCGCTCCCGGCTACGGTCCCGACACAACTGCATTGGCATAGGTCACAGGCTGAGAGGAATTAGAGCATGAAACTCATTACGGCGGTGATCAAGCCGCACAAAGTGGACGAGGTTAAAGACGCTCTCCGCGCCGTTGGGGTGAAGGGCATCACGATCACCGAAGTCAAGGGGTTTGGGCGCCAGGGGGGCCACACCGAGACCTACCGGGGTGCCGAGTACACCATCGAATTCACCCCGAAAATCAAGCTCGAGGTGGTTGTCGATGACGGCACTGCCGACAGCGTCGTGGAGACCATTCAGGTCACGGCTAGCACCGGCCAAATCGGGGACGGGAAGATCTGGGTCGGCCCGGTAGAAGGGCTGGTGCGGATCCGTACCGGGGAACAGGGGAAGGACGCTCTTTAGCCAATCGAACCAGTTGAATCGGGGGCTGGGCGCCGAGAGCGCTCAGCCCCCGAGCGCATCTCCGATCCGTGACCGCAGCGCTTCCAGCTCCGACTCGTCACGGATCGGTATACCACCAATCCTGCGAACGTAGAACACGTCACGCGCCTCGCCGCCCATCGTGTCGATCCGGGCGAGGTGAATGTCCAACCCGTCACCGTGCAGCGCCGCAACGATATCGGCGAGCAGCCCGACCCGATCGGACGCCCGCACCTCCACCACCGTATGCCGGCCCGCGACACTCGTTCGCACCGCTACCGACCTGCTCCCGCTCCCGCTCCCGCTCCCGGGGCGAAGGTAGGCGGCAACCCTCTCCCGGATCGCCGGGCGCAGATCGAGGTCGCCGGTCAGCGCCGATCGTAGGTCGGCGGCAACAGCTTCCCACCGTGACGTGGGCACGACCTCGCCGGTTCGGTCGGTGGCAACATGAAACGTGTCCAGGGCAATGCCGTCATTGCGGGTGCGGAGGCGAGCATCGAGGATTCCGATGCCATGTGCGGTGAACGCCCTCGTCACCGCGAGGAGGAATCCGGCCCGATCGGCCCCGACTACGAGTACACGACCGGGGTTTTCGGAGTCCACCGAGATTGCTGCGGGGTCGGCCAGTTGCTCAGCTGCCGCCATGTGCCAGAGCACCTCGCGCGGGCTGGTGGCAGCAAGGTAGGTGTCGGGCATGGCCGCCACGTGTTCCTCGATCTCACGGCGATCGCCACCACCGGCTGCCACGATCGCATCCACGTCCGCTGTCGCAGGCCGCGCCCCACCCGAGGCGATTGCGTCGCCCACCCGCCGGTAGAGCCCACGGAGCAGCGTGGCACGCCAATCGTTCCACATATCCGTTCCGGTGGCTTTGAGGTCGGCGATAGTCAGGAGATAGAGAACGTCGAGGCGCAAACCGTCGGCGACCCGATCTGCGACATCATTGATCACATCGAGATCGGTGATGTCACGACGGATTGCCGTCTCCGACAGCAACAGGTGATGCCGAATCACATCGCCGACTACACCGATGGTGGCCGGACCGAAGCCAACGCGACGCAGGAAGGCTGTGGCAACTTCACCACCGACCTCGGCGTGGTTGCCACCACGTGCCTTGCCGATATCGTGCAGGAACGCGGCAAGGAATAGCTCTTCAGTTGACCCCAGTTCGGCCGCAATCTCCCCGGTTTCCCCTCCGGCCTCAATCAGTCCTCTCATCTCGTCAACAGTCCGCCACAGATGTGTCCCGACGGGATGGTCGTGGAACGGCGCCAGCTGGGGGGCCGTCGCCACCGCCGACCACTCGGGGAATTCCCTATCGACCCAGCCGAGTGCACGAAGCCGCCCGAAGACCGTGCGACCGCGGGCTCCTGCCGCCAAGAGCTTCACGAAGTCGATGCGATCTGCCGCAGTCCAGGGAGTCGAATCGGCCTCGGCGATGTGCTCTTCTTCCTCGGGGGTGAACCATGCTCCGTCCGGTCGGGCGGCAGCCCGAAGCGCCAGGGAAAGGATCCGATCATCGTTTCCGCTCTCCGGGGGAGAGAATCTGCTCTTGACTGAAGCGAAGATCCTGCGCCCAAACCCGATCATCAAGTCCTGCTCGGCATGGAGGTCGGGCCAACGAAGATCGGCCAAACGGTCACCGATATTCAGTGCTGTGGTGTAGCGGGTAGCAAGGGTCGGTATGTCCAACCCCAGCCACTGCGCAGCTGGCTCGCGCAAATCCACCAGGAAGCGGTCCTGGGCTCTTCCGGCGGTCGCATGCAGCGCGTTCCTGATCTGCAGAAGGTTGGCGCGAGCTTCCCGCTCATCAGCATTAGGGGAGTCGCTGCGCAAGCCGAGCAGCTCAGCCCGGCGCCGCTCCCACCAGAACCCGTGATGAGTGCGCAGGCCGCCCCGGCCGGTTTTCACGTCGGTCGTCATCGAGGGATACGGATCAATCAGACGCCGCTCCCGCTCGGCTGCGACCAGCTGCGGAGCAAGCGGACGCTTGCGGACTAGGTCAACGAGCATCTGCTCCAGGTCGGAGTAGATCTGCTCGTCGCCGGCAACCAACCGGCTCGAAAGCAGCGATGTGAGGGACTCGAAGTCTTCACCGGCATGCTCCCGGTTCTCGTCGATCGTACGCACCGCGTGGCCCACCTTGAGATCGGCGTCCCAAAGCGGATAGAGGATCTGCCGGACCAGGCGCTCCGCATCATTGCGCTCGTGCAGAACCATCACGTCGACATCGGACCAGATGCATTGCTCCCCGCGCCCGTAGCCGCCAAGGGCCACAATCGAGGCTCGCGCCGGAAGGTTCTCGGCCAATTCGGCGAGCGCCGCGTCGAGACCCGAGGTCAGCACTGCACACACGTCGCCGCCGCCGTCGCCGACACGCTCTCGGACGACGGCTGCCCTTAGGTCGAGGAACGCCTGCAACGCGGGTGGCCTGCTCACGATGCGAGGACCATAGCCCCCGGGCTGTCAACTGCGATCCGGTTCGAACTCACCGCGGCTTGCAGCCGCCAGCCCCCAAAAGCAACACCAACAATCCGAATCACCCTCCCCAGCGAAATGAATTCGACTACATCGAACTCACCGCGGCTTGCAGCCGCCAGCCCCCAAAAGCAACACCAACAATCCGAATCACCCTCCCCAGCGAAATGAGTTCGATTACATCGAACTCACCGCGGCTTGCAGCCGCCAGCGACTAACGTCGCTCCACCATGGATCGACCGACGAGACAGGAGCAAGCCGAAGCCATTCTCGGACTGCGGGCACAACGCATGGCGTCACGCGTGCTGGGACGTCGCGCTACCGGCGCCGCCGACTACGAAGAGGCGTTCAACCTCGAATGGATCGATCTGATCTCGGAGATACCCGATACCGAGGCGCTGCTCGCTCTGGGCCGCAACCGGGTCGGACCCAAAGATGGTCTCTACATCCTCCACGACGGCGACACGTTCCGGGTCTACATCCAGGAGAAGGGTGAAGACACCTACCCGATCAGCGGAGCCGATTTCGACGAAGCCCGGAACGCAGTAGTCCACCGGCTCATCCAACTGCAGGGGATGCCCTACACCCCACCGGGGGTTTAGGAACGGGTCAATGCCCGATCAGGACTTCGTCTCCCACCCTGATCCGCACGGGGTCGCCGTTTTCGTCCATGGTGACGATGAAGCCGCGGGTTCCCTGCCCGAGGAAGGCCATGTCCGCGGCCAGATCTGCGTGGCTTCCCACCTCGGGCAGGCGCCTCATGTAGGAGCTGAACTGGAGACACGGCTTGGCCACTTTGACCGGAAGCAGCACGGCCTCCCGGCCCTCGCCACGCACGATCATCCTCTCCCCCAGGTCTTCCAATGTCATCACCCGGTCCGTATTGACCACGATGTTCTCTCCGGCGGCACCGAGTGAGATATCCCAGTAGCGGTCACGCATTTTGGCGTAGTGGCTGGTGAAGCCAACCGACAGGGGACGCTGCGGTCCGGGCTCCGGCCAGACTTCATGATGCTTATCGACGACCCAGGCAGCGCCCGTCCAACCGAGCATCCCGGCGCGGGCGATACTCGCCTCCTCCACCTGAATCAACGGCCCCGGGTCGTATCGATCCAAACGCTTCACCTGGTCGCCGTGGACCTGTAGCAGCGCGACCTCGCCGAGCGTCACTTCAGACATCGTGCCCCCTCTCTCGCAGCACCTCGTTGAGGATGTCCGGACGGTCGGTGACGATACCGTCCACGCCCAGGTCGAGTAGACGACCCATATCGGAGGCGTCGTTCACGGTCCAAGTGTGCAACTGAGCCCCCGCCGCATGGATCGCAGCGACGAGCTTACGATCGATCGGAACCAGCCTGTAGTTGTAGGGCAGCTGATAGGCCTGGACCGGCCTTCGCACGGTCTTGCCGATGCGGGAGGCGGCGACCATGGCCAACACAGACAGCGGCCCGGCGGCAACGGCAATCTCGCCACGGGTGATGTGACGGAAACGGGTAACCCGGTAGTCGGCAAACGACCCCACGAGCGTTGATTCCTCCCGGGAATGCCGCTTGATCAGGTCGGCTACCGGCCACTCCAGGTTGGGGCCTTTCAGATCGATGTTGAAGAGCGCATCCGGCCAGGTCGCAAAAGCCTCCTCGAGCGACCGCACCTGTACCCCGGTTCCCCGCAGCGGATAATCGTGATCCGGATCGAACCACCAGGCCGCATCCAGCCGTCGCAGATCGGCGAAATTCCACTGATCAACCGGTCCGGTGCCGTTGGTAGTTCGCTCCAGAGTCTCGTCATGGAAAGCAACAACGACGCCGTCCCGGGTAATGCGCACATCGGTCTCGATGTAGCGATAACCCAGATCGATCGCACCCTGGAACGCTTCTGCAGTGTTCTCCGGCCACAGCACCCGGCTGCCCCGGTGGGCAAAGCGGAGCGGGTATTCGGCACTGAGGTAGGGAACAGCCATGGCTGCAGTTTGCCACGACGGTTCAGGTGGCGCGCCAACGATCCGATACAACCCACATGGCCGGCCGCCAACCTTCGACTGCAACAACCTTTGGCGCCATTCTCGGGCTGGGCGCACTCGCCGTGGCCGTCGTGGCAATTGCCCTCAGCTTCAGCGCGTCCGCGGCCGGGGAGATCGAGACCGCAAAGCGTGACTACGCCGCAGTAGCCCTACTCGAGCATCGCCAGGCTGTCACCTCGCTGTTCGCTGCCGAGCAAGCCGCCACGATCGTCGACGCGATCCACGGCGCCGGCCCGATGGCAGCCGTCCCCCTGAGAGCACAGCGGATCACAGCTGTCGAGACGGCGACCGACACCGCCAATGACCTTGCCAATCGCACCGACTCAGTCGGTAGCGAAGCACAGCGCTGGCTGGCCGGTGTCAGCGGAGCCACCGATCCTGCCTCGGTCACCGACGAATTCCGCCGCCTAGTTGCCTACGACCAAGCCCTGCAAGCGGCATGTTGCGGAGGCATCGTGCCCTCCGACGAGCACCATGTCGAGGGCATTCGCAGCCTCGAGGTCGCTGCCCTGATCCCCTACACGGCATGGGACTACTTCTATGTCGCCATCGAAGCCGAGAGTCGTCGCGGCCCGGGTGTCCCCCCGGTGGTCAACCGATTCCTACAGTATCTCGGCACACCGGAGCGGCTTCCCCCAGGCACTCCGCTACCCGGCGACGAGTTAGCTGTTCAGCTCGGCGCGATGGCCTCGCTCGACCTCTCTCAAGAAGCCATCAACACCCTTTTGGGTAGCGATGCCGTTGCCACCCTCGATCGCATTGTCCTGAACGCATCCGGCAGCCCCGGGTCCCCGGTGAGTATCGACGAAGCCTATGCCGCAGCCGACTCGGTCTATCGCTCGATCGAGGAGCTGTTCAACAGCGCGGTCGAGGCAAGCCGGGAACGGCTGGGTGACGACATCACGACGGCAGAGCAGACCCAGTTGGCAACGCGGATCGTCAGCCCGCTGCTGCTGGTCCTGCTGATGGGGCTGGGGCTGGTTGCCTACCGCTTTGCCAGGAATCGGACCCAGGCTTTGCGTCGCGAGCAGAACCTACTGGATGCGCGCAACCGGTTCATGCGCATGGTGTCGCACGAACTGCGCACACCCGCTACCGCCATTTCCGGATTCGCCGAGATGCTGGGGACAGAGTGGAAATCGCTCACCGAGCCTGAGATCGCCGAGTTCCTGAGCATCATCGATCGTCAATCGACCCACCTGACGCTCTTGGTCGACGATCTGCTGACGCTGTCGCATCTCGAGACTGGGCGGCTCCGCCTACACCTGGGTGTGGCGGGTCTCGATCAGGCGGTGGAGGATGCGGTCACTATGGTCGATGCGCGCTACGGGATTGGCATTGAAACCACGATCGATCCGACGATCACTCTCATTGCCGACCCCGACCGACTGGCGCAGATCATTCGCAACCTCGTAGAGAACGCGGCGAAGTACGGAAAGACTGGCGTCTCGGTTTCGGCTGCGGTCGTAGGATCGACGTGCGAGATTGTTGTTGCGGACACCGGGCCCGGCATTCCGCCCGAGATGGCGGATCGCATCTTCCGGTTCTGGGATCGGAGCAACAGGGACGGGAGCCGGGTGCGCGGCTACGGGATGGGGCTGGCCATCGCCCGCCATCTGGCTCAGGCCATGGTTGGTGACCTGACCTATCGCCCCCACGAGCCGATCGGCAGCGAGTTCGTCCTGAGCCTGCCACTGGGCCCGCCCGACGTGACCGGCAGCAAAGAACCGCTGGCCACAACGACGGTCATCTCCTAGCCCGCAACGACCAGGCCTCTCTTGACAACCTTTCGCACTGCTGGGGCGTCCGGCCGGTAGGCGAGGTGGACGTAGGATTCGTGGCCCAGCACCGTCAAATCGCCCTGGGCTCCTACGGCTACTTGCCCGCGATCCTCGAGGCCAAGCGCCAGTGCCCCGCCCCGGGTTGCGCTCCATACCGCTTGCTCGGGCGTGAGACCCATTTCGAGACAGGCCAGGGCAATGACAAACGGCATCGTCTCGATATTCGACGTGCCCGGGTTGCAGTCGGTACCGAGAGCAACAGTGACCCCGGCCTCCCATAGGTCGCGAGCCCGCGGCTGGGGCAATCGCAGCGAGAACGAGACCCCCGGGAGCAGCACTGCGACCGTACCGGCTGCGTGCAGGGCAGCAATATCGTCGTCGTCGATGTGGTCGAGGTGATCGGCGCTGATTGCCCCCACCTCGACGGCAAGTCGGGCACCACCGGAGTAGCCCAACTGGTTGGCATGAAGTCGCGGGATCAGACCGTGCTTCTTACCGGCTTCAAGCACACGCCGGGACTGATCGACGGTGAAGACACCTTCGTCACAGAAAACGTCGCAGAAGCGAGCAAGTGGTGCGCACTCCGGAAGCACGGCCTCGGCTAGATAGTCGATGTAGCCGTCGGCGTCCCCGGCGAATTCGTCCGACACGGCGTGGGCGCCGAGGAAGGTGGGCACAACATCCAGCGCAACGGCCGAGCCGGCTGCGGCGGCCACGGCGAGGAGGCGCTTCTCGTGCTCGAGATCGAGCCCATAACCGGACTTGACCTCGACGGTGGTGGTCCCCGCTGCCTGCACGCGCCGGAGTCTGCCGAGCGCAGCGTCGGTCAGCTCGCCGAGCGTGGCGGCCCGGGTGGCACTGACCGTAGATTGGATTCCCCCGCCGGCTGCCATGATTTGCTCGTAGCTCTCCCCGCGCAGCCGACGCCCGAACTCATCGGCACGATCGCCGGCAAAGACCAGATGGGTGTGGGGATCGACGAAGCCGGGCAGCACTGCGCTACCGGCACAGTCGTGAGTGACCGCAGCTTCGGGGGCGTCCGCTGCGTGCCCGACCCAGGCAACGAGGCCGTTCTCGATCGACACCGCGGCGTTCTCGACGATGCCGAGCGTGCCGTCACGCTCCGGATCGTTCGTGACCAGTTGGCCGATGTTGGTGAGAGTGATGGAACCCCGCATCCCTACTGCTCCCGCATCGGGATGATTACGCCCCGTTCGGCAGCCGCGTATTCGGCTTCCTCGTAGCCGGCATCGACATGGCGGATGATCCCGCTCCCCGGGTCATTCGTGAGCACTCGCTCCAGCCGCAGCGCGCCCTGATCAGTTCCGTCGGCTACGACCTGGGCCCCGGCGTGGATCGACTTGCCGATACCGACTCCGCCGCCATGATGGATCGCAACCCAGGCTGCTCCGGAGGCGGTGTTGAGCATCGCGTTCAGCAGCGGCCAATCGGCCACGGCATCAGAGCCGTCCTTCATCCCCTCAGTCTCCCGGTAGGGGGATGCCACCGAACCCGAATCGAGGTGATCCCGGCCGATCACGATGGGCGCCGCGACGGCCCCTGTCGCCACGAGGTCGTTGAAGGCCAATCCGGCCCGGTGTCGCTCGCCGTAGCCGAGCCAGCAGATGCGAGCGGGTAGTCCCTGGAAGTGGACCCGCTCCGCGGCCAACTCGATCCATCGTGCCAGCGGCCGATTCTCCGGGAACAGTTGCAGCACAGCTTGATCCGTCGCGGCAATATCGGCCGGGTCCCCGGACAGCGCCACCCACCGGAACGGCCCCATTCCCTGGCAGAAAAGGGGCCGGATGTAGGCGGGGACAAACCCGGGGTATTCAAACGCATCCCAGAATCCACCCAGCTTCGCTTCTCCCCTCAGGTTGTTTCCGTAGACGAACACCTCGGCACCGCAGCGCTGGAAACCAACCATCGCCTCGCAGTGCATGGCCATCGACTCCCGGGCTGCCTTGATATAGGCATCGGGATCCGTGTCGCGGAGGTCGTCGGCATCGTCAAGCGAGTAGCCCGCAGGAACGTAGCCGTTGAGCGGGTCATGGGCGGAGGTCTGGTCGGTAACGATATCGATATCCACCCCCCGTCGGAGCAACTCTGGGAACACCACAGCGGCGTTGCCAACCACACCAACGGAAAGCGCCTTGCGATCTCGCTTTGCTGCGGTGGCAAGGGCGACCGCGTCGTCGAGCGATCCGGCGAACACGTCTAGGTAGCGATGATCTACCCGGCGCTGGATTCGAAGCGGGTCTACATCCACACAGAGAGCAACCCCGTCGCACATCGTGATCGCCAGCGGCTGGGCTCCACCCATGCCGCCGAGCCCGCCGGTCAACGTGATCGTGCCGGCCAGCGATCCACCAAACCGCTTCTCGGCGAGAGCGATGAAGGTCTGATACGTGCCCTGCAGGATCCCCTGGGTGCCGATGTAGATCCAAGAGCCGGCCGTCATCTGCCCGTACATCATCAGCCCGGCGTCTTCCAACTCCCAGAAATGCTTCCAGGTTCCCCACTCGGGGACGAGGTTGCTATTGGCAATGAGAACCCGCGGCGCCATTTCGTGAGTGCGGAAGCGTCCGACCGGTTTCCCTGATTGAACGAGTAGCGTCTCGTCGTTTTCCAGGCTCTCCAGATTGCGTACGATCGCATCGAAGGCATCCCACGATCGGGCAGCTCGGCCGCGGCCCCCGTAGACGACCAACTCGTCGGGGTTCTCGGCCACCTCTGGGTCGAGGTTGTTCATCAAGCAGCGCAGCGCCGCCTCCTGGAGCCATCCTTTGGTGCGCAATTCGCTCCCCCGCGGGGCCTGCACCGGGCGTGGTCCGGACACACGAACCTCCTGGTCGCTTATGCACCCAGGCTACTCGGGGACACTTCGCCACAGGGGTCCGGCAGGAACAGATCACTCATTGTCTCCAGGTATCCGGCCGATGAGTAACTTTGCCGCGGCGGGTGCGGTGCCATAGGAAACCATGTCGACAGGAACCACCAATATCGATGGCCGAACGGCGGCCCTTTTTGCGTTTGCCATCGTCCTGATGGCATCGCTGGTTGTCGCATGGCGGATCGACGCCCGGGCCACCACTACCCCCCCAGAGCGGCCGTACACGCTGACAGTTGTCGACGAGCAGGGCGCCCCGATCGCCGATGCGACGGTGTCATACGGTGAGTCAGCTCTCGCAACCGGGGCCGATGGGTCGATCGAAGTCACCCTTCGCTCCCCACAACTGGCCATCGTTGCCGCCCCGGAGATGCTGACCGATGCCATCGTTATCGGGACTCCCGACCGACCCGACAGCACTATCGAGCTGCTCGATGCAATTGGACCGAGCGGCCCTCGAACTGTGATGCATTTTGCGGGCGACTTCATGATGGGCCGTCGCTATCTGGAGACCGACGATGGCGGGAAACCGCTGGTGAGCGACCCGGAAACCGCTGTCGCAGTCGTCGATGACATAGCCCCCCTGTTCAGACTCTCCGATCTGTCGACGGTCAACCTCGAGAGCGTTATTGGAACCCTGTCGCCTGAGGATGCCTATCCGGGCAAGCGGTACCTGCTGCAGAGCCCTCCGGAGATCATTGCCGCACTCGAGGAGCTCGGAGTCGATCTGGTGACCCTGGGGAACAACCACATCAACGACTGGCTCGAAGCGGGTATGACCTCCACCATCCGCAACCTGGATGTGGCCGGGATACCTTACGTAGGGGCGGGCAACACGCCGGACGAAGCCACGCGCCCGGTGTTGCTCGATGCCGGCGATGTTCGGGTCGGCATGATCTCAATGACCACCGTCACCGGTGACTACGTCAACGACAGCCTTCCCGACGCCATCGCCCCCGAGCCGGCCACACTCGCCGAGCAGGACCGCTGGCAGTACGAGTTGCGCAGCTTCGGCTTCGGCGGAGAAGACGATGCCGCCCTCGTACCGCTCGCGGAGCGTCGGCCGGGCACGATGTGGCGTCTCTATGAGAGGCTGGAGGAGCAGCTCAGCGTCAGCGATGCCGCAGACCTTTGGCAGGACATGGTGCGGGTGTATCCCGAGCTCCAGGACTGGGTGGCACGGCGCGGTCACGGCGGCGCCGCCCACTACTCGACGACGGCGGTGACCGACGCCGTCGCGGCGGCTCGTGCCGCCGGTGCCGACATCGTCGTGGTGCAGCTCCACGGCGGTTTCCAGTTCGCCGAGGTCGGTTCCGACTACTTCGGGCGAGCGACCCGTGGCGCGGTCGACGCCGGGGCAGATCTGGTGATCGGCCATCACCCCCATGTCCTCCAAGGCTTCGAGATCTACCAGGGCACGCTGATCGCGTACAGCCTGGGCAACTTCGTGTTCGACCAGGATTTCCTGTCGACTCACCCGTCCGTTGTGCTTCGGGTCGTATTCGAGGGATCGGAAGTGATCGCAACGACGCTCTACCCGATGATCCTCGACGACTATCGGCCTGTGGCAGCAACGGGTGAGGTGGCAGACAAGATCCTCACGCAGGCCAATGAGGCATCCCTACAGAACGCCGAGTCGCTGCGGCTCCCCGACCGGCGGATCGGGTCGACCGCGACCGATGCTCCGGTGACCGCCATGGTGGTTGCCGATCAGGGACGCGGGAGAGTCGGGCCGGTTGCCGCGGCGGGCTCGGTTGCTGTCTCGCTCACTGCCGGCGTGCCGACCGAGGTCGATCGTCTCATCCAGATCGGAGCCGACACCTCCGGGCTACAGGTCGGAAGCGACATCTTCGGGTACGGGAGCCTCGAAGATGGCCAGGGCGACGGGGTTCCTGCCGGTGGACTCGAATGGTCGCTGCCCGAGGAGAGCCTGGTCATCGATCCGACCAGTCCAGTCGGCGAGTGGGTGGTTCGTATCGATCGCACCTCGCAGCATGTCTCCGATCTAGTGGCACGTACCGCGGCACGGGTATCGCTGCCCGAGCATCGCTGGTTCGACGGCAACGGCGGGCCGCGCGACGGCGCGGCCACCTATTCGGTAAGGGTTTGGGGCAAGCGGGTTGGTGCGGGCATCCCGTTCGCCCGATTCTACTTCTACGAATTCGACGACACCGATCCAACCCGGGCCCCGGAATCGACGCCGTTGGCCACGGTGGACGTGGAGCTACCGCTGGTAAATGACGGGGAGTGGCATGAGCTCTGGGTGGATTCGCCCGAACTGCCCCCGGGGGCCAACACGGCACTGGTTGGAGTCGGATTGTCGCCGCCCGAATCGCATTCGGGCACTGTCTGGATCGACGGACTCCAGGTGATCGAGTGGCGAGAAGCCGACGAGACTCCGGCCCGAGTGTGGGTAGACGCAGCGTATGTCCGGGGAGCCCAAACGGAGACACGAACCCTCACCATGGCGCCGTAGCGGGTCGGTCGGCGGGTCGCTCACAGAAGAAGACCGCCGGCGGACCGGCGGTCTTCTAATCACGAATGGGGTAACTACTCAGGCTGCGGCTTCTGCTCGAGCTCGTCCTCGTAACCGTCGAAGCTCTCCTTGACGTCTTCGGCGACATCCTTGGTCTTGTCCCAAGCGCCCTCGGCCTTGTCCCCGGCCTTCTCAGCTACATCCTTGGTCTTGTCCCAAGCGCCCTCGG
>Ga0180435_10001310_pt1 | contig 26115 bp, 16 predicted proteins | sample SS_ome_3_FD_132467 | JGI IMG/M metagenome (GOLD analysis project Ga0180435, IMG submission 132467) | Hypersaline lake sediment archaeal communities from the Salton Sea, California, USA - SS_3_S_1 metaG | ecosystem: Environmental > Aquatic > Non-marine Saline and Alkaline > Hypersaline >... | reverse complement strand
TCGGCTGGGGCGACTTCGCGTTCGGGACCTTCGGGTACGGCCACATCCTGTCCAAGGGCCCCGTCGATCTCTACCTCGTCGGCGAGCACTTTGCGCGGAATGACCACAGTCTCTTCCTCGATATCACGCACGCGGATGCGACGGTGAGCGGCTCGGGTTCATCCCTGAACTCGCTCGCGCTGGACGCGTGGCAGCATGTTGCCGTTGTCTACGATGGTGTGAGTGAGGTGACGATGTACGTCGACGGCGATGAGGTCGCTGTGACCTACATGACGGCGCCATCCGGAGCGGTCGCACCGAACGCCGGCGACGCTCTCGGACTCGGCAATGTCATCCCGGAGCTCAACAAGGGCTTCGAGGGAGTCATCGATGAGGTACGCGTCTGGAACATCGCGCGGAGCGGCGGCGACATCGCGGACGAGATGCTCGTGCGTCTCGGGGGTGATGAGCCGGGCCTCGTCGGATACTGGCGACTGGACGAAGCGTACGGGACAACGGTTGTTGATGCGACAGCCACCAGCGGGGACGGGACCGTCACGGGCGGCGATTGGGTTCAGGGCGTCGTGCTCTACCCGACCGGCGTGGCCGATCCTTCGGACGGTGGGCTGGTCTCTCGCGCGCGGCTGCTGCCGAATCATCCGAACCCGTTCAATCCGCTGACCAGCATCGCCTTCGATCTTCCCTACACGGACGATGTCACGCTGAGCGTCTACGACGCGGCCGGTCGCGTCGTTCGCACACTTCTCTCCGGCGAACTGGCTCCCGGCTCTCACTCGATCGAGTGGGACGGCCGTGACGACGCCGGCAGGCGGCTGGCGTCCGGCGTCTACCTCTACCGACTCACGTCTACCGAGGGGAGCGAGGCGCGGAAGATGGTGCTTCTGAAGTAGCGATGGATCATCGGGGCAGGCGGGACGAGCAGGCCGTCGGGCTCCGCTCTTCACGGGGGGACAGTAGTATGCGACGCACACACGCATGGAACTGCACTCTGCTTGTTGCGGTCGTCACGCTCGTACTGACAGCCACGGCAGATCCAGTCGGCGCGCAGCGTTCGACGACCTTCACCGAGCATTTCCATGATCACGACTTCGGCGATGCGACATTCGCCTACGGGTGCGACATCGACCAGGACGGGTGGACCGACATCCTGTTTCCGGATTGGATCAACGACGAGATCATCTGGCTTCGAAACGACGGGGCCGCCGGCTTCGACGAGATCATCTCCGTTGAGCACTCGGAGGGCCTCGGGATCTACCCGAGCGCCATCGACCTCGATCTGGACGGCGACATCGACCTCATCAGCGGGCTCTTCGACAGCGCCTGCGTAGCCTGGTGGGAGAACGACGGGGCCGAGAGCTTCACACGCCACACCATCGGTTCGATCGAAACCGCTCACATGGGACTGGGTCACGACATCGATGAGGACGGGGACCTTGACGTTGTCGGGTGCGGCACGACCGGTGGCAACAGATGGTGGGAGAACGACGGCTCGATGAACTTCACAGAGCACATGCTCATGGACGGGAACACGAGCCACTACTCGGCGGCCGCCGACCTCGACGGTGACGACGACGAGGATATCATCACGACCGATTTCGACCACGGCGTGCGCTGGTGGGAGAACGACGGGTCTGAGAACTTCACGATGCACCTGCTCCCGCTCCCGCAGAACCACTGGGTCTATGCGATCGACCTCGACCAGGACACCGATGTCGACATTCTCGCCGCGGCCTACAACCCGAGCGTGATCACATGGTGGGACAATGACGGTGCCGGCTCCTTCACGCGGCGCGACATCCCGAACACGATGACGGGTGCGCTGATGGCCGAGCCCGGGGACTTCGACCGCGACGGCGACCTTGACGTCTGCGCCGTCTCGCATGTCAGCGGCGACGTCAACTGGTATGAGAACGACGGTTCCATGGGCTTCGCCGAGTACCAGCTCTCCGGGGGCACGCTCACGCTTGGCGCCGTCTCCCAGGCCGTGGATGTCGATAACGACGGAGACGAAGATATTCTGGCCGCCGGTCGCGGGGCTCCGAACCTGCGCTGGTACGAGAACACGGCCATCGACCTTGATTTCAGCATCTCCCAGGACACAGGCATTGCCCCCTTCGAGGTAATGCTGACGGAGGTGCTGAACGTGACGCCGGGTGCGCTTCGTTGGGACTTCGGGGCGGACGGCTCGTTCGACGCGTCCGGGGCGAGCCCGGAGTGGAGCGTTGCGTCGCCCGGCGTCTACGATTGTATGCTTGAAGTGGACTTCGAAGGGATGACCGGTCGGAAGCTCAAGCGCGGCTGCGTGGAGGCGTTCGACAGCTCGAGCAGCCTTCTGTTCGACGGCGGTGGCGAGTGCGTTCACACTCCGCCCGCCGCCGGGCTCGAGTTGGCCGGGGCGTTCACGCTGGAGGCGTGGATCAGACCGTCGGGGTGGGGGACCTTCCCGTTCGGGACGTTCGGGTACGGTCATATCCTCTCGAAGGGACCGATCGATCTCTATCTCGTGGGCGAGCACTTCGCCCGAGACAACCACAGCGCATTCCTCGACATCACGCATGCTGATGCGACCGCGAGCGGGTCCGGTTCGTCCCTGGACTCGATCGTGCTCGACGCATGGCAACATGTGGCCGTCGTCTACGACGGCATCAGTGAGGTGACCATGTTCGTCGATGGTGACGAAGTCGATGTCAGCTACACGACAGCGCCGTCGGGCGCGGTGGCCGCGAACGCCGGAGACTCGCTCGGTCTCGGAAACGTACTCCCGGATCTCAACAAGGGATTCGAGGGCTGTATCGACGAGGTGCGCGTCTGGAGCATCGCCAGAACCGGGGAAGAGGTCGCCGCTGACATGTTCGTCCGACTGGATGGTGACGAGCCTGGACTCGCGGGGTACTGGCGTCTGGACGACGCGCACGGAACATCGGTCATCGATGCCGCCGGAACGTGTGGCGACGGAACGATCGTTGACGCGGAATGGGTTCAGGGTGCGCTCCTCTACCCGACTGGTGTGGTCGAACCGCCCGGAGCGGATGGGCTGTCCGTTTCGAGTCCCCAACTGTTCCCGAACCACCCCAATCCGTTCAATCCAGTCACGCGAGTCGCCTTCGAACTGACGCAGGCGACCGACGTGACCGTGATGGTGTACGACGCAGGCGGTCGGGCTGTCCGCACACTCGCGTCCGACCGGCGCGAGCCGGGCATACACCATGTGAGCTGGGACGGACGTGACGACGCCGGCCGCAGGCTCGCATCGGGAATCTACCTGTGTCGCCTCTCGTCGGCGGCGGGTGAAGACACAGAGAAAATGGTGTTGTTGAAATAGGAGCAGCTGAGAACACTGTGCCGCATCGCCCCGGCGCTGAGCATCAACAGGGGAGACAACCGGACGTTGCTCACCGGAGGGGACACACGATGCGCACTCGTACGACCATTCTCATGGTGGCAATCCTAATCGCCTTCGCCGGACTGGTGCGCGGCGCCACGACGTTCGTCGAGCACCAGCTGCCGCACGCGCTCGGCGACCCGCGCTGCGCCGTTCCCGTCGATCTGGACCAGGACGGCCGCACAGACATCCTGACCTGCGATTGGATCACGGATGAGATCATCTGGCTCCGCAACCACGGGGACCAGGTCTTCCTCGACGTGCACTCCGTCGAGAACTCCGCGGGGACACCCTACTATCTCAACATCAGCGATCTCGATCTCGATGGTGACATCGATATCCTCGCCGGCATGCGCGATAGCAACGCCGTCTGCTGGTACGAGAACGACGGGGACGAGTCGTTCACGCGTCACAAGATAGGCGGCCTCGGCGAGGCGCACATGGCGCGCGCCGTGGACGTCGATGAGGACGGCGATCTGGACGTGTGGAGCGCCGGCACATCCGGTGGCAACACACTGTGGATCAACGATGGGTCGATGGGATTCACCGGCTCGAACCTCATGGCGAGCGTGACGACTCAGTGTGTCGATTTCGCGGACTTCGATGGTGACGATGACATCGACCTTCTGGCCAACGACTGGAATGCCGGGGCCCGGTGGTTCGAGAACGACGGCTCCGAGAACTTCACTCCGCACGTGCTCCCGCTCGATGCGGCGCACTGGGTTCGGTCGGTCGATCTCGATGGAGATGATGACATCGACATCGCCTTCGCTTCGTTCAACCCGTGCCGTTTCGGGTGGTGGGAGAACGACGGAGCGGGCTCCTTCACGATCCACGACCTGCCGACCGACTCGAGCGGCGGACTTGTCATCGACTGGGCCGACTTCGATGGTGACGGCGATCTCGATTGCTCGGGTGCCGCGTGGACCACGAACGATGTCAGCTGGTGGGAGAACGACGGGACAATGACCTTCGACGAGATCGAGCTGGCCGACGGCACGTATCCCCACGTGGACTGCGCGCACACGGGCGATCTGGACAATGACGGAGATGCGGACATCCTCTGCATTGCGTGGGACGAACCGAACATCCGTTGGTACGAGAACGAACGGTTGACTGTGGATTTTAACTGCGCGCCCTTGACCGGTGTTGCGCCGTACGCGGTCACGTTCAACGAGGCCATCGATGTCGAGGGCGCCGTCACGCTCATCGAATGGGACTTCGACGGGGACGGCTCGACGGACCTGACGGGAAGCTCCCCGGTCTGGGTCTACGATTCGCCCGGCGTCCAGGGAGCAACGATGCGTGTCACGACGACCGGTTGGAGCGGTGAGCGGACGCGTCCCTCGTGCGTGACGGCGTACGACCAGAGTGCGTGTCTTGCCTTCGATGGGGACAGCACGCGAGTGACCTGTCCGGCGACCTCCGAGCTCAATCTCATCGGTGACCTCACGCTCGAGGCGTGGATCAGCCCGACGGGGTGGGGGACCTATCCGTTCGGCGCATGGGGCCAGGGCGGGATCGTTCACAAGGAGCAGTTCGCGTTCTATCTCATCGGCGAGCACTTCGTTCAGAACAACCACAGCGTCTGTTTGAAGATGCTGCACGCCGACGCGAGGACGAGCTTCTCCTGCGCGCCCGTCGATGCGATCGCGCTCGACGAATGGCAGCACGTGGCGGTGGCCTACGACGCGACGACATCGACGACCCGGATGTGGATCGATGGCTCCGAAGTGACCGTGACGCACTCCTCGACGCCATCCGGCGCGATCGCCGACAACACGACGAACGACCTCCACATCGGGAACTCCTTCGACCACCAGTGGTCGTTCGAGGGCAAGATCGACGAGGTGCGAATGTGGTCGGTCGCGAGGAGCGGCGGCGACATCACGGACGGGATGCTCTCGAACCTGACCGGTGGCGAGCCGGGGCTTGTCGGAGTGTGGTCGATGGATGAGGGCAATGGGGCATCGCTCGCAGACGGTTCCTTCGGTGGACACGACGCTGTAGTCGAGTCGGCGGTCTGGGGGCAGGGCGTCATTCACTACGCGACCGGTGTCTCCGAGCCGGGCATCCAGGAGGATGAGGTTATGGAGGGCGTGGCCGCGTCCCCGAACCCGTTCACACCTAGGACGGAGCTCAGCTTCGTCATCCCGTCGCCCGCGGTCATCGAACTGACCATCCATGACGTGGCCGGGCGACTTGTCAGATCCCTTGGCGGCGCAACGAAGCAGGCCGGTCCGGTGCGCGTCCCGTGGGACGGCACCGATGACGCCGGCCACCGGGTCGCGAGCGGCATATACTTCTGCCGCGTGACCGCCGGCGACTACGAGGCGGCCGGAAGGCTCGTGCATATCAAATAGACCCTGCCAACCGGGTTCAATGAGCCCGCCGCCGTGCCGCCGGGAGTCTCTCCTCACGGCAGCGCGCGGGACGCGGGGGAGCGGCAGAGCCGTTCTCCCGCGTCATCTTGTGTGGTAGCATCGTCGGGACGAACAGCAGATGACTCGAACTCCCCGAGGGGGCCGGTCCTGGATCACATTCTCACCGCACAGGCACTCACCAAGACGTATCATCGCGGGATGACCAAGCTCCGCGTACTCGACGGCGTGGATCTTGCCGTTCGCCCCGGTGAGTTCATCTCCATTGTCGGACGGTCCGGGTCGGGCAAGTCGACGCTCCTCAATCTCATCGGCGGTCTGGACACGCCTGACAGCGGGAGCATCACCGTCGATGGACATGACGTTGCCGGAGCGCATCCGCGGGCGCTCGCACTCCACCGGCGCCGCACGGTCGGCATGGTCTTCCAGTCGTTCAATCTCATCACGACGCGTACGGCGCTCGAGAACGTCACGCTCGCGCTCGCGTTCGGTGAGTTCCCGCGAGCGAAGCGCCGCGAGCGGGCAGCCAGTCTCCTGGCGTCCGTCGGACTCGCTGAGCGCCTCGACCACCGTCCCGGGGAGCTCTCGGGCGGAGAGGCGCAGCGCGTGGCGGTGGCGAGGGCGCTCGCGAACGACCCAGTGATCCTGCTCGCCGATGAGCCCACCGGGAATCTCGACAGCGCCACCTCGCGTGAGATCATCGCGCTTCTCCACGAGCTGAATCAGGAGCACGGCCTGACCGTCCTCATGGTCACGCATGACCATGAAGGAGCGCGGGAGGTCTCCGATCGCGTCCTCACACTCCTCGACGGACGCGTTGTCGACGAGGAGGTGCTGACCGCATGAGACTCAGCGATGTCAGCAGGCTGGCCCTTGAGAACCTGTGGCGCACGAGACTGCGCACGGTCCTGACGACGCTCGGCGTCATCATCGGGATCGGAGCCCTTGTCTCGATGGTTTCCTTCGGCAGCGGCATCCAGCACAACATCGCCAGCGAGTTCCGGGAACTCGAGCTGTTCACGAGCATCCAGGTGCTGCCTGGCGACATCGACATATCTGATCCCATTGCATCGGGTATGCAGGCGATGGGAGGGGATGTGGAGATTCTCGACGATGACACGCTCGAGGCGCTCCGGGCCATCCCCGGCGTCCGCCTGGCGTACCCGGAGGTGTCATTCCCCGCGAGGCTCACGCTCGATGAGGGTGAGGCGCAGACGACCGTTCGTGCGCTCCCTGTTGGGCTCGGCGAGTACAAGCCGTTCTCAGGACTTCCGTACGGCCGGTTCTTCGAAGCCGACGATGAGGCAGCGGTCGTAATCAGTCAGAATCTCCTCGAGGACATGGGCATCCGTCTGACGGACGTGCCTGAGCCGACACGCCGCGCGCGGGAGGACACCACCGAGACATATCAGATGCTCCACTCCAGCGAAGTGCTTGGCAGGACACTTGAACTCCGGACCTCGGTGGTCGACGCCGGTGAGCTCATGCGCTCGGTCGCGCGTCTGCAGGTTCCGACAGGCGAGCTTCCGATCCGGGAGGAGCTCACGGAACTGACGATCGTCGGGATTCTCGAACGCACCGGCGGGTTCAGCGGATTCGGGTTCGGCGGGCGCGCCATCGTTCCATCCGGGACGGCCGATGCCATCCCGCGGCTCGCGGTCTCGAGCGTGTGGGATCTGCTTGGCGGTGGAGGTGGCGAGAGCGGCTACTCATCGGTCAACGTCAGGGTCACGTCGATGAAGGACCTCGATGCCGCCCGGGAGCAGATCGAGGCGATGGGGCTGGCCACCGTCACGATCGCCGATCACCTGGAGGACGTCCGAAGCGCGTTTGTGATCATGGATGCGCTTCTCGGTGCGGTCGGGACGATCGCACTCTTCGTCGCGGGCCTCGGAATCGCGAACACGATGGTCACCTCGATTCTCGAGCGGACGCGCGAGATCGGCGTGATGAAGGCCATCGGCGGAGGAGAGTGGGACATTCGCCGTATCTTCCTCGTCGAGGCGGCCGTTATCGGGCTCATGGGGGGAGTCCTCGGGCTCGTGCTCGGCTGGCTCGTCACGCGCCTCGCGAACGTCATCGCGAACGCCTACATCCGCCCGTACGGCGTGGAACCGACCGACCTCTTCCATATGCCGCTCTGGCTCATCGTCGGCGCCCTCGGCTTTTCAGTGGTTGTGAGTCTCCTGGCAGGCATCTACCCGGCGGCCCGTGCCGCTCGCGTCGATCCGGTCAGGGCGCTTCGGCACGATTGAACGGGGTTCAGGCTCGTCGCTCAGGCAGGCTCGAATTCTCTGAACGATGGGTCAACCTGAGGGGGTCGACCTGCATCGAATAGACTGGCTGACCAAAGAGCGCGCCGCGCAGGCGCACCAACTCCAAGGGGGGATGAGCATGCCGAGGCCGATTCTCGTCGGACTCCTGTCCGTTGTCGCCGCCGTGTGTGTTGTGACGGCGGCGTCCGCAGTTGAGCCTCACGCCGGGATGATGCGTTACCCGGATGTGAGCGAAACACAGATCGTATTCCGCTACGCCAACGACCTCTGGCTGGCGCCCCGCGAGGGCGGCGCGGCCACGAGGCTGACGAGTGTCGAGGGGTACGAGACCTTCCCGAGCTTCAGCGCGGACGGTGAGCACGTCGTATTCCGCGCGAACTACGACGGGAACAGCGACATCTACACGCTCCCCGTCGGCGGGGGAGTCCCGTTCCGCGTGACGCACCACCCGTCGAGCGAGCTGCCGTTCGGGTGGACCAGGCAGGGTGACATCGTCTTCGGCGCCTACGGATTCGGCGACTCGCCGCATGCCTACCAGCTCTTCACGGTCGACGAGGACGGTGGACTTCCCGAGAAGCTGCCGGTCCCGTACGGATTCAATCCGGCCATCAGCGACGACGGCGAGTGGCTCGCCTACACGCCGTACTCGCGTGACTTCTCGACGTGGAAGCGCTACATGGGCGGACGCGCTTCCGACCTGTGGCTCTTCCACCTCAAGGACCATACCTCACGCAAGCTCACCGACTGGGGTGGCACGGACAGCATCCCGATGTGGTTCGGCGACCAGCTCTACTACCTCTCGGATGCCGGTTCGAAGCATCGCTTGAACATCTGGGTCTACGACCTCGCGAGTGGCGACACGCGCCAGGTCACCGATCACGGCGAGTATGACGTCAAGTGGCCGTCGATCGGCCCGGGCCCCAACGGACAGGGCGAGATCGTCTACCAGCTCGGGTCCGAGCTCAGACTTCTCGATCTCGAGACCGAGCGTTCGCACGCGGTCACGATCAGCATCCCGGGTGACCATCACCGCGTGATGCCGCAGATCTTCGACGCCGCCGAGCTGATCGACGACGGCAACATCTCGCGCACCGGCGTCCGCGCGGTCGTGTCGGCCCGCGGCGACATCTGGTCGCTCCCGGCCGAGAACGGCACGCCGCAGAACCTGACTCGCACCAACGGCGTTGCAGAGCGCAACCCGCGCTGGAGTCCCGACGGCAAGTGGATCGCGTACACGTCGGACGAGACCGACGACTACGAGCTCTACATCACCCAGTCGGATGGCAAGGGCGAGACGAAGAAGCTTACCAACGACGGACTCGGCTACCTCGAAAACCTGAGCTGGTCACCCAACTCCGAACGCATCGCGTTCCTCGACCAGACGGGCACGCTCTACGTTCATACTATCGACGGCGGCCGAACCCGCAAGGCCCACAAGTTCTACTCGTACCACGGAGGGAGCTTCAGCTGGGCGAGCGACTCCAACTGGATCGCGTTCGCGGATCATCCCAGCCCGAACACGAACTACGTCGCCTACATCTACGACATTGAGAACGACGAGACGCACCAGGTCACGAGCGGCGCGTTCGACGTCACGTGGCCGACCTTCGATCGCGACGGGACCTACCTGTACTACGCGAGCAACTCCGACTTCGGCACCGGTTCGTACGACGACACGACCTGGGACTGGGTCTACGAGAACACGGACCGGCTCTATGTCGTGCCGCTCTCGGCCGAGACGGAATCACCCTTCGCTCCAGAGGTCGATGTCGAGGAGTGGGACGATGAGGATGCGGACGCGGAGGAAGAGGGTGAGGACGAAAACGGGGATGAGGATGCTGAGGAGGACGAGAGCGACGAGGAGGCCGAGGAAGAGGAGCGCATCGAGATCGACTTCGAGGGCTTCGAGCGTCGCGCCATCCTGCTCCCCATCGAGCGCGGCGGCTTCTACAACATGGCCGTCAACGCGTCCGGTCAGCTGCTCTGCACGCGCAGCGGCTCGACGATCATCCTGGTCGACATCGAGAACGAGGACGAGATGGAGCAGGAGGTCATCTCGGACGCCTACGGCTTCGTGATGTCCGGTGACGGCAACAAGATCGGCGTCTGGGGCAATCGCGGCATGGCGATCATGGATGCCGCGCCCGGCCAGGACTGGGACGGTACGGTCCCGACCGACGGAATGCTCGTCGAGGTCGAGCCTCGCGTCGAGTGGCGTCAGGTCCTCCGCGATGCCTGGCGAATCTACAAGTACTACTTCTACGCGGACAATCTCCACGGCGTCGACTGGGATGGCGTGTGGGACGACTACTCGGTGATGATCGAACACTGCGGGTCGCGCGTCGACCTCTCGTACGTCATCGGCGAGATGATCGGTGAACTCAACGTCGGACACGCGTACTACATGGGCGGCGAGGTATACGAGGACACGCCGAGCGTCTCGGTCGGTCTGCTCGGGTGCGAATATGAGCTCGATGACGGCGCCTACCGCATCTCTCGCATCTTCGAGGGTGCGACGTGGGACGGCGACGCGAAGGGGCCGCTGAGCCAGCCTGGTGTCGACGTCAAGGTCGGCGACTACCTGCTCGCCGTCAACGGTGTTCCCATCGATACGGACAAGGACCCTTGGGCGGCTTTCCAGGGGCTCGCCGGGATGACTGTGACGCTGACCGTCAGCGAGAAGTCGAAGATCGACGATGACGCGCGCGAGATCGTCGTCGAGACGCTCGATGGCGAGAGCAACCTCAAGTACCGCGCCTGGATCGAGAAGAACCGCGCATACGTCGCGGAGCAGAGCGACGGTCGGGTCGGCTACGCCTACGTCCCGGACACCGGGCGCCGGGGCGCGAACGACCTCAGGCGTCAGTTCGAGAACGCGCGCCAGTATGACGCGCTGATCGTCGACGAGCGCTGGAACGGCGGCGGGCAGAGCCCGTACCCGTTCGTGCGGATGGTCAGCCAGCCGATCGTGAACTACTGGACCCACCGGCATCAGCGCGGCATGGACTGGGCACCCGAGTTCGGCAGGCCGGGCCCGACGTGCCTGCTCGTCAACGAGTCGGCAGGCTCCGGTGGTGACAGCTTCCCCTACATCTTCCGCCAGCTGGGCGCCGGCAAGCTCGTCGGCACGCGGACGTGGGGCGGCCTCGTCGGCATCTCGGGCAACCCGGGTCTCATCGACGGCGGCTACTGCACCGTGCCGACCTTCGCGTTCGTCGATCTCGACGGGACGTGGGGTATCGAGGGATACGGCGTCGCGCCCGACATCGAGGTCGTGGATGACCCGGCGCTGATGGTCGACGGCGGGGACCCGCAGCTCGATGCGGCCATCGAGCACATGCTCGATGAGCTCACGAGACACCCCATCCGGCACCCGGACGAGCCGGCCTTCCCGGACCGGAGCGGAATGGGCGTTCCGGAGAGCGACTGGTAGGAGACTGACGGGCTGGGCCGGACGCGATGCGCATCCACGCTGTGCCCGGTCGGTACGTCGATACGAACGGGCTCCTTCGTCAGAGGGAGCCCGTTTCCGTGTGATAAGGGTGGCGTCGGCTCATGCGCCAGTGAGTCCGCGTTCTCGAGAGGACGGGGAGCGGGCTTGAATCGGGGAGCGACGTGTGGCACGGTTGCATATCATCATCTCACAGACGGCACCAAGGAGGTTCTCTTGCCGACCATCACAGTTGACGGTCCTCCCATCGCCGACGTCGAGAAGCGCCGCTCGCTGGTTCGAGGCCTGACCGATGTCGCCGGAGAGGCGTTCGGTATCGAGAAGGCGCACATCGTCGTGCTCATTCGCGAGAACCAACCGCAGAACGTCGGCATCGGCGGCGAACTGCTGTCCGACAGACGCGGTGGCCGCGGAGACTGATCCCCCGGGAGCCGCCAATGCTGGAAATCCCGATCGACGGGACACTGGATCTTCACAACTTCCATCCATCCGATGTGAGGTCGCTAGTGCCCGATTACATTCACGAGTGCCGCAAGCGGGGCATTCTCGACGTGCGCATCATTCATGGGAAGGGCACCGGCGCGCTCAGGCAGACGGTCCACGCTGCTCTCGATCGCATGGATGAGGTCGTGTCGTTCCGGCTCGCGGGCGATGCGGGAGGCTGGGGTGCCACCGTCGCGCGGCTCACGCCGCTTCAGAGAGAACAGGAGAGAAGCGCATGACTCGCAATCCGATCCTGCCGGAGGAGCTCGTGGTCAACCCGAGCAGACTCTGGCTCTCGACATGGCTTCTTCTGACCGCCGGTGATTTCGAGAGGGGTGAGTTCAACTCGATGACCGTGGGTTGGGGGACGTTCGGAGCGATGTGGAATCGCCCCATTGCCGACGTCGTCGTCCGGCCCGTGCGTCACACCTACGGGTTCATGGAGGAGCACGGCTCGTTCACGCTGACCGCGTTCCCCGAGGAGCATCGCGACGCGCTGAAGCTCCTCGGTACGAAGTCGGGACGCGACGGTGACAAGATCGCCGAGGCCGGCCTGACGCCGATCGCGTCGGGCAAGGTCGCGGCGCCCGGATTCGCGGAGGCGGAGCTCATCATCGAATGCAGGACCATCTACTGGCACGACTTCGATCCGGCGCGTTTCGTGGAGCCGGCCATCGAGGAGAGCTATCCGGACAAGGACTACCACCGTTCGTACTTCGGCGAGATCCTCGCCATCCAAGGCACCGACGCGTGGCGGCGGCCCTGAGCAAGGAGGAAGGACCATGAGATTCCTGGCCCGTCTACTGATAACGATGATCGGTCTCTGGATCGCCGCGATGGTCGTGCCGGGGATCGTGCTCGACGGTTTCGGCACGATCCTGCTGGCGGCATTCCTGCTCGGCATCGTGAACGCGTTCGTCAAGCCGTTGTTCGTTCTGTTCACGCTGCCGCTCACGGTACTGACGCTCGGGCTGTTTCTGCTCGTGATCAATGCCGCACTCCTCGGGCTTGTCGCTCTCATGCTGGGCGGCTTCGCCGTCGCCGGCTTCTGGGCGGCGCTTCTCGGATCGCTTGTCGTGAGTCTCTTCAGCTGGTGCGCATCGTTTTTCATCGGCGCGAGCGATGAGTAAGAGCCCCTGGTGATGGCGGCCAGCTGATGGAGCGAGCATGACGAAGCTCTGCGCAATCCACCATTCGCACACCGACATCGGCTACACAGACGCGCAGAGCCTGATCGAACGGAGGCACGTCGACTTCATCCGCCAGGCTCTCGCCATCGCCGATGATTCGGCAGAGCGCCGAGGGCCGCATTTCGACGGGTTCGTGTGGACGTGCGAAGCGTTCTGGGCCGTGGAGCGGTTCCTCGAGGCGGCGACGCCGGGTGACCGGGAGCGGTTCACCCGCGCCGTGGCCGAGGGCTCGATCGGCATCTCAGCGAGCTACCTCAATTTCAACGAACTCATCGGGTACGAGTTGCTTCTCGAGTCGTTCCGTCGTGGGCGCGATCTCGGAGAGAAGCTCGGTGTTGCCGTGGATTCAGCGATGACGGCCGACATCAACGGGTACGGATGGGGATACGCCGAGGCGATGCTCGAGTGCGGAGTGGCCAACCTCTTCTCGTGCGTCCACACGCACCACGGGATGTACCCGCTTGGCGAGACGCAGATTCCGTTCTGGTGGGAGACGCCGTCGGGCGGGCGCGTGTTGGTCTGGAGCGGCGAACACTACCACTTCGGGAACGAACTCGGTCTGGCTCCCGGCGCAGCGGCGTCGTACCTGACGAAGGACGAGTGCGACGCGGAGATGATCTTCCACGACCACTGGGCCGTTGCCGAACTGCGCATCCCTCGGTATATTGCGGGACTCCGCGAGCGCGGGTACAAGTTCGACATCGTTCCTGTGATGGTATCCGGGCTCCGGACCGACAACGGTCCGCCATCCGGGCGCATCGTGGACATGGTCGAGCGTTGGAACATCGAGCACGGCGACGTCTGCCGCATCCAGATGACATCACTCTCCGGGTTCTTCGAGGAGCTGAGAGCCGAGGTCGGGGAGAGGACGAGCGAGATTCCGACCTACCGGGGGGACTGGCCCGACTGGTGGTCCGACGGCCCCGGCGGCAACCCGACCGCCACCAGACTGATGCGTGAGGCGCAGCGGCGGCTGCGGCGCGTGGACGCACTCGGCGCCGCGGTCGATGGCATGCTCCGGCATGGTGTGGTCGACGATCTTCTGCTCTATGCGGAACATACCTTCAGCCATTCGAATGCGATATCCGATCCGTGGCATCCACTCGTCACGTCGATCTCAGCGCGGAAGCAGGCATACGCGGCGACCGCGCACGATGCGGTCGTCGGCCTCGAGGATGCCGCGCTTCGACGGTTGGGCGCGCCCGGACTTGCCGTCGGCGTCCCGCTTCGTTTCACCGTCCTCAACCCGTTCGACTACCGCGTCAGCGGCGTGGCCCGTCTTCCGGTCGGCCACTACGAGTTCAACGAGCTGCGGCTCGACCGCGGAGCGCGGGTGCTTGACGCGTCGAGCGGAGCGACGATGCGTGCGCAGTTCGCGCACGTGCCGATGGGCGGTGAGTACCTCGTGTGGCTCGACCTGGCGCCGGGTGAGAGGCGCAGCTTCACGATCGAGCCGATCGAGGGCGATGCGACTCGCGCCGGCGCTGCCGGAGAGGGCGCGGGCGACGGCCCCGGGAAGTCGTCTGCTCCCGGCGGAACCCTCGAGACCGAGCATGTGCGCATCGAGTGGGTTCCCGGCGACGGGGTTGTGCGCTGGATCGACCGGGCGACCGGCAGGAATCTGCTGCGGGCGAACCCCGTCCACGGGGCGAATCCCGCTCACGGGGCGAACCCCGTTCACGGAGCGAACCCCGTTCACGGGGCCTTCACACCGGTCTACGAGGTCACACCGATGCACGGTCGGGGCGAGGCCTGCAGCGTCCGCGCGGCGATGGGGCTTAACCGCAAGGGCGATAACGTGATCCGGACCGCCGGGTGTCTCATCGGCGAGGGGGCGAGAACGGCAGGGCCCGTCGTCTCCGGCGTGACACTCGACTACGGGGTCGCAGGTTCCAGCGTGTTCCTGGTCGAGCTGTGCGCATACGAAGACGAGGCGCGCGTCGATGTCGCAGTCCGGATTCACAAGGACAGCGTATGGGAGCCCGAGAACGTCTATCTTTCACTCCCGTTCACCGCGGGTCCGAGCGAACAGCTCTGGCTCTCGAAGGCCGGGGCGTTGGAGGTTGGCGCCGCCGTCCGACCACGCATCGATCAAATCCCGGGAACGCTCACCGACTACTACGCGGTCGACGACGGATTCGCGCTCGTGAGCGACGAGTCCGGCGCCGAGGGCGGTGTCGGCGTCGTTCACGACAGCCGGATGGGCGTGGCGGTCTCCATGCCGGACTGTCACCTGCTCCAGGTCGGGCCACTCGCGTTCGGAGAACGTCTTCTGGCCGGAGATCCGAGGCTCGCAGACGACCCACAATATCTGTATGCGTGGCTGATGAACAACTTCTGGGAGACGAACTTCGCCGCCTCGCTTGGCGGCTTCCATGAGTTCCGTTTCTCCGTGCGGTGGTGTGGCCGCAGTGACACGCAGCGGACCCTGTCGGCGTGCCGAGCAGCCAACGACGGGCTGATCGTCTTCCGTCACGCGTAGCCCCGTCGGAGGCGAGTTCGTGTATACTCGGGGTCTCCTGCGGGCGCCGGGGTGGAGCCCGCGATTCCTCAGATATCGACCCCGTAGGCCCTCGCGCCGCGGACGGTCCCGAAGAGAGGATGTTGATATGACACCCCGAGCCATGTCGCGAAACGCCGGCGGACTCGTGCTGGCCGCGCTTCTCTGTGCAGCGTCCGGCGCTCACGCGCACGGCATACACCGCGATCCGGACTACGAGTTCCCCGTGCCGTCCATTGACTGCGCCCCGAGGTCATACGTCTGCCAGCGCGCGAGCGACCCGCTCGTCGTCGACGGCGTGCTCGACGAGGAGGCGTGGCTGAGCGCCGCGCGAACCCAGCTCTTCATTGATATCCAAGGTGAGCAGCTCCCCGTACCGCGATTCGAGACACGGGCCGCGATGCTCTGGGACGACGACTACTTCTACGTGGCCGCCTGGATGGAGGAGCCGCACGTCTGGGCGAAGCTCACCGACCGCGACGCGGTCATCTTCTATGACAACGACTTCGAGGTCTTCATCGACCCCGACGGCGACACGCACGAGTACTACGAGCTCGAGGTCAACGCGTTCGAGACCGAGTGGGACCTTCTGCTCACCAAGCCGTATCGCGACGGCGGCACGGCGATCGATTCCTGGGACATCCAGGGTCTTCGCACGGGTGTGAGCGTTGACGGGACGCTGAACGATCCGTCGGACGAGGACGCCGGTTGGACGATGGAGATCGCCATTCCGTGGAAGGTGCTCGAGGAGTGCGCGCACGGCCCGTGTCCGCCCGAGCCGGGGGACGCGTGGCGCGTCAACTTCTCACGTGTCGAGTGGCGGACCGACATCGTCGATGGTGACTACCTCAAGTCGGTCGACCCGGAGACCGGCGAGAGTCTCCCCGAGGACAACTGGGTCTGGTCGCCGCAGGGGCTCGTGAACATGCACTACCCGGAGATGTGGGGCGTCGTGTCGTTCTCGTCGAGTTCGGCCGGCGCGTACGACGAGGTCGCGCCGTTGCCTACCGACCTTCCCACGCGCTCCGCGCTCATCAGGCTCTACTACGCGCAGCGAACGTTCCACGGTCGACACGGCCGATACACGCGAGATCTCGCCGAGCTCGGGCTTGCGGACGCGCCCTTCGACGGAGCGCCGTGGCCGCCGGCTATCCACGTGACGCCGTGGACGTTCGAGGGCGTTCTCACCGGCCGCGACGGCAGAGTGCTCCACGTCTCGGAGGACGGGCACATCTGGTAGCGGAAGGAGAACCACATGAACATGGCGCCAGTCGACTGGAGCATCGTCATCGCCGTCCTCGGCGTCATGGTCGTGGGCGTCTTCCTGAGCCGGCAGCACATGAAGAGCGTTGCCGACTTCCTCGCGGCGGGGCGGACGGCCGGCCGCTACGCGATCAGCATGGCGACGGGGATCGCGGGTCTGGGCGCGATCACGATCGTCGGGCTGCTCGAGATGAACTACGTGGCCGGGTTCTCGATGACATGGTGGGGGTTCACGATGAGCGTCGTGATCCTCATTCTCACGGTCTCGGGATGGGTCATCTACCGGTTCCGTCAGACGAGGGCGCTGACGCTTGCGCAGTTCTTCGAGGCCCGCTACAGCAGGAACTTCCGCGTGTTCGCGGGGCTCATCGCGTTCCTCTCCGGACTGATCAACTTCGGCATCTTCCCGGCTGTCGGTGCGCGGTTCTTCATCTACTTCTGCGGCCTCCCGGCGGCGCTCCCGATCTTCGGACTGATGGTCCCGACCTACCCACTCGTGATGGCCGTTCTCCTGGTGCTTGCGCTCTTCTTCGTGTTCAGCGGCGGGCAGATCGCCGTGATCATCACCGATTTCGCGCAGGGACTCTTCGTCAACATCGTGTTCATCGTCATCGTGCTCTACCTGTACACGCAGGTCGACTGGAGCCAGATCATCGAGGCGCTCGCGGCGGCGCCACAGGAGGCGTCGCTCATCAACCCGTTCAAGACGAGTCACATCGAGGACTTCAATCTCCTCTACTTCATCATCGGCATCGTCGGAGTTGTCTACGGCGCCATGTCGTGGCAGGGGACGCAGGCGTACAACAGCTCGGCGAAGAACGCGCACGAAGCGAAGATGGCCGGCGTGCTCGGGAACTGGAAAGGGTTCCCGCAGAACCTCTTCATCCTGTTCGTGCCGATCATCATCTACACGGTCATGCACCACCCGGACTTCAGCGCGATCGCGACCAACGTCCAGGGCGTGCTCGCCGGCCTCGGGAGCGAGGCGCTTCAGAACCAGCTCCGGGGTCCGGTCACGCTGACCATGCTGTTGCCCGTCGGGCTGATGGGCGCGTTCGCGGCCGTGATGCTCGCGGCGTTCGTCAGCACGCACGACACGTATCTGCACTCGTGGGGGAGCATCTTCATCCAGGACGTGGTGATGCCGTTTCGGAGGAAGCCGTTCACGCGCAAGCAGCACCTTCTCGCGCTCCGGCTGTCGATCCTCGGTGTCGCCGTCTTCATCTTCCTCTTCAGTCTGCTCTTCCAGCAGAGCCAGTACATTTTCCTGTTCTTCGCCATCACGGGTGCCATCTTCGCCGGCGGTTCGGGCGCCGTCATCATCGGCGGGCTCTACTGGCGCCGAGGAACCGCCCCCGCGGCATGGGGCGCGCTGATCACGGGTTCCGGCATCGCCGTCGGCGGCATTCTCATGCACCAGCTGCCCAAGGAGCTCTTCGAGTCGTCGCCGCTGATCGCGTCAAGGGCGGCGCAGGCCTGGTGGATACTCCGTCACTGGCTCTACAACATCAACGGCCAGCAGTACTGGGCGGTCGCGATGGGTGCGTCGGCCCTGATGTACGTGACGATCTCCCTTCTCGGGCGCACGCAGCCGACCGATCTCGATCGGGTGCTCCACCGCGGGGAGTATGCGGTGGCCGGCGAGACCGAGGTCGTCAACGCCCAGCCCTCGCGCGGATGGCGCATGCTCGGGATGGGCAGGGAGTTCACCAGAGGTGACCGCATCATCTACATCGCGACCTACGCGCACACGGGCATCTGGATCCTCATCTTCATCGTCGGCACCATCTACAATCTGCATCACGATGTTCCCGACGAGGCGTGGGCGAACTTCTGGCGCATCTACTTCTTCATTCAGGTCGCGTTCTCGATCTTCGTGCTGCTCTGGTTCTCGATCGGCGGTTTCCGCGACATCGCGATGATGCTCAAGCGGCTGCGTGTCATGCAGCGCGACGAGGCGGACGACGGCATGGTCGGACACGACGAGGAGACGCGATGATCCTCACGCGAAGCGCATCGAACCCGATCCTCACCCGGGACGACATCCCCGACGTGGCGCCGGATGTCATTGACGTCACATCCGTCTTCAATCCCGGCGCCGCGGTCGTGGACGGGCGGCACCTTCTGCTTCTGCGAGTGCAGACGCGGGGACGGAGGACGCACCTGATGATGGCCGAGAGTCGGCCCGGTGCGACCGGAGACCCCGGCGTCGACTTCGACGTCCGGCCGGAGCTCGTGGAACTCATCGGGTTCGAGAGGATGGGGGAGACGGTCCACCACGTCTACGATCCGAGGATCACGCGGGTCGATGGGACGTGGCACGTTGTCCTTGCGGTCGATGTCGATTCGACGTGTCGGCTCGCCGTCGCGCGGACCGATGACTTCCGTCGGCTCGAGCTGGTCGGCGCAGTCGGCGAGGGACGGGACGATGGCGCGTCCGCGCCCGAGGGCGCATCATCGGTACAGGCCGACACCGCGCGCGCCTGGGACGCTGTTCGTAACGGTGTGCTCTTCCCCGAGCGGATCGGCGGGCGATACGCGATGCTCCTGCGGCCGAACCGCGTCAGCGCGGGCGAGGGACTCACGAGCGGTGACACCATCACGCTCGCAACTTCGGAAGATCTCAGGAGCTGGCGCGACGATGGCGACGTGATGTCTGGCCGCTGGCACTACTGGGACGAGTTCATCGGTCCGGGACCACCGCCCATCAAGACTCGCGAGGGGTGGCTGCTCGTGTATCACGGAATCGCCACGCACCTCGTCGGCTCATGGATCTACCAGGCGGGCGTCGTCCTGCTCGACCTTGATGACCCGACGCGCGTCATCGCGCGCGGCCGGGACAATGTGCTCGAGCCCCGCGAGACATGGGAGATGACGGGCCAGGTGCCGAACGTCGTCTTCCCGTCGGGGCTCACGGTCGATACGGCCGCGGACGGGTTCGCCGAGGCGGGCAGTGAACTTCGCCTCTACTACGGCGCGGCCGATACGTGCGTCGGACTCGCGACCACGACGGTCGGCAGACTCCTCGAGGCCTGCCGACGATAGCCTCTTCTCGCCTGCGGCAGCGTCAGGCATGTCGACGCCATGCTCATCTGTTCATCCGAAAGGACCTCCGATGCCCCCGCGCAAGGCCTTCATCGTCTCGCACACCCACTGGGACCGTGAGTGGTATCTGACGTTCCACGAGTTCCGCGTGAACCTCGTGCGCGTGGTCGCAGGTGTGCTCGACGCGCTCGAGTCGGATGAGGCGTTCCGCTGCTTCGTGCTCGACGGACAGGCGGTCGTTCTGGAGGACTACCTTGAGGCGCGGCCGGACGACGAGGAGCGAGTGCGGCGACTCGTCCGGAGCGGCGCTCTCATCATCGGTCCGTGGTATCAGCTTCCCGACGAGTTCCTCGTCAGCGCCGAGGCGCACGTCCGAAACCTCAGTCTCGGTCACCGCGTCTGCGCGCGGTTTGGACCTGTCCAGAAGGTTGGATACGTCCCCGATTCGTTCGGTCACATCGCGCAGATGCCGCAGCTTCTGCGCGGTGCGGGGATCGACTCGTTCGTCTACTGGCGCGGCAACGGTGATGAGCTTGAGGATCTCGGGCTGGAATACCTGTGGGCCGCCCCCGACGGGAGCGAGGTCACCGCCGTCAATCAGTTCGGCGGGTACTGCAACGCGGCCGGACTCGGGCTCGCGGAGATCTGGCACGCGCACACGAGGCGCGAGGTCGACGTCGACCGCGCGGTGGCCAAGGTGGGCGAGCTCTTCGAGCGGATGGATGAGCGCAGCAACGGCGACGTCTACCTGCTCTCCAACGGGTGCGACCACTTCCCCAGGCAACAGCGGTTCAGCGACGTACTCACCGCACTTGAGACTGCATTCCCAGAGACCGAATTCGCCCACACCGGGTTCGCTGAGTTCGTCGAGGCCATCAAGGCGGGTGGGCTCGCCAAGAAGCGACACGCCGGCGAACTCCTTGGCGGGCGCTACTCCCACATCCTCTCGGGTGTCTGGTCGGCCCGGATGCCTCTCAAGCAGATGAACGACGCCGCGCAAACGATGCTTGCCGACGTGCTCGAGCCGGTCATGTCCTACGCGCGCTTCGGACTCGGGGCCGAGTATCCGGACGGACAGCTTGACTACGCGTGGAAGCTGCTACTCAAGAACCACCCGCACGACTCCATCTGCGGGTGCAGCACCGACGAGGTTCATCGAGACATGGTCCCGCGCTTCCGCGGCGTCCTCGAGACGGGAGACCGGCTGCTGTCGAACACGCTCGACGGGATGGTGCCGGCGTTCGCCAGGCACGAGGCGGACGACCGAGCGACCGCCATCTGCGTTGTGAACCCGCTGCCCATGCGGCGCACGGAGGTCGTGCGGAGAATGGTCGTGCTCCAGCCGTTCGGCGTCGAACCTGATCAGCTCCGGCTGTTCAACGAGGACCGACGGGAGGTCCCGTTCACCATCGTCGAGAAGATCTTCGTGGAACGGTTCTGGGGGATCGACTACCGCGGCCTGCTCTCGGAGCAGGCGCAGCGCGAGCAGTTTGACATCTATCGGTCGCAGTTCGGGCACCGCATCATCCGCCCGGAGAGCGAACGGGAGACGGCCGACTGCTTCCTGACCATCGAGTTCGAAGCGAAGGACCTCCCGGCGCTCGGTCATGCGGTCTACTTCCTGACGGCAGACAGCCCATCCGGCGGTGCCCCGTCGCGACCCGAGCCGGCTGTGACGGTGGCAGAAGACACGCTTCGGAACGAGTTCGTCGAGGTGCGGCTCCATCCGAACGGTACCTTCGACCTGACCGATCTGGCCACCGGAGCGCTTCGCCCCGGTCTGAACCTGCTCGAGGATGTCGAGGACATCGGGGACGAGTACGACTACTCGCATGGACCGGACAGCCTGACCGTAACGTCGCAGGATGTCACGTCCGGTGAAGTTCGCGTCGTCGACGATACCGGTCTCCGCGGCGTGCTCGATGCAGCATTCGTGCTGCGGCTTCCTGCACGCATCAAGGATGATCGAACGGCGAGGAGCGATGAGTTCGTCGACTGCGGCGTCCGCGTGAGCGTTGCGCTCGCGAAGGGCCGCCCGCTGGTCGACGTAACAGTCGAGTTCGACAACGCTGCGGAGGACCACCGACTCAGGGCGGTATTCCCGACCGGAGTTGTGACCGACAGCATCACGTCGGACGGGCACTTCCTGCTCAACGAGCGCGCGATCGGTCCGGTTCAGCACGATGATTGGGTTCAGCCGCCACCGGCCACCGTGCCCCAGCAGGAGTTTTCGCTGGTCGACGATGGAAAGAGCGGACTCGCCGTCCTCAACCAGGGGCTCCCCGAGATCGAGGCATCGCGCGATAGAGACGCTCGCGCCGTGCTCTCGCTGACGCTTCTAAGGTCTGTCGGGTGGCTGTCGCGTGATGACTTCCCGACAAGACGGAGCCAGAATGCCGGACCGACGCTGTTCACGCCCGAGGCACAGTGTCCGGGACGGCACATCTTCCGCTACGCTGTGGCTCCTGTTGCCGGTGGAGCACTCGGGGCCGGACTCCCGGCGCTCTCGAAGCGCTGGCGGGTCCCGCCGCTGACGAGGCAGGGAGTGGAGGACGGGATGCGCGAGGGCGGAGCGAGTCTTCTTTCGACCACTCGCGGTGAGATTCGAGTCTCCGCGGTCAAGCGGCATGCCGTGCGTGACACGCTCGTCGTGCGGATGTGCAACCTATCGGACCGACCGGTCGATGAGACGCTCACGCTCGCCAGACGGGTCCGCGAGGCGTGGCGGACGAATCTGCTCGAGGAGCGGGGAGCCGGCATCGCGGTGACCGATGGATTCCAGATCCCGGTCTCGCTCGGTCCGCACGAGATCGCCACGGTCGAGATCCAGTTCGAGGGGGAGTGAGCGTGAGTGACTCACCGCATATAGGGACACTCAACGAGCAGGCGCTTCATGCATCGCTCAAGGAGTGGTACGCCGAACCCGGAGACCGGTTCGAGGTCCCGCTCGACGGCTTCGCTATCGACATCGTCCGAGGCGAGCTGCTCATCGAGATACAGACCCGCGGCTTCTCCTCGATCCGCCGCAAGCTCGAGCGCCTGGTCGAGACGCATCGCGTGCGCCTGGTCCATCCGCTCCCCGTCGAGAAGTGGATCGTGAAGCGTCCCCGGAAGAAGCGCGGCAAGGAGACACGCCGCCGCTCACCAAAGCACTGCACGCCGATCGACGCGTTCGTCGAGCTGGTCCGTCTTCCGCGACTCCTCAAGCATCCGAACTTCGAGTTCGAGCTCCTGCTGACGCACGAGGAGGAGGTCCGCAGCTACGACGGGACGAAGGGGTGGCGGAAGAGGGGATGGGTGACCGACGAGCGACGGTTGATCGAGGTCGTCGGACGCGAACGCATCGCGACCGTTGCCGACGCGCTCGCGTACGTTCCGGAAGACCTCAAGGAGCCGTTCGACACCGCGGCTCTCGGTCACGCCGTAGACCGCCCCAGATGGGTCGCGCAGAAGATGGCGTACTGTCTCCGGGAGACGGGCGCCATCGAGATCTCCGGCAAGAGCGGCAACGCGCTGCTGTACGTTCGGTCCGGCAAGCGGTAGCCGCGCGGGAATGCGCGGCCGACGAGTATGAGACCGCGGGGGCACAGAGAGAGACGGCGGGGCCGATGGCCCCGCCGTTCTCGTGTCGGGCTTGATCCCCGGTGGTGCTACTTGACCAAAACCATCTTCCTCGTCGCGACGCTCTCGCCGGCGATGAGCCTGACGAAGTAGACGCCCGAGCCGACGGCGTCGCCGTGCGAGTCCCTGCCGTGCCAGATCGCTTCGTGCGGACCGGCGTCACGCTGGCCGCTCTCGAGGACGGTCACGAGCCTGCCGCGCACGTCGTAGACCGCCAGTTCGACCTGTGCCGGACTTGGGAGCGAGAACGCGATGTTCGCGGTCGGGTTGAACGGGTTCGGTCGCACCGGGTGGAGCTTCACGTCGCGGATGAGTTCCGGCTCCTCGACGCTAGAGCCCTCACCGCTGATGCCCCAGATCTCGACGTCGTCGATGTTCCAGCCGCAGTACTGCCATCCGCCGTCGGTGACGCCCATCGTCCAGCGGAGGTAGACGGTCTCCGCGTCGTCGGCGACCGAAGAGATGTCGATGCTCATCTGTGTCCACGCGTTGTCGGTGATCTCCTCGGTGTTCTCCCAGAGCGTGGTCCATGAGGAGCCGTCGGCGCTCGCGCGGATGTAGGCGTGGTCGTACTCGGGCGTCTCGACGCCGAGCCATCTCCAGAACCTCAGGTGCGTGTTGTAGAGGTCGCTGCAGTCGATGGACGTCGTCGTCAGGTGTGACTCATCCAGGTTGTTCGGATAGTCACCGCCGAGGTTGTACCCGTAGACGTCGTCTCCCGTGTACGCGGAGGTCGGGTCGGGGTTGCCGTACTGCCCGCCGCCGCCCGTGGGCTGTCCGTACGCCCAGTCGTCCTCGGTCGTCCAGCCCGGGTCGGTGTCGAGCGTCCACTCGTACTGCTTCTCGCTCGTCCCGATGGCGACGACAACGTCGCGTGTCGTATCACCCAGACCGTTGGAGAGGTTGCGGAACGAGATCGACGCGACGTGTGCTCCGTCGGGGAGGGTCTCGGCGTTCGAGTTGATCGTGACCGTGACCGTGGCCGGAACGCCGGGTGTCAGCGAACCTCCGGTGTCACCCGAGAGTGAGACCCACGTCGCCGACGAGGGGATCACCTCGACCTGGTAGTTGGCCGGGGCGTCGCCGCGGTACTCCATCACGTAGTCCTGGCTCACCGGAGTGAACGGGCCGCCGCTCGGTCCCTCGGACTTGAAGTGCGTGCCCGGGTCGATTGAGAGCCCGGCGTCGATCGTGAGCGCCTTCATGCAGAAATTGCCCGTCTGGCTCCACTGCCCGTCGTCGAAATCGTAGAAGTCGAGCCACTCGCCACCGCTCTTGTAGTAGCTCTCGCCGGCGTTTGCCACCGAAGCGACGATCGTGCGGTAGTCCGCGCCGAGCAGGACCGGAACGTCGGACGTGCGGTCGTACGGGTGGCCGCCCTGCGAGAGCTCGAGGTAGACGTAGAAGTCGTTCCCCGCGTAGAGATTCGCGGTCGGATCGAGATCGACCGTGTGAAGTCCGGCGTGATCGTACGTGCCGGTCTCCTCCGCCATGAGGTCGGAGAGCGTACCCCCCGAGAATGTGTCGTAGATGCGGACCGTGTAGTCGACGGTGTCGACAGCCGTGAAGAAGTTCACCGCCTTGAGGAGTTCGTCGCCATCGGCAACGAATGCGTTCATGGCCTCGGTCGCGACGGTGAGCGTGTCGCGCCAGCCGTGGTAGTCGTGGTAATACACGTGCTCGTATTCAAGCGGCTCCACGCCGCGGAACACGATAGCTCCCATCTCCTCGTTCTGAGCGCAGTGCTTGTCGTAGTAGGAGATCCAGAAGTAGCCGCTGTAGCCCCAGCCGGAGCCCCAGCTGTTCTTGCAGAGCCAGGCGCCGGGCCCCGGAGCCTGCGTGCTCTTGTTGTCGTCCCATCCGATGATGGCGACCGCGTGGTTCGGTTCCCAGCTGTGGGTGGGCGGCTGGTAGTGGATGTAGTTGGACATGAACTGGGCATCGTAGCAGAGACACGTGCCGACGACGCCATAATCGATCACGGCCTGCTTGATCTCGTCGATGTGTTCGAGGTTCTCGCCGGCGACGTGCCACTCGACGTCGCGCGGGTAGTAGTAGTGAAAGCTCGGGTCGTATCGGAGCGGGGGAGAGCTGTAGGACTGCCCGTCGATGTCGCGGACGGCTCCCTCGAGACGGGCGAGGTACGCGGTGGTCACACGGTAGTCGCCGCCCTGGTGTATCTCCAGTCCGCCTGCGTCCGGAAAGATGTCCTGATTGTACTCGCTGTTGAATCCGTTCCACCAGTCGAGATGGTACTCGGCCAGGTTCGGCTCGCCGGTCTCGCCGGCTGCCGCCCAGACGCCCGTCATCAGGAGGTTGCCCTCCATGGCGGCCATCGCCCCGTGCGTCCAGCAGGTACCGCCGGTCTGGCTCTTGACGGAGGTGACGTAGTTCTCGCCGCCGACGTTCCGGAGATCGTACGTGGCCGGCGGGTCGGCTGCGGCGGTCATCGCAAGCACGACCGTGAGGACGAGCGTGCTCAGCACAAGAGCTCTGCGTACCATTCTTCGCTCCTTGCCCATG
>Ga0180435_10001308_pt1 | contig 26132 bp, 30 predicted proteins | sample SS_ome_3_FD_132467 | JGI IMG/M metagenome (GOLD analysis project Ga0180435, IMG submission 132467) | Hypersaline lake sediment archaeal communities from the Salton Sea, California, USA - SS_3_S_1 metaG | ecosystem: Environmental > Aquatic > Non-marine Saline and Alkaline > Hypersaline >... | reverse complement strand
GAATTCCTGTCCATGGTTGAGGATGAACGTGTCGCCGATGTCATCATACAGGGTCAGGAGCTCTTTATCAGGGACGTGAATGGTGGAAGATACAAGGTTTACGCCCCCCAGGATAATGATTTGATTGGTACGTTGCGAGCCAGGGGGGTCACAATAGAGGCAAAGCCGCCGGATGAGACGCCCTGGTTCATTTCCATTCTCGCCTCATGGTTCCCCATGATCATTCTAATCGGTGTTTGGATTTTTTTCATGCGTCAAATGCAGGGGGGAGGAGGAAAAGCGCTCTCGTTTGGAAAAAGCAGAGCACGCCTTTTATCCGACCAGATGGAGAAAGTCACCTTTGAAGATGTCGCAGGTGTCGAAGAGGCTAAGGAGCAACTGACTGAGATTATAGATTTCCTGAGAGAACCCAAAAAGTTTACCAAGCTTGGGGGCCGGATACCAAAAGGAGTTCTGCTCGTGGGAGCACCCGGAACCGGCAAAACATTGATGGCAAGGGCTATTGCCGGTGAAGCCGGCGTCCCGTTTTTCAGCATCAGTGGATCCGACTTTGTGGAAATGTTCGTGGGAGTGGGTGCATCACGTGTGAGGGACTTGTTCGTGCAGGGGAAAAAAAATGCCCCCTGTATCATTTTCATTGACGAAATAGATGCCGTGGGCAGGCATCGAGGTGCCGGCCTTGGCGGCGGCCATGATGAAAGAGAGCAAACACTGAACCAGCTGCTTGTGGAAATGGACGGCTTTGAATCAAATGAAGGCGTCATCCTGATATCCGCCACCAACCGTCCGGATGTACTGGACCCCGCGCTCCTGCGCCCCGGACGTTTTGACCGTCAGGTCATTGTCCCGCTGCCCGACATAAAAGGCCGGGAAGGCATTCTCAGTGTGCATATAAAGAAAACACCGATTGCCAAGGATGTGGACATCAGTGTTCTCGCCAAAGGGACCCCCGGCTTTTCCGGTGCGGATCTTGAAAACCTGGTCAATGAAGCCGCCCTCATTGCCGCAAAAAAGAACCAGGAACGCCTTGAAATGGCGGATTTCGAAGAGTCAAAAGACAAGGTCTTCATGGGAATGGAGCGAAAATCAAAAGTAATAAAAGAAGAAGACCGAAAAACAACCGCCTATCATGAAGGAGGACATGCCCTTGTTGCCCGCTTTCTGCCCGGGACGGACGTGATAAATAAAATTACCATTATTCCGAGGGGCCGTGCCGCAGGTGTCACCTGGTTCTTACCGGAAGAGCGCGACTTCAGGTACAAAGATCAACTGGAAAGCGATCTGTCGGTGGCCTTCGGCGGCCGTGTGGCTGAAGAAATCGTATTCGGCAGAATCAGTACCGGTGCTTCCAATGACATCAAACAAGCCACCGAGCTTGCGCAGCACATGGTCCGAACCTGGGGGATGAGCGAAAACCTGGCACCGTTGTCCTTCGGCCAGGGCGAAGAACAGATTTTTTTAGGGCGGGAAATCCAGCAGCACAGGGACTACTCGGAAGAAACGGCACGTGAAATCGATAAAGAGATATCGCACCTGATCACCGACAACTATGCACGGGCAAAAAAGATCCTTGAAGAAAATATGGACATACTGCACCGTCTTGCGGATCTTCTTCTTGAAAAAGAAACCGTAATGGGCAAGGAACTGGACGAACTGATCTGCTCCATGAGACCGGATGCGGAGTTGCCGTTTTGCATAAACAAAGGTCAGGACGCCGCCACCGATAAAAATGAATAGTTTCATCCACCTGTCAACTAGTGACCATACCCTTATCATGGGGGTATTGAATCTGACCCCGGATTCCTTTTCAGACGGCGGCAAATTTTTCGACTGTGATACGGCTGTTGCCCATGCGTTACATATGGTGGAGCAGGGTGCGGATATCATTGACATTGGTGGAGAATCCAGCCGCCCCTTTTCGGAACCCGTTTCCCTTGAAGATGAAATTGACCGGGTTCTTCCCGTAATTGAAAAACTGGCCAAAAAAATCGATACCCCGATCTCCATTGATACAACCAAATCCGGGGTGGCAAAACGCGCCATCGACGCCGGGGCCGGTATGATAAATGATATCAGCGCCTTTCAACTTGACCCCCGAATGCCTGACGTCGCATCACGTGCAGGCGTCCCGGTCATCCTGATGCATATGAAAGGCACGCCCAAAACCATGCAAACCGCCCCCCACTACGATGATCTCATCGGAGAGGTGAAGGCATTTCTAAGAAATGCCGTGGACCATGCCGTTCAATCCGGCATTTCGACCTCCCATATTATTATTGACCCGGGTATCGGATTTGGGAAAACATTTGAACACAACTTTATGATATTGAATAAGCTCAGGGAGCTTCGGTCCATCGGGGTTCCCATTCTTGTGGGCCCGTCCCGAAAAGCATTTATCCGGGATAGACTGAAAGGTGAAGACGGCACCCCGCCTGACCCCTCTTCACAAATTGTGGAAAAAGGAACCCAGGCTGCCGTGGCAGCCGCGGTCTTAAACGGAGCTGATATCATCAGGTGCCATGATGTCGCCGGAACCAAAGTAACATTAACAATAATAGATGCCATAAGGAGCACCGCTTAACATGCTGCTTGTTATTGATGTTGGAAATACGAATACGGTGATGGGAATCTTTAACAAAGACAATCTCATAACAAGCTGGCGGATCCGCACGGAAAGAAGAACGACGGGTGACGAATTTTCCGTACTAGCCTCAGGCCTGTTCAGGGGAAGCGACATTCAGTTCAAGGATATAAAGCGGACCGTCATCTCCTGTGTTGTACCTCCTGTGGTTGATGTTTACAACGCGTTTTGTAGGAAATACCTGAACCATGCGCCTGAATGGATTGATGCAACATCTTCCGGCATTATGCCCATCTTATACGGGAACCCGTCGGAAGTGGGTGCGGACAGGATTGTCAACGCCGTCGGTGCCTACAGTAAATATAAAAAAAGTCTTATCATCGTCGATTTTGGAACCGCCACGACGTTTGACGCCGTATCTGAAAACGGCGAATACTTAGGCGGCGCAATTTCACCGGGGGTTATGATATCATCAGAGGCATTGTTTACCAATGCCTCCAAACTGCCGAGGGTGGAACTGTTCACCCCGCCCCCCAAAGTGGTGGGCAAAGATACCACCGAAAGCCTGAAATCCGGTATCATTTTTGGATACGGCGGACTTGTGGACGGAATCGTGGGAAGAATGAAAGCCGAGATGGGAACCGACCCTTATGTTGTGGCCACAGGGGGCCTGGCGGAAATGATGGGCCGTGTATCGGGGTCAATAGATGCGGTTGAGCCGGATTTGACCCTAGAGGGCCTAAAAATTATCAGCGATGCCAAGGATGCCGGCAACCCCTCCTAAAATTAGTTTTCGCCGGTTTTCCGGAGCGCAAGATAAATATTCACAAAAAGAATCAGCAACGCGCCGATCCATCCTTTCAGATTAAGTGAGGCTTCCGATGCAATCCAGGGGCCAAGGACGGCAGCGAGAAGAATCCTGGACGAAGAGATGATTCCGCCCTCCACTGCGGTTACATAACGAAAACCAAGCGTCAGCACGTATTGCCCGATGACACCGAGCCCGGCGCAGAGTATCAGATAGCCGGCCTCCTCCCTGTTCGGCATATAAATATAATCATGGAAAATAATAAAGATAATAATCGATCCAAGCCCGAATAAATAAAACAGGATGGTTTCAGTGTCATGATACCTGCGGCTCATATTTAGATATAAAATTGCACCTGCGGCGAAGATGCCGGATGCGATTCCCCAGATATTATTCACATTCGGTGACATCTTCTCCGGTGAAGTGATGAACCATATGCCTAAAAAGGCAAGCCCCACCATTACCAGAGCAACTTTATCCCGCTGATCCTTCAATATAAACCATGAAAAAACAGCCACAAATATCGGGTAGGTCATGTTTAAGATATTACCTTCAGCAAGGGACGTCAGTGAAACGGATTTATAAAAACAAAACACCGCAATACAGTTCAGGACGGTCCGTCCGATTAACAGGTCGTAGCGTTTTGGAGCAAGGTCTCTCCTGCCCGCCACCAGCAAAAAGCAGACCACTACAAATCCCAGTAAAAACCGGCAAAATACAAAAAAGGACGCGTCAATGGATACCGATGATTCCGCCCATCGGATCACGGCGGTTGAAACATAAAATAAAAACGCCGACAGAAATACACAGATACAGCCAAACAGATGCCTGCCGGTTTTTTCCCCTGCCATACCATTTTTATTTACAGGTTCCATGGTGTGGGGATATTACTAAAAAGGGCGAATTTAGCAACAGAATACAATGCATAGATTCACTTCAGCTCGAAACCGGTTGATAAAGCTAGTGCAGGACTTGATTAATCTTGTGATGAGGGTGTATCATTATCATAAATACGGGGATTAAAGCCAAAACAAGATACCATGCGCCTTGATAATAAAATGATACGGAAACTGATTGATCTGTGCAGAAATTTTCAGCAACAGACAATAAACAGGATCGCCCAACCATATTCCACCGATGAGGACAGCCTCGTCTACTGGCGATCACAAATTCTCTTTGCCATCATAATGACAGGGTGGATACTGGGCACCATAGCTATCATTGCCTCAATCGGACTGTATTTAAAAGAAAAAACGTGGGGCCTTGCCCTCTTGAACGCATGTTGCTTTGTCCTTTGTGCGGTTCTTATTTTCTCAAAACGAATACGCCACGAGGTTCGAACATCCATTGCTCTGATAATATTCTATGCAATAGGAGTTACGGTTATCCTGTCTGTGGGGCCGTTAAGCGGGGGCGCTGCATGGCTGTTTTCTTTCGTTGTGCTTGTTGCGGTTCTATTGGGAGCAAAGCCGGCTCTCATAGCTGCTGTCATTAACGCATGCACCTTATCATTGATCGCCTGGTTAATCAGTACCGGTAAAATCGGTCATCATTTCATCTTCTTCAAGACACATCAATCCATGATTGCCACAGGCACAAACTTTATTGTTTTGAATATCATCGTGGCGGCTTCAGTAGCGGTTCTGGTAAAAGGACTTATGTCCACCCATGAAAAAGAAAAGGCTCTCACCAAGGCGCTTGAACTTGAAATACAGGAACGTAAAGCAGCGGAAAAGGACCTTCTGGACAGCGAAACCAAATACCGTCTCCTGGCTGAAAATGCAAAGGATGTCATCTGGGTGAGGGATTTGAACATGAATCTTGTGTATGTCAGCCCTTCCGTTGAAAAGGTCCGCGGGTACACCGTCGAAGAAGCAATGAGCCAGTCCATTGAGGAGGTGCTTACCCCTGACTCTCTCAAAAAAGCACTCAGCTTGTTTGCACGGTTTCGTCAAATGGAAAACAGCGAACAAGCCGATCAGTATCTTGTTGAGCTTGAGCACCGCTGCAAAAACGGCCGGACAATATGGTTGGAGCTCAGAATGTCATGGATGCATGACAAACATGGTAAGCGGTCCGGAATTCTGGGCGTCAGCCGCGATATTTCCGAAAGGAGGCAGTTGGAGGATCAATTAAGGCAGTCTCATAAACTGGAAGCCGTCGGAACACTAACCGGCGGTGTTGCCCATGATTTTAACAATATCCTCAACATTATTATTGGGAATACGGATCTGGCTCTTGACGATATTCCGGATGGGAATCCTGCATCTGTCTGCCTTGACAATATCAGAACTGCAAGTTTAAGGGCCACGGATATTATAAAACAGCTTCTCAATTTCAGCCGGAAAACAGACCCTGATCTTCAACCCCTGAAGATTATACCCATCATTAAAGATGTCCTTAAGTTCCTGCGCTCAACAATTCCAAGCAATATACGATTTAAGGAAAACATATCGGATGAAGATATCACTGTGCGAACAGACCCGGTTCAAATCAACCAGGTGATAATGAATCTTTGTATCAATGCCTACCATGAAATGGAGGAAACGGGCGGAATTCTTGAAATAGCCGTCATGAAAGACACACTGGATGAAGACGCCGCCGGTCAATATCCGGATCTGACCGGGGGGGACTATGTTAAATTAATGGTGAGCGATACCGGGTCCGGAATAGATCCCGCGATTTTTGACAAGATATTCGACCCGTATTTTACAACCAAGGAAACAGGAAAAGGGTCGGGTATGGGACTGTCTGTGGTGCACGGTATCGTGAAAAACCACAATGGTGCGATTACCGTTGACAGCAACCTCGGGAAGGGGACAACATTTACAATACGTCTCCCTGCAGCTGCTATTAAGCCCGGAGCGGAAACGGAAACCGCGGGCGAAGTCCCTGTCGGAAATGAAACAATTCTCTTGGTGGATGATGAACACCTCATTGTCAGCATGACGGAAGATATGCTAAAGCGGCTGGGGTATGAAGTGGAAGCCAGAATGAATCCGGTTGAAGGGCTGGAGCTGTTTCGTTCCAAACCCGACCGGTTTGACCTGGTTATCACGGACATGACCATGCCGCAGATGACCGGTGTTGAGTTCTCTAAGAAATTGATGGCCATCCGGCCTGATATTCCCGTTATTATATGTACAGGCCATAGTGCCCGGATCAGTGCAGAAAAAGCCAGAGAGATTGGAATTGCAGCTTATATAATGAAACCTGTCATTAAGCAGGAGATTGCAACAACCATTAGACATGTGCTCGACAATTAAGACACTGCAGACTTCCTTTACCATAGCCGCAATGAACCGGAGTGGAGGCGCTTATTGATGACCACTAAACCCGCTTATGATCAACTGAAAAAAAGGGTTCGGGAGCTTGAACATACGGAATCCGAACTGAAAAAGACCAAGGACATGCTAAAGGAGTGCGAAGAGCGCTATAAGCAGATTTTTACCATTGCCCCGGCCGGAATTTATGAGGTGGATTTCCGCTCAGGAAAGTTAGTCGACGTCAATGATGCGATATGTGACTATTCAGGATACACGAAGGACGAGCTTCTTTCAATGAATGCCGCGGATTTGTTAACCGGGGAAAGTAAAAAAAAGTTCTTGGACAGAATAAAACGGATATTAAACGGAGAGACGGTATCCACCGATGTGGAATATGCTATCCATAAAAAAGACGGGGGCATTATCCGCCTGAACATCAACAACCGGTTCATCTATGACGGAGCTCATCTGGTGGGGGCAACCGTTGTTGCAACGGATGCCACCGAACGGTGGAAGATGGAGGCGTCCCTAAACGAAAGTGAAAAGAGGTACAAGGAATTATTTGACTCTTCACTGGATTGTATTTACCTGCATGACTTTGAGGGTAATTTCATAGACGCCAACCCTGCCGCTCTGAATCTCCTGGGATACACGAAGGAGGAAATTCAGTCCCTCAACTTTGGTTTTTTTTTGAAAGAGAATGAACTTTCCGACGCATTCGAAGGGGTGAATGAAATTATACGAACAGGGCGCCAGGAGGATCTGGCCGAATATGAGTTAAAAAAGAAAAACGGTGACTATGTGACGGTTCAAACCAAAGGGTCGTTATTGTTCAAAGAGGGCAAGCCATGGGCGATAATGGGAACCGCAAGGGACATCACCGAGTATAAACGGGCCCAAGATAAACTGAGGGAGAGTGAACGCCGGTATCGCCTTTTCGCTGAAAACGTCTCTGATATTATCTGGACCCTGGATATGAACATGGATCCCACCTATTATAGTCCATCGATAACCCGGCTCCAGGGATTTACCGTTGAAGAAGCATTGGCCAGGCCCATTGAGATATCAATGACCCCGGCTTCTTTTGAAGCCGTCAGTAAAGTCATCGCCGAAGAGCTCGTTTTGTTGAGTAAAGGGCAAAGTCCTCCCGGCAGATCCAGAACGGTGGAAGTTGAATTCTACTGTAAAGACGGGTCCACCATATGGGCAGAAGTTGAAGCAGGCTTTTTTTACGATGACGACGGGCAGGCGCAAGGGATAATAGGCGTAACCCGCAACATCACAGATCGCAAGAAAGCCGATGAAAAGTTAAAGAAACTGCATGAAGAATTGGAAGAACGGGTTGAACAGAGAACCCGGGACCTGGCAAAGATCAACTATGAGCTGGAGGAAAAGACGGTTAATCTTAAAGAGGCCAATACCGCCCTGAAGGTGCTTTTAAAGAGAAGAGAGGAAGACCAGGCAGAAGTTGAAGATAAAATACTTGCCAATGTCAACGAACTCATCATACCGCTCATTGATACCATAAAAGGGACAAAACTGGATGAGCGGCAGGCCACATGGCTGGATATACTGGAGACAAACCTGAAAGATATCGTGTCACCGTTTTCCCGTGGAATGAGTTCAAAATACTGGAGATTAACCCCCAACGAGTTCCAGGTTGCCGGTTTCATCAAAAATGGGAAGACCACTAAAGAAATAGCGGATTTACTTCATGTCGCAACAAGCACCATCAACACTCACCGCGATAATATCAGGAAAAAACTTGGAATAAAGAACCGAAAGATAAATCTTAAAGCATACTTGTCCGACTTGAAGTAATATGGATTAGTTATCCTTAAACAATATCACCATGAAAGGAGGCAGGCCTTGACGGTTGAGGTTATAAAAAACGATACTATCTGCACAATTCTCATTAACCGGCCGGAAGTCAAAAATGCCGTAGACCGCCCCACCGCCGAAAAGCTTTCCAGGGCCTTCAGGGAGTTTGAAAATGATGATGAGCTAAAGGTCGCTGTGCTGGGGGGGGCAGGAACCACCTTCTGTGCAGGGGCTGACCTGACGGCTGTGGCAAATCTTGATGAAACCAGGATACACAGGCTGGAAGAAGACGGTGACGGCCCGCTGGGACCCAGCCGGATGGTATTAAACAAGCCGGTGGTCGCCGCCGTTTCCGGTTACGCGGTTGCCGGCGGCATTGAACTGGCCCTCTGGTGTGACCTAAGGGTCATGGAGGAGACAGCGGTATTCGGTGTCTTTTGCAGACGGTTTGGTGTTCCCCTCATAGACGGGGGCACCATAAGACTTCCCCGCCTCATCGGTATGAGCCGTGCATTGGATCTTGTCCTAACCGGCCGCCCGGTGGAGGCCAAAGAGGCTTATAATATGGGCCTTGCCAACCGCGTGGTCCCCCATGGCATGGCCCTGAAAGAAGCCGAAAACCTGGCCGGAGAAATCGCGGCATTTCCAAGCATATGCATGAACAGCGATCGAATGGGTGTCTACGAGCAGTGGTCTCTCCCCCTCGAGGAGGCCATGAAAAATGAATTCCGGCGGGGCATGAAAGTGATAGAAAGCGGTGAAAGCTTAAATGGTGCCGCCCGCTTTAAAGAAGGCGACGGCAAGCACGGTAAATTTTAAATAACTAACCAAAGCGGCTGGATAAAACGTATGTTAAAGCGATACCGGGTCGCATTGATCCAACAAGCCGACAGGGAGACAGGCGATGAAAACATATGAGGTGGTCGTTATCGGGACCGGCACGGCCGGTCAGACAGCAGCAATTGAGATTTCGAGCCATGGGCTCAAAGTGGCTGTCATTGAACAGAGCATTGAACCGGGAGGCGTGTGTGCAATGCACGGCTGCCAGCCCAAAAAATTCTTTTATGAAGCAGCCGAAACCGTGGCAAGATGCCGTCACCTTTTGGGCAAAGGGATTACCGGGGAGCCCGACGTCAGTTGGGGTGATATTTTAAAAGAAAAAAACAAATTTACATCCCCGATTCCCGAACATACGGTGAATGGATTGAAAGGCAGCGGCATCGACTTTTTTGAGGGCACCGCCGTTTTTACAGGTGCGCAAACACTAGCGGCAGGAGATGAAGACATCAAAGGCCGATATATTATCATTGCTACCGGGGCTGAACCGGCTGACTTGCCGGTTAAAGGCAGCGACCTCATGATAACGAGCAATGATTACCTTTCCCTTAACCGCTTGCCCGGCCGCATTGCCTTTGTGGGAGGCGGATTCATCTCTTTTGAGTTTGCCCATTTTGCGGCAAGGCTTGGCAGCAGGCCCGGTGATATACATATCATTGAGTCACAAAATAATGTGCTGAGATCGTTTGATTCAGACATGGTTCGAGAGCTGATTGCCGCCTCAAAAGATGAAGGGATCACCATTCATACCGGGGTTAAACTTATTGAAATAATAAAAAAAGCCGATTACTTTCAAGTGATCGGCGAATCGGATCCGGATATAGAAGTCGATCTGGTCGTAAACGGTGCCGGAAGACGACCCAATATTCAATCCCTGAATCTTGAGGCTGCCGGTATTGCCTACTCAGGAGCAGGAATTACCGTGGATCGAACCATGAGAACGTCGAACCATAACGTCTTTGCGGTGGGGGACTGTGCATCCACCGTCCAACTGGCGAGGGTTGCTGATATGGAGGCAAAAACAGCAGCGAATGCGATACTGAATGAGTTGGATGGCAGAAATTGCAACCCCATGGATTATGATGTTATCCCCACCGTTCTCTTTACATACCCCCAGCTTGGAATGGTGGGAAAAACCGAAGAGCAGTTGCAAAAGGAGGATGTCAAGTACTGGAAAAGCTCGGATACAAACTTGGCATGGCCCACCTACCGGAGAATCGGTCTGCGGCATGCGGCTTACAAAATTCTGGTGGACGCCCATGAGCACATTCTTGGCGCTCATTTTCTCTCTGATAATACAACCGGTCTTGTCAATACCTTCGCCCAGGCCATGAGGGGCGGGGTTACCGTCAGCAAACTCCTTGAAAGCAGCATTCTTTCACCCTATCCATCAAGGGAAAGCGACATACTGTATATGCTCTCTCCTCTCGTGGAATGAAATTGACCTTTTAGCCGCACCTATCTTGTCCTTGTCGCCCCGCCGGATCAGTTGTGAATCTATACAATGTTTAATTTTTTCTATTACAATTTTAAATTTTATGTTATGAGAAACTAACTATGTTGAGCCAAAACAATTTAAGCCGGGTATTTTCAATACCTGTTTTTAAGCAAGTTAAACGTCAGTTAGGTGCAATTAAAAGGGCACATTTACAATTATGCCTATTTCCTATGACATAGACCGGGAGCGTGACCTGACAACCTTCACCCTGTCCGGCGAATTAAATTTCCGTGATTTTAAATCGACATTTGATCATTACAGGAAAACCGGGCCCACATCACTTGAGCTTTACAATACAAGCGACCTGGCCGGCAGACGCCTGTCCTCCGATGAGTTGAGTATGCTGGCTGACTATCTTTCCCAATATAAAGATGTCAGGCCGCCGGGGAGCAAAACAGCCATAGTTGCTTCAAAAGATCTGGATTACGGATTATCGCGAATGATCTCGAATCTTACGGAAGGAAGAACTTTTTATAATATCCAGGCGTTTCGAAGTATGGATGAAGCCAAGAAGTGGCTGTCAGTCGGTGGTCAGTGACTCAGCAAAGCCCCTGATACTGTTTAAAAGAAAAAACCGCTCCCTTTCCTTTACCCCCTCTGTCATTTGAAAGAAACCCGACAGAAGGGGGTCCTCCGTGAAAAGTCGTGAAAGGATTTCGTTTTCACGGTTTGTCCCGGAGTGCGTATCCATCTCGTCTTTGACAATATCCTTCCACAGCAAAATCTGGTTTCTGTGTTTCACGAGCATATCCACCGCATCAGCGGCCAGACCGTAATGGCCGTAACATATGTATTCCGGGTCAGTTGCAATGAGCCTGTCTATGCTTTTAATGGTGACCTCGGGGTAGAATACCGGTGGTGTTGCGGGACGCATATAGTCTGTTGTCGGGTCTGTTTTAATATAAACGCCGCCGGCTTCTCCGGCAAAAACATGCCGCCCTTTCCGTATACTGACATGATGGGGCGAGTGGCCCAGAGTCGGTATAATGAATACATCCGTTGAGTCAAATGAATCGGACGCCAACAGACGGTGCATGGGAACAGGCCTGACAGGGCCGTAAGCTCTACCCCTCTCGCCCAGGGTTTTTATCGTCCCCGCCACCAGCCTTTCCGGATCTGCTAAATGAGGGATCGCCGCAGGGTGGCAAACAATGGGGGCGGAAGAAAAGTGCGTTGCGATGTCACCTACTCCCCCTGCGTGGTCCAAGTGGATATGGGTAAGAAAAATAAAATCCAACCGGTCGATATCAAGGCGTTGAAGTGCCTGTACTAGCGCCCCCGCCGTGACCGACGGGCCGACATCGACAATAAACGAAACCGGCCCTTTAAACAGCCATACGCTGATAAAATCTGTAAATCCCGGAGCGGGGGGAGGAAGGGTGATTAAAAAAAGGTTGTTTGAAAGCTTGGCGGCACCGGCACTCATTAAAAGACGGATCCTTAATCCGATTCCATGCCCATGAGAGATTCAAGCTGTTTTATATCTTCTTTTACAGCCCGTTTTTCTTCCTCTGAAAGGTTCCCCTGGCTCAGCCTTTTCTTAAGGCCGAGCAGCATCATTTCTTCACGGTATTCGTTACACGTATAGTTGCCGGTGTTTTTATCCATCCTTCTAAGCTATTCTTCCTGCATTCTTCAGTTCTTCGAGATACAACCTGTAAAAAATAGTATTGGATGACAGGCCGTGCTCCAATATTTTTTCAAACTCATCCATGTTCTTCGTGTTGATAATCATATTCACACTTTTGCCAAGGGTCATCATATTGTCAAGGGTTTCAAACCGGTCGGTGAGCATCAGGGCGAATATATTTCTTCGAATGCTCATCGGAAGCCTCGACAGATAAATAAGAATGCCGTTCTTATCCGGGTCTTTTGTCCCGAAACTCTCATTAAAAATGATGACATCAAATGTATGATAGCGAATTTTTCTTATGGCTTCGCGAACATCGTCCACTACGACTATATGGTACTCCATAAAATCAAGGACCGGCTTAATAATGTCCCGGTTTTTCTTATCAGATTCACAGATCAATGCGGTCTTTCCCTCATCCTCGATAAATTCGAATGTTTTATCGGGGGGTTCGTATTCATCGGGGATGCCGTCATCAAACTCGAACCCCATGTCATCATCCTGTGTATCCGTATCCGGGTCAAGAGGGCCACGATCCTCTTCCTCCGAACGTCCTCCCACGGATATAGGCTCTTTACACTTGGGGCATTTAAACGTGGTCGGCTTTTCATCGGTAACCTTACCTTCCGGTACTTTTAGAGTCGCCCGGCAGTTTGTACATGTAATTTTCATTATACGCGCATACCCTCCTATCGGAATTTGCCGTAAGCTCTGTCCATCTCGAGGCTGTCGATATCCGTCGTCGCCTCTCCCTTGGCACTTTTAATTCTGTCAATTCCCCGGCCGACGATATCCTTTCGCGAACCGAAGGCCAGGGCCGTATCTTCGGAAATATACCCCTGCTCGTATAAAGCGATCATGCTGTCATCAAAGGTGGTCATGCCGAACGCTCTATTGGCTTCCATGATGTCATAAAATGTTTTACCTTCAGACTCCCCGTTCAGAATGGCATCCTTTACACGAAGATTTGATCCCATTATTTCAAACGCCGCGATGCGGCCGCCGATTTTTTTCGGAAGCAGGCGCTGGCAAACAACCCACCGAAGCGTTTCCGCGACCCGTATCCGGATCTGGCTTTCCTCTTCCGTGCTGAACATGCCCAGTATTCTGTTGATTGTCCTTCCGGTATCAACCGTATGCAGGGTTGTTAAAACAAGATGCCCTGTTTCGGCAGCTCTCAAGCCGATTTCAATTGTTTCGCGATCCCGCATCTCTCCGACGAGAATGACTTTAGGGGCCTGCCTCAGCGCCGCTCTAAGACCATTGGCGAAGGTATCAAAGTCACGGCCCAGTTCCCGCTGGTTAAAGGTGGCTTTTTTATGGGGATGTTCATACTCGATGGGATCTTCCAGTGCCACGACATGGATGGCCCTGTTCTCATTGATATGCTCAAGGATGGCCGCAAGGGATGTCGATTTTCCCGTTCCCGTTGCACCGGTTACAATAATAATCCCATTTTTTTCTTCTGCGAGTTTATAAAACACCTCCGGCAAATTCAATCCGGAAATGGTCGGCACCGTCGATTCAAGACGCCTCAACACAATGGAGTAATTGCCGCCCTGGGAAAAAATATTAACCCTGAAACGCGCTTTTCCCGGCAAGCTGTAGGAAAGGTCACAAGACCCCTCATTGATAAGCCTTTCCGTTAGTATTCGATCATTATTGATAAGATTAAGCGCAATCCTTTCTGTCTGGAAAGGCGTCAGCTCAATGAAGTGAGGGGCCATATCCACACTAAGGAGATCTCCGGAACTTTCCACCTGGAACGGTCTGCCAACGGTGAGGTTCAGGTCCGAAACATTCTCATAGGAATCCAGCATTCTTGCCAGGATATGATCGATTTCCTGTTTTTTCATTATATTATCCTTTCATCATGCTTCAGTAAAATCTGTTGGATAACTTTTCAGAAAAGGCTTAAATGTATCTTTATCATTACATTTCTGGTAGGCTTCATCCGCGCTTATCCACCCCTTGTTATACAGCTGCATAATCGCATCGTCCAGGAGTTGCATACCATGCTTCCTGCCGGTTTGAATCATGGATGGAATCTGGTGGGTTTTTGACTCCCGGATCAGGTTCCTTACGGCAGGTGTGGCAATGAGGATTTCAGGGGCCACACACCGTCCCTTTACATCAATCCGCTTAAACAGCACCTGTGCAATTACCGCGCGAATACCGTCTGCTAGAGTGGACCTAATCTGTGACTGCTGTTCGCCGGGAAACACCTCTATTATCCTGTCTATTGTTTTTGCGGCACTCGTGGTATGAAGGGTGGAAAATACCAGGTGACCGGTGGATGCCGCCTCAATAGCCAGTGAGATGGTTTCAAGGTCCCTCATTTCACCCACCAGGATTATGTCCGGATCCTCTCTCAGGGCCCCGCGCAGCGCCGCTGTAAACGACCGGGTATGCTGACCGAGTTCCCGGTGATTAATCACACAATTCTGTGAGTGGTGCACAAATTCAATGGGGTCTTCAATGGTGATGATATGATCTTTTCTTGTTCGGTTGGCCTCATCAATTATAGCGGCAAGGGTGGTTGATTTACCCGACCCCGTGGGCCCCGTCAACAAAACAAGGCCGCGCGGAAGGCTGGCAAGTTTAGCGACCACCGGCGGCAATCCCAACTGTTCGCATGTGGCTATCACGCTCGGGATTTCCCTGAACACCGCACCGACGCCTGCCCTGTGCATGAAAAAGTTTGACCTGTATCTGGCAAGTCCTTGTATTTCATAACCAAAGTCAACATCACCGGTTTCTTCAAACTCTTTGACTTTAACTTCCGGTGTGATCTCATACAGCATTGCCCGTAACTGGTCATTGCTGAGAGGTTCATATTTTACCCGCTCAATTTCACCTCGTATCCTGAGAATCGGCTGCTGCCCTGCAATAAGATGGAGGTCTGACGCTCCTTGTTCATGCATCAATTTAAAAAAAGCGTCTATTTTTGCCATAACTTGCTCCTTTTAACTACGTTGGTGTAAACCCAAAATGCGACTGAACATAGTGAATCGAAATAGTATGTTGACGTGACAGGGTAGGGGCATATTCCCTTGATAGCTGCATCAAAGCCACAGTATTATGGATAAAGATAAAAAATACAGTGCGTTATATTCTGTTTAACAGCTTTACTTTTAAGTCTTCATCATCCGCGTCTTTTGATTCTTCCTTGCCCATATCAAGCAGTTTGGTATGGGTTTCAAGAATCGCACGAATTTGAACTTCAATCTGCATGCGCTGCCGTTTGAGTTCGGCAATATCTTCATGGAGTTGGGCGAGCCTGCCGTGAGCCCTGTTTAATATTTTTTCAGCATTCAATTCTGCTTCAGCCACCAATCGCTCTGCTGTTTTCTGGGCATTCTGCTTCATCTGCTCCAGGACTTTCTGGGAATTTAAAATGGCTCGCTTGAAAATCTCTTCACGCTTTTTATATCCCTGGTTCTCGAGATTAAGGCGCTCCGTCTTTCCCCTCAGTTTTTCATTCTCATCCAGAAGCGTTTCAAAAACAGCAGCAGTCTCTTCGAGGAATGCGTCCACTTCACGAATATCAAACCCCCTGAGTTTTACCTTGAACTGTTGGTTCTGAATATCATTGGGTGTCAGTTTGCTCATTTTTTCTACCTGCCTGTTTTATATTACCGGTTACCCTGGATTTCTTCTAACTTTTAACTAAAAAAAATAATAATTTCTTTGATATAAGTCAATATAAAAGTAAATTATTCAATGAATACATACTAAAATCATTGACATGCGCCTTTACCGCTCTATATTGTTTTACAATTTGCTTTTAATCCGTCAGCATCAGGGAGATGAATTTTGGCTGAACCAAAACGGACGATAGGGATTATCGGTGCCGGCAACATGGGAGGGGTGATTTCAGGAGCGTTGTTGTCATCCGGTATCAGCGAGCCGCAGCAGGTTCTGGTGAGTGATATCAGTGCGGAAAAGCTGGGTTCCATAAAGGCGCGCTACGGGGTTGATACGACCGGCGACAACCCGGGCCTTTTTTCAAAATGCGATGTGGTCATTCTTTCAGTAAAACCACAGGTAATCCGTGACGTCCTCGGGGAGATAAGAGATGGTGTGGCCGGCCGCCATATTTCGCAAAGAAAACTCGTCGTATCCATTGCCGCCGGAATAACAACCAGCACCATCGAATCCATTCTTTACCGTGACATGGATGATGTCCAGGCTTCAAAAATTCCGATTATCCGGGTTATGCCCAATACGCCGGCCCTTGTCCTGTCCGGAATGTCCGCCGCATGCGGCAACCGGAATACCACTTCCGAGGATCTCGAATTTGTGAATCGAATTCTTCGTTCCATGGGGAAGGCATTGGCTGTGAAAGAAAATGAGATGGACGCCGTAACCGCGCTTTCGGGTTCCGGCCCTGCATATGTATTTTATCTTGCAGAAGCCATGGTGGACGCCGGCATTTCCCTCGGATTTGACCCCCAGACAGCCGCCACCCTGACGATCGAGACCATCATGGGAGCGGCCCGGCTGCTTCAAAACCGGAATGAATCCCCGGAAGAACTAAGAAAACAAGTCACCTCCCCCGGAGGAACAACCGAAGCAGCTATGGGTGTGCTTCAAAACAACAGAGTTAAACACATCATGATTCAGGCAATACAGGCTGCCGCGCAGCGGTCGAAAGAACTCAGCGCTTAAACCGATAAGAGGACTTTTCATCAGATGGGTACCGAAACCATATCATATCACCTGGCTCTCCTTGCCGGTCTTGCCTCTTTTTTCACGCCATGTGTACTGCCCCTTATTCCGGCATATTTTACATTTATTACAGGATTTTCCCTTGACGAGTTGACCGCCAGCAAGAGTTCGGAGATGAGGATAAAAATTTTACTTTCCACCATTTCCTACGTATTGGGCTTCTCACTTGTTTTTATACTCATGGGTGCATCGGCATCATTTCTTGGCGGGTTGATTTTCCAGTACAAGGACGTTATTATGAAAGTCGGTGGTGTCATCATCGTCATCCTGGGGATTCACCTTATGGGCCTGTTTAATATCCCTGGCCTCAATATGGAAAAGCGGTTTCACGTCAGAAACAAGCCGCTTCATTTCCTTGGAACCTTTTTTGTCGGGATGGCATTCGGGGCAGGATGGAGCCCCTGCATCGGGCCGTTATTGGGATCGATACTGATTGTTGCAGGGAGCAAGGAAACCATCTGGCAGGGGGTCATGCTTCTATCGGTCTACTCCTTGGGGCTTGCTCTTCCGTTTATTTTGATGTCACTTTTTATTAATTTTTTGCTTGTCTTCATACAAAAAGCAACGCGGGTATTAGCATATGTAAACATTGCTGCAGGGGTCATACTGGTTGTGGTGGGAACGCTGCTTCTGACCGGCAATTTTTTCAGCCCGGACGGTTTATAACACTAGAGGATAGAGGAAAACATGAAATATTATTTGAAAACAACCGCTTTTTTCGCCCCTGCCGTTTTCTTGGCACTTCTGTTGTCCGGATCGTTATATCCCGCTTCTGCGGGAGCCATACAATGGGATTCCTATGAAACCGGCATTGCCAAGGCTAAAGAGCAGGAGAAAAAAATATTTCTTCATTTTTATGCGGACTGGTGCAGATACTGTAAAGTAATGGACAAAAAAACATTCATGGACAAAGCGGTCATGGATTATCTCAATAATTATTTTGTTGCCATCAGGGTGAATTCAGACAAGGAAAGGGAGATAGCCCTGAAATACAGAGTCAGAGGTGTTCCCGCCAACTGGTTCATCAGTGAAGACAATGAAGTCATCGGTAACCGCCCCGGTTACATCACGCCTGAAGATATGATTGTTTTTTTGAAATTCATAAAAACCGAAAGCTATAAAACAATGACGCTCAACAAATTCAAAGAAAAGCACAAGTACGAATGATTGTAGACAAGGCGTCCCTTAAAGAGATTATTGACAGAACATCTCATCCGCTGCCGCCCCCACAGGACTTCGGCTACCAGTCCGCGTGTGTATTCCTGTTACTTTTTAACCCATCGGACCCCCGCATTCTGGCAATCCAGAAAAGAGACACGGAGGGGTATCCCTGGCGAAATCAGGTGGCGCTGCCCGGGGGCCACATTGATAAAAATGACACAAGCAGCCTGGGTGCCGCCTACCGTGAACTGGAAGAGGAAGTCGGCATTAAACCTTCCGACGTCGACCATTTGGGTTCCATCGGCCACTTTCAGACAATACTGAAAAAGGATATCGAGGCATTTGTGGGGATATGGAATGAAAAAGGAACGCTTCACTTTGATACCGGGGAGATATCCAGAATTCTGCAGCTGCCCTTGAGAGAACTGGTGGACTTCCATCAGTCAAACGACTTTTCAGGACGAATCCCCGATATCGGCGAATTGATTTATCCTGTCAAGGATGTGACAGTCTGGGGGTTGACCGCCAGAATCTTCCATTACTTAATCGAACTTCTCCACCCTGCCTGACCGTTGAATATCAGGATGAAACATGCCCGCGACTACTCAGGGGGTTCCACGGAAAATCCTTTCAGATACCGGTTTCGAAAGCGATTGATGTAACGCCTGACCAGACGTATTGAAATTGAAAGGATTACCGCCGCGCTTGATATCAAAAGAATGGCGGGCATCCAGATAAGATCCTGATAGCCCGGATGATTCAGTGCGGCAAAGATACCGATAGCGGCAAACAACGCCACCGGTATCATGAACCCTATGGTAATTAAACAGGCCGTTTCAGTTTCATACCACGGAGTTACGATTCTCCTGTGTACAACGTTGGGATATGGATTCACACTGTATTTCATCGTTCATATGCCGGACGGTTTGATTAAACACTACTCTATACGCATGGTTTCACATAATCAAGACATATTGGCCGGTGAAAGAGGCAAATACGTATTCCCGGGTATTGATTTTTTCAGCTTTTTTTTAATATATAGGTATTGCGGCGGGTCATGCTTCATACGGGACTGTTTTCTTTGAATATCCAAATTGCCATGAAAAATGTCCATATATAGAAAAATATAATTGACAGGCACAATATGTTGTGATACGAAAATTTTACCAATCACAAATTTTACCATTGGTTCCTGTTGTACAAGAAAGGTTTTTGCTTTATTAAGTAAAAAAACTTGACCGGGGTTGTTTTTTTTAATTTTAATGGAATGTTTCTACACAGGGGATAATACAGATGGTTGAAAAAATCAGAAAACGAGACCAGCGGATAGTTGAATTCGACTCATCAAAAATCACCAATGCCATTCTAAGTGCCGGCGAAGCCACAGGGGAGTTTGACGAAAAAGAAGCCAGGAAGTTGACGCTGAAAGTTCTTACCATGGCCCGTGAGCTCCGCCTGGAGCCTGTCCCTGATGTTGAAACGATTCAAGATATTGTTGAACGGATCCTCCTGGACTCGCCATTTTACAAAAGCGCAAAAGCCTATATCCTGTATCGAGAACAGCACAATCAGATAAGAAACATTACGACCAAGGCCAGCGTCAATCTGGTTGAAAACTATATTCAGAAAATGGACTGGAAAATTAAAGAGAACAGCAATATGAGCTACTCTCTTCAGGGTCTGAATAACTATATCTCGTCGGATGTAACTTCGGAATACTGGCTCAGTAAAATCTATCCGCCAGAAATACGGCGGGCCCATAAAAACGGTGATCTGCATATTCATGATCTGAGCCTTCTTTCCGTGTACTGCGTCGGGTGGGATCTGCAGGATCTGCTGAGGCAGGGGTTCAGAGGCGTCACCGGAAAAGTGGAAAGCGCTCCCCCGAACCACCTCAGATCCGCCCTGGGCCAAATAGTCAATTTCTTCTATACATTGCAGGGTGAAGCTGCCGGTGCACAGGCCATTTCCAACTTTGACACACTGCTGGCACCCTTCGTACGCCATGACAGCCTTGAATATAAAAACGTCAAGCAGGCCATACAGGAATTCGTATTTAACATTAACATTCCGACCAGGGTTGGGTTCCAGACACCATTTACCAATATCACCCTCGACCTGTTCGTACCTGATATTCTGAAAAATCAGCCGGTGATCATCGGCGGAAAAGAACTGGATGAAACCTATGGAGATTTCCAGGATGAAATGAATGTGATAAACCGTGCGTTTGCAGAAGTGATGATAGAAGGCGATGCAAAAGGCAGGGTGTTCACGTTTCCCATTCCCACCTACAACATTACGGAAGACTTTGACTGGGAAAACCCCAACCTTGACCCGGTATGGAAAATGACCGGCAAATATGGGATTCCCTACTTTTCCAATTTTGTAAATTCAGACATGTCTCCTGAAGATGCAAGATCCATGTGCTGCAGGTTGAGGCTGGACAACCGGGAATTGATGAAACGGGGCGGAGGGCTGTTTGGTGCGAACCCCCTCACAGGATCAATCGGCGTCGTCACCATCAATCTCCCGCGCCTTGGCTTTATTTCCAACAGCATGGACAACTTTTTGTCACGCATCAGGGAGATGGTGCGGCTTGCAAAAGACAGCTTGATAATCAAGCGCAAAGTTCTCGAAAACTTTACCGAAAAGAACCTTTACCCGTACTCAAAATTCTATTTGCGGGATATTAAGACAAGAACCGATCGGTACTGGAAGAATCATTTTTCCACCATTGGAATAGTGGGAATGAATGAGGCCTGCCTGAACTTCATGGGACAGGATATCGGAACCAAAGAAGGCCGGCAGTTCGCACTGGATGTGATGGATTTCCTCAGGAATGAACTTACCGAGATCCAGAACGAGACAGGAGACATATATAACCTGGAAGCCACACCGGCGGAAGGAACGGCTTACAGGCTGGCCATGCTGGACAAAAAACGATTCCCGGGCATCTGCTGCTTTAACGAGGAAAATTACAGGAATAACCGCGAAGAGCCGTTTTATACGAACTCAACCCAGTTGCCCGTAAATTATACCGATGATATTGTTGAAACCCTTACCCTTCAAGATGAACTTCAGACTAAATATACCGGAGGAACGGTGCTTCATCTCTTCCTTGGCGAAGAAATCAAAGATATTGACGTGACCAAATCCCTGGTGAGAAAGGTTGCCGGCAACTTCAGACTTCCTTACTTTACGGTTACCCCCACCTTCAGTGTCTGCCCTTCCCACGGATATATCAGCGGGGAACACGCCACCTGTGATAAATGTGACAGTGATACGGAAATATACTCCAGGGTTGTCGGTTACTTGAGACCGGTACACCAATGGAATGACGGCAAACAGGCGGAGTTCTGCATGAGAAAGACGTTTCAGGTCAATATGAAGACGGATGACCAGGCAGGTCATCAAACTGACCCCGCATCAGGTGACCCGGAAGATATTGCCATTGCCGCCCCGCCCGACAGAGAATCAAAAGCAGGGGCTGCATGATCCCGGCGGGATTCCAGAAGAACTCATTCATTGACTATCCCGGGAAAATTAGCTGTGTTGTTTTTTTATCCGGCTGTAATTTTAAGTGTCCGTATTGTCATAACCCCGAACTTGTGGCACCCGGACGTGCCCAAAAAGAAGCGCTTTCCGGGGCGCCGTCCCTGGATGATATTTTCGACTTTCTTAAAAAAAGAAAAGGCTTTACAGACGGCGTAGTTGTCACCGGCGGTGAACCCACACTTAATGACGGTATTCTAAGGTTCATGGAGGAAGTTAAAAACCTTGGCTTCAGCGTAAAGCTCGACACAAACGGCAGCAGGCCGTCACTGCTGGAAGAAATCATCAACCGTTCCATAGCCGATTATGTGGCAATGGATATTAAAACAGATCCATTCAGTTATGCCCCCTCTTTCATAGAAAAGTGCGCGCCTGAGACCATTTTAAAAAGTATTAGCATTATCATGTCATCCGCCGCAGACTATGAGTTCAGAACCACTTGCGTCAAGCCGTTTGTGGACCCGGACATAATGAAAAACATATGCGAGCGCATTAACGGCGCAAAGCGCTACTGCCTTCAGAAATTCAGTCCGACAAACGTACTGGACCCCGGTTTTTTTGAGGAAGGCGGCTCTCCATGTGATGACGACGATATGGAAGTTTTACGGGATATTGCCGCACAACATGTTCAGGCGTGCACGATTCGCTGAAGGAATTCATAAGGACGGAGGATACCCTTATGGACGTCGCCCCCAGAGACAAACATGTTTTTGACAAAGAGGCCTGCACCCTTTGCGGTGATTGTTTTCATAAATGTCCGGAACTCAATCTGCCTGTTGCTCTCGCCAAAGAAGAAATCGGAAATCTGATTAATGGAAGAAATTGAGTGGACAAGGGGTTGGATCAACCGCGAACCCGAAGGAGATATACTTCTCATCGGCAATTATGTTCACCTGTTTCCGTTTGTAGTGGGCGAGAGCAAACTGTTGGATCTCATCACGCCGGTGGACCTGATTGCCATCATTACCTGCCACAGCATCATGAGCCTCTTCAATAAACCTTTCATGACAGATGAACTCGCTCTTGACAGATATCCCCCGTCACCCAAAACGTTCTTTCTATTAAGAGCGCTGCGGAAATTACTTGGCCTGCCCGTAATCCAGGTGTTGTTTAAAAACGGTTTTCAGGCCATGATTCCCCTGCTGAAATCCAGGAGGCGTTTTAATTGAACGGACGCTCTTTAAATATAGGATCATCGTTAACATGACTCGAAACACACTTCATACCGTTGATCAGCTGCTTTCAGCAAGGCCATGGGAGCAGGGCGGACAGATTGACACCTTCGATAAATGGAAACCCCTTTTTTTTGACCAACTATCCGGATTAAAACACTCAATGGACATGGCGGTGACCGGAGGCTTCTTTGCGGACCGGGTCGCTTTTGCGTTTGCCGCCGGCTATCACGCAGCCCTTCACAAACTTGTTCCGGGATTGCCCCATGGAACGGTCGTCTCGCTTTGCGTAACCGAAAAAGACGGGAATCATCCGCGGGCGATAAAAAGCCGGCTTGAACCGGTGAAGGGAAACGATGCCCCTGCCTGGCGCCTCAACGGAAAAAAACAGTTCGTTACCTGTGCGGCGGAAGCGGAATTGCTTCTCGCAGCAGCGTCCACGGGAACGGGCCGGGATGGAAAAAACCGGCTCAAACTGGTGGTGCTTGAAAGGCATATGCCCGGGATAGGGATTGAGGTTATGAAGGACCTCCCGTTTGTGCCTGAAATCAGCCACGGGACCGTCCAATTGAATGATGTTGTTATCGAAGATTCAAACATACTTCCGGGTGATGGATACACGTCCTATATCAAGCCGTTTCGGACCCTGGAAGATCTCCATGTCAACGGGGCCATCCTGGGTTATCTGTTTCGCACCGCCATGCAGTTCAACTGGCCCAGGGAGACAGGGGAACACATCTTATGCCTCATAACCACAGCGGCGGCGCTTTCGGATTCTGACCCCTCCCTGGCGTCGCTTCATATTGTCACCGCGGGGTTTTTGGCACAGACAAAACGCCTGATAGCCGACATCGAGCCGTTGTGGAATAATGTCGGTCATGGAATCAAAACCGCATGGGACAGGGACAAGGCTCTGATGGATATTGCAGAAAACGCCCGCACCCGCCGTCTGCATACCGCCTGGTCACATTATAACACCAAAGGCAACTATCCTAGCGGTCTTTCATAATGATTTTGCGTTCCGCAGTATATTCCCACCAGGGTTTCGGATCTGCACCCTCCATAAAATCAACCGCGGACATAAACACATCAATCACACAGTGGTCTACCCGCACCCCTTTTCTATCACACAATTTTTCATACAGCTTGGCCGGACTTTTTCCCACCAGTTTTCTTGGATGGTCTATTCCAATGCTTTCCAAATCTGCCGCAATTTTCTTACCGATGTTTGGCAACTCGTCTAACCTGGAAACGGTTTCTCGGTCAGGAGTTTTCATCCGGCGTTCCCTTCTCCATCAGCAATCGTTAGTCGTCCCACAATGTACTTCTCGCTTGCAGGTATGAAGCGTAGCAAACCGCCTGTCAGGCAGGAAAAATTATTGGCCTGTCATTTTTTATAGGCCGGCTTAAGTGCCTTTAACATCGGGTAATGTTTCACATTTAGCGTTTTTAACTCGGCTTTTTCTACTTCGGCAGTTGCGGCCAGAATTGCATCAGCGAGTCCAACTCCGTGCGACCTGCCAAAGTCACGTTTGTAAAGACCCCCTATCTTTGCAATCTCAGCGGTAAAAGGAACGACATGAAAAAGGGAAATGAAATTATCCAATACGGTAAGCTCATCATGTCCTTTTACTCCGGCATACAACTCTGCAATGACTATCGGTGATAAAATTATTTGAGAGGAAAACTTATCAACAAAAGCAACCGCCTTGTTATAGCCACGCAAAAAATCGATCAATATGTCGGTGTCGACAAGAATTGAATCCGGCATGGTTTTTATCTATCCCATTCTGATCGCATTGCTCTGAAGTCAGGAAGGTCTGTGCGATGCTTCCAGATTCCTGCAGCTTTTTGAAGCGCCGTTTTTTTTCGTTTTTGACCAGATTGATCGATAAGGCGGTCTATGGCGTCGCGAATAATTTCGCTTTGTTTTTTTCCAACATCCTCGGCAATTATAGCCAGTTCGGAACGCTGTTTTTCAGTCAGATATATTTGCGTGCGTATCATATTATGCCTCCAAGAAAATGTATACACCATACACATACATCACATCCTGGGGTTTGTCAAGGCCAACGACTGAGCTTTGCGGCGCAGCTTTTTTGCGTCCGCACCAGCGAATGGTTCGCTGGTTAAGCTATAGTTCAGGATGCAGTATTTTTTCCGGAATCGGACGAACACGCCGCCAATCTCGGGATAAATTCTCAGCTTCCCAAAGGTCGACGTTTTTTTGCAAATTCAGCCACAATTCAGGTGTGGTTCCGAACGCTCTTGATAGTCGCAAAGCCATGTCCGGCGTTACAGCGCCTTTTTCATTTAGTATTTTAGAAAGCGTTTTTCTTGATACATTCAATTTGGACGCCATATCAGTGACCGTTATGGATAATGGCTTTAGATAGTCTTCTCTCAGTATGCATCCGGGATGAGTGGGTTTTCTCTTAATCCTTTTCATAATAATATCGCCCTTTAATGATAATCGTCATAGTTAACGATATAAGCATTACCATCTATAAACTGGAAAAATACTCTCCAGTTCCCAGAAACACTCACAGAAAACTGACCTCGCAAATTTCCAGACAGTTTATGTAGATTTGATCCGGGATAGTTCATATCCATAACATCACCTGCCGCGTTCAGCCGGTCTAAAATTCTTGAAAGTCTATCTGCGTGTTCCGGCCGAATGCCCTTTTTCTTTCCAGTATAAAAAAACTCTTCAAGCCCTTTATGTTTGAAGGATTTAATCATATGTTATCGAGTGTAACCCGAAAGGTTACAAAAGTCAAAGGTTATATCCAGGCCTATTTTTATAGAGAAGGTCAAGTATAAGCTGCAGCGGATCTCTGCCGGCATAATTAATGCTTTTATTCGGCTTAATTTAACTTTTTCCAGTAATCGGGATGAAATGATACAAGATATAAGGCGCTGGTTCTGCTCAACTATTCATAATGAGTCCACATGCGAATAACTTTTACTATTTTTTCACTATCGATCACTTCATAAACCAACCGGTGTTGAATATTTATACGGCGTGAAAAAGCACCGGCTAAATCGCCGACGAGTTTTTCGTAAAATGGTGGG
>Ga0180435_10001306_pt1 | contig 26155 bp, 23 predicted proteins | sample SS_ome_3_FD_132467 | JGI IMG/M metagenome (GOLD analysis project Ga0180435, IMG submission 132467) | Hypersaline lake sediment archaeal communities from the Salton Sea, California, USA - SS_3_S_1 metaG | ecosystem: Environmental > Aquatic > Non-marine Saline and Alkaline > Hypersaline >... | reverse complement strand
TCCTGGGGCTGGAAGACTATTTCGACTCGGTCGTGGGCGGCGATGCGCTGCCGGAGAAGAAGCCGCACCCGGCGCCGCTGAACCTCGCCTTCGAGCGGCTCGGCGAGGGTGCGCGGCTCTACGTGGGCGACAGCGAGATCGATGCCGAGGTAGCGCTCGCGGCCGGTGTGCGCTTTGCGCTGTTCACCGAGGGTTATCGCAAGAAGGCCGTCGACGGGCTGCCGCACGATCACCGGTTCGACCATTTCGACAAGCTCGGCCCGATCATCGACGGCCTCGCCGGGGAGACCGCGGCGGCGTGACCCTCAAGGCCCTGATCTTCGACGTCGACAACACGCTCGCCGAGACCGAGGAGGCGCACCGCGCCGCCTTCAACCGCGTGTTTGCCGACTGGGGACTGGACTGGCATTGGTCGCAGCCGCAGTACCGCAAACTGCTGAAAACCACCGGCGGCAAGGAACGCATCCGGGCGTGGCAGCAGGGCCTTCCGGAGGATGCGCGCAGGCTGAGTGACGACGAGATCGCGCGGATGCACAAGGAAAAGACCGGGATCTACACCGGCATCCTTGCCGCAGGCAATCTGGACCTGCGGCCCGGTGTGGCGGAGATGATCGAGGCCGCCCGGTCAGCCGGGCTGAAGCTGGCGGTGGCGACGACCACCAACCTGCCCAACGTCGAGGCGCTCACGTCCTGTTGCTGGGGCAAGGCGCCCGGCGATCTGTTCGATGTGATTGCGGCGGGCGACGAGGTGGCGTCGAAGAAACCAGCTCCGGACGTCTTCCAACTCGCCTTGGAGCGGCTCGAACTCGGGCCGGAGGTGTGCGTGGCCTTCGAAGACAGCCTGAATGGCATGATATCGGCGCGCGGTGCCGGATTGCCTGTGGTCGTGACGCCCTCGGTCTATACCGACGACCAGGATTTTTCCGGCGCGCAGATGGTCGTCGACAGTCTCGCCGGCATGCGTCCGGCCGATCTAGAGCCCCTCACGGCCCTGAGCATCGCGTAGGCGCGACAGAAGCTCATCGTTCATGTAGCCGTCCGGAATCAGCCCGTTCGCGGCCTGATAGGCACGCACCGCGGCCATGGTTTTGGGGCCGCGAAAACCATCGATTCCTTGGGTGTCGAACCCGGCACGGGTAAGCAAGAACTGGATCTCGGCAACGTCGTCCTGGGTCAGCAGCCGGTCTTCGGTGGGCCATTCGCATTCCACGGGCCGGGTGCCGGACAACCGATCGCTCAGGCAGCCAATCGCGATCGCGTAGGTTTCGGACTTGTTGTAGCGGGTGATGACTTGAAAGTTGCGCAGCGCGAGGAAAGCGGCGCCGCGCGCGCCGACGGGCAGAAGGATCGAGCCCGGCCCGTAGTCGGGCACGGGGCCTCCGTCGGCCGAGACCACGCCCATATCGGCCCATTCGCGGGTGGGCCGCGGCTGTTCGAGACCGGAGAGCGCGTAGTCGAACCCCGCCGGGAGCCGGACCTGGATGCCCCACGGTTGCCCCGTTTTCCACGCGTGTTTCTTCAGGTAGTTCGCGATAGAGGCGAGCGCATCCGTCGGATCGTCATCACAGATGTCCGGTTTGCCGTCACGGTCGAAATCGACGGCAAAATCGAGGATCGCCGAGGGCATGAACTGACCATGTCCAATCGCCCCGGCCCAGGAGCCGACCAGGCTCTTGGGGGCACAGCCCCTGGTTTGAACGATGCGCAGGGCACACACGAGTTCGTCTTCGAAGAACGCGGCGCGGCGGCCCTTGTAGGCCAGCGTCGCGAGGGCGGAGATCACGGGGATGTCGCCGCGCACAACGCCGTAGCCGGTCTCCAGGCCCCAGATTGCCGCGATGATCTCGGGCTCGACGCCGAACGCCGCCTCGATCTGGTTGAGGAGGTTGCGGTGGCGGCGCATCTCGTGACGACCGTTGCGCACACGCTCGTCGGAAACAACGATCTCGAGGTATTCCCAGATCGCGAAGGCGAATTCTTTCTGGTGCGCCTGCCGTTCCAACACATCGGGGCGAAAGCTGGCATCAGCCATGGCGAGATCGAAGACACGGGGGCGGATCCGCCGTTCAAGCAGTCGCGGGCGAAGGACCTGCCTCAGCCAGGCCCCGAAAGCGTCCTGTTCCAGATCTGACGTCAGCGACACGGCCAACCTCACCCTTCGCGGCCCGCCCTGAAATGACACGGGCCCATTTGGTTACTTCCGGCGGCGACGCACCTTCTTGGCGACAGCGTCCGATTTTCTCTTTGCCTTGCCGCGTTTGCGCGAAACGTGTTTCGGCCGTCCGGATGTTCCTCTTGTGGTTGATACGGACTCACCGTCAACCTCGATCAATTCGAGCATCAAACCACCGGTGATCGGCACCGCTTCGGCAAGGCGGACACGCACCGGAAGCCCGGCCGACAATTCCAGCCCACTGCGCTCGCCGGTGAGCGTCTGCGCCTGGCCGTCGTAGTTGAAATACTCGGTGCCGATGGTGGAGACCGGTACGAGGCCATCAGCGCCGGTTTCGTCGAGCTTCACGAAGGCCCCGAACCGCTGAATGCCGGAGATCCGCCCGGTGAACTCGTTGCCGACGCGCTCCGAGAGATAGGCGGCGAGGTAGCGGTCGGTGGTGTCGCGTTCGGCGGCCATCGAGCGGCGCTCGGTGTCGGAGATGTGCTGCGCTGTGGCTTCGAGCTGGTCGATATCGTCGCGCGACAGCCCGTCGTCGCCCCAGCCGTGCCCGGTGATCAGCGCGCGGTGAACGATCAGGTCGGAATAGCGGCGGATCGGCGAGGTGAAATGCGCGTAGTTCTTCAGCGCGAGGCCGAAATGCGCGAAGTTCTCGGGGCTGTAATAGGCCTGGGTCATCGAGCGCAACGTGGTGATGTTGATCAACTCGTCGAACTCGCTGCCCTCGGCCTGGGCCAGCAGCTGGTTGAGGTGGCGGGTTTTCAGCACCTGCCCCTTGGCCAGCGTGAAGCCTGACGCCTGAGCCACTTCGCGCAGCGCCTCGAGCTTCTCCGGGCTCGGCTCTTCGTGGACGCGGAAGAGCAGCGGGCGGTCCAGCCGGTTGAGCTCTTCCGCCGCCGCCACGTTGGCGAGGATCATGAATTCCTCGATCAGCCGGTGGGCATCGTAACGGTCGGCAAAGCGCACGCTTTCCACCTTGCCCTCGTCGTTGAGCACGATCTTGCGCTCCGGCAGGTCAAGATCGAGCGGCTGGCGCTTGGCGCGGGCCTGTTTGAGCGCGGCATAGGCCTCGAAAAGCGGGTCGATCACCTCGACCATCAGCGGCGCGCATTTTTCGTTGGTGGCGCCATCGCGCGCTTCCTGCACCTCGCGGTAGTTGAGCGAGGCGCGCGACTTCATCAGGCCGCGGATGAAGCTGTGCGACCGCTTCTCACCATGCGCGTCGATCACCATGCGGGCGGCGAGCACCGCGCGGGGCACGCCCTCGTGCAGCGAGCACAGATCGCCGGAAAGCCGGTCGGGCAGCATCGGCACGACGCGGTCGGGGAAATAGGTGGAATTGCCGCGCTTGCGCGCCTCGCGGTCGAGCGCCGAGCCGGGCGTGACGTAATGCGCCACGTCGGCGATGGCGACCCAGATGACGTGGCCGCCCGGGTTCTTCGGATTGTCGTCCGGGTGCGCCCAGACGGCATCGTCGTGGTCGCGGGCATCGGCCGGGTCGATGGTGACGAGCGGCAGGTGGCGCAGGTCTTCGCGGCCCTTGAGCCCGGCCGGCTTCTCACGGTCGGCTTCGGCGATCACCTCGTCGGGGAAATCGTCGGGGATGCCGTGCTGGTGAATGGCGATGAGGCTCACCGCCCGTGGCGCGGTCGGATCGCCCAGGCGGGCGATGATGCGCGCCTTGGGCAGCCCCATGCGCGCCTTCGGCCCGGTCTGCTGCGCCTCGACGAGCTCGCCGTCCTTCGCGCCCTCGCCCGCGCCGGCGGGCACCATCCATTCCTTGTCGGCGCCCTTGTCGATCGGCACCACCCGGCCACCCTCGGCCCCCTTGCGGTAGATCCCGAGAATGCGGTGCACCGCCTGGCCGATGCGGCGGATGAGCCGGGCCTGGTAGGCGTGGTCGTCCTCCTGCACCTCGGTCATGCGGCACAGGATCCGGTCGCCGATCTTCAGCGCCGGGTCGCCCGTCTTCGCCAGGAACAGCACCCGGGGCGGCTCGCCCTCGCCCTGCCACTCGAGCGGGCGGGCGAACAGGTCGCCGTCGGGCGAGATCTCCGATACTTCAAGAACCGAAACCGGCGGCAGTTTGTCGGGGTCGCGGTAGGTCTTCTTGCGCTTGGCGAGATGACCCTCGTCCTCGAGCTCGCGCAGGAGGCGCTTGAGCTCGATCCGGTCGGCGCCCTTGATCCCGAAGGCCTTGGCGATATCGCGCTTCGAGGTCAGCGTAGGGTTGTCGGAAATCCACGACAGGATCTCGTCTTTGGAGGGTATGCGTGTCATGCCACGTGCCTAGCACGAGACACCCGAAAGGTCAGGCGAAATAGTCCCGAATGATGCGGGAATAGATCCGCTTGAGCTGGCGGATCTGGTCGATCTCCACCCGCTCGTCGACCTGGTGCATGGTCTTGCCGACGAGGCCGAACTCGACCACCGGGCAATGGTCTTTCACGAAGCGCGCATCCGACGTACCGCCGGAGGTCGACATCTCGGGGGTCACGCCGGTCTCCGCCGCCACCGCGCTGGCGACGAGGCTGGAGAGTTCGCCCGGCGGGGTGAGGAAGCTCTCGCCCGACACTTTCACGCGCATCGTCATCTCGATACCGGTCTCGCCCGCCACGCGTTCCATTTCCTCCTGGAGCCAGGCGGTGAGCCCGGCGCTGCTGTGGGCGTCGTTGAAGCGGATGTTCACCGTGGCGCGGCTCTCGGCAGGGATCACGTTGGTGGCGGGGTTGCCGGTGTCGATCGTCGTCACGGCCAGCGTCGATGCATCGAAATGCGCGGTGCCCTCGTCGAGTTCGTGCCTGTCGAGCCGGGTCATCAGTCGCGCGAGCGCCGGCACCGGGTTCTTCGCGCGGTGCGGATAGGCCGAGTGGCCCTGCACGCCGCGGGCGGTGAAATAGGCCGTCATCGAGCCGCGCCGGCCGATCTTCATCATCTCGCCCATGTGGTTGGGCGAGGTCGGCTCACCGACGATGCAGGCCGACATGCGTTCCTGGTGCTCGGCCATCCAGTCGAGCAGGGCAGTGGTCCCGTCGACCGCGTCGCCCTCCTCGTCGCCGGTGATGGCGAGGATCAGCGCACCGTCTTCGGGCACCTCACCCACGAGGTCGATCGCCGCGGCGACCCAGGCGGCGACGCCGGATTTCATGTCGGTCGCGCCCCGGCCCCAGAGGAAGCCATCTTTCTCCTCGCCGCCAAAGGGCTGCACCGTCCAGTCGCCGGTGTTGCCAACCGGCACGACGTCGGTATGGCCGTTGAAGCCAAGCGTGCGCGGCGCGCCGGGCGGACCGAAGCGGGCAAACAGGTTCGACACATCGCCGCGATCGACCCGGGTGCAGGCGAACCCGGCCGCGGTGAGCATCTCTTCCAGGAGCACCAGCGCGCCGGCCTCTTCGGGCGTGACCGAGGGGCACTGGATCAGGCGCCTGGTCAGGTCAACGGGATCAATCTCGGCCATGGGGCGCTCCTGCAACGCGGTTTCGCCCGTGATAGCGCGGGCAATGGACGGGGGCAAACGTGTCTCTCCTGCGACAGGTTGGCAGTCGAGATAGCGACGCGAAAACAAACCCTTAACAAAACGCCATCGTTTCGGCATAGTGACGACAAAGAAAAACCCGAGGCAGGGGTTTCGAGCCAGACAAGCACAAAATGTGCGCGGTTCGTTGAGCAGTTCGGCTAGATTTAGCGTCAGAAATGGCGCGACCAGTCGTCTCCTGCCGTGAAGGGGCAGGAGGCAGGTAACATGGTTGCGGCATCGGAATTGCCGATTTCAACCAATGCGAGCGCGCTCGAAATGGCGGAGGCCATCTTCGGCGACGGCGTGAGCGTCGTCTCCGCCTCCTATTCCGGCGACGACCGCTCTTCCGGCATCTACACCGACGGCGGCACCGTCTCCCCGGGCGTCACACCGGGCGATACGGGTGTGATGTTCTCGACCGGACGCCTCTCGGGGTTCACCAACTCGAACGGATCGTCAAACCAGAGCGGCAGCACCACGACGTCCTCGCAAGGCGAGAACAACAACGCCGATTTCAACGATCTGGCCGGCACGCGAACCTACGATGCCTCGTATATCGACGTCGATTTCATTCCCGACGGCGACACGATGAGCCTCCAGTTCGTGTTCTCCTCGGAGGAATACCCGGAATTCGCCGGCTCGATCTACAACGATATCGTCGGTGTCTGGGTCAACGGCGAGGTGGTGGACCTGGCCGTCGGCAACGGCAACGTGACCCCGACCAACGTCAGCGACACGTCGAACGAGAACCTCTACGTCGACAACACGAACGACGACTACAACACCGAGATGGACGGCTTCACCGTCACCATGACGCTGAAGATGTCGGTGAACCCCGACGAAGTGAACTCGATCCGCATCGGCATCGCCGACGTGGCCGACTCGAGCTACGATTCGACGCTTCTGATCGCCGGGGATTCGGCCCAGACGGTCCTGACCGCCAACGATGACACGGTCAACGTCGTGCCCGGCGGCAGCAAGACCTTCGATGCGCTCGCCAACGATTCCGGCCCCGGCGGCTCGACCCTCACGATCACCCATATCAACGGGATCGCGGTGAACGCGGGCGACAGCGTCACGCTCACCACCGGGCAGGTGGTAACGCTCAATGCCGACGGAACCTTCACCGTCGACGCCGACAACGACGAGGAAAGCGTCAACTTCACCTACACCGTCGCCACCGGCGGCGGGAACTCGGGGATTTCCGACACCGCCTTCGTCACGATCAACTCCGTCCCCTGTTTCGTCGCCGGCACGCAGATCTCAACACCCGGCGGCGAGGTGCCCGTGGAGACGCTTCGTCCGGGCGACATGGTGTTGACTCAGGACAACGGACCACAGCCTTTGCGCTGGATCGGACGCCGCAAGGTTGCCGCGGAGGGTAAGTTCGCACCCGTGCGGATCGCGGCGGGCGCGCTGGGCAATCATCGCCAGTTGTTCGTCTCGCCGCTCCACCGGATCCTGATCCGCGACGGGCTGGCGGAACTGCTGTTTGGCGAAAGCGAGGTGCTTGTGGCGGCCAAGGATCTCGTCGATCACCATCGGATCGAACAGGTGGACGGCGGCGAGGTGGAATACGTGCACATCCTGTTCGATGCCCACGAAGTGGTGTTTTCGGAAGGTCTGGCCACCGAAAGCTTTCTGCCCGGCCCGCAAACGACACGATCGCTCGAACGGGAGATCGTGGCCGAGATCGTCTCTATCTTCCCTGAACTCGATCCGGAGACAGGCACGGGGTATTCCGCGGCCGCCCGGCGGACTTTGCGGGCCTACGAGGCGCGTCTGCTCGTCACCCCGCCGGAGGGCGCCGCCGCATGAGCTGGATCGCGCTCACCGACACCGCCCGGCCGGCGTTCAACCCCCAGGGCATCGGCGCGCCGCCAGACAGACCCGGCACATCAGCCAGCCTGCCCATCGACGCGATCCTCGCCAAGGGCACCCTGGTGTTCGAATTGCGCCACCATGGGGGCGAGAGCGGGCCCCGCCGCCTGATCACGTTTCACCGCAGCCGTGAATGGCACCGCGAAATCGCAATCGAGATCGACAGCCACGACCGGCTGTCGCTGCAAATCCGGCAGGGCGCCGCCCGGTCTCGGGCCATGATCGACCTGCGCCGTCCCGAACACGACAGCCGGCTGCGGGTGAGCTACACTTGGGATGCGCCGAGGCGGGTTTCGACGTTGACCGTGGAGTACCCCGATGAGCGGCGGGTGCATCAGGCGATCGCCGGCAACCCGGTGCCGCTGCCGCTGCGTGACGTGAAGGAACTGGTGCGCAACGGGTCGGCAAGCGAGATCGGCCAAAACGTGCGCTTTATCGCGTTTTCTGACGAAATAGAGCCTGTTGGACTTGGCACAGGGATCGCCGCGGGATCAACGATCGAAACCGCACAGGGCCCCGTGCCGATTGACCGGTTGCGGCTCGGCGACGAGGTGCTGACGGCCGGGTCGGGGTATCAGCCGGTGCGCTGGATCGCCCGACGCACGGTGCCCGCGCTTGGCGGTTTCCGGCCGGTACGGATCCGCGCGCCGTTCTTCGGTCTCGAAAACGACATGATCGCGGCACCGGATCATCGGGTTCGGCTCGAGCTCGCGGAAGCAGAGTACATGCTTGGCGACGACGAGGTGCTCATTCCCGCCGCGACCCTCGTGAACGGGCGGCACGCCCAACGTGACGCCCGCCACAGGCTGGTGACCTACTACCAGGTTCTGCTCGACGTGCACGATTGCCTTCTGCATGACGGGCTGTGGGCGGAAAGCCTGTTCGTGGGAACCATCAGTCGCCATCCGACGCTTGCGCGCAGCACCGTTTTGAGCGGAATGCCGCACAGCGCCATCCCCGTGCACCGGACCGGATCCCCGAAGCTGCTTTCGCCGTTCGAAACCCGAAGCCTGGCTGCGACCTTGCAGATTGCGTGATTGCGTTGCTCCACCGCCCCCGGACTGTCATAGTCAGTGACGGGACGATGGTGGAAAAGATGATCCGACTGCTGTACGCGGCGTTCTTTGCGCTCGGCCTGGTTGGCGCCCCGACGATTGCGTCAGCACAGTCGGACCAAGCCGCCCCGGCCGAGCCGCCCCGCAGTGTGCGGGTGGCCACCGTGACCCGTCCGCCATTCTCCATGGAGACGGACGCTGGGGATACCGGCTTCAGCCTCGATCTGTGGGCCGCCCTCTCGGAAGATCTCGGGCTCGAGACCGAGATCGTGCGCACCGAGACCTTCGGCGAAATGCTCGATCTGGTGCGCTCCGGCGGGGTCGATGCGGCGGCGGCGAATATCTCGATCACCTCGCAGAGAGAGGCCGAGATGGATTTCACCCAGCCGATATTCGATGCCGGTCTGCGGATCATGATCCCGCCCGATGGCAGCGGCAATCTCGCGCTCTTGCGGGTTCTGATTTCGCGCGATTTCCTGATCGCCGTGGCCGCGGCCTTCGGGCTTCTGCTGGCTGTTGGCATGCTGATGTGGGCGTTCGAGCGCAATCGCCAGCCCTATTTCGACCGGCCGGCCCGCAGCGCGGTGTTTCCCTCGTTCTGGTGGGCGCTCAATCTCGTGGTCAACGGCGGTTTCGAGGAACGCCAGCCGAGGAGTGCCCCGGGGCGGTTGCTGGGCGTGGTCATGGTTATTGCCTCGCTGTTTCTCGTCTCGTTCTTCGTCGCCAAGATCACCGCGACGCTCACGGTGGATGCGATCGAAAGCTCGGTGAGTTCGGTTGGCGACCTCTACGGCAAACGCGTCGGCACCACGGCCGGATCGACGGCGGCCGATTTTCTGCAGGATCGCGACATCCGGTTCCGGGGTTTCGCCGATCTCGACCAGCTGATCGACGCCTTCGAAGCCAACGAGCTTGATGCCGTTGTCTTCGATGCACCGATCCTCGCGTATTACGTCAACACCGGCGGTGCGGAGATCGCGCAGCTTGTTGGGCCTGTATTCCTGCCCGAGAATTATGGGATCGCCCTGCCCACCGGCAGCACGCTGGCGGAACCGATCAACCAAGGGCTGCTGAAACTGCGGGAAAACGGGACGTATGACCGCATCTATCGGACATGGTTCGGGCCGCAAGGCGGCTAGACACCTGCGGGATGCCCTGCCAAGCTGATAACATCCAGTTTCCCAGGGAGCATATCATGCGCAGAGCCTTTTCGTTTTTGTCCCTCCTTTTTGTCGTTCCACTGGCCGCGTGTTTTGACGCGGAGCTTTCGATCGCCTTCCCCGATGACGACAGCGCCGAAGCCACGATGACGATGGTGGCGAGCGCCGAGTTCTATGCCATGGCAACGTCGAGCGGCGAGCCGTTCTGCGAGGGCGACGAGACCGTGGACGAAGCCGGCAATCATGTCTGCACAGAGATGGTCACGGGCACGGTCGACGAAGTGGCCAACGATCCCGATGTGGGCGAAGGCCTTACGATAGAACGCCGGGACGGCGGGCTTCTCTACATTGCCTTCGACCTCGGCGACCTGACCGAAGACATCGCGCCGCCCGAAGAAGAGGAAGGCGCGGACGAGATGATCGCCATGATGAAGGCAGCCTTCGAGGGCCACAAGATCGGGCTCAAGGCGTCCGGCGCGGAGATCATTGAAACCAACGGCACGGTGTCGGACGACGGTAAGACGGCGAGTTTCGAGATCCCGCTCGGGGCGATGCTCGACAATTCGGTAGAGTTGCCGGAAACGTTCAACGCGCTGTTGCGTCCGGGGTCCTGATCAGGGCAACGGATAGGCCCCGATGATCGGGGTGTGCAGCCAAAGAAGCAGGCCGTAAAGGCCGAGGCCCAGCGCGATGCGCGCGATCCCACCCGGCGTGACGGAAACGCGCCGGGTGGTTTGCGTCAGGCGGTTCCACTCCGGCCCCATCTGGCGGCGCTTGCGGCGATCAATCATGCGCATACCGAGCACGGCGAAGGCGACGAATACGCCAAACAGAATGACATGGGCGAGATTGCAGTTCGGCACGATATGGGCGGCGGCCCAGATCGCAATGACGACGAGCAGCGGGTGTCGCATCCAGCCGAGGATGCCCGGATTGGCCGGATCGAACTCGTCGTTTCGAGAACCGCCGAATGAAAGTGGATTGGGCCGCCCGATTGCCATGGCGAGAATCACCGAGGCGAGGGCCATGAGGATCACGGGAACCCATGCATGCCAGTTGGCTTTCGGCCAAAGCTCGACGTAGGGCGCCCGGCCCGCGGCAATGATGAGCCAGGTGAGAACCAGCACCGACAGCGCCGAATAGGCGGTTGAAAAGCCCCGTGGCCCGATGCGGGAGACGAGACTGGCCTTGATCGGCGGGCGCACCGGCAGCGCGTGGGACAGCAGGAACACCGCGAACGCCGCGACAAACTCGGTCCATCCGGTCATTGGGGTCCTCCTAAGCCAGAAGCTTACGCACCATACCCGGGAGCGCCGAAGGTGTATCACAAACCTGGTCGGCGCGGCGGTATTCCTCGGGCGCGCCATACCCCCAGGTGACAGCTATGCTGCGCATCCCGACCCGCTCGGCGGCATCGAAATCATGATGCCGGTCGCCGACCATCACACAATCCGACGCGATGAGCCCAAGGGTTTCGAGCGCATGATCGAGGAGTTCGCCCTTGTCGTTCCGGGTGCCGTCCAGCTCCGGGCCAAACTCCGAAAACAAGTGTCTATTCAAGCCAAAATGGTCGGTGATCCGGGTGGCATAGACATGCGGCTTGGCCGTCGCGAGGCACAGCCGGTAGCTCGTCGATAGCGTCTCAAGCATCTCGCTGACGCCGGGATAGACCGCGTTCTCGAACAGCCCGACATCCGTGTAACGCGCGCGATAGAGCGCAAGGGCTTCGTACGGGTTGGGTACGCCCAGACGGGCGAAGGTATCGACCAATGCCGGCCCAACCACCCAATCAAGCGTGTCGCGCGGCGGCGCGGCGTGACCCAGTTCCTCGAGCGCGTGAACCACGGAGGCGATGATGCCCGGCCCCGCGTCGGTGAGCGTTCCGTCGAGATCGAGGAAGACGGTCTTCATTCGTCGAAGAACGGGGTCATCTGGGCGACGATCACGGAGTTTTCCTCCAGCGCGCGGGCCATGAGGCCGCGTTCTTCGTCCGAGATGTCGTGGCCCTCGGCCAGCCGCTCGTCGAGCGTGCCGTAGCCAGAGACGTCGAGCGGCGCGAGATCGGCCTGCTTGAGGATCGCCACCGTCTCGCGCACCGCCTCCGCCTCGTCCACGCCGCTCGCGTAGCACATCAGGGCCGCGCCGGTGCTGCCGTCTGGCAAGCCGTCGCCATCCTTCCGGCCCACCTCGACCAGGAGAGTATAGACCTGCTGCGGGCGCTTCGGTTTGTCAGTCACGCAGCAGCTCGTTGATCGCGGTCTTGGAGCGCGTGCGCTCGTCCACCCGCTTCACGATCACCGCGCAATAGAGACTGATTCCGTTCTTCGACGGCATCGACCCGGCGACAACTACCGAGTAGGGCGGCACCTCGCCGTACATCACCTCGCCGGTTTCGCGGTCGACTATCTTGGTCGACTTGCCGATGAACACGCCCATGCCGAGCACCGAGCCCTCGCGCACGATGCAGCCTTCGACCACTTCCGAACGCGCGCCGATGAAGCAGTTGTCTTCGATGATGGTCGGGCCGGCCTGCATCGGCTCGAGCACGCCGCCGATGCCAACGCCGCCCGAGAGGTGCACGTTCTTGCCGATCTGGGCGCAGGAGCCGACTGTGGCCCAGGTGTCGACCATGGTGCCTTCGTCGACGTAGGCGCCGAGGTTGACGAAGGAGGGCATCAGCACCACGCCGGGCGCGATGTAGGCCGATTTGCGGACGACGCAATTGGGCACGGCGCGGAAACCCGCGGCCTGCCATTGGTTGTTATCCCAGCCCTTGAACTTCGAATCGACCTTGTCCCACCAGCCACCGGCCTGCGGGCCGCCGGCCTGATGTTCCATGTCCTTGATCCGGAAGCCGAGCAGCACGGCCTTCTTTGCCCACTGGTTAACGTGCCAGTCGCCGCTGTCCTGCCGCTCGGCCACGCGCAGCTGGCCGGAATCAAGCGCGTTCAGCGTGTCTTCAATGGCATCGCGGGTCTCGCCGGTGGTGGCGGGCGTGATCGTGTCGCGCGCCTCCCAGGCGGCTTCGATCGCGGCTTCCATTTGAGCGTTCGACATGGGTTTTCCCCCCTGAAATCGGTTCTTCTCTTCGGTTGGCACGGCTATAAGGGCTGAACCCACAGCGTGCAATGCGGCAAGAGAGGACGAGCAGATGAGTGACGATACCCGCAGCCACCCGTTTCGCCATTCCGGACAGGACCGGCAGGCCGCCCATGAGATCCCGGATACGCCGCAGACGCGGTCGCCGGTCTACAAGCTGGCCTATGACGATCTCGAGTTCCTGCTGCGCGACGAGTTGCGCCCGGTGCGGTTGCAGCTCGAACTTCTGAAGCCCGAGTTGATCATGCAGGAACAGGGCGTGGAATCGACCGTGGTGCTGTTCGGTGGCGCCCGCATTCCGCGGCCCGAAGACAAGGCCAAGGCCAAGACGAAAACGCTGGCCGAACTCAGCCATTACTACGACGAGGCGCGGCGGTTCGCGCGGCTGATCTCGGAACAGTCGAAGGGCAACGGGCATCGCTGCAAGGTGATCGTTTCAGGCGGCGGGCCCGGGGTGATGGAAGCGGCCTCGCGCGGGGCACATGACGTAGGCGGCAAATGCGTGGGCCTGAACATCGTGCTGCCGCACGAGCAGGCGCCGAACGAGTGGGTCACGCCGGAGCTGTGCTTCAACTTCCACTATTTCGCGATCCGCAAGATGCACTTCCTGATGCGGGCGGAGGCGATCGTGTGTTTCCCCGGCGGCTTCGGCACGCTCGACGAGATGTTTGAGAGCCTCACGCTCATCCAGACGAAGCGGATGAAGCGCGTCCCGGTGATCCTGTTCGGCCGCGCGTTCTGGGAGAAGATCATCAATTGGGAGGCTCTGGCCGATGCCGGCACGATCTCACGCGAGGATCTTGATCTGTTCGAGTTCGTCGAAACTGCCGAAGAGGCCGTGGCGATCATCGACGCGTGGGAAAGCAAGTGCGAGATGAAGCACGGGGTGGAATAGGCCACCCCGGCTTTCGATCACGACCGCACATAGACCGGGACTTCTCGAATGCGATCCAGCAACCACGTGTGGCTGTGGCCCGGAAAGGGCGCATTGAAGCGGCGCATGAGCGTGGGATAGCCAAATCCGATCTCGGAGGTCCGGCAGAGGAACTTCCCCGAGATCGCGTCGTGCAGGGCGAGCCCGCCACCGGATTCGCGCAGCAGGTAGCCCGCGCTCATCAGCGCGGTGCGCAAGGCCGCCCAAGAGGCGGCGCTTTCAAACGTGCCGGTGAGCTGCCTGCGCAGCGGCTCCAGCAGACCTTTATCGGCCCGTGGCGGCGTGCCGAGCGAATCGCGGCGGCGGAAATCCCGCTCTATGGCCGCGCGGATGATCTGACCGACCGATACATCTTCGCTGTTTGCAAGCGCCTCCAGCCGCGAAACCATCTGCGATGGAAGTTTAAACGAGACCGACTCCATGCAGGTAGTCTGCACGGAGTCGGTTGATCGAGTGTTAAGCGCTGTCCGCGTTCAGGCCAGAACCTTGGCAGGTGCCGGGCAAACCGGGTGGCGGCGCGGGAGCGTCGCGATCATCGGGCCGTCGTCCGTGTCCTCGATCGAGAACCCGAAAAACGAGATCCGGCGGCGGAAATGCTTCTGGTGCCGCGAGCGTTTGTGCTGTTCGCTGATGAAAGTAACGATCTTGTCGATTTCATTGGCGGGCATGCTGCTCCCCTTTCTTTGGTTAGCTCCAGATCACCCCAACACTTGGGCAACAATGCAGCACAAAACGGGAAATAGCGTGAAAACCGGCAACGACCTCAACCGGAGGGTAGGCCCGCCTCGGCCTCGATCTCGCGGCGGCTTTTGCGGGCGCGCTCGGTGGCCGACTTGAGCTGGCCGCAAGCCGCCATGATGTCTTCGCCGCGCGGGGTGCGGATCGGGCTGGCGTAGCCGGCCTTGTAGATGATGTTGGCGAAGGACTTGATCCGTTCGTCCGACGACCGGCGATAGGGCGCGCCGGGCCATTCGTTGAACGGGATCAGGTTGATCTTGGCCGGGATGCCCGCAATCAGCCGAACCAGGCGGCGTGCATCTTCATCCGAGTCGTTCACCCCGTCGAGCATCACGTATTCGAAGGTGATCCGCTCGGAGTTCGAGAGCTTCGGGTAGGCTTTGAGGCCCTCAAGCAGCGTCTCGATGTTCCACTTCTTGTTGATCGGCACCAGCTTGTCGCGCACTTCGTCGGTGGTCGCGTGGAAACTGATCGCCAGCATGCAGCCGATCTCTTCGCCGGCACGCGCGATCTCGGGCACCACGCCGGAGGTCGACAGCGTGATCCGGCGCCGCGACAGGCTGATGCCCTCGCCGTCCATCGCGATCTTCATCGCGTCGCGCACGGCGTCGAAGTTGTAGAGCGGCTCGCCCATGCCCATGAGTACGATGTTGGAAAGCAGGCGCGTCTCGTCCTTCGGGTTGCGCCCCGGTTTCGGCCATTCGCCCAGGTCGTCGCGCGCCACCATGATCTGGCCGACGATCTCGGCCGCCGTGAGGTTGCGTACGAGCGTCTGGGTGCCGGTATGGCAAAACGAACAGGTGAGCGTGCAGCCGACCTGGCTCGACACGCAGAGCGTGCCGCGATCTTCCTCGGGAATGTAGACGATCTCGACTTCATGGCCGCCGGCGATGCGAACAAGGTATTTCCGCGTTCCGTCGTCGGAAACCTGCTTCGTCACCACCTCGGGCACGCGGATCTCGAATTTTTCGTCGAGCATCGCGCGGTAGTCTTTCGCGAGGTTGGTCATCGCGCCAAAGTCACGCACGCCCTTCTGGTAGATCCATTGCCAGATCTGGCCCACCCGCATCTTGGCCTGTTTTTCGGGCGTGCCGGCGTTAATCAGCACGTCGCGCATCTGCGCGCGGGTGAGCCCGACGAGATTCGTCTTGCCGCTATCCTGCTCTTTGCGCGGGATGATGATGGCTTGCGGGGTGATGGGCGCGTCTTCGGCCATGGGGCTTCGTCCTGTCGCTACGGGATGCGCCTACATATAGGTGCGATTTGCGTTTGCCAAACCGGAATGGCGATGGCGTCACGCCCCGACCGCCCGCAGCGCGACTTCGCTTTCGAAGGACTTCAGGCAGCGGTGGGCGGTTTGGCCATAGGCTGTGAGGTCGGCATCGAGATCGGGAAAGAGGCGATAGAGTTCGTTGCGCGCCTCGCGTGAGAACTGATCCACCGCAATTTCGCCGGGATGGAAGCTTTCCGACGCGAGACCGTTCGCGATGATGACCTCATGTGCGTCGAACAACAGATGGTAGTACTCCGGCATTTCGACGGTCCGGTCCTGATGGATGCCCGCCCATCCCGCGAGGTGTTTGACTGGAATCAGAACCTCGTTGGCTTCGAACAGAAGTTCAAAAGCCGGGTTTCTGAGCGAAACGCGATGGTTCGGCGAAAGGTAGGTGTCCCTGTCCGGGCAGTCGCCACCGAATGCACCGCGCGGCACCACAAAGGGGGCGTTCGCCTCGGCATCGCGCCCCATTGCCACAACCCGAACATGGCCGATCCAGCGCAGAACCGTCGTGCCACCGTTCGCGCGCAGCACCTCCATACCGGGTTCCAGGGCTTCGACCGGCACGTCGCCGTCGGTTGTGCGAATGCGCGTACCACGCAGAAAACAGGGGATCGTACCGCTGTCGGGTGTCTGGTTCGAATAGGTCACACCGTCGGTGGAGACGAGCGACTCGTTCTGGTTATTGCCGGTCGAGCCCACCTGGGTGGACGACAGCCCGGCGGCCGGCCCGGTGCTCGGCGTGACAACGCTGTCGAACGAGATGAACGCGACGACCGTGCCGTTGTCGACAAGGGCCACCGCCCCGTCCTTGTGAACCCCGGTGTTGATGACGTAGACGTCATTGCCCGCGATCGTGTTCACGGGCGTGCCGAGCGGGTCGGTCGAGCGGAGATTGCCGTTGGAGTGATAGACAACGACCGACAGATCCGAGACATCCGTTCCGGAGTCGGTCACGACTTCGATGAAGTCATTCTGCGCTGGTCCGCGGTATTTCACCTCGGAGATATATGTCGGCACGGGGACTGCTCCTTGCCTCTGTCGGCGGCGGGCTCTTGCGCGGCCCGCTCACCTGATCTTCTCGGGTCCGACCCGATCGCTGCCGATTATTGGCAGCGCTTCGCGGCATCCTCTACCGCGGCTGTGAATCCGAGCAGCGAGAACTTGTCTTCCGTCCGGGTGCCGCGCGACGAGTTGCCCACGGCCACGGCATCGGCGCCCTTCTTCATTGCGGCGATGATCTTCGGATCGTCTTCGGGGCTCGCCCAGGCCCATTCGCCGTCGGTGAAGAGCTGGAAGGTTTGCCCACTGATCGTCAGCGCCACGGTGCTGTCCGGGGCGAAGGGGTATCCGCCGGTGAAGCTCACCTCGCCGTTGACGTTCGATCCGGGGCGGTAGCTCACGAACAGCAGGATATCGCCCCGCCGCACGGCCACGACACGACCGCCGCGCGTGTTGACCGTTTCTTTCGGTTTCGAAACGCTCCAGCACTCCTTCGGATCGTTTTCGACGAAAACGCTCCAGTCCGTGTTTGCCGCGACACGGTTGGTGCTTTCCTGCGCGACCGAAGCACTCGCGCCCACAGCGAAGGCTGCGATGCAAAGGCCACGTGCGAGAAATGAAATCATGTTTTCACAGCCTCCAGCTGTTCCTGCCTCTTGGCCTTTGCGCCGGTTCGTCTTAAGCGGACTTGTCGTGACGCAGGCCCCGTTTCCCTTGCGGGGCACATTAACGTAACATGTTCGGTTTTTGAAAGCCCCGTTGGCGGAAAACCGCGCGTTTCCCGGGGGATGAAGAGGACGAAATGGCAGAACCCGCAAAGCTGACCGAAATCTGGCGCGGTGAACGGATCGAGAGCCTACATCTTGGCCATGCCGTGATCTGCGCGCCGGGAGGGAAGATCGTGGAGGCCTGGGGCGACCCCGAGGTGGTGATCTACCCGCGCTCGGCTGCGAAGATGATCCAGGCGCTGCCGCTGGTCGAGAGCGGAGCCGCCGATGCAGCCGGGCTTTCGACGGAGCGTCTCGCGCTGGCCTGTGCCTCGCACCAGGGCGGGCGCATCCACACCGATAGGGTCGAAGACTGGCTTGGCGCGCTTGGCCTGGGCGACAACGATTTGCGCTGTGGACCCCAGATGCCGTCGGACAAGAACGCATCGAAGGAACTGATCTGCAGCGAGACGGCGCCGCGGCAGGTGCACAACAACTGCTCGGGCAAGCACACCGGCTTTCTCACCCTGACCCGCCATCTCGGCGCGGGGCCGGAGTACCTCGAAATCGACCACCCGGTTCAGGTCGCGGTGCGCGAGGCGTGGGAAGACGTCACCGGCGAGCCGGTGCATGGCTGGGCCGTCGATGGCTGTTCGGCCCCGAATTTCGCCACCTCGCTGCACGGATTGGCCCGGGCAATGGCCTTCTTCGCCGACGCGCGTGAGGACAGCGAGAATCCCCGGGCGCGCGCCGCCGCTCGGCTGCGAGCCGCCATGGCGCAGCATCCCGAGCTCGTGGCCGGCGAGGGGCATGCTTGCACCGGTTTGATGCGCGCAATGAATGGGGCCGTTTCGGTGAAAACCGGTGCGGAGGCCGTCTACGTGGCGATGATACCCAAATTACGCCTGGGCATTTCACTCAAGGTGGCCGACGGGGCGTTTCGGGCCTCGGAGGCGACGATCGCGGCGCTCCTCATCCGGCTCGGCGTGCTCGACCCGGGCCATGAGGAAGCGCGCAAACTGGTGAATGCTCCGATCATCAACTGGCGTGGCAAGGTCACCGGGTTCATTCGGCCCGCGGCGGGGCTGATCTCGTGATGGTGGCCTTGCGTTAACCATCCGTTCACCGGCCCTTGCCAACCTGCCGGCATGGCACGAATCGAATCACAGTTTGCCGAGGCAGCACTGCCCCTGTTCGGATCGGACGAAGCGCCGGCGCGTTCGGTTCCGGCGCAAGGCGGCAAGCTCCCCTCCTACATTGCCGATCACCGCAAGCGGCTGCGCAGCCGGTTCATGCGGGGCGGAGCTGACGCCGTGCCGGACTACGAATTGCTGGAACTCGTGCTTTTTCGCGCGATTCCCCGGTTGGACGTCAAGCCGCTGGCCCGTGCACTGCTGGACCGTTTCGGTGATTTCAATGCCGTTCTCTCGGCGCCGCCAAGCCGATTGCAAGAGGTCACCGGGGTTGGTGACGCAGTGGTGCAGGAGCTCAAGATTGTCGAGGCGGCGGCACAACGACTGGCACGGTCGCGGGTGATCCGGCGCGATGTGATCTCGTCATGGGATGCCTTGCTCGACTATTGCCGCACCGCGATGGCACATCGCGATATCGAGCATTTCCGCGTTCTATTTCTCGACCGGCAAAACGCCCTGATCGCCGACGAAGAACAGGCGCGCGGAACGGTGAACCACGTGCCGGTCTACCCGCGCGAGGTGGCGAAACGGGCGCTGGAGCTGAATGCCTCGGCTCTGATTCTGGTGCACAACCATCCCTCCGGCGATCCGACGCCATCCGACAGCGATATCGCGATGACCGGCCGGATTCGCATGGCGGCGGAGGCGCTCGATATCACGCTGCACGATCACCTGATCATCGGCGGATCGCGGGAAGTGAGCTTCCGCGACGCCGGCTACCTGTGAGGGTCACTCGACCCAGATCTCGACGCGGCGGTTCACGTGACGGCCCCAGGCGGTATCGTCGCAGGCCATGGGCAGCGCCTCGCCAAAACCGTCGGTGATCAGGGTGACCTTGCCGCGGTCGAAAACCTCGGTTTCGCCCAAGACGGCGGACAACACGGCTTCGGCGCGACGCTGAGACAGGCTACGATTCTGGCCGGCGTCCCCCTCCCCGTCGCTGAAACCAACGAACGCGAGGCTGCGGCCATCGAAGGTGCCCGCCTCGAGCGCCGCCGCCAAAAGCGCGATGTTGGCGCGCGACGGCGCGTCGGGCACTGCCGAACCTCCGAGGAACCGGAAGGTGGTGGTGACACGCCGTTTGCCCTCCAGCAAGGCCATCATGCGCTGGAGTTCGTCGAGGCCAACCTCCAGCCCGGCAGCGCGAATGGCGTTTGCAAGCCGCAGGCCCTGATCGTCGATCGGCACCTCGGTGAACGCCTGATCGACAAACCCGGTGCGGCGGGTGACAAGCTGGGCACTGCCCGAGCGCATGTAGGCGAGGAAATCTCGGGCGAGTTTCGGTAGGCGTCGTGCCGGCAGGTAAAGATACATCGGCGCGGTCAGCGGGTAGTCGCCCGCCTTGATCGACGCCGAACTCGCAGCCACCTCGAAAGCGCAATCGCCGGTGAGTGTCACGACGTCGCCAAGGCGGGAACGCGAAAAGGTCGAGATCCCAATCCCGAACGGGTCTTCAGTCACAGCATCGGCCAGAAGCCCGACGGAGCTATGGATCAGCGTTTCATCGGCCAATCGGGCGTCGCGCGGTAAGAGGACTTGTTGCAGGAACACGGCGCCGATGCCCAGTTCCGGTTGGCTCAGGTGCAAGGTGATCGGGGCGTCCTCTCCACCCACTTCGGACCAACGGGTGATCTTACCGGCATAGATCGCAGCAAGCTGGTCCATGGTGAGGCGGCGCACAGGATTGCCGGGCGCAACGATCGGCACAAGCGCATCGCGCGCAATCACCCGGAATTGCCGGATGCCGCGGAGATCGCCAAGCCCCGCGTCGCGCACCATGGCGCGCTCCGCCGACGAAACCTCGCGCAACGACAGAACGATGTCGGCTTGCTCCCCGAGCAAGTCGGCGAACCCCTCGGCCGACGAGGTCAGGCGCACGGTGATTTCCGCAGCCGGAACGCCGCCGGTCTCGTCAAACAGGCGATAAAGCAGGCCCACGCCGGGCAGGTCTTCGCGGCTCAGGGCATAGCCCGCGTTGAGCGCAAACCCTTCGATCATTGCAGGGATCAGGACCTCACCCATGGGGCGCGCGCCGGACAAGGTGAACCGCGCCAGATAGGATCCGAGTGTCGGGCAGGCGGGGCCTTCACAATTCACGCCGGACCCGTCCACCGTGAGGATGCCGAACTCGGTATCGACGCGGTAGAACTCACCGTCGAACCCCAGCAGGGTGCCAGAGATTTCGAGTGACCCGTCACGGGAGCGGAGGGTGACATCGTCGGCGCGCGCGACCGGAACCCATGAGAAAAGGAAAAGTGCGGCGAAGATCGCCGCACGTAGGACTGGCATTCAAGACCCCCGGCCCCGCTTCAGTTGCGGGCGAGTTTCAGGTCTTGGGGCAGGTTTTTCAACACCAGATATTCGCCCACGGCGTCGCACCCCGGCACCATCATCGAAAGCTCTTTGATATTCGGGTCGCCAATCGGGTTGGTGCGCAGGATCCGGCCTTCGATCTTCGTGTCGCAGGTGTTTTCCATCACCTCCGCTTCAACCGAGATCTCGGGATCGGCGCCCTCACCCATCAGACCGGCCGGGAAGGTGTAGACATCGGCGGCATAGCCCTGGGCCGTGCTGCCAAGCACCGAGACGAAGCCGCCGGCACCCTGCGTCGCCATTTCGGGCATGCCGGGCTCCTGGGCCCAGACATGGCCGGGCTCACCGTAGCTTGCACCGTTCTCCAAAGCATGGAGTTGCAGGCCGGTCGCGCCTTTCCAGACGATCGCCATGCGTTCGAATTCGGCGAAGTCAGGCACCTTGATTTCGGTCGCGCGTTCCTGGCCGTCTTCAAAGCGCACGGTGAACAGGGCAGTCTCGGCCATGGCCGGCACGAGAACGATGGTGTCCCCTTCCGGGCCGAGCTGCTCGGAGAACCGCAGTCCGTGATGGTCGAAATCGACGTTTTCGCCCGAGTTACAGGGCGCCACAAGCGTGATTGCCACGAGCGCGCCAGCCTGGACTTCGGCACCAAAGTCGACGTTACAGGCATCGGTCAGCGCCTCCGCCGCGGGGGCGACCGGCTCATCGGCGATATCCGTGCCGTCATCGAGGGCCGCCATTTGGACCGGCTGTTCGTCAATGGCCGCCGGGGCAGCCTCGGGCGCCTGCGCGATGCCCTCCGGTTCGGGAACCTCAAGGATCGGGCTGGTGGCGGAGCGGGTGACTTCTTCGATACCGTCGCCGGGCGTGGCGGTTTCGGGAGCAGCTTCTGCCGGTGCTTCGAGTGCGGCGATCTCCGGGGTATCCATCGGTTCTTCGCTCGCCGTTGCGTTACTCAGATCGGGCTCTGCCTGATCCGGCAGAGGGGCTACCGCAATCGGTTCGGCGGCGATGGTCACATCGGTTCCCGCGCCTTCGGCTGCGGCCGGCGGCGTGGCTGCGGCGATGTCTTCGGACGCGGGAATTGCGAGATCGGCCGGCGGGACGGCCGGGGCCGTCGTCATCCCGGCGGCAACCACCGGCTGTGCGGCGGGGGCCTGGCTGGCGGCCGGCACATCGGCGCTGCGCTGCATGAAATGGCCCGCGACACCTGCGATCATCAGTGCGCCCACAGCGGTGTAGAGCCGCTTCCTGTCGATCTCGGCCGCTTTCTGTGCAACTTTTTCCTTCAGATCGGCGATCATGGCGATCTCCTTCTCATTCCGTCGACAGGCAGTTTCCCGCAGCAATGCGCCGAAGAAATGAACAGAAGGTGACTATTTGCGGTTTTGTTTCGATTTTGGAAATGTGGTTAACGGGCTGAAAAACAAAAGGTTTTCAGAGGTCCGTCATGACGGTGCCATGATCTGGACACGCGAACGGCCGCGTCGACGCGCGGCCGCCACAATGCTTCAGCCGGCTCAGAAAGCGCCGTGGCAGTGCTTGAACTTCTTGCCCGATCCGCAGGGGCAGGGGTCGTTGCGGCCCGGGTCGCCCCAGGTGCTGCGGTCGTTCTCGTCGAACCCGGCCTGAGCGACGCCCTTGGGCAGTTCCGCGCCCGGGCCAAGCACCTTTTCCGCCGCCTTGCGCTGAGCGTCGGCAAGCGCCTGCTGTTGCTGCTGCATTTGCAGCATCATCTGCTCCTGCTCTTCCTTGGTCATCGGACGCACCTGGGCGAGCTTCTGCGTGACCTCGGCGCGCAGCGAATCGAGCATGCCTTCGAACAGCTGGAACGCCTCCGACTTGTACTCGTTGAGCGGGTCGCGCTGAGCGTAGCCGCGGAAACCGACGACCGAGCGCAGGTGTTCGAGCGTGAGCAGGTGCTCGCGCCACTTCCCGTCGATCGTCTGAAGCAGGATCTGTTTCTCGATCGAGCGCATCGTCTCCGGCCCAAAGGCGTCGGCCTTCTCCGACATCTGCGCCACCGTGGCCTCGAACAGACGTTCGCGGATCACGTCGTCGTCCACGCCTTCTTCCGCGGCCCAGTCCTTCGCCGGCACGTCAATGTTGAGCTTTTCGATCACCGCGTCGTGCAGGCCCTGGGTGTCCCATTGCTCCGCGTAGGTCTTGGGCGGCATGTATTGATCGACGAGGTCGTCGATCACCTGCTGGCGCATGTCCTCGGTGACGTCGGACAGATCTTCCGCCTCCATGATCTCGAGGCGCTGGCTGAAGATCACCTTCCGCTGGTCGTTCATCACGTCGTCGAATTTCAGGAGTTGCTTCCGAATGTCGAAGTTGCGCGCCTCGACCTTGGCCTGCGCCCGTTCGAGGCTCTTGTTGACCCACGGGTGCACGATCGCCTCGCCCTCTTTCATACCGAGGGTGGAGAGCACCTTGTCGAGCCGCTCAGAGCCGAAGATGCGCATCAGGTCGTCTTCCAGCGAGAGGAAGAAGGCCGAGCGCCCCGGGTCGCCCTGGCGGCCCGAGCGACCGCGCAGCTGGTTGTCGATCCGGCGGCTTTCGTGGCGTTCGGTGGCGAGCACGAACAGACCGCCCGCGTCTTTGACCTTCTGTTCCTCATCGGCGTGCTCGGCTTCGATCCTGGCGCGGATCGCTTCCGGGTCGGCGTCGCCGTCGGCCGCGATCGCTTCCATCACCGTGAAATCGACGTTGCCGCCGAGTTTGATGTCGGTGCCGCGGCCGGCCATGTTGGTGGCGATGGTCACCGCGCCGAGCTTGCCGGCATCGGCCACGATCTGAGCTTCCTGCTCGTGCTGGCGGGCATTGAGCACGTTATGCTTGATGCCGTCCTTTTTCAGCAGGTCCGACAGGTATTCCGACTTCTCGATCGAGGTGGTGCCGACGAGAACCGGCTGACCCTTCTCGTTCGACTGTTTGATCTCGTCGACGATGGCCGCGTATTTCTCCTGTGCCGTGCGGTAGACGGCATCGTGCTCGTCGATCCGGACAACGGGCAGGTTGGTGGGCACCTCGACCACGCCGAGCTTGTAGATATCGTCGAATTCCTCGGCCTCGGTCAGGGCCGTGCCGGTCATGCCGGCAAGCTTGTCGTAGAGGCGGAAGTAGTTCTGAAAGGTGACGCTGGCCAGCGTCACGTTTTCGGGCTGGATGTTGCAGCCCTCCTTGGCCTCGATGGCCTGGTGCAGGCCCTCCGACAGCCGCCGCCCGGCCATCATCCGGCCGGTGAACTCGTCGATCAGCACCACCTCGCCGTTGCGCACGATGTAATCCTTGTCCCTCTGGAACAGCTTGTGCGCGCGCAGGCCCTGATTGATGTGGTGCACGATTGTGGTGCTCTCGGGATCGTAGAGCGTCTGGCCCTCGGGCAGTAGCCCGGCCTCGTGCAGCCGCTGCTCGAGAAACTCGTTGCCCTCGTCGGTGAAGGTGACGTTGCGGGTCTTCTCGTCGAGCGTGAAGTGGTCGTCCTGCACCTCGGGGATGATCTTGTCGATGGTAACGTAGAGTTCCGAACGGTCCTGCGACGGGCCAGAGATGATCAGCGGCGTGCGCGCTTCATCGATCAGGATCGAGTCGACCTCGTCAACGATGGCGAAGAAGTGCCCCCGCTGATGCATCTGGCTCAGCTCGGACTTCATGTTGTCGCGCAGGTAGTCGAAGCCGAGCTCGTTGTTGGTGGCGTAGGTGATGTCGGCCTGGTAGGCCGCGTTTTTCTCCTCGTCGGGCTGCTGCGGGTAGATCACCCCGGTGGTCATGCCCAGCGCCGCGTAGACCTTGCCCATCCATTCGGCGTCACGCTTTGCGAGGTAGTCGTTGACGGTGACGATGTGCACGCCTTTGCCGGTCAGCGCGTTGAGATAGGCCGGGAAGGTTGCCACGAGGGTTTTGCCTTCCCCGGTTTTCATCTCGGCGATGTTGCCCTGGTGCAGGAAGATGCCGCCCATGATCTGCACGTCGAAGGCGCGCAGGCCGAGCGCCCGCTTGGCAGCTTCACGGCAGTTGGCGAAGGCTTCGGGCAGGAGGTCATCGAGCTTTTCGCCATCGGCGACCCGCTTCCTGAATTCCTCGGTTTTCTGCTTGATCCCGTCGTCGGTCAGCGCCTGGAACTCTTCCTCCAGGGCATTGACCTTTTCGATGGTCGAGCGGGTCGTCTTGATCTTGCGGTCGTTCGGGGTGCCAAAGACTTTCTTGGCGATTGTTCCGATACCCAGCATGTTTTCTCCGCCCGATCAGGTCTGTTGTTCACGTGATTGCGGGGAGCGCTTGCCCGTGCCCGCAAGGCCCCATATCAAGGGCACAAACTCGGCCCCCGCGGGACCCTTGCGATGTAAGGGCCGGGGCCGGAATAGTCAACGACGCCGGGGGACCGGCATGACCAAAGGAAAACCCATGAAAACCTTGGCCAAAAGCACTGCCCTGCTCTCCAGCGCCGCGCTGATGATTTCGCTCGCCGCGCCGCTGGCGGCGCAGGACACGGCGACCGAAACCGAAGCGCCTGCTGCCGCGGTCTCGCCCGACATGGTTCTGGCAACCGTGAACGGGGAAGAGATCACCCTTGGGCATGTGATTGCCGCGCGTTTGTCTCTACCTGAGCAATACCAGGTTCTGCCGAACGAGGTGCTGTTTCCCGGGCTGGTAGACCAGCTCATCCAGCAAACCGTTCTCGGCCAGGCGATGGGCGAGATGACCCGCCGCGCCCAGATCCAGCTCGACAACGAACGCCGCTCGATCGTGGCGACCGAAAAACTCGACGAGGTACTCTCGGACGCCGTCGACGAGGCGCGCATTCAAGCCGCCTACGAAGAGCAGTATGCGAATGCCGAGCCGACCCAGGAATTCCACGCCTCGCACATTCTCGTGGCAACGGAAGAAGAGGCGCAGACCATCCGCGATGACATTGAAGGTGGCGCCGACTTCGCCGAGACGGCACGCGAAAAATCCACCGGGCCGACCGGCCCGAGTGGCGGTGACCTTGGCTGGTTCTCGGCCGCTGGTGTTGTCGAGGGGTTCCGCAATGCCATCACCGCGATGGAGGTCGGCGAACTTGGCGGACCGGTTCAGACCGAATTCGGCTGGCATGTGA
>Ga0180435_10001305_pt1 | contig 26175 bp, 23 predicted proteins | sample SS_ome_3_FD_132467 | JGI IMG/M metagenome (GOLD analysis project Ga0180435, IMG submission 132467) | Hypersaline lake sediment archaeal communities from the Salton Sea, California, USA - SS_3_S_1 metaG | ecosystem: Environmental > Aquatic > Non-marine Saline and Alkaline > Hypersaline >... | reverse complement strand
GAGCAGTCGACCTGGGGATCGGGAGTTGCTGGCTGGGAGGAACATATACAAAAAGCCGTTTCGCAAAAATAGTCAAACCTGAAAAAGGTGAGACCATACCATCTGTGATTTCAATTGGTTATCCCGCAGATCAACAAGCTTGGATGGATCGTATTGCACGGACTACCGCCGGTGCTGATCGGCGGCTGCCATGGCAGGATCTGTTTTTTTCAGACTCGTTTGAACAAGGCCTTTCTCCTGCTGAAGCCGGCCAGTACGGCGAGTCTCTTGAACTGCTGCGCCTGGCACCATCAGCCTCCAACAAGCAACCCTGGAGGATTCTGCGCCAAGACGATCTATGGCACTTTTATCTTAAACGAACAAAGAACTACCCTTCTCCCGTATTTGACCTTTTGCTGGGATTGGCGGATTTGCAGCGCATCGATATGGGAATTGCCATGGCACATTTTGACCTTTCTACCAAAGATGCTGGGCTATCCGGTAAATGGGTTGTTGATGATCCAAATCTCACTGGAATAAAACCGGGGCTGGAATATAATATTACCTGGACCAATTTCCCATAATATATATTTGACCGATCTTTACATTTACCAATCACCATCTATGGAGACAAAATAATAGACATGGACACATTCGATATCCTGTTGTTAATTGCCCGCCCCGCAGCTGGTAAAAGCGAAATTATCGCCCACCTAAAAGACACGCCAATTGAAAAGCGCATACAGCAATTTCACATAGGTGAATTTGAAGAACTGGATGATTTCCCTATGTTATGGACCTGGTTTGAAGAAGACGCCATCCTGAGCAAATTAGGACACCCCAGAATCCACACAGACCAGGAAGGCTGCTTCCTTTATGACTATCAATGGGATCTATTGATCGAACGAATAAACCTGGAATATGAGAAGAAAATTCGCGATTATCCGGATTATCATTCCAGCAATACAACCGTTATAGAATTTGCAAGGGGTACATCCCACGGCGGTTTTCAACGGGCATTTAAACATCTCAGTAAAACTATCGCAGAGCGCCTGGCTATCCTTTATCTGGATGTATCCTGGGAAGAATCGCTTCGAAAAAACCGGGCAAGGTTCAACCCAGATAAACCGGATAGTATATTAGAACACGGCTTATCAGATACAAAAATGGAATCCCTCTATAAGTCCTCAGATTGGGATGAGGTCATCGCAGGCCAACCGGACAACATTTTGATCCAGGGTATTCCAGTCCCATATATCGTTTTTGAGAATGAGGACGACGTCACCAGCCAGGGCGGAGAAATACTCTCTTCACGCTTACAAGAGAGATTGTCAGCTTTGTACAAAAAATATCAGTAAGAAACATCTACCTTAAAATTATTCGCGTGGAGCATCTGGTATGACGATCTACATTGGCTGTGATCTGGGAGGAACCAATATCAAAGCGGGGCTCGTAGAGCTGGAAAAGGGCGGTGTCCTTCTTTCTCGGTCCATACCCACTTTAGCCCATGAAGGTCAAACCAATGTCATGGAGCGCATGACTGATTTGATCCGATCTCTCGTTCAAGAAGGGAAAGATAACAATCACGAAGTACAGGGTATCGGGGTCAGCGCTCCCGGCCCACTAGATCTTGATAAGGGCGAAATTGTATTCCTCACAAATTTTCCCGGACAATGGAAAGATTTTCCTTTGAGAAAAACACTCAACACTGCTCTCAACTTACCAGTTTCTATTCTTAATGATGTTCGGGCGATCACCTACGGTGAGTTCTGTTTCGGCGCAGGAAAAGGTCTGGATCGGATGGCTTGTTTCGCAATTGGCACTGGTGTAGGAGGTGGATTGATCATTAATAAAGAATTGGTTTTGGGTTTTTCCGGTACAGCAGGAGAACTTGGGCATATGACCATTAATCCCAACGGTCCTCGCTGTGGTTGTGGAAATTACGGCTGTCTTGAAACCTACACATCAGGACCAGCGATATCTTCCCTTGCGGCTAAAATCGTCCGCCAAGGTATCGCAACCCAGATAGCAAAAATGGTAGATTTTGACCAAAATAAAATTACACCAGAAATAGTCGCCCAAGCTGCCCGTGACGGAGATGAAATCGCCTGCGAGATCTGGGATATAGTGGGAACTTCTCTTGGAATAGGAATCGCCAACATTTGTGTTGCGTTTGGCCCCCAACGCGTAGTTCTATCTGGTGGAGTGGCAGCTGCCGGTGATCTACTGTTAAATCCGATCAATAGAACACTTCGCGAGCGCGTTCATGTTATGCCGGTCGATCAAGTCCAGGTCGTGGTGAGCACCCTTGGAAATGATGCCGGTATCCTTGGTATGGCAAGCTGGGCAGGTTTATCACAATCCCAGCTATGAGCTGATCGATTTCCCCCGCCTCATCATTTCACAGTCAATTATCTACTAAAATCCAAAAAACTGGTTGTGTATGTCTTTACCTTCTCAAATCACGTGATATTCATCACAACTTCTCCAAATTTGAGTGAAGTTTATTAACATTCTGGTATAACTATACGGTAACTTTGCAGTACAAAAAAATGGTTCGTCAACCAAACACTAAAACTTCAAACGAAGGATCATTTTTTATCGTAGAACACAGTGCTGTTGTAGGGAGGATTCGATGTTTGTGAAAGACCGCATGACTCCAAATCCCATTTTCGGATCACCGGATATGGCAGTCACAGAAGCACAAAAATTAATGGCAAAAAATAAGATCCGGCATCTTCCCATCCTTGATGAAGATCAAAAATTGGTTGGTTTGATCACCCAGAGTTCATTGGAGTCTGCCCTTCCTTCCGATGTGTCCAGCTTCAGCCGATTTGAGATCAGCTATACCCTTTCTCAACTCAAAGTCCACTCGATCATGATCAAGGACCTCTTTCTAGTCGATCCCGATACTCCTATAGAAGATGCTGCTTTGTTAATGGCAGATAAAAAACTTGGTGCTTTACCGGTCGTCAAAGATGGTTCCTTGATTGGAATTATGTCCGGGGAAGATCTTTTCGTCGCTATGACAGATCTGCTTGGTACCCGGAAATCCGGCATCAGGGTCACCGTTGAACAGCCAGACCAAAGCGGTGTAATAGCCCGATTAACATCTGCTATTGCTGAAGAGGGAGGATATTTATCGGTTTGTGTAGGTTATTATCCCCAGCATAACCCCGGTACCTGGATATCCGTCTGCAAGGTGGAAAACTTGGAAGAGGATCGGTTAGTTAATGTAATTTGTGGTCTAAAAGATACTAATATTGTGGATATTCGCCACTATCAGGAGTAAGAATGATCAGTGAACATCATCAACCTGCTGCATCTGTTTTAGTGGTTGGCGGTGGTATTGGCGGCATGAGAGCTGCTGTAGACCTCGCCGAAGCAGGATTAAAAGTATATTTGACTGAACGGGATCCCGGGCTCGGAGGACGTGTAGCTCAGCTGGGCTACATGTTCCCCACTCACGATTGTGTTTTATGCCGAGGGACCTCTGACCATGGCTACGGATGTACCAGGCCTGCCATATCACCAGCATTTCAGGATCATAATCGGCATCCCAATATTGAAGTGATGACCCGGACCACGCTGAAACAGGCAGAAGGCCAGGCTGGAGATTTCCGGATCACATTACAAAGAGAACCGCGCTACGTAGACCCTACTCTTTGTACGAATTGTGGCCTATGCGCAATTGCCTGTCCAGAGCGCTTACCGAGCGAGTTTCAAGAAAGTCTGGTCACCCGCAACGCTGTTCATAAAAGCGCTCCCCGTGCCCTGCCGGATACTTATTACATTGATAAAGGCGATTACTGCGAAGGCTGCAGCCGCTGTGTTGATGTCTGCCCCACCAATGCTATCAACCTCAATGAGGAACCTTGGGAAGAGACGATACAAGTTGGCGCTATCATCCTGGCCATGGGGTATACACTCACCGACCCACTGGAACTTGGAGAATATGGTTACGGACGGTATCTCAATGTGGTTCACAGTATGCAGTACGAACGCTTTGTCAGCCGCTCTGGCCCAACGGAAGGTCAATTACTTCGACCTTCAGATAATAGTCCACCCAAACGCATCGCCTGGTTGCAATGCATCGGGTCCAGGGATCAGAAACATCCCTACTGTTCATCGATCTGCTGCATGTACGCTACTAAAGAAGCCGTTCTTGCCAAAGAAAGACTCGATGACGTGCACTGCCAGATATTCATCATGGATGAACGTGCCTTCAATAAGGAATACAACGCTTATTTCCACCGCTCTACCTCGCAATACGGCGTGGAATATACGCGCTGCCGAATATCGGATATCCAGGAAGATCCAACAACCAAAGACCTGATCGTGCAGTATCCAGATCCGGAAAATGGCGGCCAGATCAAAGAAGACCGTTTTGATATGATTGTTCTTTCTGTTGGCGTCCGACCGCCCAGTGGGGCTTCCATCGTTTCTAAACAGCTCGGATTCGATCTTAATCAATACGGATTCTGCCAAACTGATAAATTTAACCCATTGGAAACAAGCCAGCCGGGTATTTACGTTTGCGGCGCTTTTTCATCCCCCAAAGAGATCGCAGAAACCATCATCGACTCTGCTGGCGCAGCGGGTGATGTCATGCGCATGTTTCAGAATAAACTGGGGAACTCTTTCTCCACACGGGAATATCCGTTCTTGACCGATCAAGAATTTCCGCCTGAAACCGATATCCATGGCCAGGATCCGCGAATCGGTGTTTTCAGCTGCCGCTGTTATCCAACGATGGAAGGCATCATCGATATTGATGGCATCCTCGACAAATCTGCCAAATTCCCTCATGTAGTTCATACAGAAAATGTCGATTATGGCTGTTTCCCAGGGGGACTTCAAAAAATCAAAGATTCCATAAAAAAGCACAAACTCAATCGAGTTGTTGTTGCAGCATGCAGCCACAGAACCCATGAATCCTTGTTCCAGAAAACTGTTCGAGAGGCCGGCTTGAATTCCTACTTACTCGAGATGGTTAACCTGCGAGGTTTCGCTGCCTGGGTTCATCCACATCAACCAGAACTGGCTTCCCGCAAAGGCTTGGAGTTAGTCCGGGTAGGAGTTGGCCGCGCCGCAGAGCTGGAACCGATCTACAAGTCCTCCATCCCCCCCCATAGACGCGCGCTGGTCATTGGCGGTGGTGTTTCTGGAATGACTGCAGCCCTGTCCATAGCCGATTCGGGTTACGACGTTGTTCTCATTGAGAGAGCTGAATACTTGGGCGGAAATCTTCAGAAAGTTCATTACCTCGTTGAAGGCGATAATCCAAACACACTGCTCCGCGACCTGGTCAACCGCATTATTGCCCACGAACATATTACAGTCATGACCAGGACAGAGATCATAAAACACGATGGTCATGTGGGCGCTTATCATGCCATCCTCCAGCATTCCGATGGAGCTCAAACTGAAATTGCTCACGGGGTTACGATCGTAGCTACCGGAGGACAAGAATCCCGGGTTAATCACTATCTTCTTGGTGAACATCCAGCATCTATCACTCAATTAGAGTTAGAGGACAAACTAGCCCATCATATTGAAGAAGTCACCGATCTTAAGCAAGTTGTGATGATCCAGTGCGTCAAACCCAAAGAAGAAACATACGAGTATTGTTCCAGGATCTGCTGCATCAGCACCATTAAGAATGCTATCCGTCTGAAGACCATCAATCCGAGCTGCCAGGTGACCGTGTTATATAAAGACATCATCACCTATGGCTTCAGGGAACAATACTACACAGAGGCGAGAGAACGCGGCGTGATTTTCGCCCGCTATGATGATAATCACCCACCAAAGGTAGATTCCAACAACGGCCAGATCACTGTTACGATGAAAGAACAAATGCTTGATCGTGAGCTTGTCCTGCAACCTGATCTACTGGTTCTTAGTACTTCTATCCAACCTTCCTCTGGAACCAAAGAGCTGGCTAATATGCTAAAGGTTCCCATCTCCAATGAAGGGTTTTTCCTTGAGGCTCATATCAAGATGCGCCCGATGGATTTCATGGAAGAAGGCATCTTTATCTGCGGAATCGCTCACTATCCTAAATTCATTGAAGAGAGCATCAGCCAGGCCCAGGCAACTGCCGGCCGAGCGACTACGATCTTAAGCAAAAAACCGTTCCACTTCGGCGGCACTGTTGCAGTGGTGGATCCAGGGAAATGCGTTGGCTGCCTGACCTGCACACGAACCTGTCCCTTTGAGATTCCGACCGTAAAAGCTGAGTTCACTGGTGTAGGAGATCTGGGAGGTGCGGCATACATCGAACCAACACTGTGCCATGGATGCGGCACCTGCACGTCTGAATGCCCGGCGAATGCCATTCAACTGCTGAACTACACTGATAATCAAATCATGGTACCGGAATTCCCGGTCTTGGGAAGCTGGGTGGAATTATGAACGACAAAGCATTTGAACCAGAAATCACCGCCTTTATGTGCATTTACTGCGGATATATGGCTGCAGACACAGCAAGCGCGCTGCGGATCGAGTATCCTGCCAATGTGAAACTGATCAAACTACCCTGCACCGGCAAAACAGATACAAAATATCTGTTAAAAGCTTTTGAAGACGGAGCGGATGGCGTTTATGTAATTGCCTGTCCAAAAGGTAATTGCCACCATGTTCGCGGAAACGAGCGAGGTGAGTTAAGAGTCGAGTATACAAAGAAAATATTGGATGATATTGGATTGGGCGGAGACCGATTGAATATGTACTTCCTATCTGGCGGGCAAGGCAAATCATTTGCAGAGGCCGCCCAGGAAATGACGGATCGCATCCGTGAGATGGGACCAAATCCTCTGCAAAATAAAGTCTGACCGTCATCCTAGTCCAAATAAAAAACGCCAGCTACATATGAATGGGCTGGCGTTAATTATTTAATAACATGGTCTACTCAACCGGGAAGATTATGTGTTTATTGGTTATTGGATGAGTGAAGGTTTCAATTTCAGTCTGATAAGCCTGAAGGATATTTTCTGGTGTTAAGACTTCTTCCGGTGAACCAATGACTTTCAGTTTTCCATTAGCAAGCAGGACAACACGATCGGCTGTGCCAGAAACCTGATTCAAATCATGCATGGCCATCAGTACAGATAATCCTTCCTGTTTGACCAATTTCTTGACCAGTTTAAGCAGATTCACCTGGTAGCGCAGATCAAGGTGATTCGTAGGCTCGTCCAGCAGCAATACAGGGGTATCCTGAGCAAGCGCCCTGGCCAGCAGCACTCGCTGTTGTTCACCACCACTGATCTCCGCCAGTTTGCGATCCGCCAGAGAGTCTACTGCTGTCTGTTTCATAGCCCAGGCTGCCTTCATCAGGTCTTTCTTGGCAGGTTTACCAAGAAAACCGAGGTATGCAGTACGACCAAGAAGGACGGCTTGTTCAACAGTAAAAGCGCCACCTAAATGTCTTGCCTGGGGTACAACAGCAAGAGTCCGGGCTCGCTGGTTAGGTGAATAGGAATTCACTTCTTTCTGGTTAATAAGAACTTCACCGGCAGAAGCACTTATAACGCCACTCAAAACTTTGATCAAAGTGGATTTTCCCGCTCCATTTGGGCCAATCATTCCAACAATTTCCCCCCGTTGAACATCCATCGATATATTATCCAGTGCCTTCACATCCCCGTACTTGGCAGAGAGTGATCGGATCTGAAGGACAGGAGGAATACTGGTCTGTATCACCAGAACACCTCCTTTTTAGCTCGACGCAAAATCCACAGGAAAAATGGTGCTCCTATTAAGGAGGTTACGATACCCACCGGCAGGTAGCCCGGTGCCATGATAGTCCTGGCCAGTATATCTGACAGCAAGAGCGTAATACCGCCCCCAAGAATGGATAATGGGATAAGTTTTTTATAGTCGCCACCCCATACTAATCGGATCATGTGAGGAACGACAAGTCCTACAAATCCAATTACTCCTGAGAACGAGACAGCGGCAGCCGTTGTTAATGAAGCTGAAATGATAATAAATATTTTCACTCTTTCGACGTTTAACCCAAGCTGCTGAGCTTGTTCTTCCCCAAACTGGAGCACATTTAATGAATGGCCCCCGAATACCAATAGCGTCAAACCTATAGAAAAATAGGGCAGCGCGATCAACAGCGGTTCCCAGCCTGTAACTGTTGAACCTCCCAGTAGAAAACTCATCGCCTGCAGAACCATTTCATCAGAGATCAACATTAAGAAAGATGTCAGAGCAGAGGTAAACGATCCGATCGCGACGCCAGCGAGTATTAATGTTGTTAATGGTACCATCCGCCCAACTTTCGCTAATCTGTATACCGCGGCGATAGTGCCCAAGCCGCCCAGGAAAGCCCCCAGAGGAATAAGATACCTGCCCACCTGGGGGATAGACATCACGATAATTGCCCCCAAACCTGCTCCTGAAGCAATGCCGATCAAATAAGGGTCAGCTAATGGATTCCTGAATAATCCCTGGAATGAAGCTCCGCTGCCTGCCAGGGCCATACCTGTCAGCGCTACCAGGATCGTATGAGGCAGCCTTAGATCCAATAGTATGGTTTCAAAGTAAGCTGGCCAATCTCCTGAGAATTCAAACCAGGGAAGCTTTCCCAATATTATTCTCAGAGCATTGCCTGGGGGAATTGTCACAGCCCCCAGAGCAATGCTCAACAAGAAAGATATTCCCAGCAAGAATGAGATCACCAGAAAAGGATATTTTTTCATTTGTTAGTTATCAAATACTTCTGGGTGGAGTATTTCTGCAACCTGTTCAAAACCATCGACCAGACGCGGTCCAGGCACACTGAGGATAAAGGGATCAAATGAATAAATTTCACCACCACTTACGGCTTTGATCTCTGCCCAGCCAGCTCGTTCAGCCACCATCTCTGCCGTGATGCCATATAAAGCATCAGCCAGTAAAATGATGTCAGGATTCTGGGCTAATAACTCTTCAGAACTGACCTGCACCCATGCGCCATCAAGGCTGTCACCCAAATTCAATCCTTTTGCTCTTGAGATTATGAAAGAGATAAAAGTGCCGGCTCCAGGAGTATAGGGATTGGCAGGATCTGAAGCATCCAGTTCGTAAAAAACCAGGGGGATGTTCTCTACGGAAGCTAATTGATCATCCAGTTCAGATACACGATCGGTCATGGAAATAATCAATTCATCGGCCACGTCTTCTGTCCCTGTTAGCACTGCAATGTCACTCACATTTTTATACAAGCCCTCAAAATCCTCCGGGTTTTTCTGCCAGTATACGGTCAAGCCAAGACCTCTCATTTCCGTAATAGCGTCCTCAGCAAAAATCTCCCCGGCTAGGATCAAGTCCGGTTCCATCGCTAGAATATCTTCAATTGGAATTCCATCCCACATACCTCCCAGGTCCGTTGCCGCGGCAGCCTCTTCCGGATACATGGAGTTGGAATCCCTACCGATCAATCGATCTCCTGCACCCACACTGAACAGGATTTCTGTTAAAGAAGGTGAAATGGAGATGATCTTTTGGGCAGGCTCAGCCAGAACAATTTCAGTACCCAGATCATCAGTCGCAATAATTGTGGAATCAATTATTTCTTCTGTGGGCACCGCTGTAGGGGGAGCGTTCGTTGGTTCAACAACTGCCGGACTGGTTGGTTCAGGCGCAGCTCCCTGCACACAGGCAGATAAAGTAACCATTAATACGATAAGCACATTCAGAATTACCAAAGTTTTTTTCATTATTTCCTCATTGATATATTTGATCCATTAAACAAAAATCCCTGTCTCTGACAGGGAAGGCACTTGGATATGTGTATCCATATTCCAGGTTCACACCTCCTTTCCACGAGAGTGTCATGAACGATCAGCAAAGGAGGTCGACCTGGCTTATCGAGATTAATATTCTCGACTTACAGTTGCGGGTCAGCGTCTGAATTTCACAGACTTCGCCATTAAGCCATCCCAAAGAGGGATTCCTGGCACCTTCACTGGATTCAATTCTTAAACTGCAATTTTACTAAGGTAGCAATATTCTATATATAATCATTCGTTTTGTCAAATGAGTTATGTCTTTCGTGTTTCAAATCAAAGATCAAGAGTGTTACACTTGGTATTGGATGAGGGTCTTTCCAACCATCCTCACTGAAATGCTATGGATACTTATGATGTCATTGTAGTTGGCGGTGGACCTGCGGGTTTAATGGCGGCAGGTCAAGCGTCCCTGGCAGGAGCGAACACTCTCCTGCTTGAAAAGATGGATGCACCCGCCCGTAAACTTTTGATAACCGGAAAACACCGCTGTAACATTACCAATACCGCTACTATTGAAGAATCCCTGAAAGAATTCAATAGAGACGGAAAATTTTTAACACAGCTATTCTATCGTTTCTACAACCAGGAATTGAGAGATTTCTTAGAAGACCTGGGCGTTCCAACTGTTGAACAGAGAGGAGGCAGGGTATTCCCGGCCAGCGAAGATGCTAGAGATGTGGTTCGGGCTCTGCTTAAATGGGCTAAAGGGACAGGCGTAACTATTATTACTGGGACAGCAGTCAGAGAGTTGATCCTGAAAGATCATCAGGCCACTGCCGTTGCTACTGATAATGGTACTTTCAAGGCCAGATCCATCATCCTCGCGACCGGCGGAAAAGCCTATCCTGGCACAGGATCGACTGGAGACGGTTATGCATTAGCAAGATTTGCTGGACATAAGATCCGGCCGCTCCGTCCCGCTCTCGTCCCCCTGGTATCAACTAGTAAGACCGCCCGATCTCTCCAAGGACTTGGCCTGAAGAACATTAACGCTTCTATCTTCATCAATAATAAAAAGATGAAAGATCTATTTGGTGAATTGATGTTTACTCATTTTGGATTATCTGGTCCGGTTATTTTAAGCCTGAGCGGAATTGTAGTTCAAGCTCTAGAGGAAGGTAAAACTGTGGAAGTCGTTATTGATTTAAAACCTGCCTTATCTCATCAAGCGCTGGATGCCCGTTTGTTACGAGATATTCAGGACCTGGGTCGGAAGCAGTTCGCTTCTCTGCTCGAAGGGCTACTTCCGAAGAAATTGATCCCTGTCTGCTGCGAGGAAACAGGCATCCCGCGTGATAAAAAGATCAGCCAACTTTCTGGCACCGAAAGACAGAAATTACTTAGCTGGTTGAAAGATGATTTTCGTTTCGCAATCTCTGGCCACAAAGGATTCGATCAAGCGATCATCACTGCTGGAGGTGTAGACACTAAGGAAATCCATCCTTCCACCATGGAATCAAAATTTGTAAAAGGGTTATATTTTGCGGGGGAACTTATCAATATTGATGCCAATACAGGGGGATATAACCTGCAAGCCGCTTTCTCCACAGGCTGGGCTGCAGGGAAAGCGGCTGGGTCTACCTCAAAGGCCTAACTATTTATTCAAAAATCACATCAGTTGGCATGCCTGGTTTTAATTCGCCGGTTGGGTTATCCACCAGAATCTTGATTGCATATACTGTAGTTTTGCGGCCCTCAACTGTTTGGACGTTGCGCGGTGTGAACTCTGCTTGATCCGCGATAGACACGACAACTCCCTGGAACTTTTCACCCGGGAAAGAATCCACCTGGATTTCTACCGATTGGCCCAATTTTACCTGGCCATAATTTTCTTCGGATATGTAAACCGTCAATTTCAGTTCATCCAATGGTGCAATGGTCATTAAAGTTGCTCCGGGGCCAGCGATTTCACCTTCCATGACATTGAGCGAAAGCACAACACCAACAACAGGAGATTCTGTCTTCAGTTTTTCTTCTTGCGCTAGCAGCACTTCAAGGCCAGCCTTGGCCTGTTCGGCCATGGCTCGGGCTTGAGCTAAGCCTGCCTCTGCAAGTGATACTCCGGCTCTGGCAGCCTCAACTTGGAGGGAATCTTCTCCGATCTCAAGTGACACGAGCTCATCCCGGACATAATCGAGATCTGCCTGAGCTGCAGCAACTTTCGCCCTGGCTTCTAGAATATCTTCGGCTGCCTGTGTGTTGAGTTCTCGCTCATAATCGAGTTGAGCGCTTTCCAGGCTGGCCAGAACTGCATCGTAAGCTTCTTGCGCCACCTCAAGAAGTTCGTCTCGTTGGGCTGCATTTTGTGCTCGTTCCAGAGTATGTTTGGCTACCAGGAATGCGATCTGTTCTGCATGCAGAGTTTGTTCCACTTCAAGGAAATCTTGATTATTATCGGCATTAAGCTCAGCGTTGAGTTTTTCATTTTGACTTTCCAGGCGCCCTTCGGCTGCGATAACTTCCTGGCGGACGATTTCCAGCTGTTCACCCTTCTGGTAATACCAGATTGGTAAATCTATCTCAGCTGGCATAGACATCCTCCATTCTTGAGCTCTATATGCCCTCTCTCCACTGGTTGCACCTTGGACCACAAGCTGGAACTGAATCTCTGCGCTGATTACCTGCTCTTCAGCAGTGGTAACTCCTGCTCGAGCCGCTTTTAATCCAGCTTCTGCACGTACCTTTTCAGCCTGAAATATGGCGTCATCAACAGCAATTAGGAGGTCACCCTCATTAACTTGATCTCCTTCCTTAACATTGATCTGTTTGATCAATCCCCCAATTTCAGAAGCAATTTTAACTTCATCTGCCGCCAACGTTCCAGAGGCATTGAGTACATCATCTGCCTTATCACCGATATTACCCTGGCATCCTGCGGCAGTCATTATGATGATCAAGAGCATAATATATAAATTTCGTTTTTTGATTTTCATTCTAACTCCTGTTTTTTGTACTTTACAACCGCTTCCGGAATGCGAGTACGCTAGCAACAAAATAGATAATACTTAATACAATCAATGGCAGCACAGAAGGCCACAAGTACTGCAGCTCCGTACCGCGAAGCATGATGCCCCTGGTTATCTCCAAATAATGGGTAACAGGTAACAACTCGCTGTAATAATAAGTTACGAGGGGCATATTATCCCGAGAGTACATCAAACCTGATAAGATAATTGCCGGGATCAGTACCACAAAAACAGCAATATACATAGCCTGCATTTGGGATTGGGCTAAATTGGAAATCAACACCCCCATACCAAGAGAGCCCACAATGAATATAAAACTTAAACCTACCAGCCCCCAGTAGCTTCCAGCAACCACTACTCCAAATAACCAACTCCCCAGCCATAACAAGACAAACATATTGGCCGCGCTCAAGATCAAGTAGGGAATGCTTTTCCCAAGCATCAACTCCCAGGACTTGATCGGGGTAACGATGAGCTGTTCCATCGTCCCCTGTTCACGTTCCCTGACGATTGCCAGGGCAGACAAGATCAACGCTTGAACCTGCAAAATGATCGGAATTAATCCCGGGATCATGAATAATTGGGATTGGCTGTCCGGGTTATAGAGGATTTTGGTTAATCCTTCTACCGGCAGCGCTAAACCACTTGCCTGTCCTGAACGGTTGATTTCTTCGACCAGGATTTCCTGGGCGATATTGCCGCTGATAGCGCTCAACTTTAGTTGGATGGTTTGAATCTCAGATGGTTCTGACGCGCCATTGATATAAAACTGGACTTTGGCAGTTTCATTTGTATCCACATTTCTTCCAAAATCTTCAGGGATCACCAGGGCCACATCCACTTTGTCCTGGTCGATCAAATTGAGCAAATTGTCTGTACTCAAAACATCATATTTAAAATTAAAATCTCCACTTGCAGTATATTTTTCAACAAATTGTCTGCTCGCATCAGATTTTGAAAAATCGGCAACCGCCATGGGGATGTTCTTACTTTCGTAACTGATACCATATCCGAGCAATACCAACAGGACACCAGGTAAGGCCAATAATAAAGCCAGCGTCCGCGGATCACGCCAAATATGGAAGAATTCCTTTTTGATAATAGTCCACAATCGGTCCATCTACTCTCCTTGTTCGCTGAACACACCTGGCTGAAGGGGTTTATCATATGTTTCGTCGGCGCTTCTGCTGGATTCCACCATGGTGATAAACACATCCTCCAGGGATGGTTCAATTTCTTCCATCCGTTCAACTTCAATACCGTTCTTCTCCAGCAGGGATAGCACTGAACTCTTATCTCTCTTTCGCCGAACTACCACGTGCACCAGCACGCCATGTACAGAGGAATCAACTACTTCCGAAAGGCCATCCAATATACCTTCTGCCTCGACAGGTTTATTGCATTCCAGTTGAAAAAGTATCCCGGGCAGTTCATCTTTCAATTCATCCGGGCTGGCATTGGCAATCAGTTTTCCCTGGTACATCATGCCAACCGTGTTGCAATATTCAGCTTCATCCATATAGTGAGTCGTCGCTAAAACACTGACATCCTTCCCGGCCAGATCATATATTAAATCCCAGAATTCCCGGCGGGATACTGGATCAACCCCAGCAGTGGACTCGTCAAGAAACAACATGGGAGGATCATGTGCGATAGCACAAGCCAGAGCCAATCGCTGTCTCCAGGCACCAGACAAATTCCCGGTCAGTTCATTGAAGTGGTCTTCTAGCCCTGAAGTTTCAATCAGCTCTTCTACTCGCTTCCTACGGATCGCTCTGGGAACACCATAAATTGAGGCGTAAAACTGGATATTCTCTCGTGCTGTCAGGTCGTTATAAAGAGAAAAGTGCTGGGACATATAACCGATGCGTTTCTTGATTTCCTCGGGTTTCTTTGAGATATCAAAGCCCAGTACCGATCCCTGACCTGATGAAGGTTTTAGAATGCCGCACAACATCCGAATCGTGGTTGTTTTACCAGCACCATTGGGACCAAGTAATCCAAAGATCTCCCCTTTTGGGATGCAAAAGTTTACCTGGTCAACAGCCGTGAAACTCCCGAAGCTTTTTGTCAGGTCTTTTACCTGGACGGAATTTTGATTCTCAGGCATTAGACATCCGTTGTTTTTCCACCAGGTGGACAAAAACATCCTCCATGGTCTTTTTTGCACGGCGGATAAAAGTAACTTCGATCTTTTCTGTTTTCATTTTCCTGGATAAGGATCGTTCCATTTTGGATAGACTTCCGTTTCCACTGAAAACCATCAACCGCAAACGGTCACCAAGCGGACGCCATTCGAAGCTCAGGGAAAGTGAATCCAACAAAGCCCGGATGGATTTCCGGGGTTTTGCTTTTAACTCAACAACTTCAAAAGGTAATTTCTCAATTAAGTCTTGAGGTTCTCCGCTGGTCAACAACTCACCCTGATACAACATCCCCACCCGGTGGCAGCGTTCTGCTTCATCCATATACGGGGTGCTGACAACAATTGTCACACCCTCTTCTACGATTTTTGCCAGAATGACCCACAGCTCCCTACGAGAAACCGGATCTACACCTGTGGAAGGTTCGTCCAGGAACAAGACCTTTGGATCATGGATCATGGCACAGGCAAGAGCCAGTTTCTTCTTCATTCCACCAGATAATTTTCCTGCTTTACGATCAGTGAACTTATCAAGACGAGTAAATTGGAGCATTTTTGTGATGTTTAATTCTCGTTGTTCGTCTTCAACACCATTAATATCAGCAAAGAAATGCAGGTTTTCCAACACGCTCAAATCCGGGTACAAAGTGAAATTCTGCGGCATGTACCCAATGATCTTGCGCACTTTTTCAGCTTCTGAACTTGTATCGAATCCGGCAACCGTGGCCTGTCCTGAAGTGGGCAACATTACCGTCGCCAGCATCCTCAATGTGGTTGTTTTTCCCGCTCCATCAGGACCAACCAAGCCGAATAGCTCGCCTTGAGAAATATCGAGGTCCAAATTTCCAACTGCTGGGACACCATTCTGGGATCTGAATCGTTTTGTCAAATTCTCTGCTTGTACAACTGTTTTCATTTGGTTACTTCCTTTTTGTTTTCTACCCTTGTACTGTACTAAAAACATACCTAAAGGCACAGGTGCCAGGAATTAGCTCCTGATGTATATCTGTCATCAATAAAATGACATCGGTCACTATCCTTTTTTGGGGAGCGAATAGGTGACCGTGATGCAAAGGGTTATGTTATGATTTCGATATGCTTGTAAGACGGAAAAGAACAGAGGTTATTCGGATTTTCCGGTATTTTACAGGGATTGCCATGTTATATTTTGCGGCACTTTCCCTATTCACTGCCTGGCAAACCGGAGAATTAATTAATTTATCCCAGATCCAGTCCTTGGTTAATCTGGCAATTAATGGGATCCTATTTGGATATTTATCCTGGTCTTGGCTTGAAAATAAAATTTCGCGCTATTATCTTCCCCTGGCTTTTGTTGCTGCCACAATTCTTCCCCTGTTTACTAATTTGATCTATTTGGCCGATCCGATGGAAAGCGCCCAGATGACCATTACCAGGAGCTGGTTTTTATTCCCGATCCTGATCGTCCCTCTGGTTTTGATCGCATGGCAGTACCGCTTTAGAGTCGTCCTGGCATTTATCTTCTTAACCACGATCATCGAATTATCCACTCTGGTACCCAGGTTAAAATACATCAACTACGAAACCCTTCCCATACTGGGTTTACCACTGATCCGGGCTTTTGCATTTGGCACTGTTGGCCATGTTGTTACACGTTTAATAGCCACTCAGCGGGAACAGCAGAGAAAGCTTGTGGAAGCCAATATTAAATTAAACGAGCACGCAAATACCCTCGAACAGCTAACGTTAAGCAGGGAACGCAACCGCCTCGCAAGAGACCTTCATGACACTTTAGCCCACACGCTCAGCGGATTGACCGTCAATTTAGAGGCCATTAAAATCCTTCTTGGAAATGATCACCCTCAGATTGAGTCTCGACTCGACCATGCTCTACACAAGACCAGGACTGGTTTACGGGATACAAGAAGAGCCTTAAAGGATCTCCGTGTAAAGCAGGTTGAAGACCTGGGATTGAAACTGGCCCTTGAAAATCTTGCTGACCAGGCCGCTGCTCGAGGGCAATTTGATGTACAACTCACTATGCCAAGTACGCTTCCCGATTCATCTATTCCCATCGAGCAGGTTTATTACCGGATTGCCCAGGAAGCCCTGGAGAATATTGTCAAACATGCACAAGCGAGTCAGGTAATTCTAAGTTTGATAGTAGAAGATTCTCAGTATTCAATGACGATTGAAGATAATGGAACTGGTTTTGAAACCGGAGAAGAGCGCTCACTGGATACGCTAGGTATCCGGGGTATGCAGGAAAGAGCTGCTGAATGCGGTGGAAAACTAACCGTTATAAGTGAACCTGGAAAAGGTACTCGCATCAGCATCAAGACGGAGTTAAATCATGTTCAAGATATTGATATGTGATGATCAGGAGATTGTTTGTGAAGGACTGCAGACGATCATTAATGCAGATCCTGAATTGAACGTGGTTGGGATCGCCCACAATGGTACAGAAGCATTGGCCTTGATTCCTGAGGTACAGCCAGATCTTGTTTTGATGGATCTCAAGATGCCTGGCATGAATGGCGTTCTGACAACCCGCAAGATCAATGAAACCTACCCGGATATATTTGTCCTGGTTTTAACAACATATGATGACGATGAATGGATCTTTGATGCCATTCGAAGTGGTGCGGCCGGCTATTTATTAAAAGACACTCCTCCTGCAGATTTGATCAAATCTATCAAGGGAACATTAGAGGGAATGTCTTTTATCGACCCTCAGGTTGCTGGAAAACTTCTTTCAGAATATGCCGAGAATTTTGGAAAATCCCAACCGCCATCTCATTACACTTTTACTGATAGAGAAAGGGATATCCTGACCTTATTATCGCAAGGATTATCAAATACTGAAATTTCTGAGAAATTATTCCTGGCAGAAGGGACAGTCAGGAACTACACCAGTGTGTTGTTGAAAAAACTAGGAGTGGCTGATAGGACACAGGCGGCAATCCTGGCAATCCGCTATGGCCTTGTTCCAAAAGATAACGATCCGGATTGATGGTTATTCCGGAAGCAGCTCCCGATAGATTTCGATAATCCGCCCCGTGATATTACTCCAATCGAATTTCTTTGCAAACGCAAATGCATCATGCCCCATTCTATAACGCAGTGATTTATCCTCCAGCAAACGAGAGATACATTTGCTGAGCGCAATAGGATCCTCTACGGGTACGTGATAGCCAGTCACTCCATCTTCAACCAGGTGGATCAATCCGCCAACCAATGATGCGATAACCGGGGTACCGCAGGCCATGGATTCCAACGCAACCATGCCAAAGGATTCGTAATGGGACGGCATCACCACCAGTTCAGCGGCTGAATAATAATAAGGAAGTGAATCCTGGCTCCTTTTCCCTAAAAATGTCACCATATCCCCCAACCCGTATTCATCCCGTAAACCATTGAGGAGCTTCATATCCTCAGATTCGTAGCCATCTTTTCCTTCCAACTCCCCACCAATTACAGCCAAACAGAGATCTTTTCCAGATTTGCCATTCTTGCGTAAATCGCCAATTGCCTGCAGCAAGGTCTTGATTCCTTTCAGTGGTTCGATCCGTCCCACAAACAGGATCATTTTTTTATCAAATGGAACGCCAATGAATTCTTTGGCTTCGTCAGGAGGAATTGGATAAAAATGACTCGTATCAACACCCGGTGGGATTATATCGATTTTCCCAGGATCCGCTCCGTATAAGTCCTCCAACTGTGATTTCTCTGTGGTTGTAGAAGCGATGATCTTATCAGCCCTTTCCATGACCTGCAATTCACCTTTAATTCGATAATCCCCTTCTGCCTCATCTGTGTTCTGGGCAACTTGTTGCTTGAGTTTCCCAAGCGTGTGGAACATTTGGATGATCGGGGCATCCCAAACTTTAGCCAACTCTTCAGCAGCAATGCCAGACATCCAGTAATGAGAATGGATGAGATCGTAACAGCACTCTTTTTTTCTGGCGAATTCCAGAATGTTTTCCACAAATTCAGGAATATGTGTGACCAGGTCCTCTTTGTTTAGCGGGTATTCGGGTCCTGACGGGATATGAGCTACCCGGTTTCCATATCCCAGATCATGCAAAACGTGCGGCACGTGTTCGTCCTGGGACCTTGTAAAAACATCCAGTTGGATGCCCTCTCTACCCAGGGCTCTAGAAAGATCACGTACGTAAACATTCATTCCGCCAGCATCTTTTCCCCCCAGGGTTGCCAATGGACAAGTATGATATGAAAGCAAAGCTATACGCAAATATTCCTCCTGAAAATATACTGAACCGGAAAATTCTCGCCTGATCACGGTCCCTTTTCACTCCCGTATGATAGCTGGTATAATTTCCCCCGTCAACCAATAGATGCGTGTGCCACCGTAGCTCAAGGGTAGAGCAATCGCTTCGTAAGCGATAGGTTATGGGTTCAATTCCCATCGGTGGCTCTTTTTATTTAATCCCCATAGAATCCCAAATCCGAGTTCTTGACCTTTCTGATTTTGAATTACCAGAAATTCATCAGTTGACGACCAGAATGGATTTGGATATATTTATAAAATAAACAAATAATCCCGGATATTACACAAGCATTGCAATCAATAAGGAGCTATTGATGTCAGAAGAACAGACACCGCTAGAGTATACAACCTCGGGAAAACTCAAAGCGGCGCAATATAACCGGGAACTGGCCAGGCTGCAGCAGGAATTAGTAATGCTGCACCATTGGATCAAAGAAACGGGATCAAAGGTTGTTATTGTCTTCGAAGGACGGGACGCAGCTGGTAAGGGAGGTGTGATCAAAAGGATCACACAGCGCCTAAACCCCCGTATAGCCCGCGTCGTCGCTCTTGGTACTCCATCTGACCGTGAAAAAGAACAGTGGTATTTCCAGCGCTATGTACCCCACCTTCCATCTGCAGGCGAAATAGTGTTATTTGACCGCAGCTGGTATAACCGGGCCGGCGTCGAACGGGTGATGGGTTTTTGTTCAGATCACGAGTATCAGGATTTTTTACGCACCTGCCCTGAGTTTGAGCGTATGCTGGTTCGGTCCGGGATAAAACTCATAAAATATTGGTTCTCAGTCAGTGACGAGGAACAGGAACGACGATTCCGGATCCGTAATACCGACCCTACCCGGCGCTGGAAATTGAGCCCCATGGACCTTGAATCCCGTACTCGCTGGGTAGAATATTCCAGGGCAAAAGATGCCATGTTCATGTATACCGACACCGATAAAGCGCCCTGGTATGTAGTAGATGCCAATATTAAACGTCATGCCCGTTTGAATTGTATTCACCACCTTCTTAGTTTGTTTCCCTATGAGGACCTCACTCCAGAGCCGATCGTTCTTCCTCCCCGGCAGCAGGATACCGGATATAAACGGCCGCCGATCGACAGCCAGAAATGGGTCCCCGCCGTTTATGGGAAAAACTCATACGAAGATCTTGTGTAATTTTGGTTATTGGCTTTGATTGATTAATCAGCGGTATCTATCGCGTTCTTACGTTTAATCTGGGAAACCATCATACCCACAAGCATTAAAGAGCTCCCCATAAAGCTCTTTGGGGTCAGAACTTCACTCAAGATCAACCACCCCCAGAATACCGCGAAAACTGACTCCAGACTTAAGATAATTGCTGCTGGTGTAGCTTTGGCATTACGCTGCCCAATAACCTGAAGAGTATACGCGATTCCAATTGAGATCACTCCCCCATACAGGATCGGAAGCGCAGCAGATAAAACCTGATCAAAAACAAAATCCTCCAGGAAAAACCCCACTCCAAAACTGATCACTGAAGTAAATAAGGATTGAACGAACGATAATTGAAATGCGTCCACATCTGGTGAATACCGGGCAATAAACTGTACATGCAGTGCCCAAAAACAAGCACCGATCAGGACATAACCATCTCCTGGAGCAAAAACCATTCCCCGTGAGGCGCTCAGAATATACAAACCAACAACAGCCAGCATAGCGCCCAGCCACGAGAACAACGATCCGCGGTCTCCCCAGATAATACCAAGCAGTGGAACAATCACTACATACAACCCGGTGATGAATCCGGCTTTGCCAGCTGTAGTGTACACAAGGCCCAACTGTTGAAAGGTTGCGCCAAAAAACAATATTAGTCCTGCTACGGCGCCAACCAACAAGGTTCTTTTTACATCTCCCCCCTGAGTTGCCCCAGTCTGCTTTCGGATCAAGATAATAGGAAGGAGAGTCAAGGCGCCGATAAAAAACCGGAAGCCATTAAATATATAGGGCCCCATTTGCTGCATGCCTATGCGCTGGGCAACAAATCCACCGCCCCAGATCACTGCGGTGACCACCAAGATCAGATTAGCCTGGACTGATTTATTTTTCATGATGTCTTTTTCATATCCTCGTAACGCATTCTAGCATACACCAGGGACCCTAAACAAATCGATTATTTCCTTCCAGGATTTTATCGTATACTTCTGGATACGATGTCTGATAATAACCAGGAGGATTAATGTCTGTCATTCAACAGATACTCAATCACCGCTCCATTCGAAAATACAAACCCGACCCCATTCCAGAGGAACTTCTTCGGGAGATTCTCCAGGCTGGAATTCGAACTTCTTCATCCGGCAATATGCAAACCTACTCCATCATTGTGACCCAAGACCAACAGCTGCGTGAGAGCCTTCTTGAACCACATATGGGACAGAAAATGGTAGTGGACGCACCAGTCTTCTTGACATTTTGCGCCGATTTTAACCGCATGCGCCACTGGCTGAAACTCAACCAGGCGGCCGATAATTTTGACAATTTCTTCAGTTTCCTCATCGGTGCAATCGACGCTATCCTGGTATCACAAACTGTTGCCTTAGCTGCGGAATCTCGCGGTTTAGGTCTGTGTTATCTTGGCAGCACCCTGGCCAATGCAGATGCGATCGGTGAAATTCTGGGATTGCCCAAAAACGTAATTCCTGTAGCCGGATTCTCACTTGGATTCCCAAACGAACAACCCGATCTCCGTGATCGTTTGCCATTTTCCAGTCTAGTCCATTGGGAAAAATACAAGGACTTCTCAGACCAAGAGATCAAGGACATTTACGAAGAGAGAGAAATCGAAGGCTGGCAGCGATATATGAAATCAAAATGGCTCAGAGAACAGGTAGAAGAAAAGGGAGTAGAAAATCTGGCCCAGCTTTACACAGAAGTTAAATATACCCGATCAGCCCATCAGGAATATTCCAAAAGGCTTTTAACTTATTTAGAAAATCAAGAATTCATGATCAACGAGTAGTCGTAGTGGTGGATGAAGACCATTCTGGCGGCAGCCATCAGAATGGTACAATGACAACATCAAATCCAGGTCGGGCTATTCTGGATAGCCATAAACTGGATCGCAGGAGGACGATATGAAATATCTAGAAAACAAGAACATTGCTGTCATCGGAACCGGCAATATGGCCGGAGCCATGATTGGCGCCCTGGTGAGGAATAAAGATCTCAATCCGGAGCAGATCACAGCTAGCGACCCCAATCCTGGACAAAGGGACCGTATCTCGGAAAAGTATGGAGTCAATGTTACCGGGGATAACCGCGAAGCCGTAAAAACCGCTGATATCGTCATTCTTTCAGTCAAGCCTCAAGTTTTGGCTGCAGTGTCAGCAGAAATAAAGGGAAAGATACCTGCAAACAGCCTGGTTTTTTCGATCGTGGCTGGGATGCCCATTGCCACAATTCAAAAAGGGCTTGCTCATAAAGCAGTTATCCGAACAATGCCTAATACACCGGCCCAGATCAGCGCTGGAATGACTGTCTGGACTGCTTCCGTCGAAGTCTCAGATTCTCAACGCAAAGAAGCTAAAGTCATCCTGGAAGCCATGGGAAAAGAACTATACGTCGAGCATGAGGATTCACTGAACATGGCTACCGCGGTCAGCGGCACCGGTCCGACCTATGTGTTCCTGCTGGCAGAAGCGTTGGTGGATGCAGCAGTTCACCTTGGTTTTTCCCGTCGCGATGCCCGATTAATTGTTCTGGAAACGATCAAAGGTTCTGTAGAATTTGCAGTTCAATCAGATTTACATTTGGCCCAGCTTCGGAATATGGTCACCTCTCCTGGTGGGACCAGCGCGGAAGCGATCTACCAGCTTGAAAAAGGTGGGATGCGAACGATCCTATCAAAAGCCGTTTGGGCTGCGTACCAAAAAAGTCAGCTGCTGGGTAAGAAAGCAGATGACCCGCCGGATTCTCCCCTGCGGGTCGAGAATTAATTCTGCTTTAGATTAGTGTTAATCGCGTTTGCGTCTTTTTCGGCAAGCTGCACCACCCCCGCTGCCGCCAAATATTGAAGACGCGCCAAGCAGGAATCCGAAAGTATACCAGCCGCCGTTATTGTGAACCTCAAATACATAAACGCTCTTTGAAAATAGCGAAAATATAAAGGTAAATGGGGCTATTAAACCATGCCACAGTCCCATCCAGAACCCAGCAACTTCTCCATCTTCATCAGGTGTATTGCGAAGCTCGTTAGGGCCAGCAGCACATGCACTTAATACCAGAACTAATGAGACCAAGATTAGCACAAAAACAGTTTTCTTCATATTATTTCTCTCCTTCTTGTTATTCTATATAAATATACGGAAATATTATGGATTTGTTGTAATCCAATATCTTTCTCTGGGTAATCTATAGCGTAACCTGGCCTCATTCAAGTATAATACCTATACCATGACAAAAAGAAATAAAACACTCGTTATCGGTATCGCTGGCGGCACAGGGTCAGGAAAAACAACTGTCGCAGACTATATCCTCAAGACAGTTGGTCCAGAGAAAATCGCATTTTTACCACACGATGCCTATTACCGGGAACTTAGTGAACTCTCAGTCGAGGAGCGAGCTCAGGTCAATTTCGACCACCCATCCTCCCTGGAAACAGAACTCCTGATAGAACACATCAATCAGCTCAAGGAAGGAAATTCGATCGAGCTTCCCAAATATGATTTCAAGACTCATTCTCGCACCCCCGAAACTACAACTATCCATCCCCAATTGATCCTGATCGTCGAAGGCATATTGCTCTTCGCGGAACCGGAACTGCGAGAACTTTTCGACCTAAAGATCTACGTGGATACTGACGCAGATGTCCGTTTCATCCGCCGACTGCGAAGAGATATTGAAGAAAGAGGCCGCACAACCCAGAGTGTCATAAACCAGTACATTGAGACAGTTCGCCCCATGCATCTCGAATTCGTAGAGCCCTCCAAACGATATGCCAGCGTGATTATTCCAGAAGGTGGATATAACCATGTCGCCCTGGACTTGATCGTTGCTCGTATTGAATCTATGCTGCAGGAGCGTCCTAAATGAAAGATTTTTCCAATATTGATGCGTTCCTGGAAACCAATTTACAGATAAGCTTGACTGAATTAAAAAAATATTGCCAGCAGCCCAGCATAGCTGCTCAGAACCTGGGAATGGAAGAAACAGCCCGGATGACTGCTGCAATGCTAGAAGAACGAGGGTTTGACGCAAACTTATATTCTACTGATGGATTCCCAGTTGTCATCGCAGAACGGAAAGGCAAAAAGGATAAAACCTTACTGATCTACAACCATTATGATGTCCAGCCGGCCGAACCATTTGACCTCTGGACTTCACCCCCATTTGAACCGGAAGAACGGGACGGAAAAGTTTACGGGCGGGGAATCAGTGATGATAAAGGACATTTTACAAGCCGCCTTTTTGCTATTGACGCAATCTTAAGTGAGTGTGGTGAACTACCCTGCAATATCAAATTCATTCTTGAGGGAGAAGAAGAAATCGGCAGTGTTCATCTGCCTGATTTCGTAACAGCACATCAAGAGCTGCTTCAGGCAGATGCCTGTATCTGGGAATTTGGAGGTGTGGACCACCGTGATATTCCCATGCAATATCTAGGATTAAGGGGAATTTGTTATGTAGAGCTGTCAATAAAAACCGCGAATCAGGATGTACACTCAGGACTGGGAGGCTCAATTTTCCCCAACCCTGCCTGGCGCCTGACCTGGGCCTTAAACACACTGAAAGATAAAAACGAACATATCCAATTACCTGGATTTTATGACTCAATTATCCCCCCAACCGATAGAGATATTCAAATGCTGGAGGCGCTTCCGCCTGTCAGTAGAGAATATAAATCCCGGTATGGGATTAAGAACTTCCTGAAAGAATATCCAGATGACACTTCGCTGCGGGTCGCAAGTATCTTTGAGCCAACTTGTACGATCTGTGGATTAACATCTGGATATCAGGGGCCAGGATCAAAAACCGTTTTACCTGCCAAAGCATCAGCGAAAGTTGATTTCCGTCTTGTGCCTAACCAAACACCGACAGAGGTCTTAGAACAATTGCGAACTCATCTTGACCGGGAAGGCTTCCACGATATAGATATTGAATTTTTAGGTGGTGGCCCACCTGCACGAACCGATCCTGATGACGATTTCGTTAAACTTGTGGTTGAAACAGCTACTGAAGCTTATGGCAGCCAAATGGAACTGGTGCCCATGGTTGGCGGTTCCGGTCCAAATCACGCCTTTGTTACAACTCTAAACTTACCAGTCGCCACTACGGGGATTGGTTATCCAGGTGGAAATGCACATGCGCCAGATGAGAATATTCGCATCGACCTCTATTTAAAAGGCGCTAAACATATAGCCCGGATCATTCAAGCCTTTGGGGAATCCTGAATATATTCAATTCTTGGTCTGATTCAATTCCTCTAACCAGCAGATCTTTTATCAAAACCTGCCGCAGGATCAATCTATTATGACAAACAGAACGTTAGTGGCTTTAGATATCGAAACCACCGGACTGGATTCCAAGACTGACAGGATCATCGAAATTGGCGCAGTTCGCTTCACCGAAAAGGGAATAGAGGATGAATTTCAGAGCCTGATCAATCCCGGGATCAAGATCCCTCCTTTCATCTCCCAATTAACAGGCATCACGGATGCTATGGTTAGAGGTGACAAGATACCGTATATTGAAGAAGCGATCAATCAATTGATCGACTTTGCGGGAGATGCACCTGTTATTGGCCATAATGTGAAGTTTGATCTGTCCTTTTTACAAGCAGCTGGAGCCCTAAAGAGAAACCAGGCAATCGATACCTATGAAATGGCCTCTGTGATTTTGCCAGCCGAAGGCCGCTATAATCTAAGGGCCTTGGGCCAAGTGATGGGTGTCCCAATGAGAGCAACTCACCGCGCCCTGGATGACACCAAGGTTACACAGGCGATCTACCAGATCATGTTTGACATGATCTTGGAACTGCCGCTGCCAACCCTGGGAGAGATCGTCCGCCTCAGTCCTG
>Ga0180435_10001304_pt1 | contig 26199 bp, 25 predicted proteins | sample SS_ome_3_FD_132467 | JGI IMG/M metagenome (GOLD analysis project Ga0180435, IMG submission 132467) | Hypersaline lake sediment archaeal communities from the Salton Sea, California, USA - SS_3_S_1 metaG | ecosystem: Environmental > Aquatic > Non-marine Saline and Alkaline > Hypersaline >... | reverse complement strand
CTGAAATTATGGCCAGCATTTTCATAAATAAAACTCCTAAAGTGTCAGGGTCAGCAACATCAGGACTCTGGATCTAGCAAGAACGCTATGAGGAAGGTCTGGAGGTAAATGGATCCAGGTTCCCGCCCGGGCATTTGAAGATTCGTCGCCGAGGGTTAGGTCAGCTTCTCCTTCGATGAAATGAAGCACAGCCGGGACGGCGGCGGTGTGTTCAGATAGTTCCTGGCCGGGCTGAAAACCAAACAAGATCGTTTTTATGGACTTGTCTTGATAAACTGTTCGGCTGAGGATGCTGTCTGGGGGGAAGTCATCCACCAGATCTTCTAGATTTTCTATGTAAACCAGTTCATTAACCACGTTTCACCATCCTGAGAGAACAAAAATAGGGAATATCTTTCCTTGTGTTTGCGTGTTGTAATTGTACACCAGGCTGCAAAGTGAGTCTGTGACTGATGTTACATTGCGCATAGGGACGAATCGAAGCCCTTCTTGATTTATTAGTTGGCATTTTGTACAATGAAATAGAACATTCTTGATGTGTGACCGGCCAACGTCTTACCCAGGGAGCAAGTCATGGGCACCGACAATGTGGATATCATCAAGGTATCAGCGACATCCCGAACCTCAGCCGTAGCGGGGGCAATAGCAGGTATGTTTCGAGAGCGGCAGTTTGTAAATGTACAAGCTATAGGAGCCAGTGCTGTTAATCAGGCAGTTAAGGCTCTGGCTTTGGCGCGCAATTACCTGGCGGAGGACGGATATGATGTTGTCAGTATTCCCGAATTTGTTGATGTGGAAATTGACGGCAATATTCGGACAGCGATTCGGTTAAACGTAATCCCACGTTAACCTACTATTCTTTCACCTATAACCCGCTAAAAACCCAATTCGTTCGGAATCCCGAAGAGTTGTTCTCTACACTTGATTCAATCTGATTTAGACACGCTGGTTTCACCAGATAACAAACCATGAGAATTTGCTTGCCATTATCGCGCGTGGTAGAATCAAAATGCAGTAAAAATACCGGATCCATCCTAAAAGGAAAGCCTTTGGATGGGTTTTGGCACGGATTTTAGGTTCACACTGGAAGGCTTTTTATTATGGATACACAGGTGGACTTTCAGGTAGGAGGTTGATGCAAATGGAATCTCAAGTTAGTACCTTCAAAACAAAAAAAGGTTTGGCGCAAATGCTGAAAGGTGGCGTGATCATGGACGTTGTGACCGCCGAGCATGCCAAGATCGCAGAAGACGCTGGCGCGGTTGCTGTTATGGCCCTGGAACGGGTCCCGGCAGATATCCGCGCAGATGGTGGTGTTGCCCGCATGAGTGATCCCGAGCTGATCATTCAGATCATGGACACTGTTTCCATCCCGGTGATGGCCAAGGCCAGGATCGGACACTTCGTGGAAGCCCAGATCCTTGAAGCTTTGGAAGTCGATTATATTGACGAATCCGAGGTTCTAACCCCGGCAGATGAAGCCTATCATATCAATAAGCACGCTTTCAAAACCCCGTTCGTTTGTGGATGCAGAAATCTTGGAGAAGCCTTACGAAGGGTTGGAGAAGGTGCAGCCATGATCCGCACCAAGGGAGAAGCGGGAACAGGTGATGTTGTTGAAGCTGTCCGGCATGCGCGCACAGTACTGGGTGATGTAAAGCGTCTCATCAATATGCCAGAGGAAGAACTGATGACTTTCGCCAAGAATATTGGCGCGCCTTATGAACTCGTGTTGGAAACCAGAGAACTTGGAAGCCTTCCTGTGGTCAATTTTGCCGCGGGAGGTATTGCCACGCCAGCAGATGCAGCTTTGATGATGCAGCTGGGTGTGGATGGAGTATTTGTCGGATCGGGTATTTTTAAATCCGGAGATCCAGCCAAACGTGCTGAGGCGATCGTCAAAGCAGTTGCCCATTTCGAAAATCCAGAGATACTTGCCGAGGTCAGCCGCAATCTGGGCGAACCCATGGTAGGCCGTAATGTGACCGATCTCGAGGACAACGAACGTCTGGCCGATCGGGGTTGGTAGATCCAGGAAATCAACTCTCAATAATATATGGCGAAACAAGCAGCCCAACAGCCCATTAAGGATAACCAGATCAAGGTGGGTGTTTTGGCGTTGCAAGGCTCGTTTTTAGAACATATTGATATCCTGAGCCGTCTTGGAGTGCAAGCAACTGAAGTGCGCCTGCCTGCTCAATTGGAAGGGCTGGATGGATTGATCATCCCCGGGGGCGAATCAACCACAATTGGCAAGCTGGCTGTTGATTATGGACTTCTTGAACCCCTGAAGAAATTTGGAATGAATAAAGCCATCTGGGGTACATGTGCTGGTGCGATCTTGCTGTCGAAAGATGCTCATCGATCCCAGCCACTGCTGGAGCTGATGGATATTACTGTTGACCGGAACGCGTATGGCAGACAGATAGCCAGTTTTGAAACCAGCCTGGATATCCCGGCACTGGAATTGGTTTCTTCTGAATCAAAGCCATTCCATGGAGTCTTCATCAGGGCACCCCTGATCACTTCTGTTGAGGGAAATGGCAAAGTGTTGTCTTCGCTTCCCGACGGGAGGATTGTTGCTGCCCAGCAAGGTCGTCTCTTAGCTACGGCCTTTCATCCTGAATTGACAGATGACGATCGGGTGCATCGTTATTTTGTCCAGCTAGCGGATCAAAATAACCCTACTTAAAATTCGAGGATTATGGCGCGAAAAATCATCTGGAAGGATTTAGCTGCCCTGGCCCGCTTCAAGAATCAGAAGCTGGTCTTGGAAAATTCTTTCCAATATGTGTACAACCCCGGCCTGTTTTCCAGTTCACTCCTGTCTATGATCTCAGCAGCCAGCGGGTTCTATACGGCGATAGAGCTGATAGATTCGGAAACCAATTCATTCGTGGTTGGTCAATTCTTCCTTGCAAATGGCAGTTCTTGTGCACGGCTTGTGTTCTTGGCGGCAACTAATTTCAAACCCCACCCTGCTTTTGGAAGACTGATTTCGCAGCTGGTGAATGCTGCCGGTGAGAGAGGGGCTATTCAGATCAGAGCTGAAGTATCTGATAATTCAAGCGAAGAAGATATCCTTTATCAATCAGGATTTCGACCATATGCCGATCAACAGATTTGGAAACTTCCCCGCAGGATTGTTTTCGGAACTGGGAAGAAAGCCTGGGTGCCGGTCACGAAAGATACAACAGCGCAGGCTGAGTCTTTTTATCAGCGAATTCTGCCCAGCCAGATCCTGCGAGTAGAACCCCAACCGGTTTCCCCGGACACACAGGGCTTTATTAGCTGGAAAGCAGGCAAAGTGATTGGATATGCGGGAGCCCAATTTGGACCGCGGGGAATCCTGGTAGATTTATTGATGTCTCCAGAAATTGATCTGATCGACGAGTATCTGAGTGCATTGCTCTTTCATCTTCCGTACAGGGATACTCGAGACGTATATTTGAGGGTTCGTTCCTATCAACAGCAGCTTTCATCAGCATTGGAAAGAATCGGGGTAGAACCGGGACCGAAGCAAAAGGCTGTGGTGAAAAGGCTGACCGTCCACTATAATGCCAAGCAGACATTCCGTGTGCAGGGATTCGAAAATCAACCGGATATCACAACGCCGATTTCCAATTCAGAGATCAAGAATTAAGATTATGTCAAATCATAGAATAACTGATAACCTGGATTCTTTTTTTGAGGTTCTTCCTCCTGACCTCAGTGAGGCAATTTCCGATAAGGGAAAGAATGCCGACCTGATTGAAATCATCCTCGATTTGGGCAGGGTGCCTACAGCACGATTTGTTGATGAGGAAGTGGAACTCTCCAAAGAAGAAGTGACTAAGAGCGATATCAAATATATAGTTAACCGGATCGGGAACTTCGACGCAGATAACCGGGCTGGGTTGCCCCGTACACTGCACAGGATTGCAGCCATTCGCAATAGAATAGGCAAGATCGTTGGCCTTACCTGCCGTGTTGGCCGGGCCGTGTATGGAACGACAGATATTGTTAAAGATTTGATTGAAAGCGGAAGAAGCCTGTTGATCCTTGGTCGGCCTGGGGTTGGAAAAACCACTATGCTGCGAGAAGCAGCCAGGATCCTGGCAGAAAATAAACGTGTGGTAATTGTCGATACGTCCAATGAAATTGCCGGGGATGGTGATGTTCCCCATCCGGCAATTGGTAAAGCCCGCAGAATGCAGGTAGCGCAGCCTTCCCAACAACATGAGGTAATGATCGAAGCGGTCGAGAATCACAACCCCGAGGTGATTGTCATTGACGAGATCGGAAGGGAGCTTGAAGCCCTGGCTGCCCGCACGATCGCTGAGAGGGGCGTCCAGTTGATCGGCACGGCTCACGGCAACACCTTGGAAAACCTTTTGATCAATCCTACTCTATCAGATCTGGTGGGTGGAATAGAATCAGTTACCCTGTCTGATGAGGAAGCAAAGAGACGCGGTACTCAAAAGACTGTCCTGGAACGGCGTTCAAATCCGACCTTCCATGTCTTGGTAGAAATACAGACCAGGGACAGTGTTGCAATTCATCAGGATGTGGCGCTGGCAGTGGATTCTCTGCTTCGGGATGTCCCCCTGGTCCCAGAGGTAAGATCACGAGCTGACGATGGAAAGATCACTGTAAAGAAGACCCCCATCAAACCGATGATGCAAAGTATTGGATTGGATCCGATCCCGGATGAAGGATTCGCTTTCAGCGCTGAAGTATGGAAACCAGATCAAAAAGATCTGGAGTCATTGCCTATCTACACCTATGGAGTTGCGCGGGACCGAATGTTAAAAGCAGCCCGCAATTTAAATGTCCCGGTTACTATCGAGAAAAATATCAGGGATGCCCGGATTGCGGTGACCCTGAAGCATCATTATCGTGATAATCCGAAATCTATCGCTGAAGCTGAAGAGCTGGGATTGCCGATCTATGTGCTGCGATCTAATACCATAAGCCGTATGGAGCACTTGCTAAAAGATATCTTTAATCTGAAGAATGGGACACTTTCCAAATCTGATGAGAAGGCTCTTCAACAAACTCAAGGAGCTATTCAAGCAGTTTTGAGTGGAGAACGCTGGGTTGAGCTTCCGCCGGCTTCTTCTTCCATTCGGCGACTGCAGCACCAGATGGTAACACAGGCCAATCTGATATCACATTCCTATGGCAAAGATCCTAATCGGCGAGTGCGGATCTCCCGGGAAGAAAACCAGTAATCAAAATAATTGGCCCAGCTTAATGGTTGATATATACATGGAAAATAAATCAGGAAAATTCATCACATTTGAAGGACCGGATGGCAGTGGTAAAACTGGCCAACTGGATATTCTGGCAGATGAGTTCATTCAGGCGGGTTATCCAATTCTTAGAACCAGGGAACCAGGCGGCACTCCTATTGGCGATCAGATCCGGGCCACACTTCTGGATCTTAAGAACACAGAAATGATCGATCGCGCTGAGGCACTCCTGTACCAGGCAGCCCGGGCTCAACTGGTTGATGAGATCATAAAACCGCACCTTGCCGATGGTGGAATTGTGATCAGCGATCGCTATGCGGATTCAACTCTGGCATACCAGGGATATGGACATGAGAATACAGTTGCGTCTTTGGAAGGTATTATCAACTATGCCACAGGTGGGTTGGTCCCGGACCTGACCATCCTTCTGGATCTTGCCCCTGAAGTTGGCTTGCAGCGGCGAATGGATGCCGGAGGTTTTAATCGGCTGGACTCATACGATATAGATTTTCATCATCGGGTCAGGAAAGGGTATTTGGAGCTTGTGCAAGCAAATCCTGGACGATGGGTTGTTATTGATACGGATCGGCCCTTCGAGGTTGTCCAGAAAGAGATCAGGTCTGTTCTTCAAAAACATCTGGATGATTGGGGCTATTGATCTTCAAGAACGTAATAAGCACTGATATCAGTTTATAAATCCGGGGCCTCACCTCCGTCTGAACCAAGGTCCGGGATATCACGCTCGATTTCCTCAGGAGAGTGGCCTTTTTCAAGCCGGTTTACTACTTCATCAAATTCTGCACCCATGTCCTCCCCCAATTCCTGGCTCATTTGACGCATCATTCTTCCAAGTGTTTGAGGATCGTCGTCCAGTCCAGCCAATTGGGAAGGGTCTGCCAGGGATTCCAGGCGGTCACCATCAGATCGGGTCACACGAACAGGTTTGATAATTCGCTTTAAATGGCTTTTGCCGCATTCTGGGCAGCTGACAGATGCAGATCCATATTCCTGATATGAAAGGAATATTTCGAATTTATGGTTACAATCTATACAAAGATACTCATAATTAGGCATGATATTTACTTTCCTAATTATAACGGATAAGGAAAATTGATTATGACATCAGATCCAAACGCCTCCCCTTTTGTTTTGCAGCCCCCCAATCCTTTGCTGATTGTGATCTCGGGTCCTTCAGGTGTGGGAAAAGACTCAGTTCTGGAGAAGATGAAATCAAGGGGGCTTCCGTTCCATTTTGTGATCACAGCCACTACTCGTGCTGCCCGCCCAGATGAAAAGGATGGCGTGGATTATTTCTTCCTGTCTCAGGACGAATTTGCCAGGATGATCGATGAGGGAGAACTTCTGGAATATGCGGTGGTGTACCAGGATTATAAAGGTATCCCCAAGTCCCAGGTGCGTCAAGCGTTAGCGAGTGGGAAAAATGTGATCATGCGTGTTGATGTCCAGGGCGCAGAAACGGTAAGAAAATTAGCCAAAGACGCGCTGTTGATCTTCCTGACACCACAAAACGAAGATGAGCTCATCAATCGTTTGACGAACAGGAATACTGAGGATACCGAGAGCCTGAACTTGAGAATCGCCACCACGCGACAGGAGTATAACAAGATTGGTCTGTTCGATTATATTGTTGTCAATAAGGATGAAGAGCTCTCAGAGGCAGTGGATATGATCGAAGCGATTATCAAAGCAGAACAGCACCGCGTCCATCAGCGCGTCGTAAATTTATGAATCAGAACCCTTTAATCGTTCACATAACATGGACACACCTAAATCTAATCTAATTTCCAAAATCTTAGCTGATTTTGAACGTCAATACAGGCTGGATCTGTCAAAAGACCCCGTTGCCCTGGAACGTATCTCTGAGGCAGTAGATCGGGCTTTGTTAGAACTGGAAAATAATCCGGAAGTGGAAATCAACTTGCCTTATATCAGCGCTAATCAAGGGGGCCCAATCCATTTGAGGCGGGCAGTTCTCAAGAAAGATTTGACAAATCCAACCGGAACCCTTGATCAGGATGAGGGAAATGCCGATGCGGTTCCGGATCCTGCGGGCCAGCGAGTGAGAATCCAACTCCCGGACAGGAAGCCGTATATCACGATCTCTTTGCTGATCGTTATGGGTGTGTTTTATGCCCTGCAGCTGCTAACTGAACTAATATTTGGGTATGACCTGTTGGCGATCTACGGGATGAAATCCAATGAGCTGATCATCGCTGGAGAGTACTGGCGTCTTGTGACACCAATTTTCCTTCATGGATCGATCATTCACCTGGGTTTTAACCTGTATGCCCTGAATATCCTTGGCAAACGGGTGGAACGGTTTTTTGGAACGTTCCGATTCCTGGCGTTATTTTTCATCGCAGGAATTATGGGCAATCTTTTCTCTTTTATCTTTACTAATGCACCATCTCTGGGGTCCTCCACGGCGATTTTTGGCTTGCTGGGAGCAGAGGGAATATTCATCTACCAGCACAGGAATTTGTTCGGAGATCAATTCAAAGTAGCTTTGCGTCAGATCATCCAGGTGGCAGTAGGCAACTTGGTGATAGGCTTCATGATCCCGGGTATCGACAATATGGGTCATATCGGCGGTTTGATAGGTGGGATTCTCTATACCTGGTTTGGGGGACCAAATTTTTCAATAGAGGGAACGCCACCAGATATGCATCTGGAAGATCAGCGTCCCGAAGAGAAAACCTTGTTCGCGTTTTTTGCCCTGCTGGCCGTGATAATTGGCCTGGTTATCTGGGTGGTCTTTTCTCGTTCCCGAATCTGAATATCTAAAATTCCCCACCGCCATCGAGTCGAGTCATTGACTGGTCTTTGGGCATCTGGTAAAATCTTCCGGCGTCTTTTGCGTTGTACCCTTAGCATAAGATGGAATCTATTCATTATAAGGAGAAAGGGCTAGATACTATGAAAGTCTTATTACTCGAAGATGTCTATAAATTAGGTCGAGCCGGAGAAGTCAAGAAAGTGGCTCCCGGATACGCCCGCAATTACTTGATGCCGCAGGGGTTGGCTGTGTTGGCAACTCCTGGTGCTGTAAAACAAGCGCCCCGCATTAAGAAGCAAGGTGAAGTAAAGCGAGCCAAAGTCAATAAAGAACTGGGTGGAGTTGCAGAACAGCTGGAAGGCAAGACATTTACCTTTGCAGCAAAAGCCAGTGAAACCCGCCGACTGTATGGCTCAATCAATACTCAGATGATCGCTGATATTGTCAGTGAAGAAATTGGAGTAACCGTTCTGGCGAAACAGATCGAATCACAGCCCCTGAGAATGATCGGAAAGCACAAAGTGGCTGTCCGCCTGACCGTTGATCTGATTCCTGAGATCGAGATCATTGTTCACCGTGAAGGTGAATCCCCCGAATCGGCGCTGGAAGAGGAAGAGAAAGAAGCCTTGAAAGCCGAAGAAGCCCTGGCTGAATTCCTGGAAGAAGAGCAAGCCGAGTTGGAAGAGGAAGCAGCTGCTGAATCAGATGTAGAAGAAGAAGCAGAAGGGGCCAGCGCTGACGATGAACCGACCGCAGAAGAAGATGCAGAAGAGGATGATGAAGAAGCAGGCGAAGAAACTGCTTAATACATTCTTTATTACTTAATATCAAAACCGGTCTGGGATCAGCGGAACAGCTGGCCAGGCCGGTCTTTGTATTGACATATGCCCGATCAAAACCGACCGATTGGAAAGATCTTAAGAACTGCCAGAGAGGAAAAAGAAATATCTCTGGAAGAAATTTCACTATTAACCAAAATAAATCTAAAATACCTTCTGGCCATCGAAGCAGATAACTGGGATGTCCTGCCCTCCACGGTACAGCAAAAAGGCTTTGTCCGTTCTTATGCCAGGGTTCTTGAAATTGACCCTGGACCGCTTCTGGCTCAGTTGAGATCAGTGATCCAGAACGACGCTCTGTCGGCTGAACCTGCTCCTTCAGGTATCCCGGAGCCGACCCCACCACTCGATCAACATCCCCTGGAAGAGATCGGATCGGTCCTGAAAACTCAGCGAGAGCAGTTAGGTTTTACTATACTCAATGTTGAAGACCAAATCTTCATTCCAGAAAGGTATCTGATAGCCATCGAAAAGGGCAATTTAGAAGAATTGCCTTCCACTGTCCAGGGAAAGGGTATGGTTAAGAACTATGCCCAATTTCTGGGACTTGATCCTGAGCCCTTGTTGTTGAGTTATGCAGAAGTGCTTCAAAGGCGTCTTGCTAAATCCAGGGAAGGGATTCCCAATGTAAAACCACCTTCGCCGCTACAGGTCAGTATCAAGAGGTTCCTTGCCAGTCCAGCCATTTTATGGGTTGGCGTAGTGATCTTGATCGGCGGTATTTCAATTTGGGCAGGGACTTTGATTTTTGGTACAGGTGGATCTGCTGAGCAGGCAACAGCTACGATTCCGGGAGTGTCGGATATTTTACTCCCAACTTCAACAGGTACAGCCACTTTGGAGGCACCAATTGCTACTCTAAGTGAAATTGAAGTGGGAATCACACCCTCATTTGAAGGTGATGGAATCCCTGACGAAAACACAGAGGCGACCCCCACGCCGGGCATTACAGGAAATGAAAAAGTACAGGTTCAACTGATCATCCTGCAGCGCACCTGGGTAAGAGTTATTGTGGATAATATCCTGGCTTTTGAGGGCAGGTTGCTGCCCGGAAGCGTTAAACTGTTTGGAGGAGAATTGAGTATTGAGGTCCTGACAGGTAACGCAGCTGGTGTTGAAGTGATTTATAACCAGAGGGATCTGGGAACGATGGGTCTTTATGGAGAGGTGATTGACCGGGTTTTCACCGCAGAAGGTGTTGCTACTCCAACTCCTACGATCACGTTGACCCCCACTCCCTCTGATACTCCGGAAGCGAGTGAAACGCCTACGCCCACTGTCACACAGGAAGAGGAGTAGGGGCAGTCCCTGAGATTTCTTCATGAAGAAAAATACCTTTCATCTGGTTTCCCTCGGCTGTGCAAAGAATACAGTCGATTCAAATTCCATGGCCCAACTGCTTCAGCAGGATGGATATGCAGCAGTAAATGACCCTTCAGAGGCTGAAATCCTACTGGTAAATACTTGTGGGTTTATCGAACCAGCCCGGGTAGAATCTTATGCGGTATTGAATGAATTGGCAGCAGGAAAGAAAAACAGTCAGCTCCTGATAGCCGCCGGATGCCTGACGCAGCGTTATGGCGAAGAAGTCCTTAATAATGTGACGGGGATTGACGGCCTCTTAGGAACCAGGCGCTGGATGGACATTCTGCAAGTTGTCAGGAAACTGCACGCAGATGGACATCCCCAACCTTTATATCACCTTCCAAATGATTCTGTTGTAGGCCAAAACCCCGAAGGTATCCTGGGCGCCTATCTTCAAGGTGGCAGCGCATACCTGAAAATTGCTGATGGCTGCCGGAGACCCTGCGCGTTTTGCGCAATCCCTTCTATCAAGGGAACTGCCTCAAGCCGTCCTGTGGAGGAGATACTGGAAGATGCCCGAATCCTGCAATCCGCCGGTGTAAGAGAGATCAATTTGATCGCTCAAGACACCACAGATTATGGACATGATCTGGGAATGAAAGATGGCCTGGCTCAGCTGCTGGAGGCTTTGACATCCGCAGCTTCAAGCGTGGATTGGTTACGAATTCTATATGCCTACCCTGGATATATCACAGACCGTCTCATCGACGTTATGGCAGGGTCGAACCAGATTTTGCCTTATATTGATATACCCCTTCAGCATGCAGACCCTGAGGTACTGAAGATGATGCGGCGGCCTGCCAATCTGGACTGGGTTCATGGCACGGTTGAGAAACTGAGGAATAAGATGCCTGGCCTTGCATTACGGACAACTTTCATCGTTGGCTATCCCGGAGAGACGGACCAGGCTTTCCAGAATTTGGTTGATTTCGTAGAGGAAATGCGATTTGATCGGGTAGGCACATTCATGTTTTCCTTTGAGCCAGGCACGACATCCGAGATATATGGAGATCCTGTTCCTCCTCAGGTAAAAGAGGAGCGCCAGGAGATTTTGATGCTCACTCAACAGGAAATCTCCCTTCAGATCAATCAGACCTGGATTGGAAAGACAATCGATGTATTGATTGAAGGACAGGGTGAAGTGGAAGGATCTGAGGAAAGAATTTCCCTCGGCCGCAGCTACCGGGATGCCCCCGAAATTGACGGAATGGTCATTATTGAAGGAGAACAACAAGTTAGGGAGATCTTCCCAGTTAAGATCACTGGAGCAATGACCTATGATCTGGTTGGAACGCCCCTTAAGTAGTTTATTAACTTAGATAAATTGGCAGGTGATAAGATGATAAATTTGGACGATAAAAGAGTAAATTTTGCACTGCGTGCAGTTCAGCAAGCTGCTTCCCTGGCAGCAGATGTACAAGGGGAGCTGATCTCAGAGGCAATCACAAAAGATGACCGCTCCCCGGTCACTGTAGCTGATTTTGCTGCCCAGGCAATTGTAGGTTCTATGTTGGAAGAAGCTTTCCCCGGGGAGCTATTGGTTGGTGAAGAAGCAGCTGATGTTCTTCGGTCATCCGAAGAACGTGGTACTTTGGAAAACATCACGAATTTTGTGGGACGATTGATTTCAGGAGTTACTCCTGAGTATGTCTGTGATTTGATCGACCGCGGAGTAGATTCCCCGGGAGAAAATTATTGGACGCTTGATCCTATCGACGGCACAAAGGGTTTTCTTCGCGGTGCTCAATATGCGACTGCACTGGCGTATGTGGAGAACGGTGTTGTACAGTTGGGAGTGCTCGGCTGCCCGAATATCACGCCAGACCTCGAGGAGAATATTGGGGGTGCAGGGTCGCTGGCCATCGCCGTTCGGGGGCAGGGCAGCTGGATTGCTACATTGAAGGATCCTATTAGGGAAGATAGCTTCTCTCAATTGTCTGTTTCCCCTCAAATTGATCCGGTTAAGGCCAGGCTGATGCGATCTTTTGAATCAGCTCACACCAACACGGATCAGATTGACGCATTTCAGAATAAGCTTGGCGGCAAGGCAGACCCAGTCCGGATGGACAGCCAGGTGAAATATGCCCTGTTGGCTTCCGGAGAAGGTGAAGTCTACCTGCGATTGCTTTCTTCTGATCGGCCCGATTATCGGGAAAAGATCTGGGACCAGGCAGCTGGCTCGATCATTGTCGAAGAGGCTGGTGGTATTGTCACTGATCTGGATGGCAAAGCTTTGGATTTCTCTCAAGGTAGGACACTTAAGATGAATCGAGGTATCTGCGCCACGAACGGGATTCTTCATCAGCAAGCTCTAGATGCGCTGAGTGCAGTTCAGGCTTGATCGCTCCTGCCGGGTATCCGGGTAGTTGTTATTTGATAGAATACAATCGTTGATTTCAAAAGCTCAGGAAGGAATGACGCATGGCTGATTTTAAGTATCCTCGCAATTTGTTCCAGCGATCGATCCTGAAAGGGTTGATCGGATTGGCGTTGAACACTTTTTCAGATTTTGAAGTCATTGGGGAAGAGAATATTCCCGAGAAAGGACCTCTGATCATCACGGGCAATCATTTCAGTTTTTCTGATTCCATTGCCATGCTTCACATCGCACCAACTTCAATAGAGATGTTTTCTGGAGCAAATCCGGCATTTACTCCCTGGTGGGGGAAATTACTACCCCGCTTGTGGGGAGTACTCTATGTTTACCGAGGAACAGGTTCTCGCAAGGCGATCAGGGATGCTGAATATGTGCTCAAGCAGGATGGTTTTTTCGGGATCTTCCCGGAAGGTGGAGCCTGGGCTGAGATGATCCGCCCTGCCCGGCCTGGTGCCGCTTACCTGGCAGCCAGGACTGAAGCACGAATCCTTCCAGTTGGTTTTACTGGATTCACCAATGTTTTGCCCTTGCGATTCAAGGATCAGAGCAAGGTGACTATCCGGGTAGGAAAACCGTATGGGCCTGTGTCAGTAACCGGCCGGGGACAGGAAAGACGTCAGCAGCTGGATGATCTTGGTGATCAAATAATGAGAGAGATCGCTGAGCTGCTACCAGATCATCTGAGAGGGAAATTTTCCGCTGATCCGGCAGTACGTGAAAAGGCCAAAGAAGTAGAGGACTATCCCTGGGAAACTGCTTCCTGGGATGAGGTCTAATCGCTATTGAAGCAGATTGGCTAAATAGAATACTCCTGTCAGCCCCAGGAAACTTAGTATTGATGTCAGGCTGACAATCCCCGCTGTTTCCGTAATCTTATAATCGTATCTTTCAGCAAAAACAACCAGCGCAATAGCGGCTGGCATGCTGTTCTCCAACAACAGGAAAAGATTGATATCCCCACTGCCAGGAAGAATATACTGGATCGTAACCCAGGTGATCACTGGCAAAGCCAGCATCCTGAACAAAGAATAGGGGAGGGAGATCTTGACAATCTCCAGGGAGAATCGATCATAGATGAACATGCCTAACACAAAGATCGCTGTGGCGCTGGCGGTTTGACCGACAAGGGTGAAGGCAAAATCCAGGAAAGACAGATTGATACCCAGCAGGGAGAACGCGGTGCCGAGAAGGATAGATAGGATCAAGGGATTCTTGAATATCTTTCCCAGGATGCTTCCGCTTTTATTCTGCTGATTGGCATATTCCAATAGAAAAAGGGTGGTGATAATCCCCAATATTCCCAATACTGACGCAGCGACAACAGAGTATTCTAGCCATCTACCATCTTGATAGGTCTCAAAAAAAGCAATCCCAAAAAATGCATAGCTGCCAAAACTGATGGATATACTGAGTAGAATATAGGTGTCCTTCTCGATCAGACGAGCAATTTTAAAAATGAGAAGAAGCACCAATAGTATTGTGGTTGGTAGTATAGAGCCCAGTACCAATTGCGGGTCGAGGCTGAGCAGATCGAGGTTGCTGATCCTTACGAAGAAAAGAGCCGGAAGACCAAAATAATATACGAAAGAGGAAAGCGTCTTTGCGTGTTCTGCCTTAAATATACCCATGCGCCGGCTGAGGATTCCCAGAACGACGATGATTAGGATGGTGAACAAACTGGTGAGGACTTCCATTACATGGACCCGTTTCGTTTATTTTGATTGGATAATTAAATGATTCACTAGTCCGAGATTATATCCTCAAAACATACCCTATTCCATTATGATCAGGAATTCCTATGAAACTCTAAGAAATCATAAGAGGATCCAGAATATATCCATGGATCCTCTTGGTGATGACCTCCCTACTTACCCCTGTCAGCGGGGAGGTTGAGTTTTCTATATATACTTCACCCAACCCCGATTATTGAATCGCAAGGGAAAACAGTATTCCCAAACAATCTGGCACTTACAACATAATCTTAGGCTATTTCACACAGAAGCAGTGATATTCAAAACCTGCGACTTTCTGCATTTTTTGATCCCCATCCGCAACATAATTCCAGGAATCCGGTACTTGGGGCGGATCGCCTATCAACCTGTTGAATAGTTTACATGCACCGCCATTTCCCTTGCAGCCATTGTCAAGACACCACAGCATTGTCTTTTGGCCGCCTTCTACAGGTTTTTGGGCCAGAGTGCATCCTGGTCCTACGACCTGATGTTCTTCGTCAAGAATAATCACTGCCAGCATAGCTTGATCATCAAGGATGTAAATAGGATCCGCTACAAACGGCACCAGATTATCAATAGGATCTTCTCCGTTGGTGTCATAACCGCAATCCTCGGGATCAAAACCACCGGTTGTTAAGAAAGTTGTCACCCGGCCTAACGGGTCATGTACAGAGAAATCGCTGGTTGGGATCAGCGTGAATACAGTATTGCCCTTGATGACAAACCTTGCATCGCTGGGGACTACCGAAAACTGGGGACCCATGGAATTTCCCATCCATTCTCCTTGATCGAGGTTATACCAAGCCTCAAACTGCCGATCGGTTTCCCGATAATAATCCCCATCCCAGGGCTCATGATGGAGGAAATTATTTATTGTCAACCCATCTGAATCGAAGGCCACAGAATGAGAGTGATAGTATGTTTGATCTTGCAATAGAATTGGCCCATCATGGATCGTATAAATAACGTAATAATCTCCCCAGGGATTATTTGGTCGGTCGTCCATACAGATAGTATGCCATTCCGCATCTGGTGATAAATCTTCATCGCAGGGAAAAACCTCATCCGGGGGTAGGCCTCCAGGTAGGAAGTCACTCATTATCATATATCCCCATCCGACTATTTCGTTTTGCGGCACATCTACACCAGCAGGTTTGCTGAGGTCCGAATATTTTTTATCTCCTTTTGGATCTGAAACGAACACAACTTTTTCCAGGTCATCATTCGTTGCTGCAGGGTGCAGAGTATCCATCATCCAATCTACCTCAAGCATTAAAGCACCGTGCCTATCATATAGGCGGATTGTTCCTGTTTGAGCCTCAGTTTCTTCATCCCCGGTTTCTCCATCATTGTTGTCAGCATCCGGAGGATCATCTTTTACCTCAGCATCTGGGGCATCATCTTTTACCTCAGCATCTGGAGCATCATCAACGACATCATTCTCTGATTGACTATCCTGGGATTGACCATCAGCAGGAGGTTTGCATTGTGAGACCGGTGCAATCATAAGCAGAAATATCACGACTAAAAGAATAACCTTGTGTTTCATAGTTCCTCCTTTGTGGTGGATGACAATTAAGGCTAGCTTTGAGTAGATCGGTATTTGTTATGGTTGACGAAGGATGAAATACTCATGCAATAGCGTTCACGGTAAGAGTTTATGTACAAAAAAGGTGTGCCAGAGAGATGATTTCAGTGTACATAAAAAAGCGATAAGTGTCAAATCTGGTCTGTTTCTGGAATTTCCCCTAACTCAATTCAAGTATAATGATTTCATGTCTAACTTTCGTTTCTTTCATCCCCTTGTCGTTCGTTATGGAGATCTTGACCCCCAGGGACATGTTAATAACGCTGCCTTCCTGACCTATCTGGAACATGCCCGCGTAGCTTACGTTCGTCATCTGGGTCTGTGGGACGGAAATTCCTTTTTGGAAATCGGCATCATCTTGGCTAGAATTGAGCTGGATTATAAAGAACCTATCCTGATGACTGATGCTGTGGAAGTGGGTCTGCGAACTTCCCGCCTGGGTAACAAGAGCCTGGATATGGAGTACGTGGTGCGGGAATCCAACACTGGTCAAATCTTCGCAGAGGCAAAAACCGTTCAGGTGGCCTATGACTACCAGCACGGTCAAACCATTCCGGTTCAGGAGAAATGGCGAAAAACACTGCGCGAATACGAAGGATTGGACGGTTAATTCAAAAGGTGGCTCATGATTAAACTTCCCGAGATCGATCAAGAGTATTTGACTTCATTGCTTCAGGATTTGTTGGCAATCCCCAGCCCTACCGGTTACACAGAAGAAGTGGTCGGTTTTCTAGAAGGGAAATTGACAGAGTTCCCTTTCTTGAATTATCACAGAACAACCAAAGGCGCCCTGGTTGCGAATTGGGAGGGAGATCTGAGAACATCCCTACGTGCTCTCACAGCCCATGTAGATACACTGGGGGCAATGGTAAAAGAGATCAAAGGCAATGGCCGATTGAAGTTGAGCCAGATCGGGGGCTATGATTGGAATACGATCGAAGGCGAAGGCTGCACAATCTTTACGTCCGGTGGAGATCAAATTCGCGGAAGTATCCTGCTTCATCAAGCTTCCCGCCATGTGGCGGGGAGAGATATGGACAAAATGGAACGAAATGCAGATACGATAGAAGTCCGGATAGATATTGCCAGTTCTTCTGCGGAGGAAACCAGGCAGGCGGGTATTGAGGTCGGGGATTTCGTGGCTTTTGATCCCCGAATAGAAGCCACCCGGGGTTTTATCCGGTCCCGGCACCTGGATGATAAAGCCTGTGTGGCATGCGTTCTGGCAGCTGTAAAGGGTTTGGCAGAAGCCGATCTGCAGCCAGCACAAGATACAGTTTTCCATTTCAGCAATTATGAGGAAGTCGGTCATGGCGCGGCAGCTGGTTTTCCAGACGGATTAAAGGAATTGATAGCAGTGGATATGGCAGCTGTCGGATCTGGACAAACTTCTGATGAATTCCATGCCACTTTATGCGTTAAGGATTCAGGAGGGCCGTATCATCACGGACTCAGCCAGCACTTGCGTTCTTTGGCAGAGGAGTATGAGATTCCGTATAAGGTTGATATCTATCCATATTATGGCTCGGATGGCGAAGCTTTTTGGCGAGCCGGAGGCGATGTGGCTGTGGCTTTGGTCGGTCCCGGTGTGGACGCATCTCATAATTATGAGCGCACGCATATTGATGCGCTGATCGCGACCACGAAGTGGATCATGGCTTATTTATTGAATTAATTCAGGGGTAACTGGATAATAAGTGGCTCTAATTGACTTTCGAGCAGCCCGAAAACGTATGGTGGATGGGCAAATAGCCAATCGGGGCATTACGTCTCCGGGAGTATTGGGCGCATTCCTGGAAGTGCCCCGCCATTTCTTTGTGCCAAAAATCCAACAAGTCCACGCCTATCAGGATAGCCCCCTGCCCATTGGTTTGAATCAGACGATTTCCCAACCATATATCGCTGCCTATATGACTGACTTACTCCAGCTGACCGGGTCAGAACGGGTACTGGAAATTGGAACTGGCTCAGGATATCAGGCAGCTATTCTGGGAATTCTGGCTGATGAAGTCCATACAATTGAGAGACACCCATCTCTGGCTGATAAGGCTGATAGACTTCTCCAAAGCCTGGGATATGATAACGTTCAGGTACATAAAGGTGATGGGACTCGAGGGCTTTCTGAGTATGCTCCTTTCCAGGCGATCATGGTAACTGCGGCAGCACCTGAAGTCCCGGCCCCGCTGTTGGCCCAGTTGGATGATGGGGGACGGCTGGTGATGCCAGTGGGCGGCAGGGGCGGCCAGATGCTGCTCCTATACCAGCGGGCAGGAACTGAATTTCACCGGGAAGATAAAGCTCCGGTAGCCTTCGTTCCTTTGATCGGCGAACATGGCTGGATAGAAAAATAACAGAGCACCTGCATAGAATTTTTTGCTGGATATGTACAGGTCATAGTAAAAAAAGGACGACCCATCGGGTCGTCCTTTGGATTTTGTTTCGCTCCCCTGTTAGAGGAAGTTGATTGTAGCCAGAACAACTGGTCGTTTCTTGGTTTTACTGTACAAGAAAGACCTGATTGATTTGACGAGATCGTTATGCAGGTCGCCCTGGGTTTTTTCAACGATCTGAACAACCTTCTGGCGAGTTTGCTCGATAATGTCATCATCATCGTGTTTGTAAACAAATCCCCTGGAGATGATCTCGACTTCTTCGTGCAGTTTTCCTTTCCGGTCAAGTACCAAGCTGACCAGCACAACACCATCTTGGGAAAGCTGTTCGCGTTCGCGGACAACGGAAGGGCCAATCTCTCCAACGCGGGATCCGTCCACGAAGACATAACTTCCCGGGATGCGATCCTTAATCTCCAATTTGCCATTATCAAACTCTATGACCTGGCCGTTTTCGATGACCAGCACGTTCTCCATTGGGAAGCCGGACTCTTCGGCTAAGAAGGCATGCTGCTTGAGATGCCTCAATTCGCCATGGATGGGAATCAGGTATTGGGGGTTTACCATGTTGATCATCAACTTCATTTCGTCCTGGTTAGCATGCCCAGAAACATGCACGCCGCCAGCGACGGGCTCATAAATTACATTAGCTCCTCTGCGGAAGAGCCAGTTGATAGTCTTGAAAACAGTTTCCTCATTGCCTGGGATGGCATGTGAAGAAAGCACAATCGTGTCATCCTTGATCAGCTCGAATTGTTTATTTGTGCCGCGGGCCAGTCTGCCCATGATGGAGTACGGCTCTCCTTGAGAGCCGGTCGCCATCAGAACAACATCTTTGGGCTTCATATTCAAGGCTTCATCAATGCCGATTTCAATATTCTTGGGGATATCCAGATAGCCCAGTTTCTTGGCCATCTTGGAGTTTTGTTTCATGCTGCGGCCAACAAAGGCCACTTTTCGTCCATATCGATCTGCGGCATCAAGCACTTGCTGCATCCTGGAAACCAGGGAGGCAAATGAGGCCACAATGATGCGTCCTGGCGCAGTTCGAAACACTTTATCCAGGGATTCGTCGATCACCATCTCTGACGGAGTCCAGCCGGGTTTATCTGCGTTAGTGGAATCGGCCAGCAGCGCCAAAACGCCCCGTCCAGAGAATTCAGCCAGTTTGGAAAAATCAGTTGGCCATCCATCTACCGGTGTAGGATCGAATTTATAATCGCCTGTGTGAACGATCAACCCATCCGGGCAGGTGATGCCCAATCCAACGCTGTCGGGGATCGAGTGGCAGACATGGAAAAATTCCACTTCAAATGGTCCAATTACTGCGCTTTCTCCAGCATGAACCGTGTTAATTGTAGTTTTATCTAGCAAGCCCTTTTCTGACAGGCTGACCTCGATCAGGCCTTTTGTCAATGGAGTTGCGTATAAAGGCACGTTTACTTCTTCCAGAACATGCGCAATAGCACCTGTGTGATCCATGTGGCCGTGGGTGATGACCATGCCTCTGACCAGGTCTTTGTTCTGTTTGATATATTCGAAATCCGGGATGATGTAATCAATTCCCAGCATATCATTATCAGGAAACATCATTCCAGCGTCGACGATGAGAATATTCTTCCCATACTCGTAGACCATCATGTTTTTCCCGACTTCCCCTAAACCTCCCAGGGGAATTATTCTTAATTTGTTTTTACTCATATTTCTTCCTTCAATTTTCTCTCGATCTGAAAGCTGTTCTTTCGGAGAGAGTTAGTAGTCTAATAATAAAATACCCGGCGGTGAAACCGGCCGGGCAGTGCTTTTGAAACCTATTCAATATTATATCTTGCGATAAAAACCTAAATAATCTTCGTAGAGCATTGTTGCTGCTGGACAGTACCATCAGCCGGGAGTTTCTTTCTCGAAACCGGGCTCAGTATAGCATGAGAGCCCGGTTTTGTCAAAAAGGAGTTCTACTCATTATGTGCTGTTGACCCTGATTGGTCACTTGACATAGAAAATTCTATAAATGACCCCGGAGATTTCATCCGATACAAAAAGATCACCATTGGGCCCCTGAACAAGATCTGTTGGCGTACCCCAAATACTTCCATCTTCCAGGACCCACCCTACTGCGAAATCTTGAACTGGTTCTCTATTCCCTGTCCCAAATTCTATCCGTATTATTTTATTTCCAGCTGTTAATGAACCATTTCCGGTACCGTGAAGAGCGATAAATAAATCCTGATTATTTGCTGTTGGAAATTGATCCCCTGTATAGAATTCAATACCGTAAGGTTCGGTTTGGGCTTCGAATTCATAAATTGGGGTCAACAGGCCTTCATCGCAGGACTCTTTATTCCCAAAATCTGGATCATCAATCCTCCCCGCGTGACAAAAAGGCCAACCGCCGTCTGCATCCAAATATAAGGCGTATAAGGTTTCGGGTGGCAGCCCATCAGATAGACCTTCCCTCTCTGATACAGCTGCCCAAAGAAGGTCCTTATCTGGACGGAATGCTAGACCAATAACATTCCGTAATCCTTTTGTGAAGATTAAACCATCACTACCATCCGCCTTGAACCGCATCACGCTAGCCCTGCGTTCATCACGCTCTTCACAAATATTGCATGATGAGCCAATTGCTAAATAAAAATGTTTCCAGTCGGGGCTGAAGATTATTGTCCGGTTTGTATTTCCACCAGCGGCAATACCAGCGATGATGATTTCTTGATCCTGGAAATATCCATCACCATCTGGGTCTTCATATCGCAATACGCGCGTCGTTTCAGCGACATAGAGAGATCCGTCATTATAAAAAGCAATTCCAGATGGCTCGATCATTCCTTCAATAGCAATTTCAATGCTGTCGGAAATACCATCTAGATTCCTGTCAGGAAGAGTCAGCACACGACCGGTGGAAGGTTCTGTTACATAGAGTTGCTGATCGGGCCCGAAAGCCATCATTCGTGGTCCATTCAACCCTTCAGCGAACACAGTGATACCGTAACCCTCAGGCAGGGTTATGGGGTGTTTGGGAGGAATCACGGGAAAATCAGAATCCAATAAACCGGTTTGCGGATTGGAAATTGGTACAGATGTTGGAGCAAGGGGTTGGTCGTTATTGCTGCTGCAACCAACCAAGAAGGCGAGTATGATAGATATCAAAATGAAGTAGATATATTTTTTCATCAGGTTTCCTTGGGGAATTTTTGTTCAGGATAAATTATACTCGCTGTAGGTTGAGATTGGATAGCAGATGATTTCGGGTGATGTAAGGTTGTTAAAGAAATAAAGTGTGGAGCAATCCTCTCTCCACACTTTATATTTTCTTCTTACATCAGAGAATTACATCATGCCGGGCATTCCGCCGCCCATACCGCCCATTCCTCCGGGGGGCATGTCAGCTTCATCTTTTGGCTCGTCAGCAATCAGGGCTTCTGTGGTCAGGATCATGGCCGCAATAGAAGCAGCATTCTCGAGCGCGCCGCGAGTCACCTTGGCTGGGTCGATCACGCCTGCAGCAACCATGTCAATGTATTCTTCACTGAGAACATCGTAACCAATATTGATGTCTTTCTTTTCTTCCTGATAGCGGCGGACGTTCTCAAGGATCACTGCGCCATCTTTACCAGCGTTCTCTGCGATCTTGCGCATGGGAACTTGCAGAGCGTGTCGGACGATCTCAACACCTACCTGGGCGTCAGCATAATCCATCTTGACTTTGTCAATCGCCTTGGTGGCATTGATCAGTGCAACACCGCCGCCCGGAACGATACCTGCTTCAACAGCAGCTCGTGTGGCGGAGAGGGCATCTTCCACTCTGTGTTTCTTTTCTTTCAATTCGGTCTCGGTGGCTGCGCCAACGCGGATGATGGCTACACCGCCAGACAGTTTGGCTAAACGCTCCTGCAGTTTCTCGCGATCGTAATCGCTGGAGCTGGAATCAATTTCGTTCCGGATCTGCTGGATGCGGCCTTTGATAGCGGAGTTATCACCTGTGCCGCCAACAATGGTGGTGTCGTCTTTGGTGGAAATGATCTTTTCAGCTTTACCAAGGTCTTCAACGGTGGCGCTGTCCAATTTGCGTCCCAGATCCTCAGAGATGACAGTTGCGCCGGTCAGGATAGCGATATCCTGCAGCATGGCTTTTCTGCGGTCACCAAATCCGGGGGCTTTGATGGCCAAAACATTGACCATGCCGCGGAGTTTGTTGAGTACCAATGTGGCCAGGGCTTCGCCGTCCACATCTTCAGCTATGATTACCAGGTCGCGTTTCCCGATCTGAACCAGGCGCTCCAGTAGGGGAACCAGGTCCTGAGCTGCGGAGATTTTGGCGTCGTGGATCAGCAGATTGGGTTCTTCAATCACTGCTTCCATGTCGTCTGCGTTTGTGACAAAGTAAGGTGACAGGTAGCCGCGATCGAATTGCATACCTTCAACGTATTCAGTTTCAAATGCCAGGGTTTTGGATTCCTCAACAGTGATGACGCCGTCTTTGCCGACTTTATCCATTACGTCAGAGATTAATTCACCAATCGAGCGATCCTGGGCAGAGATGCTGGCCACGTTGCCAATCTCTTCTTTGGTGGTTACATCAATCGCGTTTTTTCCGAGTTCTTCCGATACAGCTTTTGCGGCTGCTTCGATTCCCTGTTTCAACAGCATAGGATTGGATCCGGCTGCCAGGTTCTTCATACCTTCAGTTACGATGGAGTGAGCCAACAGGGTTGAAGTTGTGGTGCCGTCACCAGCGATGTCGTTGGTTTTTGTGGCTGCTTCTTTAAGAAGCTGAACGCCCATATTTTCAAACTTGTCTGAAAGCTCAATTTCCTTGGCAACAGTCACGCCGTCGTGAGTGATGGTGGGGCTGCCAAAGCTCCGGTCAAGGGCCACGTTGCGGCCTTTGGGTCCGAGAGTGGTGATAACGGCTTTCGCCAGCTTATCCATGCCAGCCTGCAGCTTACGCCGGGCCTCTTCTGAAAAAACAATTTGCTTTCCTGCCATAGTCTTCTACTCCTTATTTCAAAGAATTCACAGTTGTAAAATAAATGCTTTAACGCCGATCCAGGATTCTCTTTGATACGGTGTGTTAGCAGTCCATTTATATGACTGCTAATTAGCGGAGAATATGATAACTTTCTTCGATTTGAAAGTCAAGTTTCATCGAAGGCTTTAACATGATTCTTATATTGTGTCTGGTTATTATGTGGAGGCAAATCAGGGAGAGGGAGTGGCTTCTAAAAGATAGCAGATATCTTCGTTATCTGCCACGATGCTCATCAAGGTCAAGTCGTCACCGAATGCGGATTTTAATTCAGCCATCACTTCAAGTGCTTCCGGGCAATAATTCTGTTCTGGGCGGCTGAGTGCTGCTAGAACAGAACCGTACCGCGCGTAGTAATATGCCACGTCGAAATTTGTTAATTCCAAAGCCTGGACTGCCACACCGCCGACCTCGTTCTCTTCCGCAGTGCAGCCAACCACAGCGCATTTCAGAACGGGTAGAGCGCCCTCGTAATTTCGGGCGCGGACATAGATATCCCCCAGCTGTCCATAGGTGTCTGCGTTGGTTGGGTTGATTGCGATGGCCTTTTCTCCGTTAACGGCAGCAATGAAGAATTCTCCGTCACGTGAGTAGGTCTTGGCGATTGCGATATAGGGGAGGGGATCTTCCACACCGTTGGACTGGTTGATAGTGATCGCTTTAGCAAAATAATCCAGGGCAACGTCATAGACTTTCAGTGCTCGATAGATTACACCAATACGTATATACAGGAAAGTGAGGTTCGGATTTATTTCGGCAGCCTTTTCGAATTCTTCAATGGCGTATCGGTATTCTCCCAGGGATTCCAGAACGGTACCGTAAACCCTGTGAGTGTCCATTAATTCCGGTCCCTGCTGAACAGCCAGGCGAGCGTGTTCTTCCGCCTGGGCTTTTTGGTTTTGATCCAGGAGAACTTCAGCGTAGAAAGCCAGGGCCAGGCTGTTATTTGGATCAAGGGTGATGGCTAGATTGGCGGCCTGTTCTGCCTGGTTGATCCAGTCTTGTTTTTCTTCCAGGCTGGCAGCTGTTGAGGTAAAACTCCAGTCAAGCACCAGGGATTTAATTGCCTGGACAGTGCTGTCACTTGGCGCCAGTTCAACAGCTTGCTGGATCTCCTTCCGCGCCAGGGACATACGTTCTGTGCGTTCTTCTGTTGTGGATAGGAGGGCGGAGGAATATGTTAACAAGCGTGCTAATTCAGCCCTGACCTGGGCATTATCCGGATGGCGTTCCAATACATCGTAATAGGCATCAATGGCATCTTTTCCTTCAGGATCATAGATCTTTCCTGCCTCGAAATAGGCTTCCCCCTCCAGAACCAGGGAATCCACAGTTCTTGTTGCTGTTGGGGTAGGGAGGAAAAGGGGTTCAAAACGGCCCTCTGGATCGTGGACCTGAGAGGCAAACCACAGACCGATTGCGATTATCGCAATCAAGATCGAGACAAACGCGTAATTGATCGTTGTCTTCTTGGTGCTGAAGGTTGGTCTTTTGCCTGTAAGTTTTCGATCCATATTAATTCAATGGTCCAGAAAGCAGGGATAGAATCATACCGGGTAGATCAGAGCAGTCGGATCAGGGGGCTAGTGTGGGAGAGGGGGTAGGTTCCACAAGATTTGCGGTGCAGATGGACAGCCCTTCATTGGCGTTAATGAAAGCAATTTCATCGTCCGCAACCTGGCTGAGCATAGTCTGGAAAACGGGAACAGCCTCTTCACACATATTCATCCTGGCCAGAGTTAAACCATAAGCGGAGAAGATCTCGATCACTTTAGGTTTATAAGATAGCGGAACACCTTCTACAATATCCCCGTCATCCGTAGTGCCACCGCGGACCGCCAGACCCAGATATTTTAAAGCCAGGTCATAATCCCGATTTCTAAAATGGAGCACACCAAGGTTTCCCTGCATGAGCGGGTTCTGGGGATCATCCTTGGCTGCCAGTTCACCATATTGAATGGCTTTGTTATATACACCATCCAATAGATAAATTCGTGAGATCTCATAATCTGGTAAAGGGTCACTTGGATTCAGGGCATTTGCCTGGCTGAACGATGTCACCGCCTTGTCGTTCTCCTGGTTCGCATAATAAGAATACCCCAACATAAGATGCAGATTGGGAATGGCATTATTTATATTCAGAGCGCTTTGATATTCCCGGATTGCCTCATTATAATTTCCGGTCCAATACAGCACATAACCGCGGGCGCGGTGGGTTTCAAGTAGGTTTGGTCCAAGCTCCAAGGCCTTCAGGGATTCAAAGCTGGCGTTTTCATAATCCTGACTGTCGATCAATATTTCAGCATATACAGCGTGAGCGATCGGGTTTTTATCTGCCAAATCCAGGGCTCGTTCAATTGAAATTTCAGCCGCGATCAAATCTCCCAGGAAATCAAGAGACCAGGCTTTCATAACATGAGCCAAGGGATTATCAGGGCTGCGAAGCAGTGCCAGCTCAGCGTTCTCAAGAGCGGATTCTGGATCACCAGACAGGATCTGTACTCGCGCCAGGGAAACATATAATGAGGAATCTTCTGGGTTGACCAGAATTGCATCCCTATATGCTTCAATGGATTGGCTTAACTTGCCTTCTTCGAATAAAGCTTGAGCCTGGTTGATGAAGATTTCAGGATTCTCGGTGGGTGTTACGGTGGGAATGAATGGTGGTTCAATCTCGGGAACCACAGCCTGATTAAAGTAGATTATTGCTCCAATCAATACCAACAGGAGGATGATGCGCCAGGGATTAGCCCTCCGGCGGGGTTTTTTGGTCATTTTCCAATTACTGCCGTTAAGGTACATGCGCACATCTTACCACTGTCGTAAAAAATGCGTCAAGGATTCACT
>Ga0180435_10001302_pt1 | contig 26223 bp, 10 predicted proteins | sample SS_ome_3_FD_132467 | JGI IMG/M metagenome (GOLD analysis project Ga0180435, IMG submission 132467) | Hypersaline lake sediment archaeal communities from the Salton Sea, California, USA - SS_3_S_1 metaG | ecosystem: Environmental > Aquatic > Non-marine Saline and Alkaline > Hypersaline >... | reverse complement strand
TTGGTGTGGTGGTTGGGTGAGGATGTGCCCATGGAAGAAGACTCAAAGGAAGAAGACTGTCTTGATGGGTCCGCTGTGGCTCTCCTGAATTCTCAGGAGCCCGTACTGCGACATGTACAGAGAGAAGATCCCCTGGATGAGCTGCACGGTCTTCGGGAACTTGTTGTCCTCGTAGAGCATGGCTCCCTCGAATCCGGAGGACCTGTGCGAGATCAGCATCTTCCCCAGGATGCGCTTCATCACCTCGGCCTTAGTCTCCGGGACCATCTTGCTGATGTGGTTCCGGAACGACGCGTTTGTGTGATACAGCCTCAGCACCAGGTACCGGAACTCGTACGTGTTCCTGGAGGTGTGCAGATGGTTCGAGATGTCCCTCGCAATGCCGTCCGTCTCTGCCTTCGGGATGCTCCTCGGGTAGCCTTCGGGAAAGGTCATGGTCCTCTTCAGGATCTTCTCGCAGTCGAGGAACAGGCGGTGCTGCAGGCGGTTGTCCCTCTCCGAGATCTTCCGGTCCGTCGCCTCCTCCGTGGCGTCGGGGAACTCGTCCGGAAACTCCCTCCCTTGCATGACGCGCTTGCCGATCCACATGAGCTGGCTCGGGTACGCGAGAAGGCGGTAGAAGAAGTCCGTTCTGTATAGCTCCAGGAGCCGCTCGGTGTTCGCGTTACGAACGTGCGGGATCGATGACACCAGTGCCTGGTCGAGGTTCACACCGTGCTTCCCGAAGAGGACCCCAGCGGCAGATATCGCGGTCTTTGGCTTTGGGTCTGTGGCGATGAGTTCTTCTGCGGTCAGCCTGGCGCGCCCTCTTCTCCGCGAGACCCTCCTTCTCTTCGGCTTCGGCTCGGCTTTCTTCGGAGGCGGATTCCGTCGCTTCCTCGTACTCATCTGAGTCGGAAAAATACGTTGATGTCTCACTCTATGGGCTCCAACCTTATTATCCACCCACCACACCTTTTTTTCTGTAAAAAAAATGATACTAACCACTTTTTCATTACTAGATTGTGCATTTGGATGCGTGTGCTGTCAAGGATGGGCCCGAGTTTGCGAAGATGATCCTGACGAACGTGCGGAAGTTCAGGGAGATGTACGTGGAGCTGAGGAACCTCCCCATTAACGTGGTGACCGAGACGAATGCAAGGTTCGACGGAGACGCCGTGCGGAAGATCCTGACGCACGACGCGAACTGGCTCGGGATGAGCAGGCTGCTCGGACGCATGGAGTTCTTCCGGGACGACAACCTTCTCAGGGACGGCATCGTGAAGACGATCCCGAGAACGAAGATGTACATCCTCAAGACGCAGTTCGCCCTGCAGGACAGTCAGATTCGCGTGCACCAGAAGCTGAGCACGGCGAACGAGGTGCTCTCGCCAGACGTGCTCCTCAGGCAGATGAAGACCGAGATGTCGAACTTCCGCTGGCCGGACGTCGATGCGGACAACGTCCGGCTGATGGGCGGGAGGGTGAAGAGGGCGACCGGGAAGATCGGCGGGAGGAACGACGACCTCGCCATTGCGCTGCAGATGCTCGTGTACTTCGCCCAGGTGTCGATGGCCAGGCGCCTGCAGGCCGAGCAAGAAGACGCAGACCGAAGGGGCGTGCTGCCGAGTGTGATGATGCGGTCGTGAAATGAAACGCTTTATTCCGATTGACCTTCTTCTTCACTCGCCACGTCAGACACGTCAGACACATCGCTCGCTGCATCACCAACAATCTCTCGATTCCGTCTCCACGCTCTCAGCCTATGGCGTCTCTCACGACGTCTGAGGTACCTCTCCTTGCCCCCAAACCAGTGCCGATCAATGACGAGCCACGTATAGCAGACAAGGATGCCTGTAACCGCGATGCATATCGCGCAGACATGAGCTGAGCTCGCCACCGTGACGTTGCTCCACGCGATGCTGTAGCTGTAGGACACTGTCCACGGCTCAACCTTCGACCTGTCTGCAGCAATGACAATCACGTGCGGGTCCGCGGTGATATTCTGGACGACTGCTTCGTGAGACACGGCAGTCTTGACGTAGTGGACTCTTGCTGCGTCGGCAGTCACAACCAATTCGCACGGCACAGAGCAGTTCACGGAAACCGCGAGTCTGTTGTCATCGTGAATTATGGGAAACAGGAACTTGGTCCTCGGTATCACGTGGGTGTACAGGATAGATGGTACAACCCTTCCTTCGGCACTGTACACGGCCTCCATTCGGGGAACAACGATGACATTCATCATGGTAGCGAGGATGCCCACGTACCCAAGAAGAACCATACAGGACACACCATACTGATACAACATTTTTTTGTGGTGTCACTTTTTTTTGTGGTGACGCATGTCCAAACCATGTCCAAACAAAGGTTCAATTTCCTGTCCGACCACAAAAAAAAGTTATATTGACCCATGTCTGCAAAGAGGAAGATTGCGAGCGGTCGTAAGCGAGCGAGAAGAGAGCGTGTTCCTATTAGTGATTCTGCCTCCGATGACAGTACTCGGAGGCAAGTTGTGAGCCCGGACCGTGACGAGGTGGCTGTTGTCATCGCGTCGCCTGGCGATGACATCGGTGATGTGATTCACTCCCCGAACAAGCGACGGAAGCTGCGTAATAAGCCGACGAAGAGGAGGACCCCTGTTCCTAAGAAGGCCGAGCCGAAGCCCAAGAAGAGGAAGATTACGCCCTCGAGGAGGTCGCCTGTCGTTGCGCCCCCGACGCCGGGGTCGCCCGTGCAGGAGCAGACTTCGTCTCCAGCCCGTGCTGTTCCTCAAGTTGCTGCTCCCACTCACGGGACTCCGAAGAAGAGCAGCGATCTTGCCTTTGTTCCTCCGGCGATGGGCAAGGTGGACTCTGCGTTTGCCGCGACGTCCTTCTCCTTCTCGAGGGCGAACCAGAGGCGGATGCGCGAGAGGGCGCTCCACATGAAGAGCGTGAGCGAAGGGACCACGACGATCGAGAAGATTCCTGAGGAGTACCGAGCCGACGTCCAGGAAGAGATCCGGAACGAGCAACGGAGGCTGGCGCAGAACTACCACGCCAACACCATCATGGCCATGGTGGTTCGCTGCGAAACCAAGCTGCAGTACTACACGCGGAAGAAGATGCTGCACCTCTACAAGCAGAGCTCTGGGCCCGAACAGCGCTACGTCGAGGTCCGGATTGTGAGCATGGTCGAGTGTGTGAAGGCCGTCAACATCGGACCCTCCGACTGCACGGTTATCTCTGAGTCCATCGGGCCGAACGTCGTGCGAGGCGTGCAGCTCCCGCTCATGGATCTCGTGTCGAGCCGAGGGGACAGGATCGTTGTGGAGCCGACGACGGATAACCTGCAGGGTGTCGCCAAGAGGAGTCGGCTCCTCCCAGGAGTGCACTTCAGCTTCACGATCCCGGTCGCGAACATGACTGCCCGCAAGTACGACTACGTCGAGCTGTCGCAGGTGTACTGCAGCATGTGCAAGAACAAGGCCAGAGACGGAAGCCCGATCTTCACGAGGAAGGCGCAGATCTGCACCCCACTCATGAAGCTCGATCTCGGGAAGAGCTACAACGTGGTGCTGGCCCAGCAACTGAAGAACCTGTGCATGATCTACGACTTTCAGCTGTTGAATCCCCCCTCCAAGCCCACCATGGAGCCGCTTCTGGACAGGGACGGAGATCCGAAGTTCGGAGAGGACGGGCAGCAGCTCATGCGGACTGTCAGGGACGATCGCGACTACGCTGTTCACGGGTTCATGACGGAGAACTTCCGAGAGCTCATGATGCCGAACGAAGGGTTCCCGATGCACGTGCACTCCATGAGCATCCGGCGAGCGATCAACCAGAAGGAGAGCGATCCCATGATGATGCTCCAGTTTAATGTCGAGACGATCGAGGCGCAGGACTACCGAATGCAGAAGTTCCGGAAGGTGTGCATCGACCTCCTCGCGTTCGGCTGCCGCCCCAGCAAGCGCGTGGAGGACCAGTCGCTCCTTCTGGCCCACTTTGGGCTCACGGATCCGAAGGAGTTCAACGTTCTCTTGACGAACGCTGTGATGAGTGCCTCTAAGAGGCAGTCCATGATAGATGAAGCTTACGACGAGGAGGAGGAGGAAGGGGAGGATGCTCGGATGGACACCTCGAATGATGTTGAAGACGTCTTCGATGCCTACCCTCCCATGGTGATCTTCGCGACGCACCACCTCAAGAAGGCCCCCATCATCCACGACGACGTCGGTGGATGGGTGGAGAAGGAAGAGGGCGACACGTTCATGGACATTGTCGAAAAGCTGAGCCGCCCGTCCCACTCGATGACGATGGTGGCGGAAGGGATGAAGTCGGTGATGTCTGCCCACCTCCACGACAGACACCACGGGATTCCCCTCACGCCGGAGCAGGCTCTCGCCACGCTGATGAGGCACCGCCTCGGGAAGAGCCCTGGGGTTGTGAAGAAGACCGTGACGCAGGAGATTAACAAGATGAAGAGGGGGGTGTCGCTCACGATTCCCCGAGAGGTTGATTCCCCGAACTACGTGCCCTGCTACACCGACACGAAGATCGACATGAGGTACGGGAAGGATTTTTTCAACCTGTCAGACTCCGGCTCTACGCTGAACCAGTTCTTCAAGCACGCGTCGGAGGCCGTTCCGAGGCCCGACGGCCCGCCGAGGCCCGTTGCGCAGTTCTACCTCTGGACGGCTTCTACTGGCTTCTCTACCGAGGAGATCCACTACAGGCTCAGGAAAGACAAGAAGTGGAAGAAGATTCGGTCGACCAGCGAGGTGGACGAGAAGGTCCTCATGAGCTACCTCATGAGCGAGACGGGCTCCTGCCGGGCCATGCCGATCGGGTCCAGCGACGTTTGCGCGAGGAAGGTGTTCATCGTTTACACCTGAGGAGGAGTCGGCGGTGGTCTATACTCAAAAGAGGGTGAATGGTCTATATTTGCTTTTATTTCGATCTCCTGTTGTTGATTCACAGAACCTGTGCGTTAGGCACAAAAAAAATGAGCAACTGGATCATCACGGCAATTCGCAGCGCCATTCTGGAGATTGCAGATCGCGAGGGGTTCCATGGGGTGAACGTGCGCAGAGTGACGAAGTCGCAGATCAGTCTGAATGTGGCGGTCGTGACGCTCACGGCGAGGTCCGACGACGAAATGCTCTCTTTTATCGAGAAGTACGAGACAACGACTTACCAGGACACGTTTGTGAGCTTCCCGGACGACGACGCGAAGATCTACAGCTGCGCGCAGGGTGTCGAGTGCAGCCTGCAGGTTGTGTTCGACAAGTCCAGACTCAGGGACGACTTTGGTCCACGGGAGGAGGACGTGGACGTGATGTACGGGCACGAGAGACCGGATAGGTCGGACTACGGGTACACGGGAAGACGTCCTGCTCGTCGGCGAAGAAGGGGGCGAGATGGCTGTTTGCGGTCTCTCCTGTGCTGCTGCTGCATCTTCCTCAGCGGAAATGGGATGCGGAAGAAGAGGAGGGGGAGGATCCGCGGATCCGACCGAGTGCTCTTGTGGGTGTTGTGTGTGTCGTTTGTTCTGTTGTGTGTAGTGCTCGGACTAATCAAAATGCGATAGGTTTAGACATCTCCCAGCTCTGCCTCGAGCTCCGCAATTCTCTTCTTCGCCCTCCTCGCGCTCTTCCTGTGCGCGAGAATCTCCTCGTCGAGCCAGAACCGAGCCTGGCTGTCGTCCTCGACGTTCTCCACAGCAGCCACAGTCTGCTGCACGTCGCTGGGCATGTCGCGAACACCGCCAACAGTGTGTCTGAACTGGGTAGAGAGCTTGTCGCGCATGAAGGCATCATTCCTCTTCCGGAGCACAGAGAGCATCATACTGCGGTCCTCTCCCTCGGCAGTCAGATCGGGCTCCTCGTACTCCCACCGCATCGGCATCACGTAGTAGTGCGCCGATGCGGTGTTTGCGAGATCCATGAATTCCATCGCAGCCTCTTGCACGCGCTTGATCGGCAGGGTCTTCGCGTTCAGCGACTCGAGGTCGTTGCTCAGCGACTTGTCGAACTCCATCTTGCTGGCCTCCTCGATCTTGCGCCTGGCGTAATTGGCAAGCTTCGTGAAAAGGTCCTTGAGGTCGTCCTTCGCTGCGTTGACCAGCATCACCAGCTTAATCGCGGCATTCTTCCGGAGCCGAGGAACGTCGAGAGCTTTGTTCAGGTTAGCGAACGCCGTCTGCACGAACTGCAAGAGAAGCTTCATGCTGCTGAGGTCTGCGACGGCGGTGCTTCTGTAGTCCCAGTAGGCGGGTCTTCGAAGCCAGCGCCTCTCCGGAAGCTCTGGGTGGAACGCCTGTTCGAGGTGGTTCGCGATCACGTCCGTCGTTCTCTGCATCAGGCCGTCGGTCATCTTCTTCCTGGTCTCGGGGTCCCTCCACAACATCGCATCCTCAATGTTCGGCAGGATCGCATTGTTCGTGAACCGGCTCGCGTACACGACGCTGTCTGCGAGCGCCTGCACATCGTTGACCTGCCGAAAGTACCGTTCCATGTCCGCTTTGGCAGCAAGGAGAGCTTCACTGCCGGGGTTGTCGCCCAGCCGCTCGGGCGGTTCACCGATTTCGACGTCCGGCGAGTCGAGGAGGCTTCGGTAGTTCGACACCCTCCGGAGCAGGATGCGGTTCACCTCGATGGTCCTCGCAGGCCCAAACTGCCTCACAACAAGGTCGCTGACCACCTCGACGTCCCCGTTGTCGGCCTCATTCTCGATGTCGTGGAGAATCCTGCTGGCGGCAACCTCGTTCATGTGGAGCGCATCCACTGCGTCGCCAATCGGGGGCAGCCTGTTGTGCTCCTTGCTCGTTCCACCCTCGAACGTCTCGCGGTCCTGCACGAACCACGACACGATGAGTTGGTGGTAGAGGAGAGTTCTGTCCGTGCCAGCCCCTCCGAGCTCCATCCCTTCATCTCCATACGTGAGCTCACCGAGCTTGTTGAAGGTCACGATGGAGTCGTTGCCCATATTCACCAGACCCACTGTATCGCTGAAAAACGTATCGCCGCCAGCTCCCGTTCCTGTCCAGTACCTCGGCCTCACTGGAATGAGAACACCCTTCTGCTCTTCCGGGCGAAGAGCGCTTGGCAAGTCGCTCTCGAGAGTGTACTCCTGTTCCCTCGTCGTCTTGGGGACATACCTCCAGCGCTCTCCGAGCGGGCGGGCCGGCTCCTCTGTGGGCTTCTCTTCGGAACTCGCCTCCTTCACGATCCCGAGCGCCGGCAGGAGCTTCGTGAGATGGGTCACCGCATCCGTGTCTGCCCCAAACACGGCATTCCGGAACCCCGTCTCGGTTATGGCACCTCCCTCCTCCTCGATCGGTTCGTCTTTCCCCCTAGGCATCTTGAAGTTAAGCCTCTTCACGAGGTAGTGCATGAAGAGGGCGTACTGGTAGAAGACGACGAGGTCGGGGTTCGTCTCCTCTTCCGAGAACACAACCTCGGCATCCGGTCGCGTCTTGCCCCACGGCGCGTCTGTGTCCCTGTAGATTCCGCTGTGGTTCTTCCCGAGGAAGGCGTAGTACCTGCCAGTGAGGTGCGTCCGGAACAGCCCGGAGAACGTGTTCATGGCTGACACCGACGGTCTCTGCAGCAGGTTCCTGAACGTCCTCGAGATCAGCTTCCCGGACTGCCTGAGGGTCGTAGCGATCGCCATCCACCGACGGTGGGCCCTGGTGTCTGAGTCCGAGTACACAGTCGTCGCGCGAAGGGCCGGCCTGTAGACAGCGCGGAGCATGCCCAGGCTCCTTTCGTCGTGCATCTGGAGGTGCTCGTAGACGTCCTCGTTCACCCGCTTCTTTGCCACCGTTCCACCGACGAGCCCGGCCACAGCGAGAACGACCGTGAGTAGCGGGCGGTTCGACAGCGAGCCGGTCGGGGCCATCTTCCCGATGTCCTCCAGCAGGTTAGCCTCGCAGCGCCTCGCTTCGAGAACGCTGTACTGCGACAGCGTTCCGGCGTTCTCGAGGAACGAGAGGTGCCTCTCCCAGTTGAGCTTCGGGTAGAAGTCCACTGGAACGCGCCGGTGGGGCCTGTCGAACCACTGCACGAGGATCCCCTTGCCGAGGATGGTTCCTTCGTCAACGCGATATGCCTCCAAGTCGTAGAAGGGTGTCTCCTCGTCCTGCACGTGATGCCGAGGAACCGCCTCTCCTTCCTCCTCCTGTTCTTCCTGTTCCTTGAACGTCGCCAGCTTAAGCAGACCCTGAACGATCTTGTTCGGATTCGTTCGGCTCCAGAAGGCGTGGTCCCTGCCGAGCCGCTTCTCGGGACGCATAAGACTGGCGTACGGCCCAGAATCCTCCATTCGCCGTCCAGACGGCTTCCTGATGTTCTCTTGGATGTCGGCCGCCGTCCCGCCCCCATCGGTCGGGAGATCGAGGGCGTCCTCATCGAGAATGGGGACCCGGCCGCGCATGTCGGAGGAGAAGTACTCCTGCACCTTGGAGAGCCACGGGGCAGTCACCGTTTCGAAGGCGGAGACTCCAGCCCCGACTGCTGGTCCCGCGCCCGCGAGAGCGGAGGCTGCTTCGGGGGTGTAGAACGGGTTATTCTCGAGGAACTCGTTGGCAAAGGTCCACGACAGGAACTTCCGGACCATGGCCATCATGCTAAGGAGAGTGGGGTTCCTCGCAAACGGGAGAACGATCCGCGAGAACGCGCTGCCCACGACACCGCCGATCACGTCTTCGAACAGCGTCTTCAGGGCCTCGACAATCGCGCTCCTCGCGTTGCGAGCCTCGCCGCCGCCAAGGGTCACGACGTCCCCGTCGGCCCCAATCTTCGCAGAGACTCCGCTCTCACCCTCCTCTTCCTCGTCGTCCAGGTTGACATCTTCCAGGTACTCTCTGTGCACCATGTCGATGTACCGCTCCCAGTGCTGGTCGTCCGCCTCCTCGTCTCCTGCCTCCTCGGTCTCTGGCCAGATAAGGTTCTTCAGAATGCCCACAATAAAGTCCCAGTGGTAGTAGACAAACCCGACTCCGCCGCCGGCCAGCGCTCCGGTCAGGGCTCCGAGAGGACCGAGCATTCCGATTCCGCCAAACACGAACCCGGCAACCGCAGCACCAAAGACGCGCCCGAACTTCTTGATGAACGCGTACAGCTTCTTCCCATTCTTGTAGAATGGTCTCGCGATGAGCGACACAAACCACGGAATAAGGTCCACGATGACCGTGCGAAACAGGACGACTCCCGGCGCAACAGAAAACATGGCGAGGTTCACACTCCCTCCGACAAATCTGAACAGCAAGTTTTTCGCGATGAACGGGATAAACATCTTGAAGAGGAACATTTGCGTCAGCGCTGGGGGCAGCATTCGGGCGAGCCTCCCCGTTCTCCAAACCCTCGGGTTTGCAGCATTCACGAGGGAGAAGAACGCAATGTCAAGGCCCACAGAAGTCAGCCACATACCGGCTGACGGGCCCTCCAAGTAGTCACCAACTCGCGGGATGAGTCTGACGACCCACTCGTTCTGCCTCTTGACCATCGCGAGCGTCCACTCGTGGGCCGACTCGATGGTGGACAGCTTCAGCGAGTTGCGGAGCACAACAGCCGACATCGCCGAGAACCCGACAGCCCCGGCGAACTCCAGCAGTCTCCAGGCTGCTGTTGACGCTGCGCTCTTGATCGCCTTCCGGACGCCACCGCCGACCCGCGCTCTCTCATCTGGCAGGAAGAGCACGTGTCTGTGCTGCATGGTGGGGAGGCGCTTCGGGCAGGTGGACCCTTGCCACAGAGTTCCGACACCAGACCCGGAGCACTTGCCAGGCATCAGGAGACGGAACATCTCCCGCATGCTCTCGACGCGGTCCCTCGCCGGTCCCTCGGCCAGCGGAAAGAACGGGTCCCTGCCGAGCACGGCCTCCTTGCTCTCCATCGCGTGCGGCACGAACGTGTCCAGAGTTTCCTCGAGAGCGGCCGTGCTCTCCGTCGTCTCGTGGTCGAGATCGAACACGCGAGGGTACAGGATCTTTGCGTTCCGCCCGAAGGGCTTCCTCCCGTTCCCAGGGAACCACTCCCGCACAAGCTCGGACCCGTTCTTGTACATCCGGATGGACTCGCTTGTCTGGAACTTGTGGAGCACCCCGAGGAGGTTGATCAGCTCGCGCATTGCGTGCTGCTTGAACGACACAGGGGCTTCGGCATCCCCTGTCTTCCCCCTCCTCAGTAGGAACTCCGTGGAGTCCTCGAGGAGCATCCTCGAAAACCTGCCGAGCACGCTCGGCCTCTCGATGTCGATCCGCTGTCTGAGCTGGCCCTTGAAGTGGCTGGCGAACTCGGCCCCGCCCGTTCCCTTGACCCACGACCAGAGCAGCTTCGCCGAGTACTTCGGAAAGCCGTAGAAGACGTCCCAGAAGGACACGCTCCCCCCGGTCTCCTTCATGTACCTCGCCCAGAGCCGCACCTTTCCGGGGGAAACAATGTACTTCGCAATGCGGTCGAACACGGTCCCGGAGAGCACGTGGTCCTCGATCTTGTCCCAGGCCTCGGCGTACTCCTCGCTCAGAGAGTCGGGGAACACAGCGGCGGCTCCCCCATGCTCGGTCTCGTCGACCGACCTGGGAAATCCGCCCGCCTCTGCGGCCGACACGCGAGAGGCAGCCGGAATCTGCGGCCACCCGCCGGACTGGGCGTAGATCGCGTAGTTGATCAACTTGCGGATGTAGCACCTGATCACGAGGTGCTTGTTCGTCGCAGCCAAACTCTCGGCCTGGTTTGCGGGCTCGAGCTGGCCTGCGTCGGTCCTTTCGAGCCTGTCCAGCTTCGACACGGCGTCGGTGTCTCGAACGGAAGCCTCAAGGTTCCCCGTCTTCGTCGGGTCCACTGTGCGGTAGTTCCAGTAGAGCTTCCTCAGCGCATCAGGAGTGAGCATGACGGGTCCGTAGTCCCTCACGTAGTCGTTCGGCGGAACTTCTCCCTCGTGCCCCTTGCGGATGGCCTGGATCGACCTGCCGTACTCCTCGCTGAGAAGGGCAGCAGTCCAGTTGCCGGAAAGGACATCGCCTGGCGAGACCACAAAGGAGCTTGCTGCATCCATCGCGGGCTGGTTCAGGAGAAGCGTAGTTTTGGAAGCCGGCGAGAACACGCACAGAGGCATGTGCACCACTGCGTTGTCTCTTTGCATGGCTGCTCGTTGGGGGTTGCAGCGCCGAGTGGAGGCGATTTATATTTGGTCGCGGCTGTTTGTGTGTGCAGAAGAAATGGGAAACGACAAAAAAAAAGTTCCATAAGATAATGCAATCACTTTTGAATCAGAGGGTGCACAGGACCGACCCCCTTCACAGCGTACCTGTTCGCGTCGTCCAGGGGATACTGCTCCGTGTTGAACAGCTCAGCCAAACCGCCGTCGGACCCGTTGGCGCTGTCGTATCCCCGAATGTACTTCGCGCTTTTCTCTTTCCCTAGAGGCGTGAACTCCGTGTCGAACATGTACTTCGTCTCGGGGTTCTTCTCGAGCCGGAACGTGACGTCTGGGAGCCAGGAGACCTTGTCCATGGTCCACAGACTGACGAAGCCGTGCTTGCCCTTCTTGGAGACGACCGGGCAGCCCTGCCGGAACCTCAGCGTGTCTCCGCTGTCGTGCATGAACTCCGATATGTAGACCTCTGGGGAGACCTTGCTCTGCACCGTCCTGTTGAGCCACTGCACGATCTGCCAGCCGACGGAGAGGTACGTCGCGTTCCTCGAGAAGTAGTCCGTCAGGTTCGCAACGAAAGGGAGGTAGTTGTCGAGCGTGTCCCAGGTCTTCAGCTCGCTGGCAGAGGCGTTCGCCACACGGGAGACGAGGAGATCGGTGCGGTACTTCTGCGCGAGCGGGATCGTCCTGTACTCCACCTCGTCGTCCGGCACTGGGATGTACCCGAGGACGTTGTGCTCGTTGGGCTTGTGCGGGTAGTTCGCGCGGTGGAACCTCCGGAACAGAATTCCGATCGCGGCCTCGCCGAGCGGACTCACCTCGCCTTCGGTGACCAGCTGACCGAGAGCCCCGACCCGCTCTGAAAACAGGTCGTCCGTTCGGCCCATTCCCGTGTCGAGGGCGGAGCGGCTGTCCGGATCGCGCAGCTCCCCGGTGAGGTGCAGCTCGTGCAGCTCGCGGAACAGTCTCCGGAGCTGGGCTTCGGACACGGGCTTCGGCTTCTTCTTCTTCCAGGAAACCTGGGCGTCGAGTTCGCCGGCGAACGCGAGGATCCGGCCGATGGCGACCATGTGGGTCGGGGTGATCTGAGGTCTCTGCGGGTCGGTGTAGTACCTGTAGGGCATGTCGTGGATGTGTGCCTCGAGCTTGTCCACGTCGTTTTCCCGCGGGCCGACGAACTCTGGCCTCGCGAGCACGAGGCTCATGTCCACCTCCGAGAAGAAGTCGGCGCCGGAGCGGTCGATCCACTGCTTCCTCACAGGCACCACAGTGAACGCCGTCTGCACAGAGAGCCAGTACCTGAGGATCGCCGTGAGGGGCAGGAGCTGCAGGGAGATAAAGTCGCCGTCGAACTGTGAGAGCGACTGCATGCCCTTGTACATCTCCAGCAGGGCTGTGGTAAAGGCGGCACTTCCCCCCTTGATGTCTCCCTCCTTGCTGCCCTCCCGAGAGTCGTGGACAAGCAGCTCGGTCGGGGGACTGATGAACCGCGCCCAGCTGTTCCTGAACTCCCACTCTCCCTCCTCGAGGGCAATTTCCTCCACAACGATCGGCTCCTCTCCTTCGGCAGGAATGCCCCTGTTGCCGAGAGGGTCGTAGCCATTGTAGCTCACGAGGTTACCTGCAGCTGGAGACAGGAGCGTTCTTTTCACGAAGCTGAGCTTCTTCAGGTTACTCCCGCTCACGAGCTCCCTGTTGGCTTTCCAGAGCATGCGCTCGCTGGCCCTGAGCGTGGAGCTGGTCCAGCGCAGGGCCGACGGGGTGTAGTCACTCTCGCCTTGGCTGAGCGCTCTCTCGAATGCCGGGAGTGTCTGGGACACGTCTGTTGTTCTCTCCTCGAACGCATCGAAGACGCCCTTCCAGGAGGCGTCGTCGCCATCGCGGGTGCGCATAATGTTCAGGAACCTTCTCATAGCTGCGGGGGTCTTGTAGTCGACGGTAAAGTACAGGGCAGCAAGGGACTCGTTCTCCTTCGCAAACCTGAACCACTCCTTCCGGACGAGGTCCTGCCTTCCCTCGGACATGTACGCCACGTTCTTGAGAAGGTACCGCAGAACGGCGGGCTTCGGACGCTTACCAGGCGACGGGATGAACCCGAGAAGCGTCTGCGTCCACCGGACCGTCGGAATCTTGGAGAGGTCTACGTGGTACATGCCTTCTTCTTTCGAATAGTCGCGGAGATCTTCGAGGCCGTCTTCGATGGGCTCTTTCCTGCCAATGGCCGTCATGAACCAGGAAAACTCAGTGGGGACGAGTACAGAATCCGCCTCACCGGAGGCCTTCGCAGCCCTCCGCTGTTGCGCAATCTCCCTTCGCTTGGCCTCGTCGGAGACCTCACGCCGGATCGCCAGCATGTAGAGGATCTCGTCGTCGTCCGCCATGGCGTCCCACTCGCTCTGCAGCCCGAGCCTCTGCTGTTGGAGACGGACTGGCAGCTCCGGGTTCCTCCCGAGGACTGTAGCAACCCTCCACACGTCTTCGAACCGCCGGATGGTTTCGGAAGTCCGGTCGTTCAGAATGGCGTCGTCGAAGTCCGACATCTGCTGAATGTAGTGCTTCCTCAGCGAAGATGCACCATCGTTGTCCTCGCCCTTGAAGCACAGCACGCCCAGCATCAGCGTGATGAGCGTCTCGAATCTGCGGCGCTTGACACCATTGAGGAGACCCAGAGCAGGCACGAATGGCTCGTCGCGGTTGCTGCCGAGTCTCTCTGCGAGGCTGAGCATGGGCGAGTAGACCTGTCTGATGAGGTAGAACACGAGCCCCCTCATGTTTGTGAGCGTGTCCTTCTCCAGGTCTTCGTCGCCGAGAGGCGTCTTCGCGTAGACGTAGCCGGGAGCCTTACGGATCTCGACTGCGTCCACCTCGGTGATGGTCGACCACCAGAAATAGGGGAGATCGCGCAGCTCCTCCAGGAGCGAGCCCAGTCGGCCAGTGAGGAGCGCGTGCTTCCAGGACTTTATGTGCTGCATGACAGGAATTTTGTCATCGCCAACGGCAACGTCCTTGAGCATGGATGTCAGGAACGGCCGGAGGAATGCGAACCAGACCTGGGCCACGAGAAAGTAGTTGGCGTTGCGGACCCTCGCCACCTTGTCTTCGCAGAGGTCCCTGTTCAGGGGGTACATCTCGTCCTTCGAGAGGTACACGTCGCCCCTCCCCGTGTCCTTCCCACTTGCGTCCCAGGCCATCTTGCGCTTACTCTCCTCGCCTCCCGATGGGGTGTGTCTCCAGAACAGGAGCTGGGTAATCATCATTTTCGCAAGCTCGTAGAACGGGCAGTCCTTTGCGAGAGCCTTGAACGCTCTCATTCGCTGTGCAGAAGAGCTGCTGCCAATGTTTCCGAGGTTCAGCCTCCCTCGGATCTCTCTCTCATCATCCAGGTTCACTTCACCCTCCTCCTCCTCATCATCGTCGGCTATCTTCACCAATTCATCAAGGAAAGACACATTGTAGATCTCATCGGACACATTCAGCAACTCGACCCATTTTGCAGTAAGGTCGGGACCGACTGTGTCTTCGAAATTGTCTTCAATGAACCTGTTGCTTCTTCTGAGATCGGCTCTCTCAGTTCTCCTGGCAGCACCAAGACCGAGCTTCTTCTCAAGGGCCTGTTCAACGTAGGTTGCGGCACTCGTCGAGGCCATCACAGAGGAGGCGAGAGGCAGTCGCGCCATTCCCACCACACCACCGTCGAGGCTCTGCAATGGCCGCACAACATTCTCAAGAAACGCAGACGCGTATTCTTTCGATCTCGTATGCGAGGTCTTGCTTGCAAGCTCCATGCCAGACTCTTACTAGTTCCTTCGTGGTTCGTGTGGGGGCAGCGGTATGTAGTTCCACTGTGTTAATTTGGCGACAGTTTGGCAAAAAGGGGGGTGAAAATAAGATCCGGTGGGTTTAGATAAGAAAAAAAAAGGCGGAGCATTCGCAATACACACAATAGCACTCAGTCACCACCCTGCAGATTCCCTGACGCAGCTTCAAACATCAAGTCGAACCCGAGGTCGGTGGACGAATCTGTCTCGTTCCCTTCGTCGATCATAGTGCCAACACGCTCACCCATAGGCTCGTCGTCTGTGGAACTGTCGTCATCGTCAACCGACACGGAATGTGGCAGATTCACGCGAATCGACGACCTCACGAGATCGCCAAGATCGTCCTGAACAGCAGACACGGAGAACATGTCGTCCTCATCCTCATCCTCCACCACTGGCGAGCGAGCTCTGACGATGCCTGTCTCCGTAATCCGAGAGGAGACAGCGGGAAAGTCTTCCTCATCCTCTGAGTGCGCCACCACAGGATTGACCACAGTGGGACTGTCCACCATGCGGTGCGAGATCGACGGAAAGTCCAGAACTGCGGACTCCTCGACCTCGTCAGGCACATCCACAGAACGCATTCGGTGCGAGATCGAGGGGAAATCCAGCACCACCATCGAACTTCCGATGTCTTCCTCAATCCACTCCTCCGCTTCACGTTTCTTCTTCCCGCCCTTGCATCCAATGTAGCCCTCTGGCGCGTAGGCGTCCAAGAACAGGTCCTGTTGGTCAATGGCCACCTCCAGGGTCTTCCCGAGACCCTCCTGATCCCGTAGAGTGGTGACTCCCGCATCGAGCATTCCGAACTTCACTGCGTGGGCCGACACGAGCATCGACGGCGACTGCATCACGTACACGACAAACTGCCCGGCCGCGTCGGGAGGACCGGTGATCATGAACCCCGTGCCGCACAGGTTCTCCACAGCGTCGCGATCGCGAGAGCACCGCATCTTCGGAAAGTCGACGTCGAAGACCTTCCACTCCGACGCCGGGTCGAGCGGGAACCTGGCACCGTAGTTCCGCAACGGGGACGCTACGGGGGCGTCGGTCCTGTCCGGGATGATCGCGAAGAAGTAGCGCATCTCCATCGCGTTGCGGAACTTGACCGTGACACCGAGGAACTCGTCGTGGTCCACGGAGACGTCCACCTGGAGAAGGCGCGCGGGAGTTCCTCCGCGCATGAAGGCCGTGATGTCCGCCTTAATGCCGAGCTCCCTCCTGTCTTCGTCAAGAGGGACGAACGCCGTCTTGGTCTCCTCCTCGATGATCACGCAGCTCCCGATGTTCACGGAATCGTTCTCTCGGTGCAGCACCACCTCCCTGGCCTCCACCTTCAGCTGCATGTCCCTCCTAAAGAGGGAGTACATCGGCGCGCGCATGTGGAAGGTCACGCTCGTGGGCTTCCGCGTCTTCCGTCCCCTCTCGTTCGTCGTGGCAGTGAACCGCACCTCGCGCCACTGGGCCACCGCACTCCCGGGGACATATACGAACTTCCCTCTCCGGGCTGCGAGGATCGTGAGCGGGTCCTTCAGGAACACGACGAGCCGGTTTCCGTCGTCGCCCTTCTTCGTCTCGGCGAGGATCCAGCCGTCGCCGCAGAACTTCGCCCCGAAGCCGACGGGGACAGCGCTGCAGCGCTCCTTCTTGTACGCCACCGGGAAGGCGTTCATCCTCTCGAGGGAAGCAAACTTCTCCCGCATCTCCGGATCGTGGATCGCGCGGCTTCCCTTCTTGGTGAACTCGATCCCCATGCGCTCGTAGAGCGTTCTGTGGAACTTCCGCAGTCCGGTGAGGTCCTTGAAGTGCAGCTCGCGCTTAACGGGCCCGTCATCTTCGTCCACAGTGAACTCGATGCCCATCTCCAGCGGAGGAGACCCCATCCGGATGACCTTCACGGTCGCAATGGGCGCCCGGTCCCTCCTCCCGGCGTAGGAGAGCTCGAGGTTTCGCTTCGTGAAGCGCACCTTCGCTCCCCTCCGGTGCAGAACCCACGGTCCTCCCTCGGGCGGGGGAGCGTTCACCCCGGCGAGTCCCATCCAGCCGGCGATCTTCTCGAAGAGGCTCGCCCCGATCTCCTCGCCCCCCCACTCGTAGTCGGCCAGCGGGGGGTTCAGGTCGGGCGCAGACATGGACTTCATGATCGGGACCCCGGTCTCCTCGAGGTGGACTCCGGCCTTCTTCGCGATGTCCTCCAGCCGGCCGACCCCGCGGACTTCGAGGGGGAGCATCCTCGTCACCTCCTCATCTGGCCGGAATTCGTAAAACCCGACCTGCCCCCAGGGATCGCCGATCTTCGTGGCGACGTCGACCACATACATCGAGTGGCGGAACCTGCCTCCCTTCTTCTTGAACAGAATGGGCAGGACGTTCACCTCCCCGATTTCGACAGCGTGCAGCCCGACGAGCATCTCCCCCCTGCCCCTCGCAGCGCGGGTCCACTTGCCGTTCCTGAACGCGAAGCCTGTCGTGCCTTGCAGCTTGAACTGGCCCAACTGCTTCTTGTCCCTCGTCTTGGAGAACACCGACAGGAAGGAGAGCATCGCCTTCTTGCTGTCGAACCGCGCGTGGAACTTCCTCGCATGCCTCCTCGTCTCAAAGGACAGCGTCGTGAGATCCACGAGCTTGACCTTCACGGTGTCGATATCGAACTTCGCTGGCGTGCCCATGTCCCGCCAGTGGTAGAGCTGCCTGCTTTTTTTATGCACGCTGACGGCCTTCTTCTCCCTGAGCCAGCGGCCGGCAGAGAACTTCAGGTCCACCGAGAACGTGGAGAGGTTCGGGTTGAGGCGGTCCAGCAGGCTCACGCCGATCTCTGCGTCCACTCGCTCAGCCAGAAGACCCTCAGACCACTCGATGAACGTCTTATTTCTGTGCTCATCCGACCACCTGTTGTCCCACCCGGTCTTTGTGCAGAGGAAGTACAACCCGGTAAGAGACTCCTTCTTGATCACCGCATCAACGAGACCGCGTAGGCCAACCAAGGCAACAGCCAGAATATTCACAGGCGGAACGAGAACGTGTCTCATATCAAGCAGCAAATCTCCAGTCAGGAACGCAGCGAGCTTTTCAATCGCTCTGGTTTTCACCTGGACTCCAGTCTCGCCACTGATGTGCGTCGGTTTTCCAAGCCTGAAGTAGTACAAGAGTTTTTCTGCATGGTCCGCCGGAGGAGCACGGTCACCAGCCAACAAAGGCTGCAGGGACCAGTCGATCCATTCCTTTAACGCGCGTACGATGTCTTGCGGTGCCAGCAGGTCACCATCATCCGTTCTGGAAGTCAGGATCATCCCAAATACGATCAGGTTAAAGAACTGTTCCTGCACCCAGGCATCCGGAACAGCGGCAATGGCGGCGTCATAGTCTTCGAATTCATACACGCCCTTGAAGTAGGCATCGCATAGCACATACAACCTCCGTTTCCATCCATTAATGAATTCGGGAATCGCTCTCAAGTTTTCTTCATTGGGCTCTGCAAACCCAAAGACCATGCCAGCCAGGTCAGGGTTCGAGGTAGAGATTGTTTGGAAGTTCTTCGCAAAGGAGACAATAAGCTTGTGCCTCTGAAGGACCACGATCTGCCCGAGTTGGTCAACCATCTTCATGCGAAGGACCTCAGGCAGATTCGGGTTGCCAGATTTCAGAAGATCATCAATGCCCTGGACGGTAGTTAGGTCGGCGTCATCGAGAAGATTCGCAGAATCGCCGGTAAACCACTGCGCGATTCCCACCGTAAAAAGATCATAGAACTCGCTGATGGGTGCCTTCACGTCGAGATCCGAAGCCAATGCCGCAATCCATTCTTCTTCCGCAGTCTCGGCTTCCGTTGCTTGAGGGATGGGTGGAACACGAACCGGTTCAAGCCCTGGGGCATCAGGTTCATCCGAGCCATGTGGAGTTGTCTTACGCGGGCGCTTAACCCCCGGTTTTCGGACAACCGTCTGCTTTCGTGGACCAAGCTTGAGAGCACGGCGCAGGTTGCTGTTTTCCCCGGTCAGTACGCCGAGTCTACCTCTCAGCAAACCGATTTCCTCAACATATTCTCGTGCCATCTCACTGCACCGGTAACTCATAACCTCCAGCTCCTTTAACAGGTGTTCGTATCGGTCGCCCAGCGCATTGTTCTCGACCACCAGGTCTACGTATGCCGCACGGAGAGACTCGTAATCTTTCAGCAACTTTCGAGAAACACCTTCTTGCTCGTCGTCAGAGGCATCAAACTCGCCAAAGTCTTCGATGTCATAAACAGGAAACTCCAGCTTCATGCGATCAGGTGGGCCAGCGTCGGGAGGTTTCAGTTTCTGCGCAACGGCCTTGCCGAGCCCGTGCTTCGCGATCGCCCAGAGGAGCTTGATGGCCCACCGGGCGATCCGCGTGCGCGGGCGCGGCATCTCCGGGAGAGCAGCAACGTTCGGAACCTTGTCCGCGAAGAACCCGGCCTCGAGATCGTCCCACTGCGCCATGGCTCTGTCCGTGATGGCGAAGTAGTCCACCAGCATCGGGGATCCGTCCTTGACGAACTTCGTGCGTGTCGAGAGGCCGCTGAGGTACCTCGCCATGCCCGAGAACGGGGCTGCCTGCCCCATGGATGCGGCGTCGTAGAGGGTCGCCGCAATGTCGTAGAACAGTGTGGAGGACAGGGCGCTGTCCCTCTTCAGGAACGGGATGTCCTTGGTGTCGTAGAACGTCTCTGACATCATGAGCTGCAGCGGGATCTCGAACTCGGTGAGCCACTTCTTCCGTCGGTCCGCAATGTAGGCGTAGGCTCCGTGGACCCCGCCCTTCGAGAAGAGAACCACGTCCATGACGTCTCTGTACGTGACCCTCGGGGGGTCGCCCACATCCCTCGGGGCCTCGTCGAACAGCCCCTCAGCAATCCAGGGTTTGATCGTGTCATCGACTTGGACAGACTGAGGTCGTCCCACAACACCACGTTTCTTCCTACGCTTGCGCACAGGAGCAAGTGGATCGTCGTCGCCAAAGTCCAACACAGCGAGTCCGGGACCGCCCTCGACCTTGACCTTGTCGAAGTCTTCTCCGCCAAGGTCGAACGCAGCATCTTCTTCGTCTGAACTATCCATAATGTCTGTCGCCGGATTGTGCTGTGTGTGCCTTTGCCGAAATGCGATAATACTTTGCCGGCGTACTTTTTTGTGGGTGGGAGACAAAGAGAGAATGGTAAAACAAAAGGTCAATTCCGCGTCGACAAATACAAGTGCATGAGCAGCCTCACGTGAGGGTCGTGCCTCACGCTCGCAAACGGGCCACTCTCCGCCTCCGTCAGCTTCCCCTCCTCAGTTCCGTTCACGTACAGCTCCACGAAGTAGTTCAGAATGCGCTTCACGCCGGTTCCCAGCGTCTGGATCACGGGGACGCCGTCCTCCTCCTTGTAGAGTCCTTCCGTGTCCATCTCCGCCTCAGCGAGCCGCCTGAGCCTCCCGCCGAAGGAGTAGTACTCCATCACCACCCCCATGCCGGTGGCACCGCCAGCCATCCGGGACACGGCTCCCTGGCTGACCCTGCCATGCCTGTGCCGAATGACGCCGCCCCGAACGTGGCGTCTTGGGTCCTTGAAGGCGCTCTGCCGGATGTGCAGCAGGATGAAGTACGCAAGTCCGATGACGTGCACAATCACGTACTCGGGGTGCCTCGAGGTCTTGTACATCGTCAGGATGCTGTGGACGAAGGACCTAAGCTCCTCGGCGTAGTCCGAGGCGAGGCCTTGGTCCCGGCCGTAGATCTTCGCAGCAGAGCCGGCGATCATCTCCTCGAAGACCACGCTGTCCTCGCCGACGTAGAGGCGGTCCTTCATGCGGAACGTCGGGATCGCGAGCCTGTAGCGAGGCAGGGCCCTCGCGAGGAAGGGCATCGTCGCGAACCAGTCCTCCGACGTCCTCGCGACATACAGGATCGCGTTGAAGAACAGAGACAGCGAGGAGAAGGCCTGCAGAGGGGTGTTTCTCGCCACAGCGTGGAGCTTCGCCATCCGCTGCTCGATGTTCTCCAGACGCCCGAACTTGCTCTGCATGGTCTCGATGGCCTCTCGGTACCCGGACGTGTCCTGCGACGCAAACTTCACAAACTTCCCGGCCGCTCGAACGGCGTCCTCCAGCGTGCGGTGCATCTTGCGCCCGAGCGTCTTCAGGTACCTCCGGTACTCGCCTTCAGGCATCAGCGTGTAGGGGACGGCGAACGACACGCTGCTCAGAATCTGCCTCGCCTTTCGGCCCGCGCCCTCCAGGGGAGACTTCGGGGCCGGGTCGAGCAGGGAGGCCACGAGTCGGAGCTGCAGCAGGAGGCGGCCGGAGCGGGTGTAGGGAGTCACGTCCCTGTTGATGGCGAGGCCACTCGATCGGAGGATCTCCTCCTGCTCTTCGGGCTGCATCTCCCCTTCCTCCTCCTGTTCCTCCCTCGTGAAGGACGACTGCCCCCAGCTCGCCCTGGCGCTCCCAGACGGAATGCTCGCGCCGAACGTGGCCCTGTGGGAGGCGTCGTAGTTCACGTAGGCCACCTGCGCCCCCATGCTCGCCATCTCCTCCCACATCGACACGTCGGCGACGACGAACTCCCAGACGCGGAGACTTCGGATCTCCTGCAGGGCGACCTTGGCCCGCTCGAACACGGTGATGTTCGCGTTCGAGGTGAAGATCTCGGACGGGAACTCCACCTCGGTGACGTCCACCCGCTCCTTCCGAGGCTCGGAGACGGCCCGCATCGAGGCCTCGAACATCTCCGCGACGGTCTCCGTCCCGAGCATGAACTTGTCGAACTGCATGCGGGCCTTCGGGTTCACAGCATCCCTCCAGACCTTTCGGACCACCCCAGAGAACACGTCGCCGAAGATCTCGCAACTGCGGTGGGTGGCCACCACGAGCGCCTTCACGAGGATCTGCATCGCGGACAGGACCGCGCGGATCCTCTCCTTCGCCTCGGTCCCGTCGATTTCGTAGAACGTCCGGGCGTTGTGGGACTCCGCGAAATCTTTCCCTTTCCCTCTCAGCCCAAACTGGACTTGCTGATCGGCCGAGGGGTCGTAGATGAACCTCGTTCGCCGCATGTTGTTCCTCGCAACCTCCTCGGCGAGATGGGCGAGAACGTACCCGAAGCTCTCGAAGATCCCGGCGTAGGCAGGGGCGATGTTGTTCCGCATGATCCTGAGGAGGTAGAACCGCCTCATCTGCTCGAACCGCTTCCGCTTCGACGCCAGGATGTCCCTCCTCACGCTCGGCAAGAACATGTTCCTGAGGAGAACGTTGCAGGACAGGATCGTCGACATCCACTTCGCAAACGAGTCCGCGCGGAACACCTTCGCGTTGGGCCCCTTGCTGCGGGCCGGCTTCTCAGAGAGCGCCTGCAGATACTCGAAGAACCAGTTCACGATCCGCACCTCCTCACCGTCCTTGCCCGATTCGAAGGCAGCCTCCGGGTATCTGACCTCCTTCGGGACGCCGCGCGAGACTCCGCGATTCACAAGGGTCTCGTAGATCATGTCCGTCTGGGCGTCGTCAAAGGGAAACTCCTTCGTAATCAGCGGGGTGTTCTCGCTTCGCAGCTCCCTGACGACCTGGTACGTCCAGTGTACCCACGGAGCACGCCAGTACACCTTCGAGAAAGACGCCATGTACCTACGGGCGTCGTGCACATTGACCAGAAGAGGTTCGTCGGCAACTTCTCCTTCCTCCTCATCCTCATCCCCTTCCTCCTCATCCCCTTCGGCTCCTCGCTCCTCGCCGCCGAGCATGCCAAGGGATCTCCTGATCTCTGCAACAAACAGATCTCTCAGAACGCTCCTCTCGCTGCGCACATGCGTTTGCGCAATACCCCTCACCACTCCTTCCTGGGCGCGTGTGGCAGCCTCGACCTCGCCACTGTACTTTTCCATGAGAACGACTTTGTGCCTGACTGCCTCCTCCATGGAGAGCCGCACAAAGTCGTTCTTCCCAGACAGGTACCTCCTCACCATGGAAAAGTCGGACGCGTAGATGGAGTCTTCGTGCGTCTTCCTCGGCGCCAGCCTCGTCGTGTGCGACGCGTTGCTCGAGTACGACGCCAGCCGCACGAGGAAGTCCTTCGAGAACCGCACGGAAGATCTCGCAACCATCGGGGGAAGCGCCCACGCGTCACTCGCGACGCGGAGAACGAACTTCCACGCCATCGAGAGGTAGTGGTCCCATCCGAGCTTCCGAACTCCCCAGATGAGCGCCTTAGCGGCGCTCATGATCCAGTCCCCGGTTTCGATCACGGCCGCCTTGAACTGCTGATAGAACACGGAGTCTTCTGTGTAGTAGGCATCCAGGTCTGCGAAGAAGGCGCGCACACTCTTCTTGCTAGAATCAAAGAGACCTTTGGCAGTCTCCCCGACACTGGAGGCCACGAGTCGTAGAGCCTCGCTTGCCGACCTCGTGGCCTCCTCTCCGGCCGTGAAGGCCGAGTGCAGCATCATGGCAGCACGAGCAACCGTCGTGTCCTTCCTGATCTTCGACGGGAGGTCCTTCAAGGGATCCATACCGAGCCTGGTTCTCCTCTCCCACGTGTAGACCGGCCCAACGGGGTCCGCCCCGGCCATGGAGAGCCTGTGAGCGAACCGAGAAGCCTCGAGCATCGACACCGACCTGTAGTAGGACGCCCGAAGGGCGGCGATCTTCCTGTCGATCTGCATGATTTCGAGCTCCTTGACACGCAGCTGGGAGTAGAGGTCCGTGAACTTGGCATAGGCGAGCGCTGCCTCCCTGGAAATGGCCGTCTTCTTTGCGTTGGCCCAGCTGCTGTCCAGTCTGTTCACGACACCTCTCGTTCTCGCTTCGTAATCCACCTTCAACTGGGTTCGCATAAACCGGCTCTCGTAAAGAGAGTCCAGCCTGAGGTCGATTGCCTCCGCCAACAGGATCGGCACCTCCGCGGCGTCTGCCTCTTCCCCCTCGGACTCAGCCTCTTCCACGGGGTCTCTTCTCAGAAGGGTGACCACAGCCTCGCGGGCAAGCGTCTTGTCGACAGCCTTCATGGTCAGCAGGAGCTTCTTGAGAGTCTGCAGACCGCCCGTGATCTGCACAAAGTCGTCCGTGTGCGTGCTCCTATTCTCCACGAGCACGTTGATGCTCTTGAGGAGGACCGCCTGATACCTCGTGTGGGTGTCGGGGCTCTCCCCCAGTTTGGGGGCGTCACCGCGTGGTCCGACAACGGACAGGCCGACGCGAGGTGCGGTCGCCTGCGGCGCCCCATGGTCTGTGGGCGCATACACAAGCTGCCGAGGGCGGTCAGGTCCGCCAGAGACGAACTTGACCACGTCGCGCCGCTTTGAGTCAAAGTGCTCCTGCTCAAGACGCAGGAGCCTGCCGCTGTCGACGCCGTAGAGGGTTCCCGGTGTCTTGATGGCTGCCACAGCTCCGTCGGACGTCAGGACAGGCACATTCGCGGGCGCCGACCTTCCAAACAGCTCAGAGCCCTTGGTCGGGGCAGGATTCGCAACCTTCGTCTCGGGGTTGCTGGCCTTGAGCTGGGCGACGATTCTGTCGTCCTTGGGCAGGCGCTCGTCGTGCTCAAACACGGCTGCCCTGGCCACTTCAATCTCGGCTCGCTTCGTGATCTCGTTCGAGGCCATGCCGACGGTCTTCTCGTCGCTCGTCTCCAGAGACACGAGAACAGCGTTGCTCTGCCGTCTCTCTGCCTCCGCACCGGGAATCACAAACCTTGTGGACCGCACGTCGGACCAGCCCTTGGAGGTTCGGTCGACTTGCGACACGAACGTCTTCAGAAGCCCGCTGTACTTGATCCTAAACGCAAACGGGGCGTGTGCCCCACGACGCGTCCTGGTGACACGCGGCATGTCATCTTGAAGTTCGACGTAGTTGGTGTTCGACTCGCTCTGCACGTAAGCAGCATAGAACGCGGCAAGGTTGTCCTCCGTGCTGGAGGAGATCTGCACGACACCGCTCCCGCCCCGTATCCTTCCCACGCTGGAGACGGCCACATCCGGGAAGGCCGCCTCCTTGGCCACGTTCAGGAGGGCGACCGGAACGAGCTCTCTGACAGCAACTTCGACACTGTCCCTCCACTCCTCCTTCCCTTCTGGGACGTGTTCCAGCACTCTGGACACAGGCTGTTGTGCAGGCACAGGAGAAGGAGGAGGTTCATTCCTTTTCCTTGTCCGGGTTTTTCGTCTTCTCCGGCGGCGGAAACTCATGAGACCTGTTGCTCTGTGTGTGAACGTTGGGTGGGAGAAGTAGTGCGTATTTAATTCGGGTTGTTTATTCTCATTTCACGCAGGAAAACAGTGATGCGGTGGACAGGGGAAAATTTTTTGTTACACAACAACTAGTCAACATCATCATCTTCAGTGTATGGATGCGGCTTGGGTGGTGTCCTGTGATGCACCTCCGACCTAAAGTGTCGACGAACAGATGAAAACACATTCTTTGGCAGGGTGTTCTGGACGTAGTACGTCGAGGATGACGTGCTTCCTCTCCCCCCTCCCCCCCTTCCGCACAGCATCCACAACAAAATTCCGAGCGCAGCCATGGACAGGAGGCAGAAGATCGACACGACGAAGAGGGCCATGTTCCACACGTTCGCCTTCGGGAGTATGGCGTCCCTGATGTCGACGAAGGTCATTTCGAGCGCGATCCAGAAGATGCTCTTGTCCACGTCGCTCCTCGCGATGCTGCAGGCGAGGTACCCGCGGTTCCCGTACCTCGCCTCGTTCCCCTCCTTGTCGCAGAGGCCGCTTGCGTCGACCAGGAACTGCCCCGCGTCGTTGTGCACCATCTGCGCCGTTCTGTAGCTGGAGAGGAAGAGGTAGTACACCCCTCCGGCGATCATGAACGCAAACAGGCCGCAAATGACCATTAGGAATAGAATGGCTACCGTTCTCGCACAGGAGACGATCCTGTTGCACGAAAGGCACGAGTCATCGTCCTCCTCCCCCTCCTCCCACTCGTCGTCGCTCCAGTCCTCGTCGCTCCCGGACGTGCTCATGTGCGTTTTTACCTCCCCACAGCAACAGTTGTGCGATTGAAGAAGTGTGGAGTCTCGTATGTAGTCAAGAAGCTTTCTATTTCACGACAAAAACGGATCTACCATAGCCATCTCGTCCAAGGCGAGAAACACGCAAAACGCGTTGAACCCGCGGAGCCGCATCTCCGTGGTCACGAACTTGCACGAGCCGCCCTCCTCCTCGGATGCGTAGCAGCGGATGTTCTCCTTCATGCCCTCGGTATCTGCGTCGTAGAACTCGAACCAGCCGGACTCGGGGTACGTCAGAATCCGCTTTCGGTCGGGCCGGCGCATCGACT
>Ga0180435_10001301_pt1 | contig 26235 bp, 16 predicted proteins | sample SS_ome_3_FD_132467 | JGI IMG/M metagenome (GOLD analysis project Ga0180435, IMG submission 132467) | Hypersaline lake sediment archaeal communities from the Salton Sea, California, USA - SS_3_S_1 metaG | ecosystem: Environmental > Aquatic > Non-marine Saline and Alkaline > Hypersaline >... | reverse complement strand
GCGTTGCTGTTGGCCCGTTGCGTCGAACCGAATGAGATTTTCGCGTTGCTGCGCTTCGCCGATCGGTTCGCTCTCGACCGTGTAGCGGTCCACAAGCTCGGTCTCGCCAAACGTGAGGCCGCGCTTAAGGGCCGCCTCTTTCACGGGAGCAAAGTCAGGTTCCACCTCGTCTTTTTCGACGTCCTTGATCGCCTCCCATCGCGTATAGGCCTTGAAATAGGCATTCATGTCATTCTGCGTTTCCGTAAGCGCCTCGTCCATGGCCTGCTGGGCGTTTCGCGTGGCGAGATACTCACGAATTTCATCTTCGACTTCTTCAAGTGGCTTGTACTTCTTCTCGGGGGCAGGTGTTTCGTCGGAGGTTTCCTCCGTATCATCACCAGACTCCGCATCGTCCTCGCCGGTAGTATCGTGCGTCTTTGCTTCGCCGTCGGCCGTCGTCTCATCCGACCCGGTTGAGGTCTTGTCGGCTGCCTCATCGGCATCCGTTGTCGCAGTATCGGCGACGGGCGTTTCATCCGTCGTCTCGTCGACAGCAGCTTCTGCTTCGGTTTCCTTGGTATCGTCAGAGTCGGTCTCGCCCGCCGTTGGATCGGGAGTCGGTGTTGGCGCCGCGGATTCGTCTGCCCCGGGTTCTGTGGTTTCCGGTGCAGCGTCGGCCGAATCCTTCTCGCCGTCGGTTGTCGCTTTCGTATCGTCGGCGCCCTCTGTTGGTTCCGTGGTATCCTCGACGTCGTCCGTCGTGGTGTCGCCGTCGGTTGGCTCTGTGGCGTCGCCGTCGGTTGGTTCTGTGGCGTCGCCGTCGGTTGGTTCTGTGGCGTCGCCGTCGGTTGGCTCTGTGGCGTCGCCATCCGGTGCGTCTACACCGTCGGTCGGTTCCGAATCGCCTGCCTCGGGTGAAGTGGTGTTGTCTTCCGTTGCGTCTGTGTCGTCGGTATCGCCAGCTTCCGTCGCAGCGCCGTCACCGTCTTCGGGAGTTTCGTCTGTGTCATCGCTGGGCATACCGGTGTCGGGGTCGAGATCGCTCGGGTCGATCGGATCGCGTTCGACATAAAAGTCTTTGTTTTCTTCGTAATACTGTTTGACTTCCTCGTCCGTCAGATTCGCCTTCACTTCGGCCACAAACTTCTCATAATCTGCTTCGAAGTAGGCGAACTTGGCTTCGAAGCGCTTCTTGAATCCTGGTTCCGGCAGCGAGGGAACGGATTCAATCGCCTTGTACTTGTCAAACAAATCCTCAATCTGTTCGTCGGTCGGATCGTCGAGTTGGTCAACGAAATCTTCCACTCGAACGGGAATGAATTCGACACTGGCCTTCAACTCGTCGCGCTCAGCCAAGGCGAGTGCATCGGCGGGGGCGATCGCCATCATTCCGGCCTGAGCGATCTTCTGCATTTCACCCGCCGCGACGACTTTGTAGAGGTGGTCGAACAACTGATCGTCAGTCAGCCGACCTTTGAACTCCTTCGAGGCGAGCACGGCTCGCATTTCACCACGGGTTAGGTTGCCGCCGGTCAGTTGTTCCAGGTAAGCGAACACCGCCTCGTCGGTGACGCCAATCCCCTTCTTCTGCGCCAATTCAGAGAGGAAGACCAACTGGAAGATCGCATAGTCGCCACCGTCGCTTGGCAAACCGGGGAGGACCTGCGCGATATTGACATCGGGCGGCGACTGTGTCTTCTCGGCCACGGTTCGCAGCAGAGCGATGAGATAGTCGGTTACGAGGCGGTTCTTGATACGCAGTTGGTAGAGCTCGTCTTCTGTGAGTTCGCCGCCCGTCCAGGTCACGACTGCGTCTTTATTGCCCTGTCCAATGGATCGGTCCGTACAGAATTGCAGAGCCGTGGGACCCACCGTAAACATAAAAATAATCGCCACGCCAAACACTGCGAGCATGACTTTTTGACGTTTGCGAAAATATTGGAAAGGACTGGCCATCAGAAAAAAACCTCGTCTGGGGGGTATCTAGGCTCGCGCGCCAATGGGATTTTTTGAGAAAGCGAAACCGCGAAAAACAGCCCGAATTCTCGATCCCAAATTGCACCACCAACCGCGCATTTGCTCCATTGGGGCCGTCTAGCCGGCTTGACAACCGCCGACACAGCCTGTTAATGAGGGCCGTTAACGGCCTCCTGGATGATGGAACGTCGATTTTAGGGGCATTTGACGTAAATGCAATCCCAAACAGGAGTGTCGGCCATTTTCTGGTCCACCGCAACGCTTGGTGGCCAGACCGATGCGGCGCTCCGCGGCGGAAATAATTGCCTCCGCTTCGCCGAAGACATCCAGGAGTGAGATTTGCCTAGGGGCCAAGACCCGATAGAAATAATAGGTGGCTATCCGGCTAAGGTGGAGGCACGGCTTGCCGCAGGCGAAAGTATAACTCGCTTTCCTATGTTGACTGACTTACCGAATCCGCCTGGTTAAATGGAAATGCCAGACAAGACAAACAAGAAGCGACTGGTTATCGTCGAATCACCAGCCAAAGCTCGCACGATTTCGAAGTTCTTGGGATCCGATGCGCTCGTTGAGGCCAGTATCGGACATATTCGCGATCTGCCTCAGGGCGCCAAGGATCTGCCTGAGCAATACAAAAGCGAGCAGTGGGCCCGGTTGGGCGTGAACGTGGACGACGAGTTCCGGCCAATCTACATCGTTCCGTCGGACAAAAAAAAGCAGGTTGCGAAACTTCGCAAAGCCCTCAAGGAATCGCGTGAACTTCTGCTGGCAACGGACGAAGACCGCGAGGGAGAGGCGATCAGTTGGCATCTGACAGAGGTGCTCAGGCCCAAGGTGCCGGTCAAGCGGATGGTGTTTCACGAAATCACGCGCGAAGCGATTCAGGAGGCGCTGGATAACCCTCGCGACATCGACTCCGGCCTGGTTCGCGCTCAGGAAACACGGCGGATTCTTGACCGGCTGTTTGGCTACGATGTATCGATGCTGCTTTGGCGGAAGGTCAAAGGCGGCCTTTCGGCGGGGCGCGTACAGAGCGTGGCGGTTCGACTGATCGTCGACCGAGAGCGCGAACGTATGGCGTTTGTCACGTCGGTTTACTGGGATCTGCTCGCCCAATTCGCCGCATCTGGGCAGCAATTCGGCGCGGCATTGATGTCGTTCGACGGGAGCAATATCCCGTCAGGCAAGGACTTCGACTCGGCGACCGGCAAAGTGCTTCGTCCGGAGTTGCTGGTAATGGACGGCGATCAGGCCCGCGAACTGCTTGATCGGATCAGATCGGCGACGTTCCGCGTGAAGTCGGTCGAACGAAAGCCGGAGACAAGTCGGCCGGCCCCGCCCTTTACGACCAGCACGTTGCAGCAGGAGGCCAACCGCAAGCTGGGGTTCACGGCTCGTCGCACCATGCAGGTGGCGCAGAGCCTGTATGAAAATGGACACATCACCTACATGCGTACCGATTCGACGAATCTGGCGAGCGTTGCCGTCGATGCTGCGCGAGACCTGGTTCGCTCGCAATACGGCGACGAATATTTGACGGAAAAGCCGCGCATGTACGCCTCCAAGGTCAAGAACGCTCAAGAGGCTCACGAGGCCATCCGCCCTGCCGGCCATCCCTTCGAGTTGCCCGAAGCGATCAAGCCAAAACTCTCGTCCGACGAGTTCCGGCTGTTCGAACTAGTTTGGAAGCGAACCATCGCCAGCCAGATGTGCAACGCGCGGATGCACCGCACGACCATCGCGATTGAGGGCGATGGCGCCGTCTTCCAGGTTAGCGGACGCGAGATCGAATTCGCCGGATACCTTCGGGCATACGTCGAAGGCTCCGACGATCCCGAGGACGAACTGGCAGACAAGGAAACGTTACTGCCCGCGGTGGCTGTCGGCGACGTGGTCGATCTCAGGGACTTGGCGGCGAAGGAACACTCGACGCAACCGCCGCGGCGGTACAGCGAGGCCGCGCTAACCCGGGCACTCGAAGAAAAGGGCATCGGCCGCCCCAGCACGTACGCCAGCATCATCGACACAATTCAGGCTCGCGACTACGTGTTCAAGCGTGGCAGTGCCCTGGTGCCGACCTGGGTGGCCTTCGCGGTCTGTCGGCTTCTCGAAGAGCACTTCACCGAGTTTGTCGACTATGCGTTCACCGCACAAATGGAAGACGATCTGGATGCGATCAGTCGCGGCGAGGCCGAACACACCGACTACCTGCAGAATTTCTACTTCGGCAACGGCACGCCGGGATTGAAAAAGCAGTTGGACAACAAGGCGGCCGAGATCGACGCCCGCGAAATGAGTCGCTTCCTGTTGGGCACGCCGGAAGGCGGTTCCGACGGTCTGTACGTGCGCGTCGGACGGTACGGGCCTTTCATCGAATACGGTGAACAACGGGCAAGCGTGCCAGACAAAGTCCCGCCGGACGAGTTGACGGTTCAGTCGGCGCTGGAGTTGATCGAACGCGCTCAACGAGCCGAGGAACCGCTGGGCGAGCACCCGGCATCGGGTAAACCCGTTTATCTCAAAGAAGGTCGATTCGGTCCCTACGTACAACTCGGCACGCCCGATGACGAGGAAAAGCCGAAAAACGCCTCATTGCTTAAGGGAATGGACCCGGCGGATGTGAATCTCGAGGTCGCGCTGCGTCTGCTGTCGCTGCCGCGAAAACTCGGCGAACACCCGACGCTCAACGAAGAGATCGAAGCCCACAACGGGCGCTACGGTCCTTACGTCAAGTGCGGCAGTGAGACGAGATCCTTGCCCGCCGAAATGTCGCCGATCGACGTCACGCGCGAACAGGCGATGGAATTGCTGGCTCAGCCCAAGACGCGCGGGCGAGGCCGCGCCGCGCCAAAGGAACCGCTGAAGACTTTTGAGGCGTCGCCCGTGACCGGCGACCCAATCAAGTTGCTCGACGGTCGTTACGGCCCCTATGTCACCGACGGCACGACAAACGCCTCATTGCCACGGGATATGAAAGTTGAGGACGTCGACTTCAACAAAGCCGTCGACATGCTGGCCGAACGCGCGGCCAAAGGCCCCAAGAAAAAGAAAGCCAAGAAGAAGGCGGCAAAGAAGAAGACTACGAAGAAAAAGTCGGAGTAGGCGCTATCCTGCCCGACTTCAGCTTGTCAGAATTCCGATTCATCCACGCCGAGCGCGAGCGCATACGCCGTCGCGTGCGTGCGGCAGTGAGAGATGCTGATTTGCATGTCGGTGATGCCGCGTTCTTCGCAGATTTCGCGGGCCCCGCCGGCCAGGGCGATCGTGGGCCGACCGCCGGCTTCGTTGCGGACCTCGACGTCGCGCCAGGTGATGCCGCGGATCCAGCCTGTCCCCATCGCTTTGAGCACGGCTTCCTTAGCCGCCCAGCGACCGGCGTAGTGTTGCGTTGCCGCCTTACGCGAACTGCAATACTCGATTTCGCGGGCCGTGTAGACTCGTCCGATGAACAACTCGCCGTGCCGCTCGATCATCTGCGCGATCCGCAGGCACTCGACGATATCCGTCCCTATTCCAAAGACCTTCAAACTCTTGCTCCCGACATGGATTAGCGCACCGACCAATGAACCGCGACTTGCAGAACCAGCACTCCATTCTGCTATGACCACAGAGGAATGGCAACACCACTGGAGCCGGTGGTCCTTGAGGGCGTGTATCGCGCGCAGGATCACGCCATGATCTGTTTGATTGGCTCTGCCCCTTCAACGCCGACCAGTTTTTGATCAAGCCCACCGAAGAAATAGGTCAGTCGGTTGGGATCGATCCCCATCAGCGTGAGGATCGTGGCGTGAAGGTGTTTGACGTGGAATCGATCCTCGACGGCCCGACTGCCTAGTTCGTCGGTGACGCCGACGCTCGCACCGCCTCTGATCCCGCCTCCGGCCATCCACATCGTAAACCCGAAAGCATTGTGGTCGCGGCCCGTTCCTTTGGCGTATTCGGCGGTTGGTTGTCGTCCGAATTCCCCGCCCCAGACCACCAATGTATCGTCAAGTAGACCGCGCCGTTTGAGATCTGCCAGCAAACCCGCGATTGGTTTGTCGGTTTCGCCAGCGTGTAGGTTGTGGTTCTTTTCGAGATCGCCGTGGGCGTCCCAGTTGGCGTCGTTGTGGGCTCCACCCGAGTAGATTTGCACGAATCGGACGCCACGTTCCACAAGTCGCCGCGCGAGCAGGCATTGCCGCCCAAACACGGCGGTCTTCTTATCATCGAGTCCGTAGAGGTTTTGTGTTTCAACGGTTTCATCGGCAATATCAACGGCTTCAGGGGCCGCGGATTGCATCTTGTAGGCTAGTTCATACGCGGCGATTCGTGCGGCAAGATCGGAGTTTCCCGGTCGCTCTGCTAGATGCTGCTCATTATAGCGCCGAATTGAGTCAAGCATCTTTCGTTGCATTTTCGGAGTGACCCCCTCAGGCGGTTTGAGGTCGAGAATTGGCGTACCGCTCGACCGCAGCAAAGTCGCTTGATAGGAAGCGGGCATGTAACCGCTTGACCAATTCTTGGCGCCGCTGATTGGGCCACCACGGGGATCGAGCATCACCACGAACCCCGGCAGGTTCTCGTTCGTTGTGCCGAGTCCATAATTCACCCAGGAACCGAGACACGGGCTGCCGCTGAGAATCTTGCCCGAGTTCATCTGCAGCATGGCCGACCCATGGATTGGGGAATCAGCAGTCATCGAGTGAATGAACGCGACGTCATCCACACGTTCAGCCAAATGTGGGAACAGCGAGGAGACCCACTTGCCCGACTCGCCATACTGCCTGAAACTCCAACGCGGCTCGACGATGCGTCCGTTGTTTTTGTGGCCGCCTCGTCCGAAAGTTTTCACATCGACTGTTTTACCGTCCATTCCCTTCATGGCCGGTTTGTAGTCGAACGTATCGATATGACTGGGTCCCCCGTACATGAAGAGGAAGATGACGCGTTTGACCTTGGCCGCGAAGTGCGGTTGCTTGGGCGCCAACGGATTCTTCCACTCGGCGACACCGTCGGCGGCGATGGACTGACGAGCAAAAAAGTCGCCGCCCAACATTCCAGCCAAGGCGACGGACGCGAATCCGCCGCCGCCTTGCCACAAAAACTCGCGGCGAGTTCTGCCACAAAAGTCGCCGTTGTGGTTTTCGTCAAACTTCGAGGGTTTTGTCATCTTGGTCAGTCCAAGTAGAGGAACTCGTTGAGGTTATAGGCTACTAGGCAGAAGCGTTCGATTGCCTGTTGCTGATTCATACCGTCGTCGGATGTCAATGATGCAATCAGTTTGACGCCTTGGGTGACTTCTTCATTGGAAGGGGGCCGCTGCCAGATACGCGCAAGAGCCATTTTTGCCTGTTTCTCCACCGACTCACCGGCACGTTGTGAAACAAATGCGGCGAGCACCTTTGCCTGCTCGCCAACGAAGCGGCTATTGAGCATCGTCAACGCCTGTGTCGGTTGCGTGCTGGCGAATCGCACTGGACAGGTGTTGTCCGTGTCGGCGGCGTCGTAGACTTCCAGAAGTGGAGGTCGAAGTGATCTCTTCACGTGAATGTAGATGCTACGCCGGGCCTGTTGATCCGGCGGCGAATTGCCCCAGCCGCTGCCTGGGCGCGATTGTCCCGCGAGGACTTCTCGTTCGATCGTGACGAAGATGCTCGGTCCGCCCATCTGCGCGTTCAGCGAACCATTGACCGCCAACATCGAATCTCGAATTTCTTCGGAAGTCAAACGGCGCATGTTGAAGCGACTGAACAGGGCGTTCGTGGGATCCATTTTGATCGTCGATGCACCGGGTATCGACGACATTTGATAGGTTGAAGACAGGATCAACATTCGATGAAATCTCTTCAGCTTCCAGCCGCCGTCGATCAACTCGGCGGCCAACCAATCCAGAAGCAGCGGGTGCGTTGGCGGTGCACCTTTGAGGCCGAAATCGTTCGGCGTTTCCACAATTCCCCTGCCAAAATGGTATTGCCAGAGTCGGTTTGCCATCACGCGGGCAGTGAGCGGGTTGTCGGGACAAGCGATCCAGTCGGCCAACACCGTACGGTGGCCGCAGGTTTTTGCGCCAGTGGGCGGTGGTGGGATTTTGGGATCGGCGACACCGAGCACCTCCGGAAAGCCAGGTGACACAGCATCGCCTTTCACATTCGCGTTGCCGCGAACGAGCACATGCGTCGCCCGAGGATCGGCGCCAATTTCGGTGACACACAGAACCTGTGCCAGCGGTTTTGGGGGCGAGCGTTTCAGTTCCCGGCGTCGCTCGAACGATCGGCGATACTGTTCGGCCTGTTCCTTCGTGATGACCGTACCTGCCCGTTTCGTCACCAGAGCGACGCGATTCTGCTCGTGCCTGAACTCCTCATGTTCCACCGGCTCGAAATCTCCCTTTACGACCTGTTCCGTCTTTCGTAGCTCCTGCTCGAGGACGGCCAACTGCTTCTTGTACTTTTGAACGGCGACGTTGTGTTGATCGGCTTCAGTGGGGGAGGCAAGGGGACGAAGCGAGTTGGTGTTGACCGACCCGCCGCCGCGCACGCCGTACGGGTTCATGCCCTGGAAAAATGCGAGGTACCGGTAGTAGTCGCGTTGCGGAATTGGGTCGAGTTTGTGCTCGTGGCACCGAGCACAGTCGAGCGTGAGGCCAAGGAAGACTTGACTGGTCGTTTTCACGACGTCATCGAGGCCGTCGTACAACGCCTGTTCGCGATCGACCGGTTCGTCGTCCCAAAGCCCCAGTCGGTAAAAGCCTGTAGCTGTCAGCGTTTCGCCATTGGCATTCGGCAACTCGTCACCAGCCAACTGCTCACGGACGAACTGATCGTATGGTTTGTCCTGATTCAAAGACGAGATGACGTAGTCGCGATAACGCCAAACATGTGGTTTGGCCGCGTCGCGTTCGTAGCTGTTTGTTTCCGCGTAGCGGACCAAATCGAGCCAGTGACGTCCCCACTTTTCACCGTAATGCGGCGATTCGAGCAAGTCATCGACGACGTTGGCTAGGGCGTCCGGCGAGTCGTCATTGACGAACGCCTCGACAGCCTCGGGCGTCGGTGGCAAACCGATCAGATTGTAATAGACACGCCGCAGCAAAGCCCTCTTGTCGACGGGTGGCGCCGGCGGGAGTTTCGCTTGTTCCAATTTCGCCAGGATAAACTGATCGATGGGAGACCTGCCCCAATCGCTGTTCACAACTACCGGCGATTCAGGACGGACAACTGGTTGGAATGACCAGTGGGCACGATGCTCGTCGGTGATCTCGTGAGCGACCGGTCTTGGGGGAGCGTCATCGTCGTTGCCACCAGGAAACGGGGCTCCCATCTCGACCCAGCGCGTGATCAACGCGATCTGCTCGGCCGGCAACTGCCCGCTGGGCGGCATTTCATACGTTTCATAGTTGATCGCCTCCAGCAGCAGACTGTCTTTCGGCGACTTCCGATCGATCGCCTCACCGGAATCTCCACCGCCGATCAGTCCTGCTCGTTTGGTCAGGTCCAAACCGCCGCTCGTCTTTTCTCCGCCATGGCAATCGACACAGTGCTTAGCAAGCAGCGGTTGAATCGTCTCGGTGAAGAATCGTTCGCTCGCGCCGGAAGCGGCTTTGTCCGCGGCGAGTGTGGTAGGCCCAATGAAATAAAAAAGGATGAGGGCCGCGATTGAAAATCGAACCAAGCGACGCGTGTGCATAGACTACCTTCAAACGCTGCCAAGACGAATAGCGACTCGTTTCATTCTACCGGTTTCGAACCGCGTGGAAATCGCAATTGATCAACAACTCCAAACAGCAACAAATAGGGTTGCGATAGTTGCGATTGGACGTCATCGCCCAGAAATCACCAGGGCGACAGACCGCCGTTCACACAGAGTGTTTGACCGGTGACAAAACCCGCCTCTTCACTTGCATAGTAGAGGACGGCATCGGCAACATCCTTGGGAACTCCCCAGCGCCCTGCCGGGATGGTACGGCGATAGGCCTCCTTCATCTCTTCGGGGTCACTTTCATGACGTTCAACGGGAATCCAGCCAGGGGCAACCGTGTTGACGGTGATGCCGTACGGGGCCAATTCAACGGCCATGCTGCGCGACCAGCCTATCTGTCCGCCTTTCGCCGCCACGTATGCGCTGAACGGGGCGGTAGAACGGTGGTACACCTCGCTCGTGATGTTGATGAAGCGTCCCCAGCGTTTTTCCTTCATTGCAGGCAGCGTCCTCTTCGCCAGCAGGAACGGGCTTTTGATGAAGAAGTCGATCATCGATTGGCAAAACCCCCAATCGTAATCCTCGATCGGTTTGAGCGGTTGCGGCGGTGTCGCGTTGATCACCACGACGTCGACGGCGCCAAGGGTCGTCTCGACTTCACGGCACATACGATCGACGTCGTCGGCGTCGACGGCACTCGCGCGAACGAGCATGCCCCGATTACCGGCGCCTAGGAAGTCGGCAAAGGCTTCTTCTGCTCGCTGCTGGTTGTTGGAGTAGTTCACCGCGACTTTGGCGCCGGCCGCACCCAGCGAATGAGCGATGGATTTGCCAAGCCCCGTCGTGCTGCCTGTCACCAGAGCCACACGCCCTTCAAGTGAGAACGACATAGGTTTCTCATCCCAACGGTATCGTGTTACATGACCGCTATGCGGACGTACAGTCGATGCATAGCGCAGAATCGGTTGTTTGCTTCACCGAAACGAACCGCAAGATGAAGGGACGGACAACGAGACGATGGCCAAAAGATAGGAGATCAGTCGAGTATCTTGATCCGTAGGTCTTTGAACTGCACCTTCATGGCAGGGCCCTGGTGCATCTGCACGGCGATAATTCCCTTTTTGCAGGCGAGTTTGGCGTCTTGATCGTCGACCTTGCACATCTTCTCGCCGTTGATTGAAAGGGTGACTTCGCTGCCGCGGGCCACGATTTCATAGCTGTTCCAGTCGCCGTCCTTTACTAGTTTCGCGAGATCTTTCTTCTTCGCGAAGGGAGTGTCTTTGCGGGTTCCGTCTGCCGCGATCGTCGACTGATTGCCGCGCAGCACGACCGCCCCGCGGCTATGCTGAAACAGACAGCCCGTCCATTGATTGGTGGCGTCGAAATCGGCCTGATAGCCCCAGGTGTCGAAGTCGGGACGTTTTTCGCCGCGGAACTGAACACCCGAGTTGCCGCCGACAAGTTTGATATCGAACCTCAGAATGAAATCGGCAGGTTCTCCGCCGGTCCAATAGAGGTAGTGCGTTCTCTCACAGGGTGCTTCATCCGTGCTTTGGCCAGTGATCGCGCCGTCTTCGACTTTCCACTTGCCGGGTTTGCCTTCCCAACCGGACAGATCCTTGCCGTTGAACATGGAAACGAAACCGTCTTCTTCGGCGACTGACGGCGCAACGAATGTCGACAAGAGCAGAATGGCGAGTGTAATGATGCGGTTCATGTTGTGCTCCAAAGCGGTTAATTGCCGCTACCGGGGCGATACCAGGTTTGGTCCTTTAGATATCGCTCGGCGCGATCGATCACGACAGGGTCGTTGCTGGTCGTTCTCACCTTTTCCAGCACCGGCGAGAAGACTTCCTTGTTTGGCTCCCGCAGGCTTCGATGATGAGCTAACTCGACGATACTGAGGCAAGCACGTTCCTTGAACTTGGGGTCGTCCATGTACGGCACTACGAACTGAAACGCCTCGACCGTTTTAATGGTGCGGGCGCGATCGAGAACGAGTTCCCGCTCTTGATCTCGGGTCGCCAATTTCATTGCGTCTTGCAGACTAGCCAGTCGTTCGGCGTCCGTGCGGTCGTCTCCCGAAAGCGCGGATACACGAATAAAGGCGCGTAATGCTGAGATGCGATGCGGGTCGTGTGCATCGTTCTCAGCCAATTCAAGCAGGCGAGGCGCGACAGAGGCGTTGGGCCAATTGCACAGGGCGCGAAGCCCCTGTTCATGTTGCGATGGAACGGGGCTGGCAATCGCCGTGTTGAGCACAACGTAGGCCGCCGCGCCGCCGACGCGCCCCAACAACGTCATCATCTTCGTTCGATCGGCCTGCTCAAGCTCGTTGATGGCCCTCAACAGGGCCTCGGTGCGCTGCGTGCGATCTTCGACTTTTAAACAAACAGCGGCAACGAGTTTCTCGGCGGTGTCGCGTTCGCGGCCACGCTCGGCCTTCAGCACGCCCTGCAACATGCCGGTAAGATGCTCGGGGCCTGCCAGATCCGCAAGGGCTCGCATGGCGGCTCCTCGGGCGATGGCGTCGTCCCCCGCGGCCAACGCTAGGATGTCATCGATCGATTCAAGGGCGCGGCGGGCGACCAAGATCTCAATCAAGGCGACGTCGTCTCCACCCGGCGCGTTCATCGTGTCCGCGATGGCCCGATTGACACCATCGCCCCGCAACCGCACGAGCGCGGCGCGTGCGGCGGCCGACTCTTCCTGGCCGGCCGACGTCAACACTGCAAGCAGCGTGGTGGTATCGGCTGTAGCGCCCAAATAACCAAGCGCATTGATGGCCGCTAGCTTGACGGCTGCGTCTTCGGTTTTACCGAACAGGTCGACCACGGCGGGGCGGGCAACCTTGTCGCCACGATCGGCTAGTGCGGAGAGCAGCCCGGCCTGCGCGACCGGCGGCAACTTCGGTAGTTCCGCAGCGACTTGCTTGGTAGCCGCCTCTCCCTTGAGCTCATTGCGAACCTGCTCAAACGCTAATCCTCGCATGTCTTTGTCGTTTTCGTGCATCAACTCGATGATGAAATCATCGACCGGCTTGTCGTCCGCGTAGGCCGCAATCGAAAAGGTGCAGACAACGATCATCAAAAGCAAAGAGGGCGCCGAACAGTTCGCCAGCAACACAACAACACCTCAGTAGGGAAAAGACAATAGCCGAGCCGCAACGCGGTGGATATTTCGCCACCGTGCGTTGCGTGCCGACTATTGTGATTGATACTTTGAAATATACCCGTCTATTTGCGGACAACAGCCCGCCTTACTTGGAACATGCGAGCATGCCGCGGGTCGCCGCCAACTTGACCTGCTTCGAAGGATCGCTGGTCAGCAGTCGCTTGTAGGTCGCCAGCGCGCCGGCCTTGTCACCCGCCTTTAGCAGCGACTCGGCACAGGCCAACGAAGCGTCGGCTGCAGCGGCCTTGGTGTCACCCGTAGGCTTGATGGATGCCAAAGCGGTGGCTGCAGCTTTTGATCGAATCGCACCCAGGGCCGCGACGGCTGCCTTGGCGACGGCGGCGTTGCCACTGCCGGCAAGTCCCTTCAGCGTGTTGACGCTGTCGTCTTCGCCTCGCACGCCAAGCGAACTGATGACGCCGACTTTGAGTTCGTCGCCAATGCCACCCAGTGAATCCCGCATCGCCTTGCCGGCTGCCGCGTCTTCGATTCGTTCGAGGGCGTACCGCGCCATGTGCGACATCTCTTTGTCGCCCAGCAAGCCCGCCAGCGTGGGTACGGAAGCGGCTTTGCCGATGACCATCAACTGACGGCAAACGAACTGTTTGGCGTCGTAGGTTACATCGGTGGTCAGCACGGCAGCCAGTTTGGCTTCGAGGTCTTTTCGCGCCGCGGCATCGCCGTAAGAACTGACGACGGCTTCGTCGATCGGCTTGAGTTGCTTCCGATCCTGGCCCCAATCATAGGTTTTCAGGGTTTCAAACGCTTTATCTAACATTTGTTGTTTCCTTCAAGGGGATGTGTTCAAGGATGTATCAAAGTGCGGACAAAAGGAATTACAGTTGCCACGGTTCGCGACGAGCACGGTCAACCAGACGGTTGGCTTCTGCGTCGTCGACGAATGCGACCTTATCGGCATCCCATTTCAGGGAACGTTGCAGTTTGTAGGCGGCCATCGCCAGGAGCGGCGCGGACATCGTGTTGATTGCGAGTTCGATGTCGCGGAACGGCTTCTCGCGAGTCTTCACGCATTCGATGAAGTCGCCATAGATGCCCCCGGTGCCCTTGTATTGCGGTTCCGGCTTCGGATCGCGCTTTTCACCCGGTGTGCCGGTGACGTCCAGGTTGCCTTTGCCCGGCTTCTGGTGCGTTACCGTTTGGCCGTTCGGGTAGACGAGTTCCACGTACTTCTTGCCATTCTCGTCCTTGAGCAGCACGTCGGTCGCCTGCATTTCGCGCAGGTCGACGGCGAAGATGGCTCCGCCGAAGTGGTGGGCGCCCCAGTCGGTCATGCCACCGCCTGAGTAGTCGATGTAAGAACGCCAGCTATTGCCGCTTGTCGAGTAACTGCCGGAGCAACGCTTCGAGTTGTACGGCGCCCAAGGCGCGGGGCCCAGCCAGAGGTCCCAGTCCATGTCGGCCGGGCACTCTTCGACGGGCAGATTGCAGGGCTGCGAAAGCGGGCCGACGTTGACGTTGATCGACTTGATGTCGCCGAGTTCACCACTCCAGCACTTGTTCACGATGCCGTTGTAATCTTGACGCACGCGTTGGCTGCCGCCGGAAACGACGCGGGCGTAACGTCGAGCTGCTTCGACCATCAGGGGGCCTTCCCGCAGAGTGCGCGTTTCGGGCTTCTGGCAGTATACGTCTTTGCCAGAGCGGCAGGCCTCGATGACCATGATCGAGTGCCAGTGATCCGGCGTAGCGATGTGTACGGCGTCGATGTCTTCACGAGCAAGTAAGTCGCGGAAATCGTTGTAGGCGGCGCAGTCTTTGTTGCCGTATTTACCATCGACTTTGCCTTTGGCTCCGTTGCGGACGCCGCCCCGGACGTCACACACGGCGACGTATTGTACGTCGCGACGGTTGAGGAAGGAGTTCTGGTCGCCGCGGCCCATGTTGCCGATACCAATACCGCCCATCACGATGCGCTCACTGGCGGCGTCGACATTGTCGTCGCCCAAAGCGCTCGACGGAATGATGATCGGGGCCGCCATCACTGCGCTGGTCGCGCCGGCGGCCTTTAAAAACTCTCGACGGGTGGGGGTCTGTTTGCCCATAGTTCTTAGCCTCGTGGTGTGACTTGAAAGGGGTGGGATTGCGTTGAGCGCGGTGAGGCGCGCACGAATCATAGGTTTGTCGCGTTTAGTTTAATGGTTCCCGCGTCCGTTTGTCCAGTTGGTTGCTCTCTTTGAACCATTTCAGCCGACGTGAGATTGCAGCACAAGAACCGCTATTTCCAGGCAACGAGAAGGAGATCGGTGCTCGTATTCGGCGTGTACGGGTGTTTCGCGTAACCGCCAAAAATCTCCGTGCGGGTCGCCCCGGCAGCAACCGCGAAAGTGGCCAATTCGTCGGCCTGCGCCCCCCGAAACGGAACGGATTCTTCATGCAGGATGTTCTCACCAACCAAATCTGTGACGACTAGGTCGACGAATCCCTGGCGACCAAAACGATGGACGCCTTTGAGGATTTGCACTTTTCGTGATCGAATCTCCCGCAACAGGCATTTCTGCCAGACAATCGACCCTTCGGGTAGCCGCCAAACGTTGAGCACGTGGATCACGATCGCGCCCCCCGATCGTATCGCCGCAAACAGGTTGGTGAACGCAGATTGCATCGCATCGACGTCATTGGCCAGGGCAAGTGAATTGCCGACACATAGCGCGACATCGAATGGACCCGCATCGATTGAATCGGCGAAATCGCGCACCTTCCACGTCAAGCCGCTGGGGCTGCCGTGCAGTTTTTTGGCGTGAGATATCATCTCGCGGCTATGGTCTGCCGCCTCGACATCAATCCCCCATAGGTGAAACATCGCCGCGTGATGTCCGGTGCCGCAGGCGGAATCGATCACCGACTTCGCTTCGGCCTGCTCGAACAACGCCCGATAGAACGGTCCCTCATGATCGAGGCGTTTTGGCCAGTCGATCATGGCCTCGTAAACGTCGGTCCGTTGGTTGAGAAATCTATCGGTCATCGGAGCCAGTTAAAGGGAAGCGTACGAGGCTATAGGACGGTCGCCCCGGTGTTGATTCGCACGCCCTATTCTACGACACGCATGATTGCGACTACAACCATGAAGCTCATGTACTTGGCAGGACACTGGTGTTTGACAGCCGTCGATACAGACGCGATATTGGGACTTGACGCCTCGCAGCCAAAACCCAACGCCGGACTCTCTCGACACACAACGTACCTATGGAGCCGACTATGTTTCGCCACACAGCCATATTTGTGATCTTGATCTTCGTCGCGACTGGCTTGTTGAGGGAAGGGGATCCCGCGTCCGCAGAGCCGAATCGCCCAAACATTGTTTTTGCAATCGCCGACGACTGGGGTTGGCCTCATGCGGGCGCGTATGGCGATCACGTGGTGAAGACCCCCAACTTCGATCGACTCGCGCGCGAAGGCGTGCTTTTCAATCATGCTTATGTGTCCTCTCCGTCGTGCACGCCGTCGCGGGGCGCGATTCTCACCGGTCAGTGGCATTGGCGACTGGAGGGAGCGGCGAACTTGTGGAGTGTATTTCCCGATAAATTCAGAACGTATCCCGAGATCCTGAAAGCGGACGGCTATGAAACGGGCGTCAGCGGCAAGGGTTGGGGGCCCGGGCGAACCGAAACCGGCGGTCGGCAGCTTTGTGGTGCGTCGGCCGGCAATTTCCAGAAGTTCCTCAGCAGCCGCGATCCCGACAAACCGTTCTGCTACTGGCTGGGGACGAGTGATCCGCATCGGCCATTCAAAAAGGGAGCCGGCGCGGCGGCCGGAATGGATCTCGGCCGCGTCCATTTGTTTGGCTGCTTCCCTGATTCGCCCGAGATCCGCGGTGACGTGGCCGACTACTATTTCGAAGTACAGCGATTCGATTCGCTGGTCGGCGCTGCGATCAAGTCACTTGAAGATATCGGCGAGTTGGACAACACGATCATTGTGATGACCGGCGACCACGGCATGCCGTTTCCCCGCTGCAAAAGCAATAACTACGACAGCGGAGCCCGCGTGCCGCTGGCCATTCGCGGCCCGGGGATTGCGAAACCAGGCAGGACAATCGACGACTTTGTCAGTCTGACGGATCTGGCGCCGACGTTTCTTGCGGCGGCAGAACTCGACGTACCCAAGAATATGACGGGCAAAACAATGCAGCCGATGTTCGCCAGCGAACAAGAGGGGGTGGTGACTGCGGATCGCAATTACGTGCTCCACGGCAAGGAACGGCACGTACCGGGGCAGGAAGCGCCGAACATGGGTGGGTATCCCTGTCGAGCGATTCGTACGCACGACTTCCTCTATATTCGCAACTTCGCCCCCGATCGCTGGCCGGCTGGTACCCCCAATTATCAAAAGGCAGCCATCCGTGGTGCTTGGCTGGCGGACTGCGACAACGGCCCCACCAAAACCTATATCGTCGAAAACCAGAACAAGGACGATGCGCACCGCAGAGCCCACGACCTCTGTTTTGGCAAACGGCCGGCCGAAGAGCTTTACGATCTCGCAAAGGATCCCGAGCAACTCAACAACGTAGCGGGCGATGCAGCCTATGCCGATACGCTTGCCGGCTTATCGACGAAACTGACCGCAGAACTCAAGGCCACGGGCGATCCGAGAGTTACCGGCGGTGGTGAAGAGTTTGACGAGTTCAAGTACCTGGGCGGTGCGCCGAAGTTCCCGAATAGACGGTGACGTCGCGTCGGCTCACAAAGAGAGTACGTACTCGGCGAGGTCCTTTACATCCTGCTCAGACAGTCGCTCGAGTTTCGCATCGTTTAAGCCATGTTTGCCGTCTCGAAGCAACTGCTCGATCGTTGTGTAGCGGCCGTCATGCAAGTAGGGTCCGGTCCGCCAGGTTTCGATCAGCGAGGGCGTGTCGAAGCGAGTGTCTCCGCCCAGCGAGTTGGGCGTGATGCGGTGCAGTTTCATGTCGGTGAACAGGGGGGCCGGGTGACAGCGATAACAACCCACCTCTTTGCTTTCGAACAGTTTTTGTCCGCGCGTTGCCGCCGGACTGAGTTGACCGTCAATCAGGTGTGGACTCGATATCGGTTTGAGCGATCGTAGGTAAGCGTCGAGGGCTACGTGAATCTCCTCGGGCGGACGATGGGCGAAGAGGATGTGCGTCATTCCCTTGCGGACGGCGACCTCGGCTTTGGCGCGCACGCCGGTGGCCATCGAGGGCGGCGTTTCGTGTGAGAGCAGCAAGCTCTTCGTGTTTTTCGGATTGCCTACACCGTCGTTCAGTAGATCCCAGGTGAGGGCGTCCGCCCGACCGTCCGGGTGGCAACTGGCACAACTCTGCCAGCGCCGATAACACAGTGTCGCGTCGTGGAAATACAACTCTCCCTGCCTTTCGAGGGATAGCTTTGGCGCCGGTCCCAACGGAATCGTCCTGATCGCCTCGTCACCGCCCGCAGAGAGGTCGATTGTGAAAACGCTGTCACTGAAGTACTGGGTGACGAACACCATATTCCCCACGGCAGTTACCCCCCGCGGTCCATTTCCGCCGACGGCGATTCGCGACCAGTAAGTATCGCCGAGCCCAGTATAGACAGGCCAGGCCCCCATCATCGGGGCCATCTCACGTTGAGCGTCTTTGTCGAGCAACAACTTCACCGGGATGTGCGCGAGCTGATGTGTGCCGGAAAGACTGACGCAAACGGTTTTGCCACCTTGGGCGAGGCAAACACCCCAGGGATTGGCCGCGCCTAGGTCGGTATCGTCCAGCCCAACGGCCTCACACACTTCCATCCTTTCTAGATCGACGACGCTAACCACGTTTGTGTTGATCCATCCCATCGTGACCCGGATCGGCAGTTCCTGGAAGTTGGAGAGTAGATGCGTAACGAATACGTGCCGCCCATCCGGAGCGACGCATATTCCGCGAATGCTGTTTGCACCGCTCGGCAGCGGAATGCTCTTCGTCGCGTGCGTGTTTGCGTCGATCAGAGTCAGGGCCGGATGAATGCCTTCTGTGACCTCGACGTTGGTGCGTCGATTTGCCAAGTGATTGGCGACAACGACCGTCTCGCCGCCGTCCGCTAATGCAATGTCGATGGGTTCGCGATCTACCGGCACACTTGCCAACAATCGGGCGCTTGTTGTGTCGAAGATCGACACATCGTTGTCGAAGCGATTGCAGACGTACAGTCGTCCACGCTCTTCGTCGAGCGCGAGGGCCGATGCCGTGTGCCCCGCGGCGAACTGCATCAGAGTTCGACCGGTCGCGACTTCGAGTTTTAAGACGATGCTGCGCGGCGATGCGCAGGCGACAAAAAGCTCGCCCTCGTTTTCGCCAAGCAGCAGGGCAGTTGGTCGACCGGGGGTCTCAATGCGTTGGACGATCTTACCTGTTTCGATGTTGATGAAAAGGACTTCTCGGGAATCCTCGCATCCAACGTAAATCGTTTTCGCATCGGCCGTGGCAGCGATCGCGCCAGGCCCGAGATAGGAGGTCTCGGCTTCGGCAGAAGCTGTTACCGATCCACAAAGCACGGCCACCAGAGTCATGACACGTTTCACTTCGAAAGGCCGACGATCCATCACCTGTTTATTCCTGTGGTTTTGGTTGATTCGCGAAGTAGTTCATTCCCTTGGCAAACGCCTTGTGCAGCCCCGCCGTGCATTCGTCCTGTTCGTAATGCCGCAGCGCCAAACCGGGGAAACCGACGATCGAGAGTTTCGCCCCGGTGCGCCCAAGCGCACGCCGGGGCAGTCCCGCCGGTTTCTTCGGGGCAGCGGCTGGTTGCTCGGCAGCGGGCAGGTTCGAAGTCGCCCCAAGTGTCAAAGCCGTCGAACCGACCCCGGAGAGAAAATTGCGGCGTTTCATGGTTGACTTCCTACTTGCGATTGTTGTTGGCGCAGGTATCTACCGAGATTCGAATGCATCGGTTGCCCCAAATCCAGGGCAGAAGAGTTACAATGACAATACGAACTCGGCCAGATCGCGAATCTCCTGGTCGGTCAGTTCGTCGACGCGGCCCCGCGTATTACCGTGTTTTCCATCACGAATCAACTCTTCGATCGTGACGTGGCGACCGTCGTGCAGATAGGGCGATGTCCGCCAGACCTCGATCAGCGACGGCGTATCGTAGTTCTCGTTGTATTCGTACTTGCCCCGACTGCGGACGTTGTGCATCTTCTGGTCGGTGTAGAGCGGAGCCGGATGGCATTTGAAACAGCCAACGCGATTTTCGTGAAAAAGCGCTTTGCCGCGCAACGCCGATTGACTCAGTTTGCCATCGACCAAAAATGGGCTCGGGACGGGTTTCAGCGAACTGATGTAGGCGTCCATCGCTGCGGCTTCCTCTTCAGGGCGATAGGAGAAGAGAATGTGCTCAATGCCGGCTCTCACCGCAACGTCGAAGGTCTTGCGAACGCCCTCCGCCATCGAGGGCGGCGTCTTGTGGGCGTACAACAGACTCTTGGTGTTTTTGAACGTGCCCATGCCATCGTTGAGCAAGTCCCAATTGATGGCGTCGGTGCGGCCATCTGGATGACAGCTAGCGCAACTCTGCCATTTTCCGTAGCAAATTTGGGAATCGTTGAAGAGGAATTCGCCGAGTCGGGCGTCCGTCAACTTGGGTTCAGGTCCGAGCGAGATCTCGTCGCGTTTCGGTTCTTTGAGGTCGGAAAAGTCGACGGTCGCAATCGAATCACCATAGTAGTTCGTGATGTAAGCCGTTTCACCGATGACCGCGATCTCACGCGGCCCTTTGCCCTTCAACTCAAATTGGTGATGGGCCCGATCTTTCAGTTGCAACTGGTACGGAATCGATCCGACGAGCGGCGACATAAATAGTTGCTCGACGCGCCCCGTCAGAGATGCTGCCCGAAAGAGACTCATCTCGTTCGACCCGCTGTGCACAACGCAAACCGACTCGCCGTCGCTGGTCGTCGCCACGCCCCATGGATTGGCCCGGCCCTGAAACATGTCGTCCATGCCGATCGAATTCACGAGTTTTTTCTCGGTCACGTCGATCACACTTAGCACGTTGACGTTCGCCCAGCCTTGATCCAATTGTGTCGGTGTCAGCAGGAAGTTCGAAAGGATATGAGTTACGTAAGCGAACTTCCCGTCAGGCGAAACGCACAGCCCCCGCACACTGTGCGACCCGCTAGGTAAGAGGAGCGACGTAGCTTTGCCGGCTTCAACGTCGACAAACGAGATGATGGCTGCGAGTCGATCAACGTGTGGCGTCTCGGCCGGCGCCAGCGGCAGAAAATTCGCCACCAAAAGCGTTTTGCCGTCCGGCGCGATGGCCGTTGCGACCGGCTCCCGGACGACTGTGATTGAGGTCGGCGCCGCGCCGCGTTTCAAGTCAAACACGGTCACCGTATTCTCGAAACGATTGCAGACGAACAACTTGTCGCCGTCCGGCGAAAAACAGGGCGCGACGGCAGTATGGCCCGCAGTGAAGTTTGTTTTGATCTCGAACGACTGTGCATCGATTAGCAGGATCAAGCTCTTGGGGCCGGGACATGTGACGGCGAAGGTCGATCCGTCCTGACTGAGCGCCAAACCACTCGGCTGAACGGGTAGGACAGTGCGGCGGTCGATCTTTCTGTCCGGCAGCGCCACACGCACCAACTCCTTGGCGTCTGATAGCAGCACATAGAGCGCATCTCCATCCCCGGAAGCGATGATGGAAGTTGGTCCCAGATACTGGGGCGCCGCAGGCTCTTCACTGTGCGACAGTTGACCAGTGCCATAGCAGCAGACGAGAACAACAGACCAAGGCATGCGATTTCGAAAAATGGCGACCATGCGTTTCCTTACACGTGAACCGGACACGACATTTCCGCCTACTAGTGTATCCAAACCCGCATGCCGGGGAAATGCAGACCGTCGCGTTGAAGTGTTGGCATCGGGAAGCACAGGCCCCGGATCCCGATCCATTGAGTTTCGTCTCACGCCAAAGGCAATTGACGCAACACACATTCCTTCCGTTTTGCAGGTCCATCGAGTATGCTCATCCGCGTTGACAGAGCCCCCTGCGCCGCTTACGCTCAAACTGTTACCAAAACTCCAGTTACCCAAAAAGATCGCCGTTTTGGTCGATCTGCAACTCATGGTCGCCAGAACCCAGCATGTTTGTTTGATCATCGGATTCGCCGTCTTTCTTCCGCTGAAAACCGCAGCGTTCGCGGAAGATGTCGCCAAGGTCGAGCACCAGATCGACATCGCCCACCCAATACACGAGGACGGGACATTCGAGTCCTGCACACTCACTCAGTTCAATGACGAGAACGGCTATCCAATCGGATATGCCATGCCGATTGAAACCGAGGTCTGCCGAGACGAAGTGTGTCAATTGGCAACCGTGACGATCTACTGGGATGAACTCGGCAATTACCAGCGTCTCGAACTGCCGCTGGGACAGGAACTCACGAAGAAAGACCATACCCCCTTCACTAGAGCAGAGTATCAACGACTCGATCGCATCTTGGGCGACAAAACCTCTGTGCTTCGAGGGTTCAAAATCGACGAGATCACATCCGGCCCGGTCAAGGAACGAGTCGACGGGGTCACGGGGGCGACCGTGCTCACCGTGAAGGAGGCGACGGTCGAGAGCGCGGCATACACGACGTACACTCTGTGGCACTGGGTCAATGGTGACCCGGCAACGCGCATCGATGGCTTCACGCGGGCAGCGAACTCCTCCGGGTTCGTGCAACGTTTGCTACGCACCGACAGTTTGCAGCATACCCGTTTCGCACTCGAATTGATCGACGAGCAGTTCGCCGACGACGGACAGTTCGCCGATCTAGTTCTTACCCGCCTGTCACAGTGCGATCGTCCGACAACGTTCGACGCCATTGCATATCTCGAAAACTCATCTGGCGACAAACATCAGTTGCACGCCAGTTTGGTCGACGTGTTCCAGGACATGGACCCTGCGCGAAAGCTCTACATCATTGAATATCTATTCGATCAAAACGAGGTCGCCGACTCGACTCTGAGTGGATTGACGGCGAGTTTCGACGGCATGCCGTACTATCCTATCCACCGTGTGTTGTCTCTGATCGAATCACAAGATGCCACGACCGACGCGGTCCAAGCAAATGTCGCGAAGCTGCTTTCTCACGACAACTTTTTCATTGCCCGACGAGCCTACGAGCATCTCGTCGATCAGGAGGTCGACGAAGACGTGCGTAAGACACTTTCGGCATTTTTCGAAAGACACTCCGATCGACTATGATGGCTCGCGTCGTTGGCGATGTCACCGCCGGAATACCGCCAAAGGTGGTGCCACGTGCGATGCAACCCGGCGTTGTAGGGATGTTCTGAGGCGGGCCCGTTCCAAATGCCCCAATCGAGCCCGACAGGCGCCGGCGTATTGGGTTGACGCCGGGTCATCCCCCAGGGTGGTTTCTGGTTGGCCTGCCCCGGTCGTCGTGGACTGCTTGAGGAAACCGCAGCGTGATGATTCTGCCATGATGGCCTCCAATTGAGGTAGTTCACACTCACTTCTGCGGCCGATCCGCCGTCGGCACGGCAGTTGACCGTTTCAGCGGTGCAGTCGGGCGACGGTTGGCGTTGATGTCTGCCAGATGTGCCTCGTAGGCGGCGTGTAGTTGCTTAACAACGTCCGGATTATCCGCTGCGAGGTTGGTCGTTTCGCCAATATCCGCCACGGAGTCATAAAGTTGAACAGGTTGCTCGTTCGATTTCGGCGGTGGCGCATTGCGGCGACCCTTCGATTCGGGCCAGGGGTAATAGCGCCATTTGCCTGCCTTTACTGCCCCAGGACCGTGCATTAGTACGTAGGCCTCGTGAGGGCTCTTCGCATTCCCGTCACCGCGCATCAACGGCAGGATGTTTTTGCCGTCGATTTTCACCTTTGGCAGCTTGCCGTCACAGAGTCCCGCCAACGTCGGCAGGATGTCGATGGTCGCGGTCACCTCGGTACAGACGGTGTCGGCCGGAATCGCGCCCGGCCACCACATTACCGTCGGCTCGCGCACACCGCCGTCATACACGCTGCCCTTTTTCGCACGCAGAGGCAACGACGAACCGACTGCCGCTCCATTGTCGCTGGTGAAGACAACAAGCGTGCGCTCGTCGATCCCCAATTCCTTCACTGTCTTCAGCAACTCACCGACAGACCAATCGACCTCTTCGATGGCATCCCAGATCAGCCTCTCTGTGCGTCCTTTGAACTTCTCAGACGCCGCCAACGGCAGGTGCACCATCGTATGGGGTAGGTAAAGGAAGAATGGATTGCCTTTGTTATCCTTGATGAACTTGATCGACTCTTCGGTATATCGTTTGGTGAGTGTCGACTGGTCGGCGGGGTACTCAATGACCTCCTCACCCCGAAACAGCGGCACTTGGTTTCGTTTCTTGTGTCCGGCTTTGACTTCGGCGAGGGTAAGCCCCTCGCGAATAAGGATGTCACCCGCCAACTTGTTCGCTGGGTCGATCCACATGTCGTTACTGTAGGGGATGCCATAATAGGAATCGAAACCTTGATAGGTCGGCAGACACGGTGGCAGATGCCCCAAGTGCCACTTGCCCACACAGGCGGTCTTGTAGCCGGCGCCGCGTAGCATATCGGCGATTGTCACCTCGTTGGGGTGCAAGCCGGCCTGGCTATTGGGAAACAGAACGGCCCGCATACTCAGTCGCTGATAGTGGCAACCGGTCAACAACGCCGTGCGCGATCCGGAGCAAACGGCGCAGCCGACGTAGAACGAGTCGAATCGCATGCCTTCTTTGGCCATCTGATCGAGATGCGGCGTCTTCGGTCCGCTTGCGCCGTTGAAACCGACATCGCCGTAGCCCATATCGTCAATGAAAACGAGAATAACGTTTGGTTTCTGAGCGCTCGAAACCGCGTCGGCGAGGTCAACCATCCCAAGGGCCACAAAAACCGAGAGCATCAGAAAGGCGGGGCGTAGCATGCGGTAACTCCTGCGACAAGGTTGTCGTTACAAATGGGTTTTCAAACAACCACCTTGATAACCGCTCCTTGAGGCCATGGCAAGCAATGGGTTTCTCTCCGTGGCTTGGCTTGCGACCGGTCTGCGGGGGCACTATGCTGATTGACGCCCTCCGTCAAAGCCTCACGCGATAATCCCGCCGGATAAGGAAGATCGAAATGGCTCGGTTTGCTGTTCTATGTATTACCGTTAGTATTGCCAGTGTCTGCATGGGGGTCGAGATACACGTCCACCCGCGCGGGTCGGACGACAATCGGGGGACCGTGGACTCTCCGCTGCACACTTTGGAAGCGGCCCGAGACACAATCCGGGAATTGCGATCTGCAAATTCGATCAATGAACCGGTTGGTGTGGTCGTACACGGCGGCCGATACGATGTGACTGAACCGTTTGTCCTCGAACCACAGGATTCCGGCACGGCAAAATCACCGATCACGTACAAGGCGGCGGATGGAGAAAGGCCCTTCTTCAGCGGCGGCCGCGTCATCAAGGGGTGGAAGCAAGGCGACGACGGTATCTGGTCGACCACGATCCCCGCTGTCGCACGCGGCGAGTGGTACTTCGAACAGCTTTGGGTGGATGACAAACGTGCCGTTCGCGCGCGAACGCCCAACGAGTTCTACTTTCACATTCAGAGCGTCCGCGAGGAAAGGCTCGAAGGCGGTTCACCGCGACAGGAAAAAAAAGCACGACAGACGGTACAGTTGCGGAAGGACGACTTTCGCGTGTTGGCGGAACTCACTGCCGACCAACTGAGCGATGTCAATTTTATGGTCTATCACAAATGGGATAACACCCGTCGCTTCATTGACTCGCTCGACGCCGGGCAGACGGCGCTTGTTACCTCGGGAAGGGGCATGAAGTCCTGGAACCCTTGGAAACGAAACTCCCGCTATCACCTGGAGAACTTTCGTGCAGCATTAGACGCTCCCGGCGAGTGGTTCCTTGCCCGCGATGGCGTACTTTCCTACATGCCTCGCCCCGGCGAAGACATGGCCAAAGTTGAAGTGGTGGCGCCCGTCGCCGACCGATTTCTCGCACTGCAGGGCGATGCCGCAACAGGCAAGATGATCGAATACATCACGTTTCGCGGTTTGACGTTTCACCACGCCCAATGGCTCACTCCCGAAGGGGGATTCGAAGCGGCACAAGCGGCAGCGCCCATTGAAGCTGCGGTCATGGTCGATGGAGCAAAAGACGTCGCCATCGAGGACTGCGAGTTCGGCCACCTCGGCACATACGCGGTTTGGTTTCGTCGGGGATGCCGGGACTGCGTGATGCAACACAGTTATCTCCATGATTTCGGCGCCGGCGGCGTGCGGATCGGAGAAACGTCGATTGCTTCAAACGAAGCGAAACGTACAAGTTGCATTACGATTGACAACAACATCATCCGTCACGGCGGGCTGATCTTCCCCTGCGCGGTCGGGGTGTGGATCGGTCACAGCCCCGATAATCACATCACACACAACGAAATCG